>Ga0247771_1000214_pt1 | contig 20864 bp, 17 predicted proteins | sample UWRJL197509C6_FD_179948 | JGI IMG/M metagenome (GOLD analysis project Ga0247771, IMG submission 179948) | Plant litter microbial communities from Arlington Agricultural Research Station in Wisconsin, United States - UWRJ-L197-509C-6 | ecosystem: Environmental > Terrestrial > Plant litter >... | reverse complement strand
CCCAGTCCATCAGCGAACCTTACGACATAGAAGCCTACACCCGCTTTACCTATCCCGGCCGCGGCGATAAATACTCGTCCTTCGTCTGGAACTATACCTGCTTCTCGGGTGTGGACTACGACGACCTCACAAAGGAAACGGCCGTTTACAAGATCCTCAACGACTTCGGCGCCGAGTGGGAGAACATGATCACCGACGAAAAAGGGAATTACGATTACCTGATGTATAACGACGTCGAGTTCCGCAACCCCGCCGTACGCGAGGAGCTGAAGCGCTGGGGCGAATGGTATTTCGCAACGACGGGTCTCGACGGCTTTCGCCTCGACGCGGTAAAGCATATCGCACCCCAGTTCTATAACGAATGGCTGGCCCACATGCGCGCCCACACCGGCCGCGAGCTTTTTGCCGTAGGCGAATACTGGGCGCCCGGCAACCTGCCCCTCCTCCTGAAATATATCGAAGCCAGCGAGGGCAAGATGTCCCTCTTCGATGCGGCCCTTCACCAAAGCCTGCGCCAGGCCTCGGTTTCGGGCAACAGCTTCGACCTCACCACGATCCTCAACGACAGCCTCGTAAGCGCCGAGCCCACGCTTGCCGTAACTGTTACCGACAACCACGACACCCAACCCCTGCAATCGCTGGAAGCCCCGGTGGAGGCCTGGTTCAAGCCCCATGCCTATGCCCTCACCCTGCTGCGCGAGGCCGGCTATCCCTGCGTATTCTACCCCGACCTCTACGGCGCCGACTATACCGATAAGGGCCGCGACGGCGAGGATCACTACATCGTTCTGCCCAAAATCGACGACCTGCCCCTGCTGCTGCTGGCGCGCAAGGAACTGTCTTTCGGATCGCAGTACGACCATTTCGATCATCCCAATTGCATCGGCTGGGTGCGCGAAGGCGAGGAAGGAAGGCCGGGCAGCGGCTGCGCCGTGGTGCTCTCGAACGGCGATGCGGGCAACAAGACCATGAGCCTGGGCACAGGCCACGCCAATCAAAAGCTGGTGGACCTGCTCGGCCATTGCACGCAGGAGATCACGACCGATGAAAACGGCACCGCCGAATTTTTCTGCGCAGCGGGTTCGGTATCGGTATGGGCCGAAGCTTCGAAGGTGGCCGAGCTCAGGGAGCTCCTGGCCTGATGTAGAAACTAAGCCACAAAAAAAAGCTTCTCCGGGTCGCCCGTGAAACCGGCGGCCTGGAGAAGCTGATCAATGATTTAAGCAAACCCTTATTCCGCTACGGGCTCGGGGCTTTGCAGTACGTTCTTGAGCGTGCTGTAGATCTGTTCCTTAGTAAAAGGCTTTTCGAGGTAGGCGTCGGCGCCGTTGTGCAGGGCCACGTCCTTTACCGCACCGTCGTAACCCGAGATCATGACCACCTTGACGGCGGGATAGTGATGCCGCAGGTAGGAGATGAAATCCACGCCAAAGCCGTCGGGCAGCTTGTTATCGAGGAGGACGGCATCGGGCTGTTGGGTCTTGAGGTAATCGGCGGCGCCGGAGATGGTCTTTACGTGGTCGAGGTCCATTTCCCTGCCGGTGAGGATGAGGTTCAGCAGAAGGCACATATCGCCTTCGTCTTCAACGATGAGTATCTTTTTTGGAGGTTGTGCAGTTTTTCCCATGTAGGCTTTTTTTTGGTAAGGGTGTTTGGGGGTAATGCAATTGTTTTGCCAGAGTCCGTTTAACGCCCCGAAGTGAATAAATTTTGTAACGTTCGCCCTCTTTCTCCATTCTCTTCCTTTTTTCTTTTGGCAAGGGATAACTTTGCGGCATGTCCATAGCCAGAGAGAAGCTGCTGCAGAAGTTTGAAGAGGAATACCAGCGCCTGAACCCCCGCCAGCGCGAAGCCGTAGACCAGGTAGAAGGCCCCGTGATGGTGATCGCCGGCCCCGGCACGGGCAAGACCCAGATCCTCAGCGCCCGCATCGGCAAGATATTGCTGGGCGATGCCCAGATCGAACCCAATAACATCCTTTGCCTCACCTATACCGACGCCGGCGTAGTGGCCATGCGCCGCCGACTGGCCGGCTTTATCGGCCCCGACGCCTACCGCGTAGGCATCTATACCTTCCATGCCTTCTGCAATGAAGTGATCCAGGACAACCTCGGCCTGTTTGAAAAGACCGCCCTCGACCCGATCTCCGACCTCGAGCGCATCGAGCTGATGAAAGAGCTGATCGACGGCTTCGGCAAGGACCACCCGCTCAAGCGCTACCGCGGCGACGTTTATTTCGAGATCAATGCCCTGCAATCGCTCTTCAGCCTCATGAAAAAAGAAGGCTGGACGCCCGAGTTCGTACAGGCCAAGATCAAGGAATACATCGACGACCTGCCCAACCGCGACGAGTATATCTGCAAGCGCGCCACCAAGGAATACAAAAAGGGCGACGTGCGCCTCGACAAGATCGAAGAGCAGCGCGAGCGCATGGAGAAGCTGCGCGCCGCCAGCCAGGAGCTAACCGCCTACCAGCAGATGATGCGCACCCGCAGCCGCTACGATTTCGACGACATGATCAACTGGGTGATCAACGCATTCGAAACGAACGAGAACCTGCTGCGCTCCTACCAGGAACAATACCAGTACATACTCGTGGACGAATACCAGGATACCTCGGGCTCGCAGAACCGCCTCGTGCAATTGCTCATCAACTACTGGGACAAGCCCAACGTATTCGTGGTGGGCGACGACGACCAGAGCATTTACCGCTTCCAGGGCGCCAACGTGGAGAACATGATGACCTTTGCCCACACCTATGCCGCCGACCTGCTGAAAGTGGTGCTGGTAACGAACTACCGCTCCGACCAGCCGATACTCGACATCTCGAAGACCCTCATCGACCGCAACGAGGAAAGGCTGGTGAAAAAGATCGAAGGGCTGAGCAAGGAGCTCGTGGCCTGGCAGAACCCCGAGGCCGCGGAAACCGTCATACCCACGCCCACCCTCACCGAATTTGAAACGCAGCGCGACGAGATGATCAGCATCACCGGCGAGATCGAACGCCTCCTCAAGGCCAACGTGCCCGGACAGGAGATCGGCATCATCTACCGCGAGAATAAATACGGCGACGAGCTGGCCAACTACCTGCGCCTCAAAAAAATTCCCTACTACAGCAAGCGCTCGCTCAACATCCTCGACCAGCCCTTCATCCAGCAGTTGCTGCAGGTGCTCAACTACCTCGCCGCCGAGCACGACATACCCTACAGCGGCGATGAGCTGCTGTTCGAGATCCTGCACTTCGAATGGCTGGAAGTGCCGCCGGTGGAGATCGCCAAGGCCAGCATGGCCGTGTATGAATTGAAGTACAAAGGCCGCTCCACCTCCTTGCGTCAATGGTTGTATGAAGAAAGCTCGAAAGGCCCCGTAGACCTTTTCAACGACGGGCTGCACCGCCGGCTGCGTGCCGCCAGCGCCATGATGGAAAGGCTGATCCGCGCCGTATCGAACCATACCCTGCAAACCCTGCTCGAGCAGGTGGTGCGCGAGGGCGGCTTCCTCGGCTACATCATGCACCACCCCGAACGCAGCTGGCTGATGCAGCTCCTCTCCGGCTTCTACGACCATGTGAAGGAAGAAACGCGCCGCCACCCAACCCTCACCCTGCAAGCCTTCATGAACCGGCTGGACCTCATGCGCCGCGAAGGCCTGGTGCTGCCGCTGGTGCAGGTGTCGGGCAATGAGCGCGGCGTAAACCTCATGACCTGCCACGGCTCCAAGGGACTTGAATTTACCTATGTGTTCTTTGCCGGCAACTCCTCGAACTGCTGGGAAAAAAAACGCAAGCCCTTCAGCGGGTTTTCCTTTCCCGACACGCTCTTTGCCACACAGGCCCGCGGTAACGACACCGAAGAGCTGCGCCGCCTTTTCTACGTAGCCCTGACGCGGGCGCGCCGCCACCTTTTTATTTCCTATTCGGCCTATACCAATGAAGGCAAGCAGCTCGAGCCCTCGATGTTCCTGGCCGAAATACAGGAAGTGCACCAGCTGCCGCTGGAACGCATCCGCGTAGGCGGGGCGATACGCGAGGATTTCAGCCTGCTGCAGTTTGCCGAGCGCACCGCACCCGAAGTGCAGCACCTCGACGACGAGCTGGTAGACCGCATCGTGAACGGATTCGTGATGAACGCCACCGCATTGAACAACTATCTGCGCTGCCCCTTAGGTTTTTATTATCAGAACATCGTGCGCATACCCTCGCCCCGCAACGAAGCCGCCGAATTCGGATCGGCCGTGCACCATGCGCTGGAACAATTATTCAAAAAGGTCAAGGATGATCCGAAAGGCAAGGCCTTCCCCTCCGTACAAAGCTTTATCGACGACTTCGCATGGTGGATGAACCGCAACCGCCAGAGCTTTACCCGCGAGCAGTTTACGCGCCGCATGGAGTACGGCACCGAGGTGCTGAGCAATTATTACAACCGCTACATCAACCAATGGAACCGCATAGTGGTGGTGGAAACGATGATCCGCGGCGTGCAGTTCGACGAAGTGCCGCTGAAGGGCAAGATCGACAAGATCGAATTCGACGGCAAGAACGCAACCGTGATCGACTACAAGACCGGCGACCCCGAGAAATCGGCCGACAAGCTGGCCCGCCCCAACGCAAAGGATCCCAACGGCGGCGACTACTGGCGGCAGGCCGTCTTTTACAAGCTGATGCTCGACCTCTCCTCGCGCGACTGGACCATCACCGGCATTGAGTTCGATTTCGTGGAGCCCGACAAGAAAAAGCAGTACCGCAAGGAAAAGATCTCCATCTCCTCCATCGACACCGACCTGGTGAAGGAACAGATCAGGATCGTGTGGAACAAGGTGCAGCGCCGCGACTTCTACACCGGCTGCGGCAAGGACGACTGCCACTGGTGCAATTTCGTAAAGACCAACCAGCTGGCCGTGGCCCTGCACGAAATAAAGGAGGAAGAGGAAGAACCCCGCATACCGGCGTTTAGAATAATATAAAGAAAGAGTGCGATCGGGAATTTAAACAGCATATTAAGATTTGGCCTCCGGCCGATTTGCCGGGAACGCCTATGTTTGCAGCAGCCGCATGAATAAAACAACCCTGCTTACCACCCTCGTGCTCGTGTGCACGGCTCTCTTCTGGAGCCTGGTGCCCGTGGGATGCGCCAACATCATTCCGCCGCAGGGCGGCCCCCGCGACTCGCTGCCGCCCCGCCTCGTGCATGCCTCCGTACCCGATTCCTCCGTGAACTTCCGGGCCTCGCGCGTAACGCTCACCTTCGATGAATATATCGACCTGAAGGACGTGCAGAGCAACCTGCTTTTCACCCCCACCTTCGAGAACAACCCCGTGATCGAAGCCCGCGGCCGCACCATCACCATCCGCTTCCGCGACTCGCTCGAGCGCAACACCACTTACGTGATGAACTTCGGCAATGCCATCATCGACCTGAACGAAAGCAATGCGCTGCGCAACTTCACCTATACTTTTTCTACCGGCCCGCGCCTCGATTCGCTCCACGTATCGGGACGCGTGCAGCTGGCCGAGACCGGCGGCACCGACTCCACGATGATCGCCCTCCTCCACCGCCACCTCAACGATTCGGCCGTAGTAAAGGAAAGACCGCTCTACGTGGTGCGCCTCGACCGCGAGGGCCGCTTCGAGTTCCGCAACCTGCCCGCAGATACTTTTGCCATATATATCCTGGGCGATGCCGGCTTCAGCCGCCGCTACCAGAACAAGACCCAGCTCTTTGCTTTTGCCAACGCGCCTGTCGTGGCCGGCCGCACCGATTCGCTGCTGCTCTATGCCTACCGCGAGACGCCCGTGGCCGCTGCCGCCAACCCTCTTGCCGCCGGCAGCCAGCGCATTCCCGCCAACGACCGCCGCCTCCGCATGGCCGCCGCTACGCAGGGACCGCAGGACCTGCTGACCGATTACGTGCTCAATTTCCCCGTGCCCCTCCGCACCTTCGATTCCGCGCGGCTGCACCTCAGCACCGACAGCACCTTCACGCCCGCGTCCTTTACCGCACGGCTCGACAGCACGCGGCGCGAGCTGCGCATCCGGAGCAACTGGAAAGAAAATACAAAGTACAACCTCGTGCTCGAGAAGGAATTCGGCGCCGACACCACGGGCCGCCAGCTGCTGAAGACCGACACGCTGTTTTTTGCCACGCGCAAGAGCGGCGATTACGCACAGATCAACATCACCATCCGCAACCTCGATACGGCCCGCAACCCCGTGCTGCAGTTTATACAGAACAATGCGGTCGTTTATTCGGCGCCGGTGCGATCGGGCCGTTTCCAGCGCGACCTCTTCCTGCCGGGCGAGTACGACCTGCGTATTTTGTATGATACGAACGGCAACGGCAAGTGGGATCCCGGGCATTTCTTCGGCACCAAGCGCCAGCCCGAGATCGCGGAGCCGATCGGCGACAAGATCAAGGTGACGGCCAACTTCGAAAACGAGTTCACCCTGACGCGCTAGTCTATTCCAATTTAAAATCGTTTGCCAAGGACCAGGAAGGTCGTGGGGTTGCGCGAGTAAAGCATGGCGTAATTCGTATAGGTTCCGCCCATGCGCCGGTCCACGCTCAGCTCCCAGCCGTTGTGCAGGGCGAAGCCCGCCCGAAGGGTCCAGGTGGTCCAGCTGCCCAGGTCGAGGAGGTGCTCCTGGTTCTTGACCTCGCCGGTGGTTTCGTCGGTAATGACCAGCGTATTGCCTTGGTAGCTGGTAATGTTGAAACCTGCGCCCACGCCCACGTACAGGTGGCTGCCATGAATGGGAATAAGGTTGTAGCACAGGTAAGCCATCGGCGTGAGCAGGTGCATCTTCAGCTTGTATTCGCGAAGCTCCTTGTGGTCGTTGAAGAGCGTACGCCGGTAGGTGCCGTCGTAGTGAGCGTTGGAGTAGCGGGCCAGCACGCGGAGGAAGAGGCGCTGCATGTTGCGGCTGCCGATCATGTCCACGCCGGCCTCGATGCCGTAGCCAAAGAAAGGATCGCTGTGCAATGAGCCGATATTGTTGCTCGTACCCACGAACTGGATCTCGTTATAGCTGACGCCGAGGCCTGCGTACGGGCGGAACAGATTTCCTTTGGGCTGGTTAAGGTCCGTGACGCTGCCCTGGCCGTTGATCGTGCGCACGATCTTTTGCAGGTCGCTTTCGGTATAATAAGCCTGGTTGATTTGGCGCTGGAGCTTTTTATCGTCGGCGCCGAAGCGCTTCAGCTGGTCGCGAAAGATGTACTGGATCGTGCTGGTAGTGGCATTGCCAGTGTTCAGGTAGATGCGGTAGAGCAGCTCTTCGGGCTCGCGGCCTTTCTCCCGGATGAAGTAGTGGGGCTTTTCATCGACCAGCTCGTAGAGCGACACGCGCTCGCCGATGAGGAGGGCACGTAGAAATACGGTATCCCTCACCCAGCGCAGCGTGCCGGGCTCGGTCAGCTCGTTCACGTTCACGGGCAGCGCATCCTTTACGATCTCGGCCTTCAGGTAGCGGTCGTAGCCGGTCACTTCGAAGGACTGAAGCTGGTATACGTTGCAGGTATGGGGCTCGTCGCGCTCATTGAGCCGGAAGGTAAAGCTCTTGGGGTTCTGTTCCCAGTTGCGGTAGTTGATCTCCCCGCGGAGCGTATCTCCGTTGAGGCGGACGATCCAGCCGGGTTTGAAATTTTTCTGGGCAAGGGCGGGCACGGAGCAAGCGAGCAGGAAGGCTAGCAGCAGGTTTCTGGTGTTCATAAAGTAAAAATCGGCGCAAGATAGATAATTGCCGACGGCAGGCAAATTACAGGGGGAAAATATTATGAGCGGCAGCCGCGCCGGGAGGCGTTTTCCGCCTGGAAAAAGCCGCCGCCGGATCATCACCGCAGCCGGGGGCGGCCATCGTACGGATGCGGCCGTATAAATGGCTTGCGGCCTAGCCGGCACGGCTGCTGAAACCCCTTACTGGACAAGCCTTTCGGGCAATGGCGCGATAAGAACATCATCTTGTGCATAGCGCAACTGAAGCGGTAGATTTACAGGTATAAAAATGGGGTTAAAACAAGGGTTTTTAACAAGCCTGTGCCTTCGTAAAATCGTACATTTGTGACCTATGCAATTCTCTTCTTCCCTCCTCGAAAATGCGGTCAACGAGTTTGCCAAGCTGCCCGGTATCGGTAAAAAAACCGCCCTGCGCCTGGTGCTGCATCTGCTCAAGGAAGAAGCCGAAGGCGTACAGCATTTCAGCGAGGTGGTGAGCCGCATGCGCACCGAGATCAAGTTCTGCCAGCGCTGCCATAACGTGGCCGATTCCGACATCTGCACCATCTGCGCCAACACCCTCCGCAAGCAGGACATGATCTGCGTGGTCGAAAGCATCCGCGACGTGATCGCCCTGGAAAGCACCCAGCAGTTCAGCGGCACCTACCACGTCCTCGGCGGCGTCATCTCCCCCCTCGACGGCATAGGCCCCAACCAGCTCAACATCGACACCCTCGTGCACCGCGTGCAGAAGGAAGACACCGGCGAGGTGATCTTCGCCCTCAGCCCCACTATCCAGGGCGACACTACCATCTACTATATCCAGAAAAAGCTGCCCGCCGGCACCCGCGTAACCACTATCGCCCGCGGCATCGCCTTCGGCGGCGAACTGGAATATGCCGATGAAATGACCCTGGCGCGCAGCCTCCAGAACCGCCTCCCCATCGACAGCTATGTGTCCAGCGGGCGATAGACGGAAAAAAGCTTCCTTTTTTGCGCCCAATGATTATTTTTGCACCACACAGTACAGGCGGATTTGTTTATTGTTCGGCCTCAACAGAACTAATAAACGTAGAAACTCACCTATAGTTTTCCTCGTTTTATTAGGCATGGACCGCTCGTAACCCAGCACCGCCCGTCCAAAAATTATTTTTTATGACGGACATACGCACCTTGCTGAACCACCGCATACTCGTGATCGACGGGGCCATGGGCACCATGATCCAACGCTACCACCTGACCGAAGAGGGCTACCGCGGCGACCGCTTCCGCGACTGGCCTTCCGATATCAAGGGCAATAACGACCTGCTCTGCCTCACCCAGCCCCATATCATCCGCGAGATCCACGGCCATTACCTCGAGGCCGGCGCCGACATCATCGAGACCAACACCTTCAACGCGCAGAAGATATCGCTGGCCGACTACGGCATGGAAGCCCTCGCCTACGAGATCAACGTAACCGCCGCCCGCATCGCCCGCGAAGCCACGTCCCTCGTGGGTTCCGGCGAGCAGAAGTTTGTGGCCGGCGCCATCGGCCCCCTCAATAAGACCCTCTCCCTCTCGCCCGACGTAAACAACCCCGGCTACCGCGCCCTCACCTTCGACGAGGCCGTGGAAGCCTATACCGAACAGGTAAGCGGCCTGGTGGACGGCGGCGTGGACCTGCTGCTCATTGAAACCATCTTCGACACCCTCAATGCAAAGGCGGCCATCTATGCCATCAAGAAATATTTCCGCGACAAGGGACTGCCCGAGCTGCCCATGATGATCAGCGGCACCATCACCGACGCCAGCGGACGTACGCTGAGCGGCCAGACCCTCGAAGCCTTCTATACCTCCATCCAGCACGCCAAGCCCCTGAGCGTGGGCCTCAACTGCGCCCTCGGCGCCAGCGAGATGCGGCCCCACATCGAAGAGCTGAGCCAGCTGGCTTCCTGCTACGTATCGGCCTACCCCAACGCCGGCCTGCCCAATGCCATGGGCGAGTACGACGAAGACCCCGCCGATACCGCCCACTTCCTGGAAGACTGGGCCCGCGAAGGATTCGTGAACATCGTGGGCGGCTGCTGCGGCACCACGCCCGACCATATACGCCACATAGCCGAACAGGTACGCACCATCAGCCCGCGCCAGTTGCCGACCGTACTGCACGACCTGCCCGAGACCGTGGCCGAAGAAAGCATTTAAAAGACCGTGAAACCCTATAGCCCCCGGGGCTGCCAAATCCGTAACGGCCGGCGTTCGAGCCGGCGGTTCAAACAAAAATTATGAGCGAAGCGAACATCATCAAGCCCTACCTCCGGCTGTCCGGCCTCGAGCCCCTGACCATCAGGCCCGAGTCGAATTTTGTGAACGTGGGCGAACGCACCAACGTTACCGGCTCCAAGAAATTTGCCCGGCTGATCCGCGAGAATAAATACGAGGAGGCCCTGTCCGTTGCGCGCCAGCAGGTGGAGAGCGGCGCCCAGGTGCTGGACGTGAACATGGACGATGCGCTGCTCGACGGCGTGCGCGCCATGACCACCTACCTCAACCTGCTGCAGGCCGAGCCCGACATCGCCCGCATACCCATCATGATCGACTCGTCCAAGTTCGAGATCATCGAGGCCGGGCTGAAATGCGTGCAGGGCAAGTGTATCGTCAACTCCATATCCCTCAAGGAAGGCGAAGAGAAATTCATCCAGCAGGCCTTTGTCTGCCAGTCGTACGGCGCGGCCGTTGTGGTCATGGCCTTCGACGAGGCCGGCCAGGCCGACACCCTCGAACGCCGCATAACCATCTGCGAACGCGCCTACCGCATCCTCACCGAAACCGTAGGCTACGACCCGCAGGACATCATCTTCGACCCCAACATATTCGCCGTGGCCACCGGCATCGAGGAGCATAACAACTATGCCGTCGACTTTATCGAAGCCACGCGCATCATCAAGCAGAAAATGCCGCTGGCCAAGATCAGCGGCGGCGTGAGCAACGTGTCCTTTTCCTTTCGCGGCAACGACCACGTACGCGAGTGCATTCACGCCGTATTCCTCTACCACGCCATCCGCGCGGGCATGGACATGGGCATCGTGAATGCCGGCCAGCTGGTTGTGTACGACGAGATCAACCCGCAGCTCCGCGAGCTTTGCGAGGACGTGATCCTCAACCGCCGCGACGACTCCACCGAACGCCTCGTAGCCTTTGCCGAGACCGTAAAGGCCAAGGGCAAGGAAGAAGTGAAGGACGAAACCTGGCGCCAGCAACCGGTGCAGGAAAGGCTCAAGCACGCCCTCGTGAACGGCATCACCGACTACATCGACGCCGACACCGAGGAAGCGCGCCAGCAATACCCCAAGCCCCTCGACGTGATCGAAGGTCCGCTGATGGCGGGCATGGACGTGGTGGGCGACCTGTTCGGCAGCGGCAAGATGTTCCTGCCCCAGGTGGTGAAGAGCGCCCGCGTAATGAAAAAGGCCGTGGCCGTGCTCACCCCCTATATCGAAGCGGAGAAAGAAGCCCGCCTCGAAGCGCACCGCGCCGCCGGCACCAAGTCGGAGGAAGTGGCCGGCGCCGCCCGCGTGCTCATGGCTACCGTCAAGGGCGACGTGCACGACATCGGGAAAAACATCGTGGGCGTAGTATTGGGCTGTAACGGCTACGACATCATCGACCTCGGCGTGATGGTGCCGGCCGACAAGATCCTCGACACCGCACAGAAAGAAAACGTAGATGTAATTGGATTGAGTGGCCTCATCACCCCCTCCCTCGACGAGATGGTGCACATAGCCCGCGAGATGAAGCGGCGCAACATGCACCAGCCCCTGCTCATCGGCGGCGCCACCACTTCGCGCACCCACACGGCCGTGCGCATAGCGCCCGAGTACGGGAACGGCGTAGTGCACGTGCTCGATGCCTCACGCAGCGTAACGGTGGTGAGCAACCTGCTGAACAAGGACAACAAGCCCGCCTTCCTGAAGCAAACGGACAAAGAATACCTCGACCTTCGCAACCAGTTCCTGAACAAGCAAAAGCACAAGGTGCTGATACCTTACTCGGAGGCCGTGGTGACCAAGGAATATTTCGACTGGAAAAGCTACCAGCCCACCAAACCTTCCGTAGAAGGCACGAAGGTCTTCACCTCTTTCGACCTCGCCACCATCGCGCGCTATATCGACTGGGGGCCGTTCTTCATCGGTTGGGAAATGCCCGGCCGCTTCCCCGACGTACTATCCGACAAGATATTCGGCACCGAAGCCACGCGCCTCTACAACGACGCGCAGAAGATGGTGGCCCAGATCATCGAAGGCAAATGGTTCCGGGCCGACGGTGTGATCGGCTTCTGGCCCGCCCTCAGCAACAATGGGGATACTGTGACCCTCCAAACTTCCGACGGACCCGTGCAGCTGGAATCGCTGCGCCAGCAGATGAAAAAAGCCGTGGGTCAGCCCAGCTATTCGCTGGCCGACTTCATTCAGCCCGAAGCGCTGGCCGCCGAAGGCACGGACTATATGGGCGCCTTTGCGGTGACCATTCACGGCGCGCGCGAGCACATCGACCGCTTCGCCGCCGAGCACGACGAATACAACAAGATACTCGTACAAATACTGGCCGACCGATTCGTGGAAGCCTTTGCCGAATGCCTGCACGAGCAGGTGCGCAAAAACTATTGGGGCTACGACAGATCGGAAGAGCTCTCGAACGTGCAGCTGATCCACGAAGACTACAAAGGCATACGGCCCGCACCGGGCTATCCCGCCTGTCCCGATCATACCGAAAAGCTGAAGCTGTTCGCCCTGCTGAACGTTACGGAAAACATCGGCATCGAGCTCACCGAAAGCCTGGCCATGAACCCGCCGGCCTCCGTGTGCGGCTGGTATATCGCGCACCCGCAAAGCCACTACTTCGGCCTCGGCAAGATCGGCCGCGACCAGCTGGAAGACTATGCGGCGCGCAAGGGCATGACGCTGGAGGAAGCCGAGAAATGGCTGCGCCCCGTACTGGAATAATGGTTGTTATTAGCGGGTCTTGATGACCATGGTCTTGGTCCAGGTATCGTGCCAGGGGCTGCCGCCGAAAGCGCTGAACTGCTCGAAGGGAACGATGCGCGAAAGGCTGCGCAGGAAGGCATCTCCGAAGGTAAGCTCGCCGCCGTCGGTGCGGATGGCCCGCGTGCCGGTCACCAGCTTGCCCAGCGTGCGGCCCTTCAGTAATTTTTCGCAGAAGGTATAATAAATGAGATAGTTGACGCAGCCGATAAGATAGCTGAAGAACAGCAAGGTCATCGTACCGCTCTGAAGGCTGCGTATCACGTCGTAAGCGGTGTCGGGGGAGATGGCCTGCAGGATCATGCCGATCAGCATGCCGATGAGGTACGTAAGTCCGAAACGCATCACGAGGCTGTCGATAACGAAGTTCACGAAACGCTGTCCGACGGAAGCCTCCTGGTAGTTCATGAGGTCTTCATCGGCAAAGAGGTATTTCTCTGTCTCGGGCGTGTTGTATTCCGTGTTCATAATGGCAATTGGTTACCGGAAAATAGGGCATTGCCGGCAACTTACAGAATCTTTCCTTCTATTAATTTTTGCTCCAGCTGCGCCGCCGATTCGAAGCGGATGCAGTGCAGGCCTATCTCTTCGGCCGCCTTTATGTTGCGGAGGTTGTCGTCGATGAAGAGCGTTTCTTCCGGCCGCAGGCCGAAGCGCTCGAGGGTGAGGTGGTAAAATTCCGGAAAGGGCTTGCGCATTTTTTCCTCGCCGCTCACTACGCGCCCGTCGAACCAGTGGAGGAAGTCGTAGCGCTCGAGGGCGATGGGGAACAGTTCGGCGCTCCAGTTGGTGAGCGCGTAAAGCTTATAGCTACCTTTTTCTTTCAGCCGTCGAAAGATCTCTACGGTGTCGTGTATGGGTCCGCCCAGCATTTCCTCCCAGCGGCCGTAGAAGGCTTCGATGTATTCCTTCCATTCGGGGTGACGCTCAACGAGCAGGCTGGTGGCCTCGCTGAGTGAGCGGCCGCCGTCCTGCTCCTCGTTCCAGTCGGGCGTGCAGATATATTTAAAGAAATAATATTTTTTTTCTTCGTCATCGAAGAGCTTGTCGAAAACATAGTTGGGGTTCCAGTCTATGAGCACACCGCCCAGGTCGAAGATGATGGCTTTTATCTGCATGGCTGCAAATCTAAGGAAACGGGCGATGCTTACTGCTTCTCGAAGAGCCACCACTGCCGCCTGCGGGGCCGCACCTTGTAGTTGGCGCGGATGTATCTGCCGATGTGCTCCATGGCTTCGTCCGCGTCGTCGGTGAGGAGCACGAGGTTCATGTCCTCTTTGGCGATCGTGCCTTTTGCCGCCATGTCCTGCATCGCTTCCCAGAGCTCGCGGTAGAATGTTTTGCCGAAGAGCACGAGGGGAAAGGTGGTGAGGGTTTTTGTTTGCACAAGGGTGAGGGTTTCGAAAAACTCGTCCATGGTGCCGAAGCCGCCGGGCATGATGATGAAGGCGTAAGAGTATTTGATGAGAAGGGTCTTGCGAACGAAGAAATGCTCGAAGGTGACGGAGGTGTGAAGGTATTTGTTGGCCACCTGCTCGAAGGGCAGGCGGATATTGCAGCCTACGGACCGGCCGCCGCTTTCGAAGGCGCCGCGGTTGGCCGCCTCCATGATGCCGGGACCGCCGCCGGTCATGGTGGTGAAGCCCAGCGCGGCTATGCGCTGCCCGAATACGCGGGCCTGCTCGTAGTATTCGCTGCCCTCGCGGAAGCGCGCCGATCCAAAGACAGTGATGCAGGGCCCTACGAAGTGGAGGCAGCGAAAGCCCATGAGGAACTGGCGGAACACCTTCCAGGCAAAGCCAAGCTCGTAGCCGCGGCTCTTCGGGCCCTCGAGGTAAATATGCTCTTTCGGCGGTATGATCGGGTCCTGCTTTTCCTTCTTCGGCGTTTCCTGGGTCGTGCTTTCCATGTTTAAAATTAAACAAGTTTTCCCGCCTTCGCTGAAGCTACGGCGGGCGCAGCCCTCCTTCGTCAAGGCATCGGCAGGCGCAGCATTTGGCAGTTGGTGTTCTATAGTTCAGTTGGTATGAAAGAATGCAAACTTCTAAACTGATAACTTATATAAGATAAGACGGCTATTTATAAAGCAATTGCTTCTTCAGGAAATCAACTGCCAACTGCTAACTGGAAGCTGCAAACTCGCTTAACTTAGCGGCCATGAAAATCATCAGCTACAACGTCAACGGTATACGGGCGGCTATTAAAAAAGGTTTTCTCGAATGGCTGAAGACGCACCCTGCAGACGTGGTTTGCATCCAGGAGAACAAGGCCCAGCAAAGCGACGTGGCTTCGCAGCAGTTCAACGACCTTGGCTACCACGACCACTGGTTCTGCGCGCAGAAAAAAGGCTATAGCGGCGTGACCGTCTTCACCAAGATAAAACCCGACAACGTGCAATGCGGCACCGGCCACCAGGTGAGCGACGACGAAGGCCGCGTGCTGCAGCTCGACTTCGGCCGCGTGCGCCTCATCAACGCCTACTTTCCTTCCGGCACTTCCGGCGACGAACGCCAGACGTATAAATACCAGTGGCTCGATGAATTTTATACCTACGTGCAGGAGCAGCGCGCCACGCATCCCAACCTTATCCTCTGCGGCGACTATAATATCGCGCACCGCGCGATCGACATTCACAATCCCGCCGGTAATAAAAATACCTCCGGCTTTCTGCCCGAAGAACGTGCGTGGATGGACAAGCTTTACAGCGAAGGCTGGGTCGATACCTTTCGGGAGTTTCACCAGGAGGCGCACCGCTACAGCTGGTGGAGCCAGCGCTTCCCGAGCGTACGCGCCGCCAACAAAGGCTGGCGCATCGACTACATCAGCGTTACCGAACCGCTGCGCCCCTATCTCCGCGACGCCGAGATCTACCCCGACGTAAAGCACAGCGATCACTGCCCCATCTACCTCGACATCGACATTGAAAAACTGAATGCGCAATAACATGGAAAAACAAACGGCGCCCTGGGACGGATTTATCTACAACGTAACTATAAAGGCCGATGCGCACATCGCCGATGCCTGGCTGCAATGGATGACGGGCGAACACATTCCGCAGATCATGCGGACCGGCTGCTTTACCGATCACCGCATAGTGCGCCTGCTCGATATCGACGACAGCGAAGGCCCTACTTATGCAATTCAGTACCATGCCGCTTCGCGGGCCGATTACAATCGTTATATCGAATTGCACGCGGCGCAATTGCGAAAGGCATCGTTCGATAAATGGGGCGATCGCTTCATTGCTTTTCGCAGCCTGATGGAGGTTGTGCAGTAGATGTGTGAAAAATCGCGCATAAAAAATTTCGCCGATTGAATTATTGCATATTCCTCAAACCCTTATCCTGCCTGTATTTCAGCGTGTGCATCGCTGAAAGCCTTGCCAGTCAAGGCTTTCAGCAGCATCGATAACGGACAGCGTGTTGCAACATCATTGCTTCATTGCCCTGGAACCCTTGCCCCTTGCGGATTCTACGCAATTTTCAAAATTTATTTTCGAGGCTAAATTATTTTGTCGGAATGAAAAACCGTATAAATTTGTTCCACTCAAACATTCTAAACAATCAACTATGAACAAAGCTGAACTGATCAACAAGATCGCTGACGATGCTGGCGTTACCAAAACACAGGCGAATGCTGCCCTTGACTCATTTGTAGAAGCCGTTACCAAGACCCTGAAGGGCGGTGGCAAGGTTACCCTCGTAGGCTTCGGTACTTTCTCCGTTTCCAAGCGCGCAGCCCGCAACGGCCGCAATCCTCAAACCGGCGAAGTGATCAAGATCAAGGCAAGAAAAGTAGCCCGCTTCAAAGCCGGCAAGGAACTTTCCGCCAAATTGTAACGAACTGCTCAAACTATTTGGAAGCTTCCCCGAACCGGGAGGCTTTTTTATTATAACGTTCCACCTGCGGTATAGTGCGGTAAGGGATTTTTTACCGACATTTGCCCAGTAAAAATTCAACAATGGGAAGAGGAGATAAAAAAACAAAGAAAGGCAAGATCTTCAAGGGTTCTTTTGGCAAGTCCAGGCCCGCAAGCGAAAAGAAGATCACCGGTAACCAGCCCGCCGCTGCCGCTGCCAAAAAGGAAAGCTAAGCGATACGGTCGCGCCGATAAAATCAGGATGCGTAAATCAATGCGCATCATCAGCTGTCTCACAGATTCCTTCGTGTAGCTACCGCTTCGCCTAGGAAAGGCCGGTGGCCGTCTGTGCGACAGCTTTTTTCATGCTAGGGCGCCAGGCGCTCGCGCATCCACTGTGCATCATTCCCGAGCGAATACTGTATGCGGTCGTGCATCCGGCTGGGCCTTCCCTGCCAGAACTCCACGATCATGGGCTTTACGCGATAACCGCCCCAGTGCGGCGGCCGTTCCGCGGGCTCGCCTTCGAACCGCTGCTCCACCTCGCTAAAATTATGATCGAGCCAGTCGCGGCTTTCGATCACCCGGCTTTGCGGCGATGCCCAGGCGCCCAGGCGGCTCTTTGCGGGTCGCGATAAAAAATACGCATCGCTTTCTTCCGCCGTAGTCTTCGATACGAGGCCGGTGATGCGCACCTGCCGTTCCAGCTCCTTCCAGAAAAACACGAGACAAGCCTTGGGATTGGCCTCGAGCTGCAGGCCTTTGGAGCTCTGGTAATTGGTATAGAACACGAAGCCTTCGGGGCTGAAATCCTTGAGCAGCACGATGCGCGCGGCCGGCATGCCGTCGGGCGAGGCCGTGGCGAGGGTCATGGCATTGGGTTCGAGCAGCTGGCTGTCGATGGCCTGGCGCCACCATTCGGAGAACTGGCTGATGGGATTGTCGGTCATCGTCTCTTCCGATAAGGTTTGTGCGGCGTAATCCTTGCGCAGGTCGGCAATTGAATGATCCATTAAATACAATTAGAACTGCAAAGGTAATTCACCTGCGCTGAAGCTTTAGCGAACAAAGTCCACCCCCAACCCCTTACCTACAGGTCCACACCGAAACCCCGCGCCGGTCAAGGTTTACAATAAGCTATGCAATAAATTAAATTCGATAAAATCCATGAGCGAAGTCTTGCAACAAACAGCATTCGATTCAAATCGAAAATAAACGCTCCGCCATCAATCTGTAAAAAATATATTCTATTGAAAAATTATCTACATAAACTATAATGAAAATGCTGTGCTCGCCGTAGCCTTAGCGAAGGTGAGCTGCGCTCACTGTAGCCTTGGGCGGAGGTGATCTGCGCCCGCCGTAGCCTTAGCGAAGGTGGGCTAACTGGAAACTGCCAACTTATTGATCCGGTTTCTTCCGCAGCAACGAATCCCGCTCGGCGGCCATCATGTTGAGCATGCTTTCGAGCTCGCCGATGCGGCGAAGCTCGGTCTGGAGCTTTTTATTCGTGTCCGAAACGCTTTGCATATCAGTGTTAAGCTCCTGGAGGAATTGTACTTTCTTTTGAAGCTGCTGGCGCTGCAGGTTGGCATCGGAGAGCTTGTCCTCGAGCTCGTTCATCTGCTGGCGCATGCGCTGGTTGTCGTTCATCACCTCTTCCAGCTTTTCCTGCTTGCGTTGCAGATCTTTATGTACCTGCTCGTACGAGTGGCGCGTGTCCTCGAGCTCGATGGCGATATTGTTGGCGCGGTTGGCCTGTTTTTCCAGCTGGCTCATCTTGGCCTGGAACTGCTCGAACTCCTGGTATACTTCCTCGATCTTGGTGGCCATCTTCTGTGCGGTCACGGCCTGCTGGTTGATGTCGCCGATCTCCTGGTCCTTCTGTTCGATAACGCTGTGGAGGTGGGCGATCTCTTTTTCGAGGAGGCGGTTCTGCTGGCGCAGCTCTTCCTTGCCGCCGTTCTCCAGCTCTTCAACCTGCTGAAGGTAGGTGGTCAATACCTGCTGCTGCTTGGCGATGGTGGTCTTGAGGTCCTGGACGATATTTATTTCGGGGAGCTGTTCTCTTTTCGGGGCGGTCATGCTTTCCCTGACGTCGGCGGCTTTCTGGCGGAGCTGGGCAAAGCGGTCTTCGAGGCTGGTGCGGCGGGCGGCGGGGGGCGCCTTGGTGCCGGCTTTGGACTGCGGTTTGTTGGCAGCCATGGTTTCACGCAGGGATTCGCGTGTTTTCAAAAAGAAATACACCGTAACGCCCAGAATGATGGCGCCTAAGGGTAGGGCAATGAAGGCAACCAACGTTAGGTTAATGGCGATGATGGTCATTATTCAGTTAGTCCGGAATAAGTTTTCGATTAACAAACTAGTAAATTTTTCTGAGAACCTCACCTGTACGGGCAATTATCCCGTTACCAGCGTGCCTACCTTCTCGCCGGTAACGACGCGGCGGAGGTTTCCGGGTTTGTTCATGTCGAATACGACGATCGGCAGGTTATTTTCCATGCAAAGCGTGAATGCGGTCATATCCATTACATTCAGTTTTTTGCTAATACACTCCTGGAAGGTGATCGTGCCGAAGCGGGTGGCTGTCGGGTCTTTTTCGGGGTCGGCGGTGTAGATGCCGTCCACGCGCGTGCCCTTCATGATCACGTCGGCCTTGATCTCGATGGCGCGGAGCGAGCCGGCGGTGTCGGTGGTGAAATAGGGATTGCCGGTGCCGGCGCCGAAGATCACTACGCGGCCTTTTTCCACATGACGGATGGCCCGGCGGCGGATATAGGGCTCTGCGATCTGCTCCATCTTGATGGCGCTTTGCAGGCGGGTATACACGCCAATCTTTTCAAGGGCGGCCTGCAGGGCCATGCCGTTGATGACGGTGGCGAGCATGCCCATATAGTCGCCGTGCGCCCGCTCGATGCCGGTTTCGGCCTCGTTCATGCCGCGGTAGATGTTGCCTCCGCCGATAACGATGGCTACCTGTACACCCAGCTCGGTGATCGACTTGATATCGAGGGCGTACTGACCCAAGACGGCCGTGTCGAAGCCAAAGCTTTTGTCGCCCATCAATGATTCACCGGAAAGCTTGAGAAGGATGCGTTTGAACTTAGGCAGCATAAAAGAAGGTTAAAGCGCTGCGAAGATAGTGGTTTGTACCGTTCGCAGTTGCCGTGAAGCGGCAGTTTGCAGTTTTCCCCGCCTTCGCCGAGGCTACGGCGGGCGCAGCCCATTTGCACCAAGGCTATGGTGCACGCGGTAGTTATAAAACCCAGGCCCAGTCGTCTCACAGAGAATTATCATCATGCACTCAAGGCAAAATCGCAAGCATACCGCCATTGCTTCTTTAGAAAACAACTGCCCGTTGCCGCGCCCGCCGTAGCCTTGGCGCAAGTGGGCTGCGTCCGCCGTAGCCTTGGCGAAGGCGGATAACCACAAACTGCCAACTTCTCTTTAATTTCCTGCCGTGATTTATTCGCTGCTGAAAAGCTATGCCCGCCTGGCCATCAGGGTTTATTGTCCGCGCATCGTCGTGAACCGGCCCGAGGTGCTGAAGATGCGCGGCCCGTTGCTGCTGGCGTCCAATCACCCCAACTCCTTTCTCGACGGCATGATCCTCACTACGATCTTCGACGAGCCCGTGTATTCGCTTGCCCGCGGCGATGCCTTTCAAAAGCCCTGGCACGGCCGGCTCCTACGCTGGCTAAAGCTATTGCCTGTGTACCGCACCAGCGAGGGCGTGCACAACCTCGAGCACAACTACACCACTTTCGCCGCCTGCCGTCAGGCTTTTGCGGAGGGCGGCAACGTCCTTATTTTCAGCGAGGGCCGCTGCGAGAACGAATGGCACCTGCGCCCATTGAAGAAAGGCACGGCCCGCCTGGCATTCACTTCCTGGTCGGAGGGCTTGCCCCTGCGGGTTTTGCCGATGGCCTTCAACTATAATTCATTCAAAAGCTTTGGCAAGGAAGTGCATATTTCTTTCGGCACGCCCATAACGGCCGATGTTGCGGCGGCAACGGATAGCGAGGGTAAGAAGCTACTGGCCTTCAACAGCGCGCTGAATGCGCAATTGCAGCAAATGGTTTATGAGCTTCCGTTGGAGGACAAGGCAGCCATCCGCACCCGCTTTCCTTTGCGCCGGCCCCGCGGTTTTTATGCTTTGCTTCCGCTTGCTTTTATCGGCTGGCTCGTGCATGCGCCGCTCTATTATGGCTGTCGCGCCGTGGCCCGCCGCTTTTGGCATACGGGTCATTACGATTCGGTGCTCGTAGGGCTGG
>Ga0247771_1000213_pt1 | contig 20957 bp, 16 predicted proteins | sample UWRJL197509C6_FD_179948 | JGI IMG/M metagenome (GOLD analysis project Ga0247771, IMG submission 179948) | Plant litter microbial communities from Arlington Agricultural Research Station in Wisconsin, United States - UWRJ-L197-509C-6 | ecosystem: Environmental > Terrestrial > Plant litter >... | reverse complement strand
CCGAAGAACAGCGCCACGATCATCGGCAGCAGGAAGCTGCTCGTCACGAACAGCGTCAGCAGCACGAAGTTCACGCCGCTGGCCGTGGCCAGGTCGACGAACCCGCCGGAGCGGCGGTTCGGCGACGACTCGCCCAACTCGAACGAGACCACCAGGATGAACGGCAGCAGCACCAGGAACGCCAGCACGAGCTGGGTCCGGCGCCGCCGGAGCTGGCGGATCAGCTCGACCCGCAGCGGCAGCGTCTTGCGCGCCCGGTAGCCCACGGTCGAGCCGTCCGGCGCGACCGCGTTCACCTCGCTCGCCACCGCGGTGGTCAGGTCGTCGATCGCGGCCGAGTCGGTGTGGACGCCGCTCGCGCCGAGTTCTTGCTCGCTCACGCCGAACTCCCCTCTCCGACGAGTTCCAGGAACGCGTCCTCCAGCCGCCTGCGGGGACCGACCTGGTCGACCATGACCCCGGCCTTGACCAGCTCGCCCAGCGCGACCGCGCGCGGCGTGCCGTTGAGGCCCGCGTGCACGAGGTCGCCGTCGACGTGCACGTCCTGCACGCCGTCGAGGCCCCGCAGCACGGTCGCGGCCCGCATCGGCTCGTCGACCTTGAACGTCGCCTCGCCGCCTCCCTGGGCGATGTCGTCGACCAGACCGGCCGCCACGAGCTGGCCCTTGTGCATCACCACGACGTGCGTGCAGGTCTGCTCGACCTCGGCCAGCAGGTGGCTGGAGACCAGCACCGTCCGGCCCGCCGCCGCGTAGCGGCGCAGCACGTCGCGCATCTGGTGGATCTGGGGCGGGTCGAGGCCGTTGGTCGGCTCGTCCAGCACGAGCAGGTCCGGCAGGCCGAGCATCGCCTGGGCGATGGCCAGCCGCTGCCGCATGCCCTGGCTGTACGTGCGGACCTTGCGGTTCACGGCGTTGCCGAGGCCCGCGATCTCCAGCGCCTCCTCGAAGTGCGCCTGCTCCGGCGGACGGCCGGTGGCCGCCCAGTACAGGTGCAGGTTCGCCGTGCCGGACAGGTGCGGCAGGAAGCCCGCGCCCTCGACGAACGAGCCGATGCGCGACAGCACGGGCGCGCCGGGCGTGACCTTGTGGCCGAACACCCGGATGCCGCCCTCGGTCGGGTGGATCAGGCCCATCAGCATCCGCAGCGTGGTGGTCTTGCCCGCGCCGTTCGGCCCGAGCAGGCCCAGCACCTGGCCGTGCTCGACCCGGAACGACAGGTCCTTCACGGCGGTGAGCTTGCCGGGGTAGGACTTCGTCAGGTTCTCGATCACCAGCGGCACGGTCAGCAGGTCCGGGTCCACGTCGGCGGAGAGCCTGCGCCGGAACGCGGCCACGACGCCGACCGCGACGAAGGCCAGCAGCACGATGCCGATGCCCCACAGCGCGGTGGTCGACGTGCTCGCGACGACGTTCGAGCCCGGCACGACCGGCAGCTCGATCGCGTTGTCCGCGAGCGAGATCCGGTACGCCGCGGGCGTCTCGGTGTTCGCGTACGACTGGTCGGTCGTGGCGACGACGAGCTGCACGCGGTGGTTGCTCTCGACCGGCCGCACGATGCCCGCGAGGTTCACGGTCACCTCGACCGGCGTCCCGTCGGCGGGCAGCGAGGCGATCCGCACGGGCGCCACGGTCGCGCCGGGCAGCGTGCGGTTGCCGTTCTGGTCGGCGTCGTAGAACTTCACGAACAGCACCGCGCCCTCGGCGGGCACCGGCTGGCCGGGCACCGCCGCGACCCTCAGCCTCACCGTCGGCGAGCCCGCGACCAGCACCTGCGAGGTGAGCTGCTCGGAGCTGAACACGGCGGCCTGGCCGGGAAGGTCGATCGACAGCCTGCTGGACAGCGAGTTCGACCCGCTGAGCACCGAGCCGAAGCCCGGCAGGCTGCTCACCGCCGCCGGGTTGCCGCCCGCGGGGTTGACCACGACCTGCTCGCGGCCCTGGAGCGGCAGCGAGGTCCGCTGCGTCGTCGAGCCGCCGGAGAGGCCGGGGTAGCCGGGCGTGGTGACGGTCCGCAGCGACGACGTGCCGTTGGTGCGGAACGCGCCCTGCACCGCGTACTCGAAGCCGGTGCCGGGGTCCGTGCCCTTGCCCTGGAGGTGGAACGCCATCCAGTCGGCGATCTCGCCGCGCAGCGACGCGCCGGGGCTGCCGCCGTCGTGGCCGCCCGCGTACCAGACGACCTTGACCTTCGCGCCGTTCGCGGCGATCTGCCGGGCGTTGGCGTCGGCCTGGTCGAGGCCGAACAGCGTGTCCTGCTCGCCCTGCACGATCAGCGTCGGCTGCTTGATCCCGCCGGTGACCGCCACCGGGGACGCGTCGCGCAGCAGCTTCAGCGTCGCCGGGCTCGCCTTGCCGGTGGTCGCGACCTCCGTGTAGGCGGCGCACACCTCGGGGGTGAACCGGCCGCACGCGTCGGGCGCGGGGGCGTTGCCGGTGCCGCCGCCGGGCTGGCGGCCCTGCGCGGCCACGGACCCGGCCGCCGCGGTGGCGTTGCCGACCGCGTCGTCCTCCTGGCCGGGCTCGGGGGCCTCCTGGCCGGGGCTCGCGCCCTCGCTGCCGGACAGGCCCGCCGAGAAGAAGATGCCCGCCCACGACCGCTTGAACACGCCGTCGTCGCCGAACGCCCGACCCGCGGGGGTCGTGGCGTCGGACGCCGTCGTCGCGCCGGAGTTCGGGATCAGCGCCTGCGACAGGTCGTTGTAGGTGATGACCGGGGCGAGGGTGTCCACGCGCGGGTCGACGCCCGCGAGCAGCAGCGACAGCGAGCCGCCGTAGGAGCCGCCGGTCACGCCGACACGGGGGTCGCCGGGGCCGTCGGTCTGCACCTCCTCGCGGGTGGCCAGCCAGTCCAGCAGCTTCTGGGCGTCCTTGACCTCGTAGTCGAGGGAGTTCAGCGAGATCTTGCCGGTGCTGCGGCCGAAGCCGCGCGCCGAGTAGGTGAGCACGACGAACCCGCGCTGGGCCAGTTCGGTGGCCTGGGTGGACACGCTGGCCTTGCTGCCGCCGAAACCGTGCGGGAGCAGGACGGCGGGCGCGGGCGTCTGGGCGGGCAGGTACAGCGTGGTGTCGATCTGGATCGTCTGGGAGGAACCCGGACTTTCCGGCACGTCGATCACCGCGTCACGGGTGCTCACCGGCGGAGGGGCGTCTCCCGATCGCGTCCAGAACACGGTGCCGCCGACGAGGGCGAGCACCACGAGCACGATGGGGAGAGACCACCTGCCGCGGAGGCGGGAGAGGTGGGACACGAGTTGACCTTATGGGAGGTTTGCTGAGAACGGGCTGAAGGTGTGGGCAGAGCCGCCCGGTGTTTCGGCTGGTGGAAGAACCGGGCATCGTTCGGGTGAAATCGAACGAAACAGGTGCGTCTGGTCACGACGGGTGGCGCTCGGCCCCCCGAGTGCGCCAGACTCTCGCTAGCTGGAGGGGAGTACTCCCGACGCGGCGGTGTCGTCAACACGGTGTCTCGACCCAGAGAGCCACCCGGTGCCGTTGGCCTGGCGGCAGCGACCGCCTGGTGGAGGAGACCTCCGGGCATTGGCGTGTGCCTGTCCGGAGGTTGGAATAATGGTAGTTCCCGCGTGGCTGTGGATCGCCACGATCGCCGGTCTCCTCGTCCTGCTGGCCATCGACCTCGTCATCGTCGATCGCAAGCCGCACGAGGTCACCATCGGTGAAGCGGGCCGCTGGGTGACGTTCTACGTCGCCGTGGCCATCGCGTTCGGGGCGGGCCTCTGGTACTTCGCGGGCAGTCAGCCCGCCACGGAGTTCTTCGCCGGGTACATCACCGAGTACTCGCTCAGCGTCGACAACCTGTTCATCTTCCTGATCATCATGACCGCGTTCAAGGTGCCGTCGATCCACCAGCACAAGGTGCTCCTCATCGGCATCCTGATGGCGCTGGTCATGCGCGGCATCTTCATCGCGGTCGGCGCGGCGGTCATCGAGCAGTTCAGCTGGGTCTTCTACATCTTCGGCGCGTTCCTCATCTACACCGCCTACAACCTGGCGAGGACGAACCACGACGAGGACGAGGACGAGTTCAAGGAGAACGCCGCGCTGCGGATCGTGCGGAAGGTCTTCCCCGTCACGGACTCGTTCCACGAGGCCAAGTCCTTCGTGAAGCTGGACGGCAAGCGCTTCGTGACGCCGATGTTCATCGTGATCGTGGCGATCGGCACGACCGACCTGCTGTTCGCCCTCGACTCGATCCCGGCGATCTTCGGCCTCACGAAGGAGCCGTTCCTCGTCTTCGCCGCGAACGCGTTCGCGCTGATGGGCCTGCGGCAGCTGTACTTCCTGCTCGGCGGCCTGCTCAGCAAGCTGGTCTACCTGTCGGTCGGCCTGTCGGTGATCCTCGGGTTCATCGGCGTGAAGCTGATCCTGGAAGCCCTGCACACCAACACGTTCTCGTTCCTCAACGGCGGCGAGGGCCTGCCGGTCCCGACCATCGGCATCGAGCTGTCGCTCGGCGTGATCGTCGGCGTCCTGGCCATCACCACGGTCGCCAGCCTGATCAAGGTGAAGCGCCACCCCGAGGCCGCCAAGCACGTGGGTTCCGTGCTCTGACCTGGCGAAGTGCCGTGAGCGAACGAGACAGCCCCTAACTCTCCCGCTCGCTCACGGCCCGTCACACGACCTTCTTGCCGTCCATCCACACGCCCCGGATGGCGGACCGGAACTCGCCGCCACTGCGCGCGGCGAGTTCTTCGGCGTCTCCCTGGACGAGCACCAGGTCGGCCTTCTTGCCCGCTTCGAGCGTGCCCAGCTCCCCGTCCACGCCGAGCAGTTCGGCGGCGGACCGGGTGGCCGCGTGCAGGGCGGCGGCGGGGGACATCCCGCTCGCGACCATCAGGGGCAGCTCGTCGAGGTTGTCGCCGTGCGGGCCGACGCCCGAGTCGGAGCCCATGGCGATCTTCACGCCCGCCGCGACGGCCATCCGCACCGACTCGTCGTGCCGCGCGGACACGCTGATCGCCTTGTCCCGGATCTGGTCGGACACGGTCATCCCGGCGGCGATCTGCTTGAGCACCGCCCGCGGCGCGGTCAACGTCGGCACGAGCCACGTGCCGTGCTCCAGCATCAGCTCGACCGCCTCGTCGTCGAGGAACACGCCGTGCTCGACCGAGCGGACGCCGTTGCGCGCGGCGACCTTGATGCCGTCGGTGGCCTGGGCGTGCGACATGACGAAGATGCCCGCCGCGGCGGCCTCGGCCACGACCATCGCGACCTCCTCGTCGCGGAACTGGCCGAGGCGGGGGTTCGAGCGGGGCGAGAGGACCCCGCCGCTGGTCGCGATCTTGATGACGTCCGCGCCCGCGCGCACCAGCTCGCGGACGATCCGCCGCAGCTCCTCCGGGCCGTCGCCGACGGCGTTGGGCATGCCGGGGTGCGGCACCGAGCCGTGGACGCCGCAGGGCAGCCAGTCGTCGCCGTGGCCGCCGGTCTGCGACACCATGTTGATGGCGATCTTGATCCGCGGCCCGGCGATCAGCCCGGTGCGCACGGCCGTGGCCACGCCGAGGTCCGCGCCCATCGCGTCGCGCACGGACGTGACGCCTGTTTCGAGCGTGGCCCGCATGTTGTGGATCGCCTGGTAGAACGGCAGCGAGAACGGGGTGTTCAGCGCCTTCACCGTGTCGATGTCGCCGAACATGAAGTGGGTGTGGCAGTCGAACAGGCCCGGCAGCACGGTGTGCCCGGTCGCGTCGACGACCTCGTCACCGTCCAGGCCGGTGCCGACCTCCACGATCCGGTCGTCCTCGACCACCACGTCGCCTGCCTGCGCGGGCGCGCCGGAGCCGTCGAACACCTTGCCACCTGCGAACACGATCCGAGTCATGGCACCGCAATCCTGTGTGATCGTCAATAAATCTCGTGAGCTTTGCTAAGAATAGTGGGGTAACGTGCTCGATCGTGCGCCCCGATGACCTGAACCTTTTGTCCGTGCCCGGCCCGCTCGCGCTGCACGGCGACCTCCTCCTGGTCACCGTGACGAGCCCCGACCTGACCGCGAACGCCTACCGGGGCGGCCTGCACCGCGTCCCGCTCGACGGCGGCGACCCCGTCCGCTGGACGTGGGGCGACCGCGACTTCGCCCCCAGAGTGTCCCCCGACGGCCGCTGGGTGGCGTTCCTGCGCAGCTCCGGCACCGGCAAGGCGGCCGCGCCGCAGGTGCACGTGCTGCCCACCGACGGCGGCGAGCCGCGCAAGGTGACCGACCTGCCGCTCGGTGCCGGCGTGCCCGTGTGGGCGCCGGACTCGCGGCGGATCGCCTTCACCGCGCGCATCCCCGAGCCGGGCCGCTACGGCACGTCGGCCGTGGAGGGCGAGGACGCCCCGACGCCCGACGCCGAGGCCCCGCGCCGCATCACCCGCCTCGACTACCGCGTCGACGACGTCGGCTTCCTCGGCGACCGCGAACTGCGGCTGCACGTCGTGGACGCGCTGGACGCCGACGCGAAGCCGGTGGAGCTGACCGACGGCACGTTCACCGTCGCCGAGCCCGCGTGGACGCCGGACGGCACGCGGATCGTGGTCGTCGCCGACCGCGACCTCGGCGAACCCACCTCGCTGCACAGCGACCTGTACTCCGTGCCCGCCGACGGCGGCGTGCCCGAGCTGCTCGTGCGCACCGAGGGCAACGCCGTCCTCCCGGTCCACGGCCCGGACGGCACCCTCTACTTCTACGGCGGCGAGTTCACCGGCATCCACTCGGTCGCCCGCAACCTGGGCCTCTGGGCGTTCGACGGCTCGACCGCCCGCAGGCTCACCGACGTCGAGTCGGTCGACTGCGAGCGCGCCGCGGGCGCGGCCGTGCCGACGGAGACCGGTGTCGTCGTGGCGGTCCGCAACCGCGGGGCCGTGGAGCTGCGCCGCGTGCCCCTGGACGCGTCCGGTGCCGTGCTGGCGGACCTGGAAGTCCTCGCCGGACAAGGCGGCGAGGTCAAGTCCTTCGGCGTGCACGGCGACCGGATCGCCGCCGTGGTGTCCACTTCGGACAACCCAGGCGAGGTCGAGCTGGTCGGCTCCGGCGTGCTCACCGACTTCGGCGCGCCGCTGCGCGAGGCGGGCGTGCGCCGCTCGGTCGAGCTGACCGGCACCGCGCCCGACGGCCACCCGGCCCACGGCTTCCTGGTGCTGCCGGAGGGCGAGGGCCCGCACCCGGTGCTGCTCGTCGTGCACGGCGGCCCGTTCATGTTCCACGGCCAGGGCTTCTTCGACGAGGCGCAGGTGTACGCGAGCGCGGGCTACGCCGTCGTGTTGCCGAACCCGCGCGGCTCCGCGGGCTACGGCCAGGCGCACGGGCAGGCGGTCGTCGGCGCGTTCGGCACCATCGACGTGGACGACGTCCTCGCCGTCCTGGACGCCGCGCTGGAACGTCCGGACCTCGACGCCGGTCGCGTCGGCGTCATGGGCGGCTCGTACGGCGGGTTCATGACGAGCTGGCTGTCCGCGCACCACGGCGAGCGCTTCCGCGCGGCGTGGAGCGAGCGGGCCGTCAACGCCTGGGACTCGTTCGGCGGCTCGTCGGACATCGGCTGGTTCTTCGCCGACGCCTACTGCGGCGCGGACCCGGCCAAGCAGCACGCCATGAGCCCGCTGACCTACGCCGAGAAGATCACCCTGCCGTTCGCGGTCGTGCACTCCGAGCACGACTGGCGCTGCCCGCTCGAGCAGGCCCAGCGCATGTTCGTCGCGCTGCGCCGCAACGGCGTGGACGCCGAGATGCTGATCTTCCCCGGCGAGGGCCACGAGCTGACCCGCTCCGGCAAGCCCCGCCACCGGCGCCAGCGCTTCGCCGCCGTCCTGGACTGGTGGTCCAGGCACCTCGGGTGACCGGTCCAGCCCGCCGTGCGACTTTCGGGGGTTTCCCGAGCCGCGCGGTGGGCTGGATCTCTCAATGGCTGGCGGTGGCGGCGCTCGTGCGGCACGCTGCCTGCATGCAGTGGACCGTCCGGACAGCGCGGCCGGAGGACGCCACGGAGATCGCCAGGATCAACGTGGCCGCCTGGCAGCACGCGTACCGGGGAATCGTCGCCGACCCCGTGCTGGACCGGATGCTGCCCGAGAGCAGGTTGCCGGGCTGGACCCGCGTGCTCGCGCTCCCCGAACCGAGCGCCGTGTTCGTCTCCGTGTCGGACGACGGCACGATCGGCGCGTACTGCGCCGTCGACGCCGTTCGCGAGGTGGGGGACGCGCACCCCGACCTGGACACCGGCGAGATGACCGCGATCTACGCCGACCCGAGGTTCAAGGGGACCGGGGCGGGGCACGAGGTGCACGAGGCGGCCGTGCGGCACCTGCTCGAACACGGGTTCCGGTACGCCGTGCTGTGGGTTTTTCAGGACAACACGCCCAGCCGGGAGTTCTACGAAGCCCACGGGTGGCGGCACGACGGAGTGGTGCACCGGTACGAGCTGGGGGACCAGGAGTTGCCGGAGGTTCGCTACGCGCGGTTCCTGTCGGCTCCGCGTCGACGGCGGAGTACGCCGGCTGCGCGGCGTCGGTCCTGAGGTTGGGGGCCTGTCGTCAGGCGTTGGTCCTGAGGTTGGGGGCCGTCGTCAGGTATGGGCCCGTGGTCAGGTATGGGCCCGTCACCCCGCTCGCGTCATTGTCTCCATGGCCCGTCCGCTTTGTCAAGGCGGGAAAGATGCCTTGACAAAGCGGACGGGCCATGAGGGCGCTTCGGATCGGGGTGGCCAGGGGGGTCTGGGTGGCGGGAGGGATGGGTGCTTCCGTTTGGGTGGCTGGTAGCTGGGTGGGTGCTTCCGTTTGGGTGGCTGGTGGTTGGGTGGGTGCTTCCGTTTGGGGTGGTTGGCGGTTGAGTGCTTTTCTTTGCGCTGCTGCTATCCGAGCAGGGTGTAGTTGAGTTCCTCGCACACGCGGGCCAGTGGTAGGTCTAGGCCGGGGTGGTCCAGTGGTAGTAGGACGTCCGGTGCGGCGGGTAGGCAGCTTGCGCCTGGTGGGTCCCACAGGCACACGGCTGGGTCGCCGGAGTCCATCGAGGAGCGGTACCAGAGGCCGTCCAGTTCCGGGTGTGCGGCGCGGATGGCTCGGGCCCAGGCCTGTGTCAGGTGTTTGGGGCCGCTGCTCAGCTCCTGTGACGCGCCGACGCGCGTTGGCCACAGGCCGGTCAGGTCCAGTAGGCGCAGGGTGCGGCGGGGGCGCAGTGCCACCAGGAACGGGCTGCGGGTTCGTCGGTCCACCACCGACGTGGCCTGGAAGACCTCGGCCACGCTCGTTCGCACGGTGAGCCCGAAGTACAGGACGCCGTGCTCCTGCGCGACGGACGGGGAGCCGTCCGCGCTCGGTGGCTGGGTGTCGAAGCGGGCGTGCGGGAGAGGGCCCGTGTAGCGGAAGGTGTTCCACCGCTGGGGGTGTTGCCCCTTGGCGGTGAAGACGCGCACCAGGCGGGTCGCGCGGTGCACTGCCACCACGTCCTCGGTCCGGCGCAGTATCGCCTGCAGCACGGCGGGAGCGGGCGGCTGGGGAAGCCGTGACATTCGGATCCAGGTGGCTAGGGGACAGGGGTCAGACGGGCGTGCCCAGCATCGAGGCGAGATCCGCCACGCGCCGGGGGTCGCCGCCCGCCAGCAGCCATTCGCGCGGGGTGGTGGGCGTGCCGTCCACCAGCAGGTCCTCCTGCGCGGTCGTCATGAACGCGGCCACGACCAGCGCGGGCTGGTCCTGGGCGACGGTGGCCAGCACGGCCTCCAAGCCGGGCAGCACGCCGGTTCCGGCGAACTGCCAGGCGGGCAGCCGCCAACTGCCCTTGTCCTTCCAGCCGACCAGCCTGCCCACGCCGAGCCGGTGGCGGATGCGGCTGGTGTCGACCTGCAACTGCCGCGCGGCGGCGGCGACGGTGAGCGCCGAGTCGCGCAGCACGGCCAGCGCCACGACCGTGCGCGCTCTGGGCTGGGCGTCGGCCGCCGTGAGCGGACCCAGGTCAAGGCCCACGTCGGTCAGGACCTCGCGCTGGTCGGGCGTGAAGTAGCTCGCGGGCTCCGGGTGGGGAGGTGCGAGCCGACGTGCCGCCTCTTCGACCAGGGTGAGGAACTCGGATGGCGTGACCTGTAGGCCGGCCTTGGCCAGCACCGTCTCCAGCGCAGGACTCATGCGCACAGAGTATCCCGCGCGTGCGCCTTTGTGCGCCCGATCGGGAGGATTGGTCGGAATGTTCCACTGTGCGCGCACAACTCACCACACTACGTAAACATCCGAGGTCCGGCACCGGCGGAAGGTCGTGAGATGGCCCTCATCGGGGCCTGGCTACCATCTGGGACGCGCCGGTCGGCGCGCTCACCGTGCGGGGGTGGTTGTTCGATGGTCGTGGATGCCGGGTATTCGGTCCGGTCGGACAAGCCCACGCTCGGGATCGCGGCGGCCTGGCTGGTCGTCATGGTCGGCACACTCGTCCACGTGATGACGCGGCCGTTCGACTGGTCGCTGGACCTGCGGGTGTACCGCAACGGCGGCGGCGCGTGGCTTGACGGCCTGCCGATCTACGTGGACCACTTCGGGTCCGCGATGGGCGGCCCCGACCTGCCGTTCACCTACCCGCCGGTCGCGGTGGTCCTCTTCAGCCCGCTCTCGGTCGTGCCGCTGCCGGTGGCGATCCTCGTCATCGCCGTGCTGAACCTCGTGGCGCTCACGGTGCTGTGCCTGGTCGCCGCCCACCGGATGTGCGGCCCCGGCCCGCTGGCGCTGCGCTACGGCCCCGGCGCCGCCGCCGTCGGCACGTTCTTCGACCCGGTGCGCGAGACGCTGTCGTTCGGCCAGATCAACCTGCTGCTGGCCGTCCTCGTGCTGCTGGACTGCCTGCTGGCCCGCACCCGGCTGCCGCGCGGCGCGCTCATCGGCCTGGCGGCGGCCATCAAGCTCACGCCCGCGGTGTTCGTGCTGTTCTTCCTCGCGGCCCGGCAGTGGCGGCCCGCGATCACCGCGTTCGTCTCGTTCCTGGTGTTCGCCGCGCTCGGCTTCCTGATCATGCCGACCGACGCCCGCGAGTTCTGGTTCCACGCGCTGCTCGACCCCGGCCGCGTCGGCAGGCTCACCTACACGGCCAACCAGTCGCTGCGCGGCGTCGTCGCCCGGTTCGGCCTGGACGGCACGCCGCAGACCGCCGTCTGGCTCCTGCTCAGCCTGGTCGTCGTGGTGCTGGCGTTCATCGCCGCCGCGAAGGCCCGCCGCGCGGGCGACGACGTGGCCGCGTTCCTGGTGGTGGCGGTCGCGGGCCTGCTCGTGTCCCCGGTGTCGTGGGGCCACCACTGGATCTGGATCGCCCCGGCGCTGACCCTGTTCGCCGTGGCCGCCTACCGCCGCGCCCGCTGGTTCTGGTGGTTCGCCGTCCCCGGCGTGCTGATCTTCCTGATCGGCCCGCACTGGCTGTTCCCCAACGACAACGACGTCGAGCGGAACTGGGCGTGGTGGCAGCAGGTCATCGGCAACGCCTACGTCTGGTTCGGCCTCGCCGTGGTCGTCGCGCTGGCCCTCCGCCGCACCCGCCGACCCGTCCAGGCCTGATCCCCGCTCGACCCCGTCCCCGGTGCGGCTCGCCCGTGACGTTGGCTTGTTCTACAACTCATAGAACAAGCCGAGGGAGGTCGTCGCCGTGCTCATCACCGTCGACCTCGGCGCCGAAGTGCCGCTCTACCAGCAGATCCGCGACCAGGTCGTGCGGGCCATCGCCTTCGGCCGCCTCGCGGTCGGCGAGGCTCTGCCCTCGACGCGGCAGCTGGGCGCGAACCTCGGGATCAACTCCACACCGTCAACAAGGCGTACGACCTGCTGCGCGCCGAGGGCTTCGTCGCGCTGACCCTCAAGAGCGGCGCGGTCGTGGTCCCCCGCGACGGGCCGCCGTCCGGCTTCGCCGACGAGTGGGCCGGGCGGCTGCGCACGCTACTCGTCGAAGGACTCGCCCAGGGGTTGAGCGAGAGCGACGTGCTCGACGCGTGCCGTCGGGCCGTTCGAGGGGAAGAAGGCTGACATGGCCACCGCGTCCGTGGTGCTGGTGTCCGCGATCGTCCTGGGGGTCACGTGGGCGGCGCCCGCGCTGGCCCAGCCGGGGGTGGTGTTCGGCGTGCGGGTGCCCGGCGACCACCGCGACGACCCGGCGATCACCGGCGAACGCCGTCGGTACCGCGCTCTGGTGGCGGTCGCGGGACTGGTGGTGCTGGTGGTCGGCGCGGTGGCCGAGGCGCTCACGGTGTGGATCGCGGTCCTGGTCGTCGTGCCGTTCGCGCAGGTGGCGGTCGTGGGCGTGGCGTACGGCCGGGCGCACGCGGTGGTCCGCCGGGCGAAGGAGGCCGGGGACTGGTACCGGGGCAAGCGGCAGGTCGCGGTGGCGGACACCCGGATCCGCAGCTGCGGCTCGGTGTCGCTGTGGTTGGCCGCGCTGCCCGCGGTGGGCGTCCTGGTGGCCACGGTCGTGGTCGGGATCGCGCGCTACCCCGGCATCCCCGACCAGTTGACGCTGCACTTCGGCTCGGGCGTCACGGGTGACCGGTTCGCCGCCAAGTCCGTGGGCTCGGTCTTCGCACTGGCGATCGTCCAGGCGGTGGTCACCGCGATCCTCCTCGTCGTGGCGTTCGCCGCGCCGCGCGCCCGAGCCGACCTCGACCCCGAGGACGTCGAGGGCAGCGCGCTGCGGCACCGCCGGGTCACGCGGGCCCTCACGCACGCCGTGCTGCTGCTCGCGGCCGGGATCGTCGTGCTGGTCGTCGCGACGGCCTGACGGGCGGAAAAGCCGGTCGCCGTCCGCGCCCGTGTGGGACGATGGCCCGCGATGGCTTCAACTCCGTCTCCTCCCCGATCGAGCGCCGTGCCTCTTGCGCCGCGTGCTGCTGTCAGCACGCCGCCCGAGCCCTCCGGCATCCCGATCCGGACGATCCTCCTCGGCGTCGCGGGCGTCTCGTTGATCTCGCTCGGCGGGGCCGGTGCGGGCGCGGTGCTGAAGACGGACCCGGTGCTCACGGACCTGTCGCTGAGCTGGATCCGGTACGGGCACGGCCGCGACCTGGCGACGGCGGTGCTGTACCTGGGGCTGGGTCTGGTGATCTGGGCGTGGGTGCGGCTGGGGCGGATGGTGCGCAACCGGTACGTGGGCAGCGCGGCCGTGGTGCTCGCGATCGCCGCGTGGACGTTGCCGCTGCTGCTGTCGCCGCCGCTGTTCTCCAAGGACGTCTACAGCTACCTGGCGCAGGGGCAGTTGGCGCTGCACGGCTTCGACCCGTACGTGGTCGGGCCCGCCGCGCTGCCGAGCCCGTTGAGCGACAACGTGAGCTGGGTCTGGCAGAACACGCCCGCGCCGTACGGGCCGCTGTTCATCCTGCTCGCGAAGGCCGTCGTGTGGATCACCAACGGCGGTGTGGTCGGCGGCGTGGTGCTCATGCGGTTCGTGCTGGCCGCGGGGTTGGCGCTGCTGTGCTGGTCGCTGCCGGGCCTGGCCCGTCACCTCGGTGGACGGCCCGCCATCGCGTTGTGGCTGGCCGGGGCGAACCCGTTGATGCTGATCCACCTGATCGGCGGCGGCCACAACGACATCCTGATGGTCGGGCTCATGGCCGCCGGGGTGCTGATGGTGCTCGAACGACGGCACGTCGTCGGCATCGCCCTCGTGGCCCTGGCGGTGGCCATCAAGGCCACGGCGGCGGTCGCGCTGCCGTTCCTAGTGCTGGTCTGGGCGGCGAGGCTCGACGGCCCTCCGCGAGCCCGGCTCGTCCGGGCGATCGTGAACGGGGTCGCGGTGTTCGCGGCCGTGTTCGCCGTCTGCACGGTGGTGGCGGGGGTCGACCTGGGCTGGATCCCGGCGCTCAGCTCGTCGTCGACGATCGTGAACTGGCTGTCGCTGCCCAGCGCCGTCGGCGACTTCGCCTTCACCCTGGTCAACAGCGTCGTCTCGGTCGAGCCCGGCGTGTTCATGACGATCGCGCGCGGAGCCGGGTCGGTGCTGCTGCTCCACATCGCCTGGCGGCAGTGGCGCGCGGCCGAGGACGGCGGCCCGAACGCGATCCGCCACGCCGCGTTGACCATGCTCGCTGTGGCGCTGCTCTCCCCCGCCACGCTGCCCTGGTACTTCAGCTGGCCCCTCGTCCTCGGCGCGGGCCTCGCGTGGACGCTCACGGGTCTGCGCGCCGCGGTGTTCTTCTCCTGCGTGCTGCTGCTGGTGACCTACCCCAACGGCGACACGGCCCTCTACTCGTGGTTCTACCTGGCGTTCGTCGTCGCCGTCTCGGCGCTCGCGACCGTGGCCCTGACCCGGCCGGATCCGCTGGACCTGCGGCTCAGGCCGCTACCGAGGCCGACTTCCGCAGTCGCAGGCTGAGCAGCACCAGCACGATCCCCCACAGGATCGCGAACGCGCCGATCGTGACCACCAGCGCGAGCGCCCCGGTGCCCGGCGTCGACAGCAGGACGATCCCGAGGACCACGGACAGCAGCCCGCTGAGCGCGAGGAACCGCTCGTGCTCGATGACCTTCCGCAGCCGCACGGCCGTGACGATCTCCAGCACGCCGCCGACGATCGCCCACACCGCGATCACCACGAGCAGCGCCAACGCCGTGATGCCCGGCCAGAACAGCGCGACCAGGCCCGCGACCACGCCGACCGCGCCCAGCACGCCGTGCGCGAGGTCCCGGTGGGTGACCGCCAGGTACAACTCCGTCGCGCCGTCGACCAGCGTGTACGCGCCCCACAGCACGACCAGCGCCACCAGCGTGAGACCCGGCCAGATCAGCGCCAGCAGGCCGAACAGGATCGCGACACCGCCGCGCAGCGCGAACAGCCACCAGCGGCGGGCGAGCATTTCCCTCATCGCGTGCCTCCCCGATCGGATCACTGCCCCAATCGTGGCACTCCCGGCCGAAACGGCAACACGGGCGAAGGGCCCGACATCGACCCGGCGGGCCGCCCGCCGGGTCGAGTCCTCAGAGGACTGTCCTGAGTGGACCGGTCAGCGGCCGGTGATCAGCGCGACCGCCACGTCCTTGACCGCCTCGTCCACCTGCGGCGGCGGCTGGAAGCCCAGCCGCACGATGTGCGCCACCAGCTCCGGCTCGGGCGGCAGGCCGTACTTGCGCAGGTAGTGCGGCACCGCGCCCGCCCACACCCACGTGCCGTCCGTGCGGAAGTTCAGCGGCACGTCCTGCTCGCCGTCGGAGAACTCGTCCACGTCCAGGTTCCGCGCGGCCAGCACGACCGGTGCGTTCTCCAGGAACGCCGTGAGCTGCTCGCGGAACCGCGGGTCCACCGGTGGCCGGTTCACGAAAGGCCGACCGTTGGGCGCTTTCCCGTCGTACACGCGGGCCGTGCGCAACGGCGCGGGCGCGCCCGGCGGCGGCGCGTCGACCGGCGCCTCGCGCGGCGGCAACCCGATCCGCTGCCGCCACCAGTCCGGGATCCGCTCGTCCTCGCGCGGGAACGTCCGCAGCTCGTCCTGGAACCCGATCGGCGGCGGCGCGTTGCGCCACCCCGGCTCGTCCTCGGAGTTGAAGTCCACGGTGAACGCGCTCGGGGCCTCCAGCTCGTACACCGCGGTCAACCACGTGCCCCGGTCGGCGGCGTGCATGCCCGCCCGCAGCTGCCCCAGCAGCGTCACCACGTCCATCGGCGGCCGCACCGGCCGCAGCTGCCCGTCCGGGCCCGCCACCGCCATGTCGACCTCGATGTGCCGCCCGGCGGCCCGGTACTCGGTCCGCACGCGCTGCCACCCCGGTTGCAGAACGGGCAGCATCGCCCGGCCGATCTGCCGGACCAACTGCTGCTGCTCCTGCTCGCTCAGCGGTGTAGTCGGCTGGCTCATCGCGTCAAGCACCCCTTCGACGTCCCCCCAGATCGGTGCCCTGATCCTAACGGGCCGCACCGCCCGGCGTCGGGTTGTTGGCCGCGCCGCTCACTTCGCGGGCTTGCTCAACTGCTTGTCCTCGATGAGGTTCCCGTCCACGTCCCACCTCTTGACGTGCAGCGGCCACCCGTTCTCGGTGAACGTGCGGTGCGCGGCGAGCTGCCCGTTCGGGTGCCACTGGTACCAGTCGCCGACGGCCGAGTTCATCCGGTTGGCACCCTGGAGCTTCTTCCGCCCGTCCGGGTACCAGTGCTCCTCGGTGCCGTGCTTGAGACCCGAGTAGTAGTCGGTCAACTCCAGCAGTTCGCCGTTGTCGCCCTTCAACTCCAGCTCGCCGGTGAACAGGTCGTCCTCGTGGCAGACCCGCGCGAACTCGTCGAAGTAGGTGTCCGACTCGTCGACTCGCATGGTCACTCCGTCACAGGGGGGATGGCGTTGCCGCGGGAGCGGTAGTCGTAGGGGGCGTATTGCAGCCTGCCAGTGTAACTACCGACGTCCCGCAGGATGACGTTGCAGTTGGCGCACGCGGGCCCCGGATCGCCGACGCTGCCGACCTGCGTCCGCTCCCCGTCGATCTTGCGGTACTGGTCCTGGAGGTTGCGCGGGTCGACGCGCACGTCCGCGAGCGCCTCGCGGCTCAACGGCGGCGGCGTGGAGTCCGGGCCGTGCTCGGCGTGCCAGTCGGCCTCGTGCTGCCGCTGCCGGGCCCACAGCAGCTCGTTGGTCGCCTTCACCTCGGCGTGCCGCAGCGGTTGGTCCGGGTGGACCTGGCCCTGGAGGACCCAGTCCTGGCGGACGACGTTGCCGTCCGCGTCCTTGACCGCCTTGTGGTTCTCGTCGAGCACCGGCGTCTGGTGGGCCTCGGTCTCGGTCCTCATGATCGGGTGCTGCCACTCGTCCATGTCGCGGAAGTTCTCGCGCAGCAACGGGTGCAGGTTCTCGGGGTTGATGAGGTGGTAGTCCTGGCCGTTGACGCCCTCGGTGATGAGACCGGTGCGCCGGTCGATCGCCACCGCGCTGTACGGGCCGTTGTCCCGGCCCGCCCGGCCGCCGAGCGCCTCGGCACGGGCCTGGGCCAGGTCCGCGACGTACTCGCGGACCGGCCTGCCGTCGATGGTCTCGATCCGCCCGTCCCGCATCGTCACCCGGTCGGGGTCGGTGATGTCGACCTGTTCGAGGACCGAGCCGCGGGACCGGTCCTGCTCGAAGTCGGGGCTCCGGGTGTCGGGTGCCGAACCGGGGTCCACCGGGTCGGGGAAGTCGGTCCTCTCGTCCCGCGGCTCGGACGCCGACGGCGGCTTGTGCGGGTGCTCCTCGTCGGGCTGGTCGGTCGGCTGGTCGTCGGTGTCGGCGCGGTCCCTGGCGTCGGACGGGTCGAGGTCGGTCTTGTCGGCGTCGTGCGTGCCCGGTGCGAAGCCGTCGTCGCTCGACTTGACCCTCGTGCCGTCCGGCTGGTGGGTTTCCCACTCGCCGTTCGGCGGGATCCTCGGCGTGCGGTTGCCGTGCGCGTCGACCTCGGCGTCGGAGGTGTAGACGCGGCCCTGGCTGTCGGTCCACGCGGGTTTCGTCGGGGCGAGCACGGGCGCGTCGGTGTGGGCGGCCAGGCGCTTGGCGAAGTCGTTGCTGCCCGCGTCGCAGCCGATCAGCCTGATCGGCGTCCTGCCGTCCCACCCGCCGCGGCGCAACAGGTCCCCGTACTCCTCGGGGCTGTACGTGTGGTTGCCGATGCGCGCCCGACCGTCCGGCGTGATGTGCACGTCGGCGGTGAAGTAGCGCGGGTCGTTCGGCACCCGGCTGGGCAGGTCGCCCATGTCGGAGTCGCCGCGGTGGTGCGACACCCCCGCGGGAGTCGTCTCCGCGTGCCGCACGTGCGCCTCGTCGAGACTCGGCCGCGGCTCGGGCTGGTGGCCGTTCGGACCCACGTCGTGGTGCGGCGGCCCGCTCGGCTCCGGACCACGCGGCTGCGGCTGGTGCGGTGCACCGGTGTGCGGGTCACGCGCCTGCCCTTGGTGGGGCGGGCCGGTGTGCGGGTCACGCGGCGGACCCTGGTGGGGCGACCCCTGACGCGGCGGCCCGCCCTGAGACGGCCCGTGCGGCCGCGCCTGCGGAGGCCCGGCGTGCGGTGGCCCAGCCGGTCGGCCTGGTGGTGGCGCGGCGTGCGGTGGCCCAGCCGGTCGGGCTGGTGGCGGCCCAGCGGGTCGGGCCGGTGGTCCCGCGTGCGGCGGTCCCGCCGGTCGGACCGGTGGCTGCCCGGCGTGCGGCGGTCCGCCCTGGGGACGCGTCGGCGGCGGTCCGCCGAACTGGGGGCGGGCCTGGGGCGGTCCCGCGTGCTGGGGGCGGGGCGTGCCGTCGGGCGTGCGCGACTGCGGCACCCCGGACGCGGTGTCACCCCGGTGACCGGACGTCCCGGTCCAGCCCCCACCACTGCCCGGCCTGGGCGACCCGCCGGCGCTCGGCGACCCGCCACCGTGCGGAGCGCCACCCCCCATCGGCCCCTGCGGCGGCGCGGACGACGGACCGGTGTCCCTGGACGGCGCGGAGTGCGGCTGGTCGACGCGGTGCGGCGCGTCGGGTGCAGCGGACGCCGACGAGTGGGTCTGGTCGACCCGCGGCGGACTCGCCGCCGGACTGCTGCTCGGGCTGGTGCTCGGACCGTGTGGAGAGGGCGTTGGACCGCCGGGATTGTGGCTGGCCGGCGCGCTCGGACCGTGGGGAGAGGCTGCTGGACCGCCGGGATTGTGGGCAGGCGGCGCGCTCGGACCGTGTGGAGTGGCCGCTGGACCGCCGGGATTGTGGGCAGGCGGCGCACTCGGGCTGTGCGCGGAGGGCACGCCGGGACCGCCAGGGCTGTTCGGGCTGTGGGCGGGCGGCACGCCAGGGCTGGGACTGTGCGCCGCGGGTGCGTTGGGGTTGCTGGGACTGTGCGCCGAAGGGGCCGCGCTCGGGCTGTTCGGACTGTGCGGCGCGGGCGACCCGGGGCTGTTCGGACTGTGGTGCGACGGCGAGCCGGGGCTGCTGGGACTGTGCGGCGCGGGCGAGTTGGAACTGTGGGGCGCGGGCGAGCCGGGGCTGTGCGGCGAACCCGCGCTCGGGCCGCGGGGCGGGGGAGCGGAGGCCGGGCTGGTCGGAGTGGTCGAGCCGGGGTGTCCGCTCGCGTTCGGTCCGTCCGGCGTCGGGTGCGACGGCGTGGTGTCGGAGCGCGGTGCCGTCGTGGTGGACGGGGTCGAGCGGACGCTCGCGGGATCCGTCGAGTCCGGCGCGTGGGTCGACGGCGTGGTTGTGTCCGGCCTGCTGGCGGGCCCGTCCGGCGGGGACGAGGACCCCGGCGTGGAGGAGGAACCGGGCCCGTCCGGCTGGGATGAAGAACCCGGCGTGGAGGAGGAACCAGGCCCGTCCGGCTGCGACGACGACCCCGGCGTGGAGGAGGTGCCGGGTCCGTCGGGCTGGGACGAGGACCCCGGTGTGCTGGAGGAGTCCGGGCTGCCGGTGTGCGAGCCCGATGGCGTGTCCACGCCGTCGCGGCCCAGCTTCTTCAGGAAGCCGGGGTCGTCGATCTTCGTGCCGAACACGTCCAGCCCGGTCGCCTTGCCCGCGAGCTTGCCCAGCACCTTCATGATCTTCTCGAAGATCTCGACGAGCCTCTTCAGCATCGGCGAGACCTTCTTGATGGTGTCCAGCAGCTTCTGGACGAGCTTCGCGATGCGCGCGGCCCACTTCGAGATCGCGGTGATGGCCTGCGCGACGATCACCGGGGTGCCGAAGCCCAGGGAGAACACGGCTTCCAGCACCCACGCGATCAGCTTCGCGACGAGGTCGGCGATCAGGTCGCGCACCATCTCGCGCACGAACGCCACGACCATGCCCATCACCCCGACGACCGTGCCGACGGACCCGGCGGAGCTCGCGGCCCCGGTCAGCGCGTCGCCCTGCTGCTTGGCCGAGGCGCGGTAGGCGTCCGCCGCGGCGCCCGTCCACCCCTCGGTGCCGGAGTGCAGCGCGGCGGCGTAGTCCTCGGCGATCTTGCCCAGCTCGGTCGACACGTTCGTCCACGTCGTGCTGTACGACTCGATCACCGGCGGGTCGCCCGCCAACCAGTCGAGCATGTCCTTCAACGGCTGCACGTGTTCCATCAGGAACGACGCGGCCGACGACATCAGCGTGCCGAACGGGTCGATGGCCATCGACGCGGCGTCCGCGGCCAGGCCGACGACGCCGAGGCCGCCCTCGATCCAGTTGCCGTCCTTGAAGCCGTTGAACGTGTCCATCGCGGACTCGGCGAGCGAGAACCCCGTGGCCCAGCCGTTGTCCCCGGTGCCCTGGGTGAACCCCGATCCCTCTTGCGGCGCCTGCGCGACCAGCGGGTTGGACATCAGTCACCGCTCCGGAACACGTCGGCCACGGACTCGTCCTGCGCGCGGTACTGCTTGACCGTGTCGTTGACCCCGGTCGCGGTGGTGTCCATCGCCTCCACGGCGCCGTTCAACGCGTCCAGCCCCCACTGCTCCACCGGGTCGAGCATCATCCGGAACGGCTGGCACAGGATGCCGTAGGCGTCGGTCGGCATGCTGACCGTGCGGGCCGCGTCGAGCGCGCCGCGCAGTCGTTCGGACAGCTCGTCGAGCTGCTTGCGGTGCGCGTCCAGGGTTTCCCCGACGAGCTCGAACTTCTCGACCATGTGCTCCCCCTCGCGCGGTCGGTCAGGTCAGGAACGATCCGCCGTCGAAGTCGTCGTCGTCCTCGGGTCGGCGCGGACGGCGGGACGCCGGGGGAGGAGCGGGCCGCGACGGCTGGTCGTCCTCGATGCCGAACCGCAGCTCCTCGGTGACCGGCGGCGGGACGTCCTCGGCGGGCGCGGGCGGGAAGTTCTTGCGGGCCTCGGCGAACAGCACGTTCGCGGTCTCGTCCTGCGTGCCGATGGTCTCGGCCATCACCTGCTGCAGCAGCTCGGGAATCCGCGACTGGGCGCGTTGCAGGCAGCGCATGATCTCCGCGGAGACCTCCGCCATCCTCTTGTCCCGTGCGGATTCCGCGATGTCCACGGAGGACAGGATGCCGTTCGACGCGATGGTCAGCCGGATCGTGCCGTCGCGCGACGTCTCGGTGATGGTCA
>Ga0247771_1000212_pt1 | contig 21047 bp, 19 predicted proteins | sample UWRJL197509C6_FD_179948 | JGI IMG/M metagenome (GOLD analysis project Ga0247771, IMG submission 179948) | Plant litter microbial communities from Arlington Agricultural Research Station in Wisconsin, United States - UWRJ-L197-509C-6 | ecosystem: Environmental > Terrestrial > Plant litter >... | reverse complement strand
TATTTATTGAGGGCGTTGAACTGGGTCTCCTGCGTTTGCGAGGTAACGGTAGAACCCTTGCGCAGCTCGGTGATGGCGGCCACCAGTCCTTTCTCGGTGAGGCCCGCATCCTTGAGGAGCTTGGCGGTATTGTCGTTGCCCTGCACCAATGCTAGCAGCAGGTGCTCGGGCGTGATGAACTCGTCGCTGAATTGCTTAAGGACCGCACCGGCGCGCAGCACGACGTTGTTGGCATCGCGCGAGATATTCTGGGCGGGCTCGCCGCCGCTGACTTTGGGCAGGCGCTCTATCTGCTGGTCGAGGCGGGACTCGAGCTGCTGCAGGTTGACTGCATTCTTTTTAAGAAGGTATTCGGTAGGAGAATCCTGCTGGTCGAGGAGAGCTTTGAGGATATGCTCCGTTTCGATATTGCTGTTGGAATGGTTGAACGCCTGTTGCTGGGCCTGCTGAACCACTTCCGCAGCCTTGATTGTGAAATTGGATAGGTTCATTCGTAAAGAATTATGTTTTGTTTAAAATTTTTGATTCTAAATTCATGTCTTAGGCCCTGAGAACTTCGCGCTTGCAGCGCCGGACCTTAGACCTCCCCTTATCAACAAACAATAATCCAATCAATAACTCCCGAAAGAATGTCATACAAAACACCGATCAACTGCCTGAAATTCAGTTGGGTAGCCATTTTCCTGCTATTTATTCAGGCCGCCTCCGCACAGGTGAACAGAAAGAACGTGAAAGAGCTCGGCACCACAAATTTCAGCCAATTAGACGAACTGGTTCAGAAAAATAGCAAGCTGCTGGGCGGCAACCTCGTGGCCATGGTCTGGACCGACACCCTGGTGTACAAGCGCGAGCTCGGCGATTTCGATTCGAAGACGCTGGCGCCCCTGGCCTCGGCCAGCAAATGGCTGACGGCGGCCCTCGTCATGAAGTTCGTCGATGAAGGCAAGCTCTCGCTCGACGATAAGGTGAGCAGCTACCTGCCCATCTTCGAGCTCTATGGAAAAAATTATATCACCATCCGCCACTGCCTCTCGCATTTTACGGGCATACAGTCGGAAGGCGGCGGCGTGTTCTCCAAAAAGAAATTCAACAGCCTCGAGGAAGAGGTGGAGTCGTTTGCGAAGAAGGAGATAAAAACCAATCCCGGCACCGATTTCAGCTACAGCAATATCGGCCTCAATATCGCGGGCCGCATACTGGAGATCGTGAGCAAGAAGAAATTCGACATGCTGATCAAGCAGCAGCTGTTCAATCCGCTGGGCATGCGCAAGACCACCTTCGGCACGCTGGACAATTCGGCGATCAACCCTTCGGGCGGCGCACAGTCGACCGCCGAAGAATATATGCATTTTTTACAGATGCTTCTCAACAACGGCAAGTACAACGGCCAGCAGGTATTGAGCGAGGATGCCGTCAAGGAATTGCGCCAGCTGCAAACCAAGCCCGCACAAATACGGTATGCGCCGAAGGCCGCGGAAGGATTCAATTATACGCTCGGCAGCTGGGCCATCGAGGAGCAGGGCAACGAAGCCACCGTGCTGGCCAGCCCCGGCCTCTTCGGCACCTGGCCGATGGTGGACTGGTGCCGCGGCTACGCCTGCCTGTTCTTTGTAAAGACCCTGCTCGGCGAGCAAAAGAAAGACGCCTACCTCGAAATGAAGTCGGCCATCGACGAGCGCCTGCCTGCAAAGAATTGTAAATAAATATATAAATTATAAACATAAACAAAGGGCGCCCCGACCGGGGCGCCCTTTGTTTATAAAGCAAGCGTTTATTTCTTCGTGCATACGAGGCGGCTGCGATCAGCCCTGTATACGTCGGCATAGAACTTGGCGAGCTGGGGCCCGTCCTTTGCCGGGAAGCGGCCCGAGAACTGCTCGCGCACGCGGTGATAAAAAATCTTGTTGCCCACAAGCCTGGTCGACGACATATACGTACCGAACCCGGTCCTGATGGTCATGTCGGCGGGCGCCGATTCCACTTCATAGCCTTCGGGTATCTCGATCTCGTAGTCATCCTCGTCGCGCCACTCGGATGTGAAAACGAAATCCACGGTGCGGCCGTCCTCCTCATCCAGCTTGCGGCTGCTGCGGTTGAGGATATTGGGCGTGATGAAAATGCGGCGGCCGCTCAGCGTGGCATAAGCGCTCACGTTGATGTCAAGCTCCTCTTTCAGCTCGGGCAGCGCCGATCTTGTTTCCTCGTATTTAAAATCGCTGACGTCGTACGTCGAGAGCTCGAGCTCCTGCTGCAAGACCTTCTTTACTTTTTCTTTCGAGAGGTTGTTGATCAATGCGCTCAGGCCGTCCTGCTGCGTGCCGCCGTAGCGGGTATGCGCTTCCATCGCCAGGTTGCCTTCGCCGTCGATCTTTGCCCTGATGCTGCGCACCTGCACGTTCTGGCGGATGCCGTAGCGCGGCGTAGATACGAGCGTGCCGCCCGATTCATCGATGATGAGGGCCTTGCGGTTGCCCGTAAACTCGCTCATGTAACCGGCGGGCAGGTCCTGGCTGGTGCATTCGAGCCAGGTGGTGTCCTTGCCCATGGGCACGCAAAGGATCACGTGGTTGAACTGCTGCGAAGGAAAATTCTCGATGATCGCAGGGCCTTCGTCGGCGCGCACCAGCGTGTAGCACGAGCGGATGTTGGCGGCCTTCAGCAGGCTGTACATATAATTGGCCAAAGCCTTGCAATCGCCATAACCTTTCTGCGCCACATAGCCCGCCTCGAAGGGCTGCCAGCCGCCGAGGCCCAGCTGGATGCTGATATAGCGCGTCTGATGCTGCAGGTATTCGTAGAGCACGCGGATCCTTTCTTTCGTGTCGGTGATACCGGCGGTGAGCTGCTGCACTTTCTGCTGCACGTCTGCGGGCAATTGGTCGCGGTCTTTTTTCAGCGAGTAAACGAACTTGCCGAACTCCTGCCAGCTGCTCATGTTTCCTTTATATCCTTGTATGGCGAAATCGCTCGGCGCAAAATAAACCATAGTGGTGAGCTCGCGCCAGGAGGGCGAGGCATAATAGATCTTCACCGGCGGCAATTCCTTCACTTCCCAGCGCAGCGCCTTCTTGTCCTTTACGGTCGACTCTACCGGCGCGCCGGTGTAGTTGAAGGCCTGGTAGCGCACCTGGTAGCCGGGTGCGGCAATGATGGTGTAAGCGCTCTGCTCCACGGCAAAGTGATCGTCGGGAACGGGCTGCCAGTGCGGAAAGAAGAGGGTGTTGTTCACGCGCTCTTCCACTTCGTATTCCACGGTGTAGGGATAATCCTTGTCGTAGAACTGGTGCACCTTGCGGCGGTTGTCGTCCATCAGGCTGTTGTCGTCGACGGCGCTGATGTCGAGCACGTCCTTGCTCTTCAGCTTTTTGAGCAGCACGCCGTGGCTGTCGTAAAGGCTGCCTTCGATGGAGCGCACCTGGCTGAGCTTGTCGTAGTACTCGACGAGGGGCGCATAGTCGGCGCCGTTCTCGTTCATGATGGTGAGGGCGTACTTATGCCGCACGATCATCTCATCGAGGCCATTGACGGTGACTTCATATTCTTCCATGCGCTTGACCACGTTGGCGCTCTTGAGGAGCTTCTCGGGGATGGCGCTCACCGGGTATTTTATGTCGGTGGCACGGGCGCAGGCGGCGGCCAGCAACAGGGCTCCGGCCAGGAGTAGGCGATGCATAATTTATTTTTTCTTTTTGAATACGACCTGTTCGTTTTCCTTGCTCACGATCAGGTTGAAAAATTCGCGCAGCGTGTCGTACTCGTCGGGGAGGAAGAGCGTGCGGCCGATCTTGATGCGCACGCGCATCGAGATGGTGGTGCCGGACTGCGAGATGCGGTACTCGAACAGCGCGCTTTCCTGCTCGTCGAGCTTGGCCACGATCTGCTTGGGCAATTCGTCCACCTCATAACCCTGCGGCACTTCCATGGTGAGGATATAGGTCTCGTCCATGGTGTAGGGCATCTCCACGGGGTAGAAGCGCTGCGCCGATTTGAAAGGATTCTTCTTGTAGCCTTCACCGAACATCGGGTTGACGTAAAGTATGTCTTCGCTGTTGGTGTTCAGCGCCACGTCGTAGTGCAGGCTTACCGGCATTTCAAACTGGTTGATCGAGTCGATATAAGGTTTCTTTATCTGCACGTCGAAGCCGAAATCTTTTTGCACCTGCTTGAAAAATTCCTCCTCTCCTTTTTCCTTCACCTTGTCGCGCACGTTGCAGGATTCGTAGTAGCCTTCGGTCTGGTTCATGCTGCCGATCCAGTTGCCCTTGGCGTCGTTGCTGACGAAGAGGGCCGTTACTTTTCTTTCCTTGATCGAGTCGGGCGAGAGCTGCACCGGCGTGGCAAACTCGTCGATCACGCGGGCATGGCCGTTGTAGCAATCGGGCATCAGCTTGGCAAAGCCGAGGCGGGGATGGCTGGCATCGAGGTAGTAGTTCTGTCCTTCGCTCTTGAGCTCCGCCACAACGTAGTTGAAGTTGGTGATCATCGGGTACATCTCAAGCGCATAGCCATGGCCGGTAGTGCTCACGAGTACGGGATCGGCCTTCAGTCCGGCATAGCGGAGCATGGCCACGAGCAGCAGGTTGATATCGGCCACATTGCCCTTGCGGGTCTTGAGCGTGGTCTTGAGGGTCTGGCTGAGGTATTTGGAATTGTAGTCGGTGCAGGTGAAGTTGTCGCGGACGAAGGCGTAGATCTTGCGGGCCTTGTCCTGTTCCGACGTAGTGCTGGCGAGGAGGGGCTTCTCATCGTCAGAGAGCCAGCCGTTGTTGCTGCTTAGGCTGGCGCCGAAATAATCCGCTTCGTTGAGGCCGTGCACTAGTCCGCCCCAGGTGTTGCGGTAGTCGCGGGGCTGAAGGGGATAGTTCTGCGAGGAGAGCTGGAACTCCATGCGGGCGATGTGGTTCCTGATGGTCGACGTAAAGCTTTCGGGTTTCAGCTCGGGCACGTTCTTCATCACCCAGCGATAATCGGTAACGGCGGCAGTAAAGGATGCGCGCTCCGTTGCGCCGGCCGTGCGGGTATCGGCCACGTTGAAGCTGCTCTGGCGGTCCTTGCGGTCGTTGATATAATAAGGCTGGTAGCCGTGGCTGAGAAAAGCATAGGTAAAGAACTGCGGAACGCTCAGCATGTATTCGCTCCAAAGCACCGGCGAGCTGCCCTGAAAATACCAGGGATCGAGGTTGTCGATAAAGTCGGACAGCACGGTGTACTGGAACTCGATGATGCAGCCTTCGCGCACATTGGGCATGGTGAACTTGCGGACGGACCAGTTCTTGTCGCGCTTTTCCTTGAAGATGCTGGCCTTGTCGAGCTTTGTTTCGCTGATCTTGTCACCATCGAGGTTGTAGGTGATGGCCTTGATATTATCGAGCTTTTCCTCGGCGTCGGAGCTGTTGTAGAGCGGTATCTCGACGTCGGCTTCGCCATAACCGTTCTTGTTGAGGATGTGAACGACGCGGTGGCGGGTGAAGGCGATCGAAAACCAGTTCTTCGAATTTCCTTCAATGGCGGCCTCGCCGCGATCGCTGAGAACGACGGCGTTTGCGTTGCTATCGATCGTGTATATTTTCTTTTTGAGCTCGTCGACAGTGATCTTGCCGAACTTCACGTAGGGGCTGGTTTCCTGGGCAGAGAGCGAAACGCACAATCCGCACAGTACCAGAATGCTGAGTATGCGCATAGCAGGTAGTTGTTGGCAAACAATATCAACATTTTTTCCGGCTTTAGGAACCGCCGTGGGCTTTTTTTAACCATTTCAGCAGAATTTTCACCTTCGGCCCCGGTTGTTGTATTTTTCCTTAAAAAATGTACGAAACAAAGTCGCAGCCCCTGGCGCCCAAGACGGTCTTTTACCAGCGGTTCTTCAACAACCTGGGCTTTGCCTGCGGCATCCTGGCGGTCTGCCTCCTCATCGGCATCGTGGGCTACCACCTCACCGCCAGCGCCGCCTGGATCGACGCCATACACAACGCTTCCATGATCCTCAGCGGCATGGGCCCGGTCATCGAAATAAAAACCACCGCGGGCAAGCTGTTCTCCTCTTTTTACGCCCTCTTCAGCGGCATCGTTTTCATCACCAATATCGGGGTGATCCTCGCGCCCATCCTCCACCGCCTCTATCATCGCTTACATTTGCAGGACGACGATGCAACGTCCTGAGCCCGATTTCATCTTGTTCCTGTGTCATCCACCGAGCAACATACCCGTCTCGTAAAGGAGCTGGCCACGCGCCACGGCTTCGACTACTGCGGCATCGCCGCGGCCGGCCCCCTCGACGACGACGCCCGTCGCCTGGAACAGTGGCTGCACCAGGGCCGCCACGGCAGCATGAAGTACATGGAAAACCACTTCGACCTGCGCGTGGACCCGACGAAGCTCGTGCCCGGCGCCCGCTCGGTGATCACCCTTCTTAAAAATTATTTCCCCGCCGCTCCCGTCGGCGGCGAGCACAAGGTTTCGAAGTACGCCTACGGCCGTGACTACCACGAGGTGATCCGCGAGCAATTGCGCGCGCTAATCGGGGCGCTTCAGGAAAAGGTGGGACAGATCGAAGGCCGCGGCTTTGTGGATTCGGCGCCCGTGCTCGAACGCAGCTGGGCCCAGAAGAGCGGGCTGGGATGGATCGGCCGCAACGGCAACCTCATTACGAAGGGCAGCGGTTCTTTTTTCTTTATCGCCACCCTCATCACCGACCTGCAATTAATACCCGACGATCCGTTTGCCAAGGATTTCTGCGGCAGTTGCCGCAAATGCGTAGACGCCTGCCCTACCAGCGCCATCCTGCCGGACAAGACCGTGAACGGCAGCCAGTGCATTTCCTATTTTACGATTGAATTAAAGGCGGAGCTAATACCGGACGAAATGCAGGGCAAGTTCGACAACTGGCTGTTCGGCTGCGATACCTGTCAGGACGTATGCCCCTGGAACCGCTTCAGCCGGCCGCACAGCGAAGAAGGCTTTCAACCCCTCCCCGGCCTGCTGAACCTCAGCAGCCGGCAATGGGAGGAAATGACCGAAGAAGCCTTCCGCACGATCTTTCGCAACTCGCCGCTGAGCCGCTCGAAATACAAGGGCATCCGGCGCAACCTCAACTTCCTCAAGGGCAGCGACCCGTCTTAATTATTTATCCCGGAAATATTGCAGGCGCAGTCCGAAGGCGTACCAGTGCTGCCTTCCGTCGTTCTGCACGCGGCTGAGTCCATACTCGATCTGCGGACCGGCGCGCCATGTGGAGCGCTTGCCGGCAAAACTATAGTCGAGACCGAAGCCGGTGGATAGTTGTGTTTTGCGGAAGGCCGAGTAATCCTTGTAATAAACCTGCAGCCCGGAATTATAGAGGAGGGCGTCGCTGGCCACGAGCCGGCGGGCCGTGATGCCGGCATGAAGCTCCAGCGGCAGGCGGCTAAAGGGACGCAGCTGCACCGATACGGGCAGCGTTATAAAATGAAAGCGGTTGACATAAGAGCCGCCGTGCGCAAGGTTGCGGGCATAGTTGGTGCCTATCGAGAGCGGCGAACCGGAGCCAGCGAAGGTATTGATGCGTTCGCCGGAGCCGATGGCGGTGCTGAAATAGCTGTAACCCAGTCCGGCGGCGAGGTACAGGCGGTCGGTGAGGCGGCGCTCGGCGGTGAGGCCGATCTCGAAGGCGGCGTGGCGGGTGGGCGCGGACGGGTCGACATAGGTGGCGAGCGGCACGCGCGGCGTGGCGGTGTTGGCGTAGGAGAGGTCGGCCGATTTGCTGGCGGAAAGACCGAAGCCGCTGCCCATGCCCGACCAGCCGGCGGCGGCGCTTATGCCCCAGCGCCAAAGTTTCGGCGGTCCCTGTTTCTTTACCGGGGCGGTTACGACGTCTTGCGTATCGGCGGGTGCGGATTGAGTTTTGGCTGCGGGCGCAACGATGCCGGCGGCAGGCGCCGCGGTTGCAGGTGCGGGTATCACGGGCGAGCTGATTGCGGCTGAAGCGTTTGCCGGCATCGGCCTGGAAGCTGCCACCCGTGCGGTTTCTACGGAAGAGGCAGCGGCAGTGTTGGTTTTGACGTTCTTATTTTGAGGACCAGTATAAATACGGGTAGACGCCGGCGCGATCGACCGGCGGGCTCTTTGCGCTTTTGATGTAGCGATGTTTATATTACTATTATTATTTATTTTATTTCGTTTAAATATTTTTGATGCGGCACTGATTGCGTCGTTCGTGTTTGCAGCGGCAGGTGTTGTTGTATGATCCGGTGTCGGTGCGGTGTTCGTACTTGTTATGGCAGTTGATGATGATGGAGTGGCGGGGGTTTGGGTCGTTGATCCGGTAGAAGATGATAGTGCCGGTCCGGTTGCGGCAGCCGGGCTTTGGTGGGTTGGGTTTTGGGTAGCATGAATCGCGGCGCGGTCGTTGGCTTGTCCGGTTTGTGCAGGGCCGGCAGCGATCCACCAGCAGGCGGCGCCGGTGCACAGCACGGCCAGCGGCAGCCAGAAGAGGAAGCGGCGTCGTTCCTTTTTCTTGCGTATCTGTGCTTCTATCTTGTCCCACACAGGCGGCGTCGGCACGAACCGGAGCTCGTCCATTTTCTGCTGCACCTGCTTTTCAAATTCATTTTGCATATACGGCTTTTTTAGTCGTCCCGTTTTTTTGTTCCATCCACTGAATCAGCAGCGCCCGCGCGCGGGCATATTGCGAGCGCGAAGTGCTTTCCTGGATGCCCAGGATCTTCCCGATCTCCACATGGTTGAACCCTTCCACGGCATATAAATTAAAAATGGCCTGGTAGCCCGGCGGCAATTGCCGGATGAGGTCCGCCAGCTCCTTGGCTTCCAGCCGCACCTCGGGGTGGTGGTCGTTGGCGGCCACGTGCATGTGCTCCTCGGGGAACAGCAGCTCGCTCTGGTAGCGGGCGTTTCGTTTCAGGTAGTTGATGGCCGTCGTGACCATGATGCGCCGCACCCATCCGCCCAGCTCTCCCTTGAACTTGTATTGGTGGAGATTGAGAAAAACCTTTACGAATCCCTCCTGCAGCACGTCTTCGGCATCGGCCATGGACTTGGTATAGCGGTAGCATACGCTCAGCATGGGGCCGGCAAACAGGGCATAGAGCTGCTTTTGCGCGGCCGGTTTGCCCTTCAGACAGTCTTTTACCAGTATGTAGTCCTCCATGTCGGTTTGGTGCTGTTACCCCTTGACAACGCAGCGGAGCGATCCGTTGCAGCTACGCCCGTTTTTTTATTGGGGGTTCGATCCGCCCTGCGTGATGGTCTTTATCCGCTCAAGGCCCTGCTCCATCATCACCCCATACGTATTCTCATAGAACAGGCTGCCGAGCTTCTGCCAGGGCGCCCAGCCGGGGTAAAGATCCATATACCATTGCAGGGTCAGCGAGTCCACGCCGGGGTGGCCGTAGATGCGCCAGCCGGTCTGCACGGGCTTTTTCGCGCCCTGCTGCATCATCACTACCAGCTCCGAATCGCTACGGCTCCTGGTGGTGATATTGATGGCGGGAAACTGTCGGCGCGTAGTGTCGCCGGGCACGAAGGCCGGATGCCATTCGGGCCAGCGCTCGCGGTGGTCGAGCAGGGCGAAGATGGAATCCTTCGAAGCGTGTATGTTGATGGCTTTCGAAATGCGTACATGGCCGGGCAGCAGCAGCGCAATGGCCGTAGCCACGACGAACAATAACACGATGCTGATGAGGGCGAGCTTGATCAGGCGCACGGGAGCGGTTTTGATGAGCAAATAAGCAATCGTCGTACGAAGGCTGTTTCCGGGATCTTATTCCCAGCGGAAGACGCGGGCCGTTACGATATAAACCAGCACGCCCCATACCGTCAGGGTCAGTATCTCCTGCCAGCAGCTGCCCAGCGAAGCGCCCTCGAAGGCCACCTTGCGCATCGCATCGTTCAAGGCAGTGAGCGGCAGCAGCTTGATGATCGGCTGAAGAAAGGCCGGCAGCGCCGACTTCGAAAAAAAGGTGCCCGAAAGAAAATACTGCGGGAACATGAACAGATTGGCATAGATCGGGATCACGTTCTGGTTGCGCGACACGCCGCTGATCAGAAAGCCGAAGCCCATGAACACCAGCAGGGCCAGGAAGCTCAGGACCATCATGTTGATAAACGTGAGCCATCCGTGCGCGAGGTGAAAATCATAAAAATAATGGCCGAACACCACGAGCACCACCACCGTCATCAGCTGGAAGATCACCTTGGCGATGCTCTCGCCCAGAATGATATAGCCGCGGCTGACGGGCGTAGAGTACATGCGCTTGAGCACGAGCGTTTCGCGCAGCGAGTAAAAAAGAAAAGCTATGCCGAACACCGCCGAGCCGATAAGCGAAAAGCCGATCATGCCGGGCAGGAAAAAATCAATGAGGCCGTAGGGCCGGTCGCTGTAGCTCACGGTCTGGCTGATGGTGGCGAAGCTGGACCGCGCGGGATGCAGGCTGTCGTCGATGCGGGCGGTGAGGGATTTGAGTATGGGCACCAGGATGCCGAGGTCGCGCTGGCTGGCCGTGGAGGTGCGCATGCCGATGCGGTAGGCGCCGCTGTCGGCCGGCGGCGTTACGTTGAGGATGGCCGTGATGCGGCCTTTCTTCAGCTCGTCCTCCATATTCTTTTTACCCGTATCGATAAAATGCAGCTGGGGCAGGCGCACGAGGTCGCGGTACAGCAGGCTGGTGGTATCGCCGCTTTTCTCGTAGGCGACATCGACCGTAGAAACACCGTTGCCCCCGAGGGAGCCGAAGATCCAGATAAGCACGATGGGAAAGAACAGGCTGAAAAAGATCGACTGCGGGCTGCGGAAGGTAGCCTTGAGGCTGGCGCGCGTAATAGCCAGCATGGCCTTGATCTGGTTGTAGTTTTTTGGCATATAAAAAGTCGCCGCTTGCCGGGCAGACACGCGAAACTAAGAACTATTTGCTCATGCGGACTATCTGATAAAAAACTGATAGGGCAGGCGCGCCTGCACCGACTGGGTCATCTGGCGGATCTGCACCAGCTGCTGATAGATCCGGTACTGCTCCTCGCCCACCTGCGCCTTTATCATGGCCGAAGGCTCCGAGCTTTTGCGGTTCATGAACTGGTCGAACCAGGATTGTCCCTCGGGGTATTCGCGAAGGCCGTAGCTGCTTAACTTTGCCATCTTCGCTGCGGCGGCCACCGCATCCTGGAGGTTGCCGATGCGGTCCACCAGTCCTATGCGCACGGCCGAGGTGCCGCTCCACACGCGACCCTGCGCGATGCTGTCGATATAGGCCGTATCTTTTTTTCGTCCATCGGCCACGCGCTGCTTGAACTGCATATAGGTACGATCGATGCTGCTCTGTATCTGCTCCTTCTCCGCCTCGTTCATCGGCCGCAGGTTCGTACCGGCATCGGCATAGGTCGCGGTCTTCACGCCATCGAAGGTGATGCCCAGCTTGTCCTTGAAAAATCCGCCCATATAAGGTATGATGCCGAACACGCCGATCGAGCCGGTGATGGTGTTAGGACTTGCGAAAATACTGTCGGCCCCACTGGAAATATAATAACCGCCCGAGGCCGCCACGTCGCCGAAGCTGACGATCACGGGCTTGCCGTCCGCACGCGCCTGGTGCAGCTCGCGCCAGATGTTTTCGCTGGCGAGGGCGCTGCCGCCGCCGGAGTTGACGCGGAGAACGATGGCCTTCACCGAATTATCGAGGCGGGCCTTGCGGATGATCTGCCGGTATTTATCGCCGCCGATATTGTCGTTGCCGCCCATGCCGTCCACGATGTCGCCCTCGGCATAAATGATGGCGATGCGGTCGTTGCCGCTCTTGCGCAGGTTGGTGGCTTCCTTGTATTTGCCGATGGACAGCAGGTTGATCTTGTCGGTCTTGCCCAGGCCCAGCCTTTGCTTGAACTCGGCCTTCACCTCGTCGTCGTAGCGGGTGCCGTCGATGAGCTTCTGGCTCACGGCATCGGCGGGCGTGCGGATAGTGGCGTTGTTGGCCAATTGGTGAAGCGTGGCCGTATCCACGTGGCGCGACTCGGCCACCTGCATCAGGAAATAATTATAAAGCTCGTTCAGCCACACCGTGGTCTGAAGGCGGTTCTCCGGCGTCATCTGGCTTGTGCGGAACATTTCGGTAGCGCTCTTGAACTTGCCGGCATAGAATATCTGGGGTTGGATCCCGAGCCTGTCGAGCATTTCCTTTACGAAGGCAAAGGTGATGGCATAGCCGCGCCAGTCGAAGGTGCCGCTGGGGTTGACGTAAATTTTGTCGGCCGCGGAAGCCACGAAGTAGCCGCCCTGGCTCATCATGTCGGCATGAGCGATCACGAATTTCCTTGATGATTTGAAATCGATGAGCGCGCGTCTCAGCTCGTTGCTCGAGGCGAAGCCGTTGGCATTGTCGCCTGCTTCGATATAGATACCGGAGATATCCTTGTCGGTCTTGGCCTTATCGATGAGGCGCACCACGTCGAAGAGGCTTGGGGTGGAGCCTTCATCGGAGAAGGCGTCGAGGGGTCCGCCCTGCGTGCGTTCGTGAAAGGCCTGGCCCAGGTCGATGACCAAGATCGATTTATCGGCGATGTCGGGCCGCCCCTTGCTCGCCAGCGATCCGACCACGGCTGCGAGCAGGAAGAACACAAGTACGCAGAAGACGATCAGCGACAGCAGCGAAGCAAAAAATATTTTAAAGAAACTGCGCATGAGTGAATACTTTATTGTTTCAAAAATAAAAGATATTTGAGCCGCTTGAAGATACGACTATGAACGAGGTTTATTTATTGACCGGCGGCAACATGGGCGACCGCCCCGATTACCTGGAGCGCGCGCGTGCGGCCGTGAGCGTGGCTGTGGGACCGGTGCGCGCCGCCTCGGCCGTATACGAAACGGCCGCCTGGGGCCTGGAGGACCAGCCTTCGTTCTACAATCAGGTGCTTCGTGTGGATACGGTGCTCGGGGCGCAGGACGTCCTTCATGCGGTGCTGGCCATCGAGCAGTCGCTCGGCCGAAAGCGCGAGGCAAAGTACGGCCCGCGCACGATCGACATCGACATTCTTTTCTTCAATAATGATGTTATCGATCTTCCGGGTTTGGTGGTGCCGCATCCGCAGATGGCCTTCCGCCGTTTCGTGCTGGCGCCGCTGAACGAGCTGGCGCCGGACAAGCCGCACCCCGTGCTGAAAAAAACCGTTGCGGAGCTCTTGGCCGCCTGTCCCGACAAGCTGGCGGTGCATAAAATTAGTTGACCACTTGGCACAACAATCTTTATTTTGCCCCCGGCCGAAAAGCGGCGGCTGCGGTTCAACAATTATGAAATATACGTTCATTACGATCGAGGGGAATATCGGTGCGGGCAAGACCACGCTGGCCCACCTGCTGGCAAAGCATTACAATGCGCGGCTGGTGCTGGAACAGTTTGCCGACAATCCCTTCCTTCCCAAATTTTACGAGAACCCGCAGCAGTATGCCTTTCCGCTGGAGCTCTTCTTCATGGCCGAACGCTTCAAGCAGCTGAAGGACCTCATCCAGCAGAAAGACCTTTTTCAAAGCCTCACGATATCGGATTATCTGTTCACCAAATGCCTGCTTTTTGCGAAGGTGAATCTGCCCGAGGACGAGTTCCGCCTCTACCAGAATCTGTTCGAGATCATCCACCAGCAATTGGTGAAGCCGGAGATCCTTATTTATCTGCATGCGCCGGTAACGAAGCTGCAGCAGAACATCCGCAAGCGCAACCGTTCGTACGAGCAGAATATCCCGGACGATTACCTGTTCAGCATCCAGGAAACCTATACGCACTATATTCGCCAGCACAACATGAAGACGCTGTTCGTCGATGCCTCGAATGCCGATTTCCTGAGCAATGAAAAGCACCTGAAGGTCATCACCGATGCCCTCGACAAGGAATACCCCGAAGGGCAGCACTATATCAGCCTGCCGTGAGGAGGAATAGCGGCCGTGATTCTTATTAATTTCCGACGAATAATTTTAATTCTCCAAGTATGGTACGCGCCCTGGCTTGTTCGCTCAGATCGAGATGCACGGACAGCCATTCATCTATGTGTTCATTTTTCAATAAGATAGTAAACTGTTTTTTTAAATATATTACTACTGCCGGATCGGCGTTCTTTAATTCCTGCCAGATGCTTGTCCGGTTATTTAGTATATAGACGATATCTTCGAAATCCGAGCTTAGCCGTCCATCGCCTCCTCCCCTGTTTGCAAACGCCTCCATTTTAGAAGCCAGGAAATAGGCCGGTTGAAAAACGCGTATCGTACATGTATCATCCAATGAATAAGCCATCGCTGTTGCATAACCCGTCTCGTACCAGGAGTTGGTAAATCCGAGCGCGTTTGCTCCAGTTGGCATAACATCTACCACGATACCTTTGACACGATATCGACATATCACCTTTGACTCCGTATCGTTAGTAAAGCTTTTCCTTCGCAAACGTTCTTCTATTTCAGCATAATTACGGTAATGCACCAGCTCTACCAGAATGTCCACATCGTCTGTCGGCCGCGCCTCGCCCGATGGGCGGTCGGCATATAAGGCAACGGTTGCGCCTCCGATAAAACGACTTCAGCGGCCATTTCTTCCAGCGCGTCGTATACTACCTTTATCCTGGTAATATTTTCTCTTCTGCTCATAACATCTCCTTCTTCATTTCTTTTAAGGCCATATTTATCTCCCGCACCTTGCCCACACGCAGAATATCGATGCTTGCCAGCAATTTATAAAGCAGCGCGTCTTTCCCGGCTGCTTTTGGAACATTGGGATGCAAGGGCGCTACCGACAGCCCGCGGGTATTGCCTTCCGGATCGAGCCATACGTAGGGCAGCTCGGATGAAAAAGTTTTTTTATAGTACGGATGCGAATGCGCTGTAGGCAGCCCGGTAACGAGCGCGGCCGGTTCAGCAGGAAAGACATAGCGGAACCCATATTGCAGGAACTCCATGAATGATTGCCTGTTCACGCTTCTTGAGAAGGCATTATAGAGCCCAGCTATTTCACTCCGCTTCAAAGAACCCGACACCTCCGAAAGCGGCAGGAAGAGATCGGCCGCCAGGTCGCGGTATTGCCAGGCGGCCCCTTTAAGGCAAACCAGCTTTAAAAGAATTACGATGTCTTGGGGCCGCATGCCATTATGCTGTCTCATGTAGCAAAGCTAGCCAAATAGTTCTTTGTTCGCAAATCGCGAACAAAGAACTATTCCTATTCAACTTTAACAGTCACCTTGCTGTTCTTTAGCTCCTAGGGCCGGTTAAAGGCTTCCTGACTAAGCTTGAACCGTTGTGAGAGTATGCGGATGGTTTCTTTTGAAAAGCCCTTTTTGTAATGGAGCATATCGGACACAAGACCTTCGCTAACGTGCAGGAGCCTGGTCACGTCAACAGCTTTCATGCCGTGTTCATTCATAAGGTATTTGAGCAACTCTACCGGATCGGCATTGTAATTCGCACTATGCTCCTCGTCGTAGCTTTCAATCAGCAGCGTAAGCAGCTCGATCTCGTCCCGCGCAGCCCTCGACTGACGCCGGTTTGCCGTCAACGTTTCAAGAATGCCGCAATATTTCACGTACTGCGTTTTTGTCTTGATAACCTTATATAATAAAGTTGCCATGCTGCGAAGTTCACTTAAGGTGAAATTGTAAAAAACGTTTTAACCTCAAAGATTCCAAGGAAAAAACCCATGAACCAAGTGGCCTTGTTCTCACGAACGGGCATAAAAAAAGGCTCATCACGAGCCTTTAATTTTTTGTTTCAGCTTATTTATTTCCCCGCCGTCAGCTCTTCGTAAGCGGCGGTGAGCGGACGCTCGATGCCTTGGCCGCTCCATTCGGAAACGCCGGGAATGGCGGTGTTCTTGATGAAGTCTTCCTTCGTCGTGCCCTTCGCGATCTCGCCGGCGGCAAAGGCCAGCACCTTCGAGAGGTAATCCTGGAATTTCTTAACGTCTTCGATCGTGCCCGTTTCCTCGCCGGGGTTCAGCGAGTGGCCGCAGATGATGATCGTATTTTTGTCGGCCTTCTTCATGATGCGGTCCAGATCCCTGATCCAGCTGGTGATGCTGGCGCCCGCGCTGCGGTCCACGAAAGGATGACGCTTGTTGAACATCAGATCGCCGGCATGAAGGATGTTGGCCTCCTCGAAATGATAGACCGCATCGCCGTTGGTATGACCCGCACCGAAATAATCGGCCTTGATCTTTTCATCGGCAAGCTTCAGCTTCCAGTCCGACGTGAAGGTCGTATCGGGATAAAGCTGCTTGTCTTCGGTCTTGTTCTTTTCCGCCACGGCCTTCTGATTCGCCAGCGAATTTTCATGCGCCACAACATGACCGACCAAACCCTTGAACGCGATGTTGCCCGAAGTATGATCGCCGTGGTGATGCGTATTGAGGAGATAGGTGAACGGGGTCGAGGCGCGCTTTTTCAGGTCGTCGATAAGGTGGGGCGCGGTGTCGGGAAACTGTGTATCGATGACGACGATGCCTTCCTTGCCGAGGAAGAAGCCGATGGTGCCGCCGCGTTCCGTAAAGATGCCGACGTTGCCGCGAAGCATCCGCACGTTATAATCGAAATTGCCGAAGATCTGTGCCATGGTTTTTTGTTGAAAGATCAGCGCGCCGCCGGCGACGAGGCCGGTATTGCGTAAAAAATGTCTGCGGTGCATAAGCGTGTTTTTAGTGTGGGGATGAGCGTTGCCTAATACTCGAATTTACGCAATCTGGGCGCACGGATCCAGGAAACGATCACCACGATGATAGTCATGATGCCGCCGAAGATCACGGCAGGACGCGCCCCGCCGAAAAGGCGGGCCGTAAAGCCGCTCTCGAACTGCCCCAGCTCGTTGGACGAATTGATGAACATGGAGTTGACCGAGCTCACGCGGCCCCGCATTTCATCGGGCGTGGTCAGCTGCATCACGGTGCCGCGCACCACCACGCTGATGCCGTCGAGAATGCCCGCTACCAGCAGGGCCAGAAAAGAAAGCACGTAAAAATTGGAGGCCCCGAACGTAACGATGCAGGCCCCGAAACCGGCCACCGCAAAGAGTAGCATGAGGCCCTGCTTCTTGCGCAGCGGGTTGATGGTGATGACGATCAGCGTGATAACCGAACCAATGTCGATGGCGGCATTGAGCCAGCCGAAACCGATCGGCCCGATGTGCAGGATGCGGTCGGCGAACTCGGGGATGAGGGCCTTCGCGCCGCCAAAGAGCACGGCAAAGAGATCGAGCGAGATGGCCGCCAGCAGGATCTTGTGGCGGAACACATAGGTCAGTCCCTCCTTCATGCTCTCCCAGGTTTTTATGTTGGCCTTGTTGTGCACGATCGGTTTTTTGCTGATCCGCGAAAGTGCGTAGGCCGAGATCAGCACATAGCAAAGAACGATGTAGAAGCTGCCGTTGATGCCGGCCAGCGCGATCAGGAAACCCGCGGACGCATGACCCGATATCGAAGCCAGCAGCCAGGAGGTGGAGCTGATGTTGGCGGCGAACTGCAGTATCTCGCGCGGCACCAGTTGGGAAAGAATGGCATTAAAGGCCGGACCAACAAAGGAACGTATCGCACCCGTGCAAAAGATGATGAGGTAGAAAAGCACCGAGAGGCGCGTGACGCTGAGTCGCTGCTGGATCGACGGGGTGGTAAGCAGGATGAGGCCGAGGACGCAGAACATATAAATGGTAACGCCGCGCAGGAGCAGCGTCCGCTTGTCGGACCGGTCGATGACGTGGCCGGCATAAAGGGCAAGCGAGAACACGGGCACGAACTCGGCGAGGCCCGCGATGCCGATAGAAAAAGAATCGCGCGTGAGATGAAAGAGCTGGTAGGCGACGACCGTTCCGACCATCTGCAGGGCCATGATAAAAAAGAAGCGGACAAAAATATAGAGGCGGAACTCGCGATGGTTGAGGGGCGATAGGCTAAGACGCTGGAATGTCATGCACGCAAAGATAGCTGGCAGTTTTCAGTCGGCAGTTAGCAGTTGGGCGTTCTATGATGCAGTGTCGCATTTAAGGTTATGAAGGTGCGATGCCCGAAGCGAATGCAGGCGGGCTGAACTTTAATTTTATTTAAGCACTTCGGTGAGGCGCTCGAGAACATAGTAGGTGATCGGACAGAAGCTTGCATTTTTAAGGGTGAGGTTCTGGCGCTTGATGATCACGTCCTCATCGGTATACGGAAAGCGCGCGCAGTCGGAAGGACGTACATCATAGATCGAGCAGAAATTATCGGCGCCGAGAAAAGGACAGGGCGAAGCCTTCACCACGAAATCGCCATCCTCATCCACCCGCAGGTAGGTCTCGATAAAATCGCCCTCCTTCATGCCCAGGTGCTTACTGATCCTTTTAACGTCGGGCGTCTTGAACCGGGGCGAGTAATTTTTGCAGCAGGCCGCGCACTGCAGGCAGTCGATGCGCGCAAAGGCCTCGTCGTGCAGGCGGGGCAAGGCTTTCAGCACCTCGTTCTTACCGGCGCGCGCAAGCATGTTCTTATAAACCTTTTGCTTGTCCTTGCTTTTTTTCTCCCAGTTATGCAGCGGATCGCCTGACATGATGCAAAGAACCGAAAACAAACGTTAACCAGCATATAAAAGGATGGGCACGGTTTTTTAGGCAAGGGTGGCAGTATGAAAACCAAGATCGACACCTTCTACGAACAGGCCTATGCCTGGCTGCTGAGCGTGGGCCCCAAGATCCTCGTCGGGCTGCTGGTGATCTTTATCGGGCTCTGGCTCATAAGGATGCTCAAGCGCTGGCTGAACCACCACCTGCTCAAGCGCGACATCACCTCGTCAATCCGCCCCTTCCTCGTCAACCTCATCATTACCGTACTGCAAGTGTTGCTGGTGCTGGGTTTCATGCAGATCGTAGGAATACAGATGACCGTCTTCGCGGCGGCCGTGGGCGCCTTCGGCGTGGCCGCAGGACTGGCCCTCTCCGGTACCCTCCAGAATTTTACCAGCGGCGTGCTCATCCTCCTGCTCAAGCCCTTCCGGGTGGGCGACAATATCAAGGCGCAGGGCGAGGAAGGCACCGTGTCGGCCATCCAGATCTTCTTTACCCTACTCACCACCTACGACAACCGCACCGTCATCATCCCCAACAGCAAGCTGTCGAACGAAGTGATCGTCAACCTCAGCCGCGAGGGCCGGCGCCGCCTCGACATTGAGATCAAGTTCGGTTTCGGCATCGATTTTAACCAGGCCAAGGCCAGCATCGACCGCAGCATAGAATCCATATCGGGATTGCTGAAAGACCCGGTGCACCGCGTGGGCGTACTGTCCATAGAACCCGACGGCTACAAGGTGCTGATAAATGTGTGGGCGCCCGCGCACGGCTACCAGGACGTACGCCTCACCCTCATGCAAAAGATCGTGGACGACCTCAAGGGCGCCGGCTTCAAGCTCCCTGGGATGTAGCGCGAAAGGGAAAGAGAAAGAGTGCGGATGCGGGTGCGCTCTTTCTCTTTCCCTTGGTCACTTTCTCGTATCTTTGCGGGCTTATAAGGAGTTAAGTCTATGAGCCTGTTTGAAGCCCAGTCCCGGGAATTTCAGTCCCGGCATATCGGTCCCGATGAAAACCAGACGAAAGAGATGCTGAAGGCCATATCGGCCGCCAGCCTCGACGAGCTGATCGACCGTACCGTTCCCCCCGCCATCCGCATGAAGGAGCGCCTCGACCTCCCGCCCGCCATGAGCGAAAACGAATACCTCTCCCACATAAAGGACGTGTCCCTGAAGAACAAAGTATTCCGCAACCATATCGGCCAGGGCTACTACGATACCATCACGCCCAGCGTCATCCTGCGCAACGTTTTTGAAAACCCGGGATGGTACACCCAGTACACGCCCTACCAGGCCGAGATTGCGCAGGGCCGCCTCGAGAGCCTGCTCAACTTCCAGACCGTTGTGAGCGACCTCACCGGCCTGCCCCTCGCCAACGCCTCCCTCCTCGACGAGGCCACGGCCGGCGCCGAAGCCATGACCATGTTCTTCAACCTGCTGAACAAGGACACCCATCATATTACACGCCCCCGCTTTTTTGTGGATCAGGACGTGTTCCCCCAGACCCGCGACGTGCTCTTCACCCGCGGCCTTCCCGTAGGCATCGAAGTGGTGGTGGGCGACTACCGCACCGCATCGATCGACGAAGGCTTTTTCGGCGCCCTCGTTCAATACCCCAACGACAAAGGTTCCGTTGAAGACTACCGCCAGTTCATCCGCAGCGTACATGCCATCGGCGGCTACGTAGCCATGGGCACCGACCTGCTGGCCCTCACCCTGCTGACGCCTCCCGGCGAGCTCGATGCCGACGTGGCCTTCGGCTCGGCCCAGCGCTTGGGCGTACCCCTGGGTTATGGCGGTCCGCACGCGGCCTTCTTCGCCGCCAAGGACGATTTCAAACGCAGCATTCCCGGCCGCATCATCGGCGTGAGCGTGGATGCCCAAGGCAACCGCGCGCTCCGCATGGCCCTTCAAACCCGCGAGCAGCACATCAAGCGCGAGAAGGCAACGTCCAACATCTGCACCGCACAGGCCCTGCTCGCCAACATGGCCGCCATGTATGCCGTCTTTCACGGTCCCGACGGCCTGCGCAACATCGCCAAGCGCGTAGCCCTGCTGGCCCAGACCCTCGCCCACGCCCTCGACGAGCGCGGCTACGAGCTCGCAAGTCCCCATTTCTTCGATACGGTCGTAGTAAAGGTGGACGACGTAAAGCCCTTCCGCGAGAAGGCCGAACGCCAGCTCATCAACTTCCGCTACTACGACAACCAGCATATCGGCATCTCCATCGACGAGACCACCACGACCTCCGACCTGTTCGACATCATCAACTCTTTTGTAAATGACGTCGACCCCGTCGACTTCAGCATGGAGCACGAAGGCAGCCTCGATACGATACCGACAGCCCTCACCCGCACATCCGACTACCTGACGCATCCCGTGTTCAACAGCCACCACAGCGAAACACAGATGATGCGCTATATAAAATTGCTGGAGAACAAGGACCTTTCCCTCAACACCAGCATGATCTCCCTCGGCAGCTGCACCATGAAGCTCAACGCCGCCTCCGAGATGAT
>Ga0247771_1000211_pt1 | contig 21291 bp, 24 predicted proteins | sample UWRJL197509C6_FD_179948 | JGI IMG/M metagenome (GOLD analysis project Ga0247771, IMG submission 179948) | Plant litter microbial communities from Arlington Agricultural Research Station in Wisconsin, United States - UWRJ-L197-509C-6 | ecosystem: Environmental > Terrestrial > Plant litter >... | reverse complement strand
TTCCTCCCACTGCTGGAACCGCCGGTGACAGGTCTGATAGGGCGGGTACTCCTTGGGCAGATCTTTCCAGCGGGCGCCTGTTTTAACGATCCACAAAATGCCTTCCAGCACCCGTCGTTTGTCTGACCAGGGCCGGCCCTTTCCATCTTCACGAACAGCCCCATCCGGCACCAACGCCGCAATCTTCTCTCACTGCTTCTCACTCAACTTCATCCAGCAAAATTACCAAAAACCATTTATGAGACCACTTCTAGTATAAATACCGATAACAATTCACGTAAAGAATAAGTGTGCTGAATGATGTACGCAGCCGGTCATTCTGCGGTTACGGATAGTGCCCATAACGGCCATTCCAGAATTGGTGAATAGAGTGGCGCGCTGGATTAAAGGGCGTTAAAGCGAAAGGGATTATTGCCTGTAATAACCCCAGATTTCCGCGGGCAGCTTCAGTCCGAGCTGGGCGTTCTCCGGCACGGGAAGCACAATAGCCGGCACATCGTTCCGCACGGAGGTCTTTGCATACAGGCTTTTGAGCGGGCCTGAAGTAAAGAACACGCGCTGCGCTGTAACGCTGAACCGGTAATCGCCCACCTCATTGCTGGTAGATACCCTGTACTTGCTGGCATCGATCAGGATAATATCGCCGCGCTCCCATTTCGATTGGTTGGTGCTGACGGTCTCGTACTTGCCCGCAGGCAGGGTGTTCACCTGGGCATCGGCCCGGGCGCAGGAGAGAAGAACGATAAAAAGAGAGAGTAAAAAAGCTTTCATAGGCAGTCATTAATGGTATCCGAAAGATACACATTAAATCGGGCAAGTCAAGGGTAAGGCTCCGCACGCCGCAGAGGGAAAACTACGATGGCTTTCTACTCATATTTTTTGTACAGCGTGAAGACGATCTTTTTATCGCCCTCCGTAAGCATAGGACTTTTGTCCTGCTGCTCGAACTTGCGCTTGAATGCCTGGACGGCCGCACTTGAATCGCGTATGTCGTAGCCGATCACGCGCAGGGCCTGCATGGTATTGAAAGCAGGCGGCACGCTCACGCCGGTGGTATCGCTCCACCAAAGGCCGTAACCGCTGTCGGCGAGCTTTTTCCAGGGGAAGTTCACATTCGGATCCACCTTGCGGGTAGGAGCGATATCCGAATGGCCGATGAAGTTGGCGGTAGGTATGCCATACGATTTTTTCAGGCGCTCGAGCAGGGCCAGCAGGCTAGTGATCTGCTGATCGGTAAAGGGCTCGGTGCCGTCGTTGTCGATCTCGATACCGATGGAAGAGGAGTTGATATCTGTATTGTTGCCCCAGCGCGCTATACCGCCGTGCCAGGCCCGCAGGTAGTCGTTGAGGAGATGGTGGATCGTGCCGTCCTTGCAGATAAGGTAGTGGGCGCTCACCTGGCTCTTGACCGTGGTGAAGGTCTTCAGCGTCTGGTCGCAGCTCTTCTGTGCCGTATGATGGATGATGACGAAGTTGGGCTTTCGGAGGTTGAAGTTGGTGGTGCCGATCCAGTCGCCCGTGCTTAGCGAGTCGTGCAGCGGTGCCTGCCGGATGGTTTTGGCCAAAGCCTTTGCCTGCTTTTTGTACGATTTGTTGGCTTCGGCGTACGGACCGTGCTGGCAGCACAGGAGTAGCGGACACAGGAGCATCAACAAGTGGAAGGTTTTACACTGCTTCATGAGAATTTGTTCGGCCTGAAAGTACACAAGAATTTGATTCATTGAACACTGTCGGCCGGGCTTGTGCTGGTTTGGTTTTTGTACCCCAGGGATAGAGTTCATTTCATCACGAAAAATCAACGATCATGGCAAGAGATGTCAAAGGAAAGAAAGTAGCCATACTCACCGAGAATGGCTTTGAGGAAGTAGAGCTGACCAGCCCGATGAATGCGCTGCAGCAGGCGGGCGTTACCGTTCATGTTATCTCGCCCCAGTCAGGCAAGGTGAAGGCGTGGGATCACGATCACTGGAGCATCGAGGTGCCCGTAGACAAGACCGTCTCCGAGGCCAACCCCGAAGATTACGATATGCTGGTTTTGCCCGGCGGTGTGCTCAACCCCGACAAAACGCGGCTGAATAAGGACTGTATCGCTTTTGCCCAGCATTTCCTCGAGCAGGCCAAGCCGCTGGCGGCCATCTGCCACGGTCCGCAGCTGCTCATCGAAACGGGCATGCTCGACGGCCGCACGATGACCTCTTATCCTTCGGTAAAGACCGACCTTGAAAATGCCGGTGTGAACTGGGTGGATAAGGAAGTGGTGGTCGACAATGGCCTCGTTACAAGCCGCAGTCCCAAAGACCTGCCAGCTTTCAACAGGAAAATGATTGAAGAGCTGGCCGAGGGCAAGCATGCAACTACCGGACAGTTTACCCACCATGACAAGAATTTTTAATTCGTACTGGTGGAGATGATTCTGTGGCAAGACTTTACGCTTTGGCAGAGGAGTTAGGAGTTGTTTTGGGATATGGCGGAAGGATAAGTTTTTGTTTATTACTTAAGATAAATCCCTCAGTACGCAAGCGCTAAAAGGCTAAGTGTTGGGGTGAGGGACATGTGCGGATTATCAATGGATAAGTTGTAATGATGGCAGTGCTAACGATTGGGCAATTGATTGTAGATGAGTTGCAACTTCAATCGAAAAAGAATTAAAGTGAGTAGAATCAGTGCAAAGATGATCGCTAGATTGCGGTTTGATTCCTGGTAAGGATATTTGTGTTCCTTATTGATTCATCATTGCCTTTGTTACGATCTTTAAATCCTTTCCTCATTCGAGCGTCGTTTTTGTTGTTCGTAATGTCTTTTTCCACGCTTTTGTCTTGAAACAAAAGGTGGAGCCAAAAATTCAAGCCCATTCGATGCGCACCAGTCATTTATGCGACAAGTCTTTTTGCGAATGGGCGATCGGACCACTCCGAAATACGACGGCACGTGCAGCAAGACTATGCCTCGGTCCATTCCATCGTATGGTTGTGTCGCGATGGAGGCTGATGTCTACTGCGCTGAATTTTTCCTTGGGAAAAGAGCACGAGTTCCTACAGCATTTGTCGGAAAAATGAGGCGCTAAACGACTCCACCTATAGAGGGACGTCCATAGATTCGCTACGTGCACCCATCGTTAGCCGAGAACAAACAGCCGTGACCATTCTTTCCCCGCTACCTTTTGTAAGTGTTTTAATGGGCTTATAAGAAGTAAGTAATGAATTGTTGCTACTAGAAAGTGATTTATGCTTTAAGTGACCATTGCTGACTGCAAATCAAAGGTGGCGGGCTGTGTCCGCCGTAGCCGTAGGCGAAGGAGGACGCTGAATTTTTCCTTGGGAAAAGCATGAGTGTTCTTAAAGCATTTGCCGGAAAAATGAGGCGCTAAACGGCTCCACCTATAGAGGGACGTCCATAGTCTCGTTACGTGCGCCTATCGGCAGTCGAGAACAAACAGCCATGACCAGGCTTTCTCCGCTACCTTTTTTAACCTTACTGTATAATATGGTTTCAAAAAGTAAGAATGAATTGCTATTTGAAAATGGTTTATGCTTTGAGCGACCGTTATTGACGTATATCGGAAGCGACGAGCTGTGCTGAATTTATCCTTGGAAAAAAGAACACAGAATTTTAAGTGTGGTCGGAACAACGAGGAGCTAAACAGCTGGCAGTCTTTTCCCCCTTCATAGTTTCTTCTATTGCTTACTGCCTTTGATAAGTGAGTAGCTGATGGTAAGTTTTCGTTTGTCAAAAATTAGTAGCTGTTATTATGATAAGCCAACTGCATTGAATAAGTTGCCGAGCTTGCAAGAAAAAGATTGCGGAGAAAGCCTGATCATGGCTGTTTGTTCTCAGCTAACGATAGGCGCACGTGGCGCATCTATGGACGACCCGCTTACGGAGCAGTTGTTTAGCGCCTCATTTTTCCGGCAAATGCTTTAAAGTTTCGTACTCTTTCCCCAAGGAAAATTCAGCGTCCACCTTCGCCTACGGCTACGGCGGACACAGCAGCCAGCCCACTCTAATTCTTAGTCAGCAATGGTGTCTCAAAGCATACACCACTTTCAAGAGGAACAACTCACTACCGCTTTTGTAACCGTATTAATACAGTAAGTTCATAAAGGTAGCGGAGAAAGAATGATCACGGCTGTTTGTTCTCGGCTAACGATAGGCGCACGTGGCGAATCTATGGACGCCCCTCTATAGGTGGAGTCATTTAGCGCCTCATTTTTCCGACACATGCTTTAAAGTTTCTCATGCTTTTCCCAAGGAAAAATTCAGCGCAGTAGACATCAGGCTCCATCGCGACACAGGCGTACGACATAAATGATCGAAACCACATTAGCATGTGCGTGCCGTCGGATTTCGGGGTGGTCCGATCGCCCATTCGCAGAAAGACTTCCCGCATAAGGAACTGATCCGCATCGAATGGGCTTGAATTTTTGGCTCCACCTTTTGTTTCAAGACAAAAGCGTGGAAAAAGAATATCACATGAAATGAACGACCACCGAATGAGGAAAGGATTGCAAAGACCTTAATAGAGAAGCCGGCGATTGTAATAGGAGAGACCATCAAGAATCATAAAACTGCAGCTTCACCTACTATTCCAGAAAAGCAAAAAACTTATCCAAAAAGAAACACTAATAAACTGGCGTCTATCGAATATCTTCAGCTTTAAACCATAGAAATCTTAGCCATCACCTCAATGAATTATAAAGCTCTAAACAGATTGCTTTCATACCATAACCTTCACTAAAACAGAACGCCCCGCAAATACTACGGGGCGCTTCTGCTTAGCAACTAAACGACAACAAAAAAAATTTTTAACTAGCAGGCAGATTAAAGGTGTCGACCAGCTCATAGCTGCCGCCCTCCCACCACCTCCGCACCAGCACAATCTTATCTACCCGGAACGAAGCATGAAAGCTCCGCTGCGCAAACTCCGTAAGCGCCGGCGCATAAGCCGCCTCCGGCAAGCTGCCAATGGCGAGATAAGGACGGCCATTAAGCCGCACCGGCGGACAATCATTCGACTGCACAAAGCCGTCCAGAATGCGGAGGCGCTGCGCCAGCTGTACCAACGGCTGCGCATCCTGTATGCGCAAATAGATCGTGTGCGGCGGCTGCCCGCTGAAATTATTCAGGGTAATATCGAAAGCCGAATGCAGACGGCAGATATTCTGGATCCAACGCACCAGCGTTTCCTCCATCTCCTCCTTCGCCTGAAAACCCGCAATGGTAATATGCGGACGCATGCCCGACCTGTACGCTTGCGGCAACAAAGCCCTTTCCTCCTCGACAAGCTGCCGCACGGCCTCGTCCGGATAAGCTACAAGTATATACTCCCAAAGCTGATGGCCATTCTGCGGCGTAGCGGTGTTTTTGTTCACGAACATGTGCATATCATTTTTTCGGGTACAAAATTGTTTAGCATAAATTTACTAATTATTTTAGTAAATCAAAGCAAGCATGGAGAACAATATTTTTTATTCGGCGCGTTACGAGGGAACGAAAGACTATTCGCAATGGGAAGTGCCGACCGCTAACGCCACCGGCTTCGGCGCGGCGGCCGACGACTACGCGGAACGTGGCATCGACTTGAACGAACAGCTGATCCGGAATAAGCCCGCCACCTTCTTCATGCGTGTGAACAGTACCGCCATGACCGGCAGCGGCATCCACCAGGGCGATGTCGTCATCGTCGACCGCTCCCTCGAAGCCCGCAGCGGCAAGGTGATCATCGCCGTACTCGACGGGGAAATGCTCATCCGCCGCCTCGAGGTCTCCAACGGCCGCCGGCGCCTGCTGCCCTCCTCGCGCGAGCTCGCCGCCATCGAGATCGGCGAAACCGCCACCTTCGAGATCTGGGGCGTCGTTACCTATGTCATCCATAGCGTATGAAAGCCATCGTCGATTGTAACAGCTTCTACTGCTCCTGCGAGCGCCTCTTCCGCCCGGAGCTGGACGGCAAGCCCGTAGTGGTGCTGAGCAATAACGACGGCTGCATCATCTCCCGCACCGACGAGGCCAAGACCATCGGCGTGGGCATGGCCGGACCCTTTTTCAAGGCGCGTGAGCTTATCGAAGCGCATAATATCAAGGTCTTTTCCTCAAACTATAATCTCTACGGCAACCTCAGCTGGCGCGTAATGGAAACCCTCCGCGAGCTGGTGGGCGACCACAACGTGGAGGTCTATTCCGTCGATGAGGCCTTTGTCGACCTGGATGATTTCGGAACGAAGGACCTCAAAGCCTTCGGGCTCCACATCCGCCATACCGTGGAGCAGTGGACCGGCATCAAGGTGTCCGTCGGCATCGCCCCGACAAAAACCCTGGCCAAGCTGGCCAACAATATCGCCAAACAACATAAGGGACGCACCCAGTGCGTGCTGGCGCTCGACACCGAAGAAAGGATTGAGCGGGCCCTGAAGCGCACGCCCGTGAAAGAGCTCTGGGGTGTAGGGCGAAGGTCGGCCGACAAGCTAACCGCCATAGGCCTGGAAAAAGCCTGGGACCTCTACAGCATGTCCGAGGAATGGGTGCGCCACAACCTGGGCGGCGTTACCGGCGTGCGCATCCACCGTGAGCTGCACGGCCAGGAGGCCATCGGGCTGGAGGACGAGCTCGTAAAAAAGAAGATGATCACCACCACCCGCATGTTCGGTACGCCCGTGAAAGAGCTTTCGGATATCAAGGAAGCCCTCGCTACCTACACCGCCCGCGCCGCGGAAAAGCTGCGCCGCCAGCACGGCGCCGCCACGGTGATACAGGTGTTTGTCGTGCCGAAAGAAAACAAGAACGAGAAAGAGGACGAAGGGGAGAACGACGAAACGGAAAAGAAGCGGCACAGCTACCACGGACCCAGCATCAGCCGGTATACCATCCTCGCCAGCCCGACCGTATTGACGCAGGAGCTGATCAAACCCGCCATGCGCATGGCCGAGCAGCTATTCGAACCCGGAAAGCTCTATAAAAAAGCCGGCGTGATCCTGAGCGGCCTCGTGCCCGATTCGTCCATACAGGCCAACCTCTTCGAAGAGCCGGCCAACAACGTGGCCCGCCTGCTGATGGATATGATGGACAATATAAATTTCAGCATGCGCAACGACGTCGTGAAGTTCGCCGCCTCCGGCACGAGCCGCAACTGGAAGATGCGCCAAGAGTTTCATTCGCCCCGCTACACCACCCGCTGGGAAGAGCTCTACCAGGTAAAATGAGCGCAGCCCCGCTCCCAACCTTGGCGTGCGGTTTGTATCAATTGGAGAAAACAAACTATGCCCGAAGGACCTTCGCTGATCATCGCCCGCGAAGCGCTCATGCCGTTCAAAGGAAAAAAGATCGTACACGCCTCCGGCAGCGCCAAGATCGACCATGACCGCCTGAACAAAACAAAGCTCCTCGACATCCGCACCTGGGGCAAGCACCTCCTCCTTTGCTTCGACGGCTTCACCATCCGCATACATTTTCTCATGTTCGGCACCTATTACATCAACTCCGAAAAAGATTCGGTGCCCAAGCTCGCCTTCGAATTTGCCAAGGGCTATGTGAATTTCTATACCTGCGCCGTCCGCCTCATCGAAGAGCCCCTCGACGATATTTACGATTGGTCGGCCGACGTAATGAGCGATCAGTGGGACCCGAAGAACGCCCGTAAAAAGCTGAAGGATCATCCCGACATGCTCGTGACCGACGCCCTGCTCGACCAGGATATATTTTCCGGCGTGGGCAACATCATCAAGAACGAAGTGCTCTACCGCATCAAGCTTCACCCCAAGACCCGCCTGGCCGACGTGCCCGCACGCAAGCTCACCGAGCTGATTCGCGAAGCCCACGACTATGCCTTCGATTTCCTGAACTGGAAAAAAGAAAATACCCTGCGCCAGCACTGGCTCGCCCATACGAAAAAGATCTGCTCACGCGACGGCGATCATATCCACAAGGAATACCTCGGCAAAACGAAGCGCCGCACTTTTTTCTGCAATACCTGCCAGGAGTACTACCACTAGCGGTTGCCCGCCGTTTCGTATCTTACTGGTATGAACCAGACTACTGCACTGCCGGCGGAGACGACCGCGGCCCTTGCCCGTATCGATCGGCTTACCCCTGCAACGCAACCGCTTTGGGGCCGCATGGATGTTGCGCAAATGCTGGCCCACTGCCAGGCGCTCCTGCAGGTATATTCGGGTGAGATGAAATTAAAGCAGTCCTTTATCGGTGTGCTCTTCGGCCGCCTGGCGAAGCGGAAGTTCTTTGGCGACAAGCCCTGGCCGCAAAGCCTTCCTACGGCCCGCGAGTTTCATGTTGCCGATACCCGTGCGTTCGAAACGGAAAAGCAAAAGCTGGTGGCGCTTATCGAACGCTCCGCAGCTATGGCGCCGGCGGCAACGGCGGTGCATCCTTTCTTTGGTCGATTGAAACCCGCCGAGTGGTCGCGGCTTCTATGGCTGCACCTCGATCACCACCTGCGGCAGTTCGGCGTGTAAGGGTCAGCGTGATTTTGTTTGTGCTTTCAATTGTCCCAGGCGCTCCCTTGCATTCTCGATGACCTTCTGCTGCGCTTCCTGGTCGTTCTTGTTTTTCTGAACATCTTTTTGCAGGTCGTCGATTTTTTTGAGCATGTCCTTCTGGTTGTCCTGCAGCTTTTCCATTTTCTTTTCTTCCTTCTTCACGGCGTCTTCCTGGTCCTTTATGTCGAGATCGAGCTTATAGGCCACGGCCTGGTCCACGAATCCGTCGAGGAAGCGCTTGGCGGCGCCATAGGCCGGCTCGTCGGGGCTTGATGAAATGAAGCTGCCTTCCTGCTTGCTCACCAAAAGATAGATTACGGAGGCATTGCTCGAGCGGCGGCTCTTCGATTCCACCTTGAAATAAAGATCCACGGGTTCGTTCATGCCGTCGAGGCGCACGTTCTTGAAGATATAATAGCCATCAAGCTTGTTCTGCTTCCAGAAAAGCTTGCCCTTGGTCTCGGGATCGTAGCCGGTCTTTTTCAGGTTGGCGACGATAAAATCCTGCGACACGTCCTCGCTGTACGGCAGCTCGAGCATGAGGGCGGGCTGCGAAAGCTTGTTGTAGCTCACCGATGTATTGAGCGATTGGGCGCGAAGCACGCCGGTGGCGGAGAGCAGGACGATGAGGGCGAGAATCTTCTTCATGACGGCAGTTTTGGTCTGTAAATAAACAAAGATTTTTGCTAAATTTCTTAACAACCTCGGATCGCGCAAACGCGAACCTTGCGGTAACTTTGGATGATGAAGCGCAGTGGCTCCGCCGACCTTCCCCTGCATAACGGTTATGTTCCCGATTGGCTGTACCGGCGTATGGCCCGCCTCGGCCTTGCCATTACCGAATCGATCATCACCGAGTACGGCAAAAAAGAATTTCTGAGCCGCATGAGCGATCCCTTCTGGTTCCAGAGCTTTGGCGCCGTCATGGGCATGGACTGGCATTCGTCGGGTATCACCACATCGGTGATGGGCGCGCTCAAACGGGCCCTCAACCCGCATGCGCGCGAGCTGGGTCTTTACATCTGCGGCGGCAAGGGCCGGCAATCCAAGGATGCGCCGAAAGAACTGCTGCTCGTGGGCGAACAGACCGGCCTCGATGGCAATGAGCTCGTGCGTTTCAGCAAGCTAAGCGCCAAGGTGGATAATACGGCGGTGCAGGACGGCTTTCAGCTTTATATACACAACTTCATCGTCAGCAGCGAAGGCGATTGGTCGGTAGTGCAGCAGGGCATGCGTCCGGGCGATGCGATGGCCCGCCGCTATCATTGGCACTCGGCCGGCATCCGCTCCTTCGTGGAAGAGCCGCATACCGCGGTATGTGGCGTGAACCAGGGACCGATACTCAACCTCACCGCTTCGGAAGCGGCCGCTACCCGCAACGGCCTGCTGGCCATCAGCCGCGAGAAGCCCGAGCTCATGATGCAGGAGATCCAGCACCTGGTGCTGCCCGGTCACCACGACGTGCGCAGCGCCGACGTGGACATCAGGCGCCTCGGCAGCATACTGTGGCTCGCCCATGATAAGCAACCGAAAGATTTCGAGGAGCTGCTGCTGCTCGAAGGCGTGGGTCCGCGCACGGTGCAATCGCTGGCGCTGGTAAGCGAGGTGATTCACGGCACACCCACACGGTTCAGGGATCCCGCGCGCTTTTCCTTTGCGCATGGCGGCAAGGACGGCCATCCCTTTCCCGTTCCTACCAAAACTTACGACGAGGTGATCGAGACCCTGCAAAAGGCCGTGAGCAAGGCCCGCATCGGGCAGAACGACAAGGCCGAAGCCCTGAAGAAGCTTCATGAAATAGCCGTGCGTGCCGAGCAGGACCTCGTGCCGACGGACCGCCTCCAGGACGTTATCGAAAAAGAGATCGAAGAGAGCTGGAAGTATGGCGGCAAGACCATCTTCGGCGATGCCCAGCCGCCGCGGCGCTCCAAGGGCGTGCAGCTGCGCCTCTTCTAGGAACGTTTTTTCACTGCATCCTTATTCTCCACGAATTGCGGCATAGGCAGGTCGAGGCCGCAGGCCTTGTTCAGTTTTTTTACGAGGTAAACGGTCAGCTCGGGCGAGGTGGCTTCGTCGTGCATGTGCATGAAAAAGTAGAGGCTTTGCAGACCGTTGTCGAGCCACAGCCTGATGCGTTTCACCCAGGCATCGATGCGTTTGTAATCGCTAGGATGAAGGCTGTTGCCCACGTAGCGCACGAAGGCCTTTGTGGTGGTGAGGTGCATGTGGCAGCAGTCGCGGCGGCCGGCCGTGTCGGTGATGACGGCGCCGATCTTTAATTTCTTCAGCTGCTTGAAAAGCATCGTGCTGTTCTCGGCCTCGAACCATGCGGGGTGACGCACTTCGAGAAAAAAATTGAGATCGGTGGGCAGCGTCTTCAGGTAATCGAAAAGCTCATCGCTGCGCTTGGGTGCGAACTTGTCGCTCAGTTGCAGGAAGATGGGACCGAGGTGATTTTCGAAAGCGGAGATGCCCGCGAGGAAGCTGTCGGTCATGGCCTGCTTGCCGCCGAGCGATCCGTAATGACTGATGCCTTTATAAAATTTCGGACAGAAGCGGAAGTCGGTATCGCCGGCCTTGGCCGCCCATTTATGTATGGCCTCGGGGCCGTAGAGCTTGTAATGCGTAGCGTTGAGCTCAATGGAATTGTAGTGCTTTACATACTCGTCAAGGAAGAGCGCTTCCTTCGTGCCTTTGGGGTAGATCTTGCCGATCCATTCCTTGCGTCCCCATTTTGCGCAGCCTATATAAACCTCGGGACGCTTGCGCCGCGCGCCTTTCAGCACTGTGCTGTTCCACTTCGGCTCGGCGGGCAGGCGGAAGTTCACATCGTTCAGTTCCTCTTCGGGTACGCGGCCAAAGTCCATAAAATGCTTTTCATCAAAGCTCCGCGTTTTAGCTCATCGGCGATAATTTTTTCTTTCTGTACAGGGCTTTGCGCGGGCTTTTGTACATCGTTCAACAAAAAACATTTTGGGCACAGACCTTGTGTTTTTCTTCCAAAATCATCGTTATGTCGAAGTCGAAAAGAAAAAAGGAAGAAGGTGTGGAAGACGAGCAGCGCGCGGGCAATTCATCCGTCGATGATAATGGCAGGGGCGAGGGCGCCGATGGCGATGTGAAGGCCAGCGATACCGACGATGCGGACTACAAGCACCTCGAGGAAAGCTGGGACCGTGAAATGTATTCCTGATAAGATGGTATAGCTCAGAGCTCTTCGAACTCGCCGGTCTCCCTGTTCTTGCGTACGTTGTGCGCGTTGAAGCAGCGGCCGTTCATCACTACATATACGCCGGGGCCCAGGGTCTGCACGAAGGCCATGGCGCTGCCCAGGTTGAACAATCCATCCGAAGACCCGAACTTGTACGGTACCATCGCGCCGGTGAGCACGATGGTCTTGTTCTGCACACGGCCGGCGATCACGCGGGCGGTGTCGGACATGGTATCGGTGCCGTGGGTGATGATGATCTTGTCCTCGGGGCTTTTGGCGCAGTGCTCGGCGATGAGGTTGCGGTCGTCGTCGCTCATCTCGAGGCTGTCCACCATCATCAGCGTACGTAGTTCTACGGGTACGAGGTTGCGCCCGAGCTCGAGCATTTCGGGCAGGTGCGAGTCCTTGAAAAAAAGCTGGCCGGTCAGCTCGTTATATTCTTTATCGAAGGTGCCGCCGGTAATAAAAATGCGGATGCTCATGTCGGATAAAATTAAGGAAAACTGAGGCTTGATCTCAATTGAACAAAGCCCGTTCTCTTTCTGTTTCTCCTTCTCAGTTCTTCGCGTCCTTTTCCATGCGCATGCCCATGAAGTAGCCGATGAGGGCGCCGGCAACCGTGGCGCCTGCCAGTATCGCGTAGTTGGGTCCTACGGCGAAGTAGGCGATGGCGAGGGCGAGAACGGCCAGCAGTATAGCCCATACGGTGCGGCCCTTGGTGCGCTGGCGCGAAGGGATGGGAGAGGGCTCTTGGTGTTCGTGGTGACCGGGTCGTGTGCGGCTTTCGGGCATAAGATTTTTTGGAAAAGGTAGGTAAAAAGAGGGAAGAAAATTTCGCTATTACCGGGAGGCCTGCGCTACATTTGGTCATGAATGATCTTCCGGTACTCAATGGTCAGGAGGCTTCGGTAGCCCTGTTGTTCGCCACGGCCATGGGCGGCGGCAAGGGGCTCAGCCAGCCGCAGATCGAGCAGCTCTCGCGCACGCTCGTGCTTTGTTCCAAGTTCAAGGATGCCTCGCTCAACGACCTTACGGTAAAAGCCCTGTCGCTGCAGGCGGCGCACGGCAGCCGCCTCCTCATCGAAAAGGCCGCGCCGCTGGTGCCCGACGACTTCCGCGAAACCCTCTTCGCCATGTGCTGCGAAGTGATCACCGACAAGGGCCGCATCGACGAGGAGGAAAGCGAGGTGCTGGCCATGACGGCCCTCTACCTCGGCATGTCCATCGAGAATATGAAGATGATGCTGACCACTTATCTTATCCGCAACCGCTGGAACGTGCAGGTGGTGGAAGGTGAATAAATAGGGGTTAAAATTTTTTCGCGGGGTGTTGCAATTTCAGGATCTACCTGGTATTTTTACTTAGTCAAACCGTATTTTTACTAAGTAACCAAAGCCCATGATCAGAGAGATCCTTACCCTTGTCGTGGACAATGTGTCCATGCCTTATTACATCCAGTTCGAAAAGGACCGGAAGCGCTTTGCTTTTCAGCCAACGCTCAAGAACAAGGCGGCGCCTTCCTTTACCGTAGAACTACGGGACGGCGTCATGGTCGTCGAAGACGGCGTTCCCGAACCGATCGCCCGCCAGGCGCGCGAAAAGATCAGCGACATTTTGAGCAACAGCATCTTCGACCGCTTTTAGATCACGAGGGTTTCGATGGTGCGGATCAGCCTTTCGATCTGCACATGCTTTTCCATGGCCACCAGGTCTTCGCGGCCGGGAAAGCCCGTCACTTCCTCCTTATCCATCAGGATGATGGCAGGCATCTTCAGATCCTGCTGCAACGAGTAAAATTCATTTTTCCCAAGAATCACCACGGCCGGCTTCAGGCGCTTGATGCGCGCGGAGATCTCTTGCTGCTGGTCCGAAGCCTCAGCTTTGTAGTTCCGGTGCACGAGCGCCAGGTAGATGCGTGACAGCGAGTCGAGGTCGCTGTCCACTACCAGGATCTTGGTTCTGTTTGCCATGAAGTTATTTGCGTCCTTTAGTCCGGTGAGGAGAGGAAGCAAATGTAGGCGCACCATTCCGGGCAGACAATCGGAATACTACCTGCTGTTTTTACGATCGCGGGGTGCGTAGATCACTCGTAGAGACAGGAAATGTCGATGGATTCGAGGTAGGGCAGAAGGGTTTCGTCGTCTTCGAAACAGCGGATGCCCTGCATCATGTTGTAGCGTATATTATGATAAACCTCTACATAAAAGCTGTCAAGCTGATAGAGGAAGATCGTGAGGTTCTTGTAGAGGCGCTCTGTGAGAAAAGTGCCCCGGGCCAGCAGGATGCCTGCTTGCGTCGCTTCATCGAGGTGTGTAAATTGGGAGGCCGTCATCGTCCGAAAGATAAAAGGTGTTGTTGAGCTTTCAAATAAGTTCGAAAAAAAGAAAATACTTACGCGTCCGGATTTCGCACAGGGGGATGATAGCGGTTAATGACGGGGATTGGATGACGGTAGCGAGGCGAGGCTTCAAGCGGGGGCTTTAAGCGAAGATCTGGTTCAGCACTCCGGCCAGGTGCACGCCGCCCCTGAGCAGCTGCTCATTGACCTGTTGCAGATGGTCGAAATTGTAGCGGTAGCTCAGCTTGGGGTTCTGGTCCTTGATCTCGTCGTGCAGCTTTTCGCTGAGCACGTAGGAATCGTAGAGCCACTGGCTGATGGGCTGCTGCTGCCAGGCCTTGCGCTGGGCGGCCGTTGTATGGTTGATGGCTTTCGTATACTCGGTATAGCTCAGCGCCTGGCCGCTGATCAATTGGTCGTCCCACACGCGGTGCAGGTTCGACGGTTCGTTAAACCAGGTAACGCGGATGTCGTTGCCGCCGCTGGTGCCGTTGGGGCTTACGTGCAGCGGTTGGTGCACATCGCCCACGATATGAATAAGGAGGCGGAGATACAATACTTTCTTATCCTGGGGCAGGGTCTTTTTCTTCAGCTCGGCGATCAGGAAGTTCATCTTCGTATAGGCATCAACGTCGGTATCCTTATCCAGCTCGGCCTTCAATCCGGCATAGTCGAGGCCGCGCGGGAAGTCGGCATAATGCCAGGCATTGAGGTAGCGGTAGGTCGTGTCCGATTTGATGAAGTCGGCCCAGTTGCTCGCCATCGCCATCGATTCGTCGCCGAGTATTTTCTGCACTTCGGCCCTGGCCTTGGGTGTGAGGTAGCTCTCGGCGATCTCGCATACGATGCGGTGCCCCAGCAGACCCCAGGCCCTGGAGGAAAAGGGCAGGTAAAAAAACAGGGCTATGAAGAAAATGTATTTCGCTATACGCATGGCAGGGCTTTGAAACTGGCGTAAAAATAATCGTTTATCGCTTACACCGTTAGTCTTACTTATCCCAATAATATCCTAATTCAGTACAACGCGCTCCGCTCTCCTTCTCCACCCTCACTTAAGGCTCAGCCTCAGGATGGATGTGGATGCTACGGGCGTGGTATCGCTGCCGTTGGTGGCATAGACCATCACGCGGATCTCTTCGGCGGGCGGTGTCGTCTTTTTGGGCAGTGCTTCCTTGCGGCAGGCGACGAAGCAGAGGCAGGTCAGTAAAAAGAGTATCGTTTTCATTGTTCGAGGTTGATGATTTTTCTGTAGCGATTCGTGCCGATGCGGTCTTCGGGCTGGATCAGTATATCGCGTACGGCCCCGCGGATCCAGAGGCGGATATAAAACTTCTGGTGCTCGTCCGGGTCTTCGTAGCTGAACTCCACCTGCAGTCTTTTGTTACCGAGGTCGGTGGCTTTGAAATCGGTGAAGCGCACGGGCAGGGGCGACATGTTCGGGCCTGCGCGCTGGTTGGTGAGGAGCCATTCCCAGATCGACTGACCCGAGGCCGTATCGTGCCAGGTAATATTGTAATAGGTACGCCAGCAGCAGTGGCCGCCGGGATAGATCGTCAGGCGACTCGAGCCGGGATAAGCGCCGTTGCTCTGGTCATGATAAAGCTGGGCATTATTGGTGAACGGGTCGGAGGCGCCGGAGAGGAACCAGGTCTTTATATGATAGGTGCCGATCATCGAAATATCGTAAGGGCCGAGGGCGGCGGGGCTCATGGGCACCGCTGCGGCAATGAGGCTGCTCACCTGTGAGTTGAAGGTGACGGCATTGAAGCTTTCCTGTCCGCCGGCGCTGAGGCCCGTAACATAGATGCGGTTGGTATCGATGCGGTAGTTCTGGCGGAGCCAGGCCAGCTCGGTGGGTATCCAGTCGGGCAGGGGGCTCCACGACCAGTGCTGGGCCGACAGCACGATAAAGGAATAGGCTTGTCCGTCGGCGGGGTTGATGATATTATCGGGGCGCATGCCACCGGCTATGAGGGCGGGTATGCCGTTGCTGAGCAGGCTATTGGGGTTGGTGCCGGCCTCGCCGGAGCCGTGATAGAAAAGAACGACGGGATAATTCTTCTGGGTGCTGTTATAATCGGCGGGCAGGTAGAGCCAGCCGGGAACGGTGGAGCCGGGGCCTACGGGCACGGTTACGAGTTGTTGGGGTCCCTGGGCGCACAGGGCCAGGGCGAGGCTCATGCAGCCGAGCAGCAGCAGCGATCTTATCATGGTTAAGGTTAAGTTTAGGGGAAGCCGGGCACGGAAGATAACGATTCCTAAAATTTTTATGCCAACGAAAGAACGAGTGCAGCGCACCAGATGAGACAGAGCGCTACCCCCGCTCAAACGCCAACCCGACCCTATTTCTCCACAAAGAGCGTCCGCCTTCGCCTACGGCTACGGCGGACACAGTCCGCCGCCTCTGATATGCAGCCAATAATTGGTCGCTCAAAGCTCCAATCACTTTCAATTAGCTATCATTGCTTTTTAACTCTATTATAAATTCTCAAAGATTGCGGAGAAAGTCTGATCACGGCTGTTTGTTCTCGGCTACCGATAAGCGCACGTAGCGCATCTATGGACGTCCCTCTATAGGCGGAGTTGTTTAGCGCCTCATTTTTCCGTCGTATGCTTTAGGAACTCGTGCTCTTTTCCCAAGGAAAAATTCAGCGCAGTAGGTATCTGGCTCCATCGCGACACAGACGTACGATGTAAATGTTCAAGGTCTAGTTTTGCTGCACGTGCCGTCGACGTTCGGAGTGGTCCGATCGCCCATTCGCCGAAAGACTCGTCGCATAAGGAACTGATGCGCATCGAATGGGCTTGAATTTTTGGCTCCACCTTTTGTTTCAAGACAAAAGCGTGGAAAAAGAATATACGACGGGGAAACGACTATCGAATGAGGAAGGATTATAAAGACTGTGATAAAGGAAATTGTGAATGAGGAAGGATTCGTAACAGAGGAGACTATGAATGTTTGAAGAACTGTAATACAGGAAGCGACGAACAGGAAGATAAATTGTTATGGATGGAAAAGACTAAAAGCCCGACTAAAACGGCTGATGAATATTTTAAAAATATTAAATAATTAAAATTTAAAGTAAACAAACAGCCGCCCGAAATTCTTACTGTCATTCTCTATCCGATGATACAACGGCTTAATATGCGGCTGCTGCAAAAACCGCTCAACCTTCTTCCGCAACTGCCCGCTCCCCTTCCCGGGAATAATCTCCACCTCCCTGATCTTCTTCTCCACCGCATCATTGAACGCCTGCTGCAGCGCCTTGTCCACCGCCGCGCTGTTGTTATAGATCGGGTGCAGGTCAACCTTAATCCGCGCCATTATTCCATGATTTGTTCAAAATGCGTCAGCAGTCCGTCCCTGGTCATTCCTTCGATCACCACGCGGAACGACTGCGTCACATCGTTATTATAAAAAGTGATCACCGCCTCGTGGTTCTTTGCCGTGGTCATCACCATCGGGTTCCAGTAGAGCGTGCTGCGGATGTCGGGCTGCTCGTTGCGCGCATCGAAGCGGTCGTAGTTGGGCGAGTAGAACTGCTTGATCGGCGTATAGCCGGCAATCTTGTTGGCGGAAAGCCCGCGGCCCGCCGCGTGTTCGGCATCGGCGCCGCGCCGCGTATAGATGGCGATGGCTCCGTTGCTGCCGTTGAAGCCGCCCATGAAGGGCGGGCGGAAAACCTTTACGTAGGCGATATCGCTCACGGGTATGCCGTTCAGCATGTCGGCATCGGTCTGCACCTCGTCGAGGTAGAAGGAGGGCGTGCCGCCGCGCCAGGTAAGGGAGGGCGTGCCGCCGGAGCTGTTGCCGATCTGCAGGCCCGCCACCTTGCCCTGCAGGTAGGAAAATACGTTGAGGTAGGCGGTCGATGTGCGGTCGTTCACGAGGTCGAACTGGTAGCCGTCGCCGCCCTTGAAGAGGCCCGAGGAATATTTTTCATCCATTACCTCTACGGGTGTTTTTTGCTTGGCGGTTACGGTCACGGTCTCGAGCACCCTGCCCTGTTGCTGGGCCAGCAGGCGGGCCTGCTCGGCGGCCATCAGCGCGTGGCGGAAGCTGCCGGTGGTATCGTAAAAGGGGTTGCGGCCGGTGAAGCCCTTGCTGAAGGACGCGTAGTTGGGTGCGGGCAGGCGGTCGGTCATGAAGCGGGCCTCGGCCTGGCTCAGGAACTTCGACTTGAGGCTGTAGTATACCGACACGGTATCGAAGAGGATGATGTTCGGGTCTGCGAAATTGCCGTTGGTGCTGATGGGTATGACGATCATCTTGGTGCTCGAATCTTTTTCCTTCACCAGCAGCACGATGCTCTCGCGGCCGCTCAGCTGGCTGCGGGCCGCGCCGAATACCTTGCCCGAAAGCGTCAGGTATGCCGAATCGTGGGGGTAGGTGACGGCGGGGAACTTGCCCTTCGCTACGTCTTCCCACTTGAAGCGCCGCCAGCCGTTGGTCAGCATCACGAGGTCGAGGTGCTGGGCTACGGAATCTTCGTTGCTGGAAAAATAATAGGCGGGCTGGTACACCTTGCCTTTTATCTCGCTCGAGAGGAAGAAATGGGAAATGATATTGTCGGCCGTATCTTTTTCGATGGCGGCATCGGTTACGGAGATCGAGAGGCTGGCGGGCTGCAGGCTGTCGGGCAGGGTGATCTTCACCTCGTTGCGCTTGCGTTTGCTCAGGCCCCAGTGCTGCACGTCCATCGAGGGCGTGAAGGAAATATCGTGGTTGTTGACGAAGCTGATGCGCTCGGCGATGGCGTTCCAGTCGGCGTCGAAGAGGGTGATGGTGAGTATGCCGGAGGGCAGGCCCTGGGCGGGGATGATGCGGCGTGCGCTGCCGCCGGGTTTGAGGGCGATGTCGCTGCGGAAGGCCTCGCGCTGGCCGGTGGTGCCGATGAGGTGTACCTGCTGCAGGGCGTCGGGCAGCTGGCCGGTGGCGGTGATGTTGATAATGCGCTGCGTGGCGTTCTGGAGTACCTGCATCACGATGCCCTGGTCCTTGGTGGCGGGCAGGGGCGTGATATGGTCGGCGCCCTTCTCATCTTTCCAGCGGGCGGTATAGCTGCTGCCCTGCATCGGTACGAAGCTGATGTAGCCCATGCCGTCGTGGCGTGTGCGCAGCGAATCCACTGTTTGTCCCTTGCCGTCCACCACGACGCCGCGGATGCGCACCGGCCGTCCCCACTGGTCCGTGGCTTTGAAGGCGATCTTGTTGGCTATGCCGGCAACGGCATCGCCGCCCTCGGGGAAGAACTGCACGGAGGGAATGACCGCCGGCCGCGGCTGGGCCTTGACGGCTGCCGGGTTCTTCGTGAGCAGGCGCAGATCCTTGCTGTAGAAAAAGGCGGTGTCGAAATTGAGCATCCACTTGGTGTAGGCGCGCACGTGAATGAAATTGCCGGTGTAGTCGGCGGGTATGTCGAACTGGCCGCTGGTGACGGCATCCACTACGGGGCTTACGGAGTGCCAGAGCACGTTGCCGTTGTCGCCCACCCAGTCTACGTATACGGTCTTGCTGGCGTCGGCGGGGTAGATGCCCTGCATGATGTAGGCCTTGAACCAGACGGTTTCGCCGGCATAGTAGGAGGCCTTGTCGTAGTGGAGGTAAAGTTTTTCCTGCGCGTAGCGTTCTGCATAGCGGGCGAGGGTAGAGTCGATCGACTGGGCCTGCGCGCCCCGGCTGACGAGGGCCAAAAAGCAGGCAAATGCTAGTTTCTTCATCGGCGCCGTTAAGGTAAGAAAGAAACGCCTGAAGCCTCAAAGGTTAACAGAACGGCAACAAAAAAGACGTTAATTCTTGTTGGCCAGCTGTCCGCAGGCGGCGTCGATGTCCTTGCCGCGGCTGCGGCGCAGGCGGGCGTTCACGCGATGCTTGGCGAGGTAGGCCATGAAGGCATCCACGCGCTCCTCGGAGGGCTTTTCGAATTTGGCGAAGTCGATGGGGTTGTATTCGATGATGTTCACGAGGTCGGCGGGCACCTGGCGGAAGATCTTTATGAGGTCGTCCGCATCCTGCTCGCTGTCGTTGAAATTATTGAAGAGGATATACTCGAGGGTGATCTCGTTCTTGGTGCGCTGGTAGAAATAGTTGAGCGCCTCCACGAGCGATTTCAGCTGGTTGCTTTCGTTGATCGGCATGATCTCGTTGCGCTTGGCATCGGTGGGAGCGTGGAGGGAGAGGGCCAGGTTGAAGCGTACGTTGTCGTCGCCCAGTTGGCGGATCATCTTGGCTACGCCGGCGGTCGATACCGTGATGCGGCGCGGGCTCATGCCCAGGCCGTCCTCGGCGCTGATCTTGTCGATGGCCTTGAGCACGTTGCGGTAGTTGAGCAGGGGCTCGCCCATGCCCATGAATACGATATTGCTCAGCTTTTTGCCGTAGGCTTTTTCGCACTGCTGGTTGAGGAGCACCACTTCGTCATAAATTTCGTCGAAGTCGAGGTTGCGCTTGCGGTCGATATAGCCGGTGGCGCAGAAGCGGCAGCTGAGCGAGCAGCCGATCTGGGATGATACGCAGGCCGTGAAGCGGCTTTCGGTGGGGATCAGCACGCCCTCGCAAAGGTGGCCTTCGTGGGTCTTGAACCGCGACTTTAGCGTGCCGTCGGAGCTGTGCTGCGTCATGTCCACCGCAAGGGCGGGCAGGGAGAAGTGGGCGCCGAGCTTCTGGCGCAGTTCCTTGCTCAGGTTGGTCATGTCGGCAAAGGAATGGGCGTGCTTTTGCCAGAGCCATTCCCACACCTGGCGGGCCCTGAATTTTTTCTCGCCGGAGGCTTCGAAGAAGCCTTCCAGCTCGGTCAGGCTCAGTTGCCTGATGTTCTTTCCTTGCTTTATGGTCGCTGTTTCCACGCCGCGAAGATACGCCGAAGCGGGCGGTGAATGAAGCCTTCGGCTTATCTTGCGTTGCTTTTAACAAGATCGCCCCATATAAAAATCATCCATGGAAAAAGTATATATAATCGATGCGGTACGTACGCCCATCGGTAAATACGGCGGCGCCCTCAGCGGCGTGCGCCCCGACGACCTGCTGGCTCATTCCATCAAAGCCCTGCTCGACCGCAATCCTGCCGTATCGCCCGAGCTGATCGAGGATGTGCTTGCCGGCGATGCCAACCAAGCCGGCGAGGACAACCGCAACGTGGCCCGCATGGCCGCCCTGCTTGCGGGTCTGCCCGTGACCGTGGCCGGCAATACCGTCAACCGCCTCTGCGCCTCGGGCCTGCAGGCCATTATGGACGGCGCCCGCCAGATCATGTGCG
>Ga0247771_1000209_pt1 | contig 21478 bp, 18 predicted proteins | sample UWRJL197509C6_FD_179948 | JGI IMG/M metagenome (GOLD analysis project Ga0247771, IMG submission 179948) | Plant litter microbial communities from Arlington Agricultural Research Station in Wisconsin, United States - UWRJ-L197-509C-6 | ecosystem: Environmental > Terrestrial > Plant litter >... | reverse complement strand
AACCGGTCCACCCCGTAGAGCGCGACCCGCCGGTAGTCGCCGATGATCCGGCCCCGCCCGTAGGCGTCGGGCAGCCCGGTGATGATCCCGGCACGTCGGGCCCGCAGGATCTCCTCGGTGTAGGCGTCGAACACCCCGTCGTTGTGGGTCTTGCGGAACTTGGTGAAGATCTCGCGCACCAGCGGGTCCATCTCGTAGCCGTAGGCGGTGAGACCGGCCTCCACCATCCGCAGCCCGCCGTTGGGCATGATCGCGCGCTTGAGCGGCTCGTCGGTCTGCAAGCCGACGATGATCTCCGCGTTCCGGTCGAGGTAGCCGGGGCGGTGGGAGGTGATGGTCGAGGGCGTGCGCGTGTCGATGTCGAGCACACCGCGCTCGCGTTCCCGCGCGAACAACCCGGTCAACCCGAGCCACAGGTCGGTGGTCCGTTCGGTCGGGCCGCTCAGGAAGGTCGAGTCGCCCTCGTAGGGCGTGTAGTTGGCCTGGATGAACCCGCGCACGTCGATCCCGCCCCGCCACCCCGCACCTCGAAATCCGCGCCAGGCGTCCAGGCGTTCCTCGGTGGTGGTCATGACGTCACCAGCGCTGCCATGGTGCCCCTCCTCGTGAACTCGTTCTGCCGCCTCGATCCTCCGTCGGATCCGGGGCTGCCGTCAGAGCCCGAGTTCCCGCGACCCTGATGCTCAAGGGACCTGTCGACACAGGACCTCCGGCCGCGGCGGTGCCGCCGACCGCGGGCGAAGACTCCGTCGTGGACCCGCCACGACCAAGAGGAGTCACCGTGAGGGAAGCAGTCGTCACGAAGCTGGGCGCGCCGCTGGAGATCCGGGAGGTGCCCGTGCCCAAGCCCGGTACGGGACGGGTGCGCGTGCGGTTGGAGGCGTCGGGCATCTGCCACACCGACATCCACGCCGCGCACGGCGACTGGCCGGTGAAGCCGACCCCGCCGTTCGTGCCGGGGCACGAGGGCGTCGGAGTGGTCGAGGCGGTCGGCACGGGAGTCGGCCCCACGCGGGTCGGGACGCGGGTGGCGATCCCGTGGCTCGGGCACGCCTGCGGGGAGTGCTCGTACTGCGTGTCCGGGTGGGAGACGCTGTGCGAGGAGCAGCGGAACACCGGCTACTCGGTCGACGGCTGCTACGCCGAGCACGTCCTGGCCGATGCCCGCTACGTGGTGCCCGTGCCCGACGGTGTGTCCAGTGTGGACGCGGCGCCGCTGACGTGCGCGGGCGTCACCACCTACAAGGCCGTCAAGGTCGCGGGTGTGCGGCCCGCCGAACGGGTCGCGGTGTTCGGCATCGGCGGGCTGGGCCACCTGGCGTTGCAGTACGCCCGGATCGCGGGCGGGTTCACGGTGGCGGTGGACGTGGAGGACACCAAGCTGGACCTGGCCCGCCGACTGGGCGCCGACCACACCGTCAACGCGGCGACGTCCGACCCGGTGGCCGAGATCCAGGCGCTGGGAGGCGCGGACGTGGCGATCGCGCTCGCGGCGTCACCCCGCAGCTTCGAGCAGGCCTTCGCGTCGCTGCGGCGCGGCGGCCGCCTGGTGTGCGTCGGCCTGCCCGCGGACGGCAGGCTGGACCTGCCGGTGTTCGACGTGGTCCTCAAGGGCATCAGCGTGATCGGCTCGATCGTTGGCACCCGGACCGACCTGGCCGAGGTGTTCACCCTGCACGCCGCCGGTCGGACCGAGGTCGTCGCCGAGACCCGCAAGCTGGAGACGATCAACGACTCCTTCGCCGAGGTGCTGTCCGGACAGGTGCCCGCCCGACTGGTCGTCGAGTTCTGACCGCGCCGGGTCCTCGTTCGCCAGGCGCACCGGGGACTCGGTCGGGTGATGGGTTCGCCTTGGGCCGGAGATCCACGGCGGCCGCGGTGCCGCGGACAGGGGTCAGCCGTGCCACGTGTCGCGGTGCAGGACGTCGTCGACCGGGACGTGGACGGCGGGGGTGGAGTCGGTGCCGAGGGTGTGGGCGATCGACTGCGGAGGGAATCCCCATGTCCGCCACTCGCACGTGGTTCATCGCGGGCGCTTCCCGCGCTCTGGGCCGAAGCGGTCCTCGAGCACGGCGACCGGGTCGTCGCCACCTCCCGCGACACGACGGTGCTCAAGCCGCTGGCCGAGGCCACGGCTACCGGGTGCTGCTGCTCGACCTCGACATCACCGACCGGGCCGCGGTCAACGCCGCGGTCGCGGCCGCCGAGGAGGTCAGCGCGGAGCAGGCCGTGGCGCAGCCGGACGCCTCGCCGGGCTGGAGGAGTGGGACCACATCTCCCGCCTCGCCCAGGGCGCTGCGGAAGGGTGAGTTACAGGCCGGTCAGGAGTTGCCGGTGCGGACGTCGTCGATGAGGAACTGCTCGTTGGCGAGTGCCGTGCTGCTGGCCGAGAACTGGTGGCCGGTCAGGGCGCTCGTCGCGCCGTCGGCCCTCGGGGCCGTGCCGATCACGGTGCCGTTCACGCTCACGGTGGCCTGCGTCGTCGTGGCGTGGACGGTGAAGGTCGACCAGACGCTGGTCGACGGGGTGAACGACTGGCCGGTCGCCAGCGCGGTCCAGGTGTTCGTGGCGGCGACGTAGTAGCGGATCGCGCCGTCCGAGCCCGCGGCGAAGTGGAACGCCGACTTGCGGGCGCCGTTGACCGGGGTCGCCAGCACGGTGAACAACAGCGCCGACCCCGCGCCGGCACGCCACTTCCGCGGGTGGAAGCGGAACTCGAAGGTCTTCGTCGCGCTGGACGAGTCGGAGCGCCGGATGGCGGGCAGGTGGGCCGTGCTGTCGTCGTTGATCAGCAGGGCCCGGCCGCTGCCACCGCCGTCGACGTCCTTCGTCACCCAGATTCCTTGGTGGCCAACGCCGTTGTCGTCGACCGTGTAGTCCAGCGAGTAGCCGCGCGGGACGGCGCCGCCGATCGCGTCGTTCTCGAAGGAGTCGACGTCGTCGCTGTACAGCTCCAGCTCGTTGAGCACGCTGCACGGCGCCGTGACGCCGGGCGGGCAGTAGGACGCCTGGCCGGTGAGCACGCGGACGTACTGCGCTTTCCGCGCTCCGGGGGAGTAGTACCTGAGGGCGTGGCCCGTCTGGTCGGTCACGGAGTGCCAGTCCTGCCAGGCGTCGCCCGCGGTGAGCTTGGTCTGGATCCTGGCGCTCTGCGTGCCGCCGAGCGCCAGGCTCAGCCCGATCTTCGACAGGGTGTACGGGCGGTCCAACGCGAGGTCGAGGGTGCCGGAGTCGCCCTGCGTGAGCGCGCTGGACCACGGTTCGGTGCTGCCGTCCACGGCGCCGCGCGCGCCGGTCCTGGCGTGGCCGGGCACCGCGCCCAGATCGCCGCTCAGCGTGGCCTTGCGGGCCAGGTCGATCTTGCCGGTGCCCGCGGTCAGGATGTCCGCGAGCACGTGCTTGATCTGGAACTCCTTGGTGCCACCCGACATCGGGGCGTTGTGCCAGGCGCACTTGTTGTAGTGCGCGCCCTGGTAGGTGATGGCGTGGCACGAGTCCGCCACCAGCACGGCGCGGTTGGCCTCCGTCCGCGCGAGGTCGGCGTTGCCGCTGGTGCCCTCGTTGAGGTTCTGCGGATCGGCCGTGGAGTGGTTGTCGTAGAACACCTTCTTCACGTTCCACGTGGTCCCGGTGCCGTCGTAGGACAGCGCGACGTGGTTGTCCGGCCGACCGGCCACCAGCGCGAGGATGCCGTTGGGCAGCAGTTCCAGCCGCGGGTTGATCCGGCCGAACGGGCGGTTGCCCGCCGAGTCCGGCGCGAACTCGGGGATGGGCGCCGCGGCGGCCGTCCAGGTCTCGCCCAGCGTGGTCGAGCGGCGCTTCCACAGGTTGTCGTAGTCCGACGAGCGGCTGACGGAGATCAGCGCGCCGTCGGACGCCAGGGCGATGGCCGTCTCGCTGAACTTGCGGGTGGCGTTGCCCAGCACGATCGGGCTGCGCAGCGTCCACGACAGGCCCGCGTCGTCGCTCTCCACCAGCAGAGCGCTCGGACCGTAGGTCGCCAGGTTGGTGTACCCGGACATGAGCAGCGGGCCGTTCGGCACCTGGACCACGGCGTTGGGGAAGAAGTTCGCGCTGGTGGCGGCGAAGCTCTGCGGGGCGACGTTCACCGTCGCCGTCACCGTGGACCCGAACGACGTGCCGTCCGTGGTGGAGTACCGCATCACCACGCGGCGCTGTTGCAGGCTGTCCGAGGTCTGACCGACGAACTCCGGGGCCACCACCCGACCGTCGGCCAGCCGCGCGCTCACCTCGACGCCGTCCTGCGAGGACGGGGTGAACGTGGAGCCGCCGTCGGACGAGACCAGCGCGCCCAGGGGTGAGTAGCCGTCGGCGTCGTAGTGGTCGACGTAGCCTGCGCGCACCGGGCGGGTGGGGGAGTCGGCCGTCCCGGAGTCGAAGGCGTCGGCGACGGCGTACCAGGTGGGCGGATCACCCGCGGGGTTGTACGTCGTGGCCTCCCCGGACAGGAAGAGGCCGGGGGAGTTCGGTGCCGCGCCCGCGATCTCGGACTTGGTGGCCGCCTCGGCGACCGGGTTCGGCGCGGCGGCGGCCGCCGCGACCAGCGCGCTCACGATGGCCGCTGCCAGCAGCGGGCGGTTGCTCATGGCGGTTCCCGTTCCCGTTTCCACGACGTCGAGCGCCAGGTGGGACGTCCGCCGACCGGCAGGACCGGAAAACGGTATCCACCCGACCGTTCAGCGCACAACGGCATCGCCGACGGGAGGTTCGGGGTTCGGTCGCGGCTGGCGCGGTGTCCCCGGCGCCGAGGAGGGCTCAGTTGTCGTGGTCGAGGACGCGCAGGTCCGGTGGCACGAGGGTGGTGCTCTCCATCAGTTCGCGGATGAGGTTGTGGTTCAGCGTGTTCCCGATGGGCTCGCCGACCTCGTCGCGGGTGAGGCCGGAGACGCCGTTGCCGCTCAACCGGTTGCGCACCTCGGTGACCACGCGCTCGACCTTCTTGTGGTTCCAGTCGTCGTCCGGTCGGAGTTCGTTGAGGTGTTCCGCGACCTGGCGCCAGGACAGGGGGATCGGGTGCAGCTCGTGCAGGAGGTACCGCTGGGCGAGCACGACGACCACGCGCTTCTCCACGGGGGAGAGGTGCCAGGTGCGCGGGGGCCGGGTCGGCGCGTGGTGGTCCGCCGGAGGTCGGTCGCCGCCCTGTGGTTGCACGTGCACTTCGAGCAGGTGCAGCCGTTCGTGGGAACCGCGGACGAACAGCGGGGTGTACCCCGGCCGCAGCGGGATCGGCTCGTCCTGTCGGAACAGCAGGCGGGAGTCGGGCAGCCGCAGCGGAAGCCTGCCCAGCGTGCTGATCCACCACCGGTCGCCGCGGCAGGTGAGCAGCCCGTGCTCCCTGCTGATCCGCAGGTCGTCCTCGCCGACGCAGACGTGCACGTCCGGCCTGCTCCGTCCGAAGAGGACGGTCCGCCCCTCCTTCGGGCCGAGGGTGATGCCGCCGGTGGCCGCCAGGACGTGCAGCATGCCGGGTGCGACACCCGCGGAGACGCCGAGGGCGAGGCTGTGGTGGTTCGCCGGGAGCTCGTTCGACCCCTCTTCTGGCACTTCCGCCTCCTGGCACCTCGTGTGAGCAGCGCGCCCGTCAGCCTGTCCGAGAACCGCGGGAGGGTTCCCGCGTCACCGCGGTGGGAAGGCGCCTGCCAACCGGGTCGCGAGCCCGCACCGCTCGTCCGGCGACAGGCCGCTGCCGACGACGGTGGCTTCCAGCACCTCGTCCTTGTCGTAGCCGTAGGCGTCCACGTAGGTGAAGTTGTGCGCTTCGACCTCGCACGTGTCGTCGCCGGGTCCGTCTCCGGGGTAGCCGAGCACGGCGTACCGGCTGTCGACGGTCACCCTCTTCGCGCCGGACTTGCTCAACGGCCTCGCCCGTGTGAAGCGCAACCGGTAGACGACCCCGTCGGCCGTGCTGGTCCAGGTGCACGTCCAGTGGCCGAAGCCGACCTCCGGGTTCGCGCGGTCGATCCCCGGCCGGTCGGGGAACGACGGCGAGTCCTTCGCCCGGCACGCGTCCTCCCCGCTGAACGACTCCGGCCGCAACGTCGGGTTGTCGGGCTTGCGCGCCGGGACCGGTCCTCCGGCGATCACCGCGTCGGCGCCGCGGACGGCGACGTCGGCCATGGCGCACGCGTCGGCGTCGATCTTGTTCGCCCTGGTCACCGCGATCCGGATCTCGTAGCGGTCCGGTAGCAGCAGCCGACGCCCGCAGGACCCCTCGCCCGCCGGTTCGGTCACGAGCCGGTACCGCCCCTTGTCCTGCGCCTGCACGGGGGACTGCTCGCCGCGGGTGTTGTCGATCAGCGCCTGGACGTTCGCCTCCTTGCCGCCCTTCTTGACGATGACGTTGCACTGGTTGAACCCGGAGTCGTCCGAGACCAGGTTGGGGTTGCCGAACTGCTCCAGGGCCGCGTCGCGGACCAGCGAGCACGGGTCGGCGGTGCGCGGGTCGGCGCCGAGCACCGGACCCGCCGGGGTCCTGGGTTCCTCGGAGAACGAGACCCAGCCGACCACCGCCACGACCGCGATCAGCACCCCGGCGGTCACGAGCAGTCCCTTGCGCCGAACGGACCACGGGCGGGGTGCGGGCCGCGCCGCCCGCACGCCCGCGACGTCCGCGAGGAGTTCGTGCGCCTCGGCCGCGGTGGGGCGCTGCCCGGCGTCGACCCGCAGCATCCGCTCCAGCACGGGCGCGAGCGGTCCGCTCCTGCGCGGCGCGGAGATGGCGCCGTTGGCGGCCCGTCTAAGACGCAGCCGCACGTCGTCGGTCGTCGCGCCGACCGGAGACTCGCCCTCCACCACGGCGAACAGCGTGGACGCCAGCGAGAACACGTCGGACGCCGCCGTCGGCGCGGCGCCGTTGGCCACCTCCGGCGCCACGTACCCCGGAGACCCGGTGAGCAGACCGGGGCAGGTCACGGTCGTGTCGCCCGCGGCGTCGCGGGAGATGCCGAAGTCGGCGAGCTTCACCTCGTCGTCGGAGATCATCAGGACGTTGCCGGGCTTGATGTCGCGGTGCAGGATCCCCTTCGCGTGCACCGCCGCGAGCGCGTCGGCCATCTGCGCTCCCAGCTTCGCCGCCTGCCGCGGCGCGACGACGTCCAGCTCGGCCATGCTCCGCGCGGGCACGTACTCCATGACCAGCCAGCACTCGCCGTCGTCGTCGAGCACGTCGTAGATCGTGACGACGTGCCGGTGGTTGAGCTGGGCGAGCAGCTTCGCCTCGCGCTCCAACTGCCGGAACCGCTGCGGGTCCCCGTCCCCGGACAGGGCTCGCTTCAGCGCGACCGACCGGCCGAGGCGCTCGTCGGTGGCCCGCCACACGACTCCGCCGCTCCCGGAGCCGATCCGCTCCTCCAGCCGGTACCTGTTGGCGACGACCTGCTCCGTCTGCACGATTCGCTCTCCCCGCGCGACCCTCTTCGCATCGTATCCAGTCGGACAAGCCGATCTCCAGGCTTCCGGGGGAACGGTCGCGTGGGGGGCGTGCGTCGCGGGTCGATCGAGCGGGCGTCGACGGGGGAACGCCCGGTGGTGCCCGTCCCGGAGGCGCGGCGGGTCGACCGCCGCGCCTCCAGCCCCCTTCGCGCGCCCTTCTCGTGGTCGGGGATCAGGAGTAGACGCGCACCCAATCGACCTCGAACACCGCCGGGCGAAGACCGCTGCTGCCGGTGAAGTTGTCGAGTTGGATGTTCAGATGCCCCGACGGCATGGTCTGGATGTTCTGCCGCCCGTTCGGGCCGCCACCGCCGGAGACGCGGAACCACTCGACGCCGTCCACGTAGCCCACCACCGCGGACGAGGTCCACTCGAACGCGAAGTTGTGCCACTGGCGCATGTCCACCGGGCAGCGTTCGCGGTACTCCTGCTGGACGCCGACGGTCGAGGGGTGCGGGTAGTGCAGGAACGCCGACAGGCACTGGGCGTCGGGATCGGTGTACTCCACCCAGTCGTACTCGCCGTCCTGGGGCCACCGCTCGGAGGTCGGCCAGATCAGGTGCAGCGGGTGGTACCGACCGCCCGAGGAACCGGTGTTCTGCGAACGCGAGCGGATCTCCCACCGGCCGTACTGCCGGTCGAGCGGGTGCTTGAGCCAGCCCGTGTCGCCGTTCGCCTCGCCGGTCATCCTCATGACCCCGTCCGCCACCGCGGCGTTCTTCGCGCAGCGCCGACCGTTGCCGGTGTGCCCCTCCCAGCACCCCGCCGTCCCGCCGACGGTGCCACTGGGCACCGACCACTTCGCCGGGTCGACGGCGCCGGTGCCGCCGAACTCGTCGGAACTCGGCAGCGGCGCGCCCCAGCCGTACCGGACGGCGGCCTGCGTCTGGTCGGTGGACGGGGTCGTGGTCGTCGTGGTCGTCGTCGTGGTGGTCGTGGTGGAGCCGGAGCCCACGCGGTAGTCGCACGCGGTCGCCCGGAAGCTCGCGCCGGTGGCGGCGTACTCGTGGTCGGTGAGCACGTTCGCCCGCACCGCGCCGGTCGGGACGGTGAACTCGCTCGCGACGCGGGTCCACCCACCGGCCGCGAACGACACCCACGCGCCGGGGACGTTGCCGAGGTACCCGCTGTTGTCGCCCTCGGGCGTGGAGTACCAGTCGACCTCGACGCGGGCGCGTCCGCTCTGCTCGGCCGCGACGTCGTAGGCGAAGGTCCAGACCTCACCGCTCACGACGTGCTGCTGCGGCAGGTAGAACGACGGGTTCTGCACGGGGTTGTTCTTCTGCGCGTAGGCGAACCTCGCCGACCGGTGGTCGGCGACGGCCTCGCGGACCGGGCTCGCCCCGCGCAGCGAGCCCCACTCGGCGAGCGTCTTGTTCAGCACCGGGTTGTTGCACGTCGACACGTTCGTGCCCGCCCCGGTCGGCGGCTGCGCGATCGCCACGCCCGCCACGACCAGCGCGGCCACCGCGCTGAGCGCGCCCGCGGCGGCGAGCCGGTTCCTCCGGTGCGGCGTCATGGGTTCCTCCTCCCGTTGGAGCGGCAGGCGCACGTGAGGAGGTCGAAGGTGGTTCTTCTCGCCATGAGGATCCTTCTTTGGCCGGTGCGAAGTGGGCGGGGAGGTCGAGGTGGTTTCCCCGGTGCCCTTTCGGCAGGGCCGGTCGACGCTAAGGGCTCGTCACCGGGACCGTTCCCGGCTGCCTGGGCGTAGAGGCGCCGGGAGTGCGGGCGGACTTCGGCATATTTCCTCGGACCTCCGGCGAGCGGTGAACGGTATGGGGGCGACCGGGTGAATTGATTGCCGACTGTGCGGCGATCCTGGTAATCGTTGACGAGTCCTGCTCGTCCCCTACTGGGAGGACCTCCCATGTCCTTGGTAGCGCGAGGGAAACTCGCCGTCGTCCTGCTCGCCGCGGCCCTGTCGACGATCGCCGCGCCCGCGATCGCCGCGCCCAGTTCCCCGATCACCGCACAAGGCGGCAGCGGAACGGTCGGCGACCCGTGGGTCCCGATGCGGGAAGCCCACACGACGTGCGACTCGACCACGCTGTTCGGCAACTACTCCGGTGGCGTGCACCGCGATCCGATCGTCGTGCTGCCGCGCGGCACGTGGATCGGTGTCCGGTACGTCACCGGCGACGGCCGGTCCGCGGACGTCCTGTGGCACAACCACAGCCAGTGGGGCTTCCTGCTCCGCAGTTGCTTCGCCTTCGACTGACGACCAGAGGAGTCCCCGTGAAGCTGGCCGCCCTGGGCACGGCACTGGCGCTGACCGCCGTGCTCGCCCCCTCCGCCTCCGCCGATCCGTCCACGCAGGCCGTTCGCCAGGTCTGCGCCCAGGACCTGTACGTCCGCGCCACGGCCGCGGGCGTCGTGATCGGCACCCTGTACTTCCACGAGAACTTCGACGTGTCCCGGTACTCGCCCAGCCGTGACTGGGTTTTCGGTCACGCGTACGGCAACGTCCACCAGGACGGCTGGGTGCAGAACGGCTGGTTCTGCTAGGTCCGCGTGGAGCGCCCGCGGACCGGGTTCACCGCCGCGGGCGCCGGGACCTCAGCGGACGCTGCTCGGGGAACGTCCAGTCGAAGCGGATCGCGATCAGGCGCAGGGACGTGGTCACGACCACGCAGGCGAAACCCGCGATCGGGATCGGCGTGCCGAACTCGGTGAGCACGACGAGGATGCCGGCCCCGGCCCCGGCGGCGACCGCGTAGAGGGTGCCGACCTGGAGGAAGGAGATCGGCAGGTTCAGGACGACGTCGCGCAGCATCCCGCCGCCGATGGCCCCGACGACGCCCGCGACCACCGCCCCGGCCTCGCTCGCGCCGAGCGACAGCGCTTTCGAGGCCCCGATGGCCCCGAACAGCCCCATGACGACCGCGTCGAGCCCGGTGATCAGCCAGTCGACCCGCGCGAGCACCGGTTGCAGCGCCATGCCGAGGAGTGCCGAGGCGCCCGCCACCACCAGGTACCAGTTCTCCCAGAGCACGACGGGGGGCCGGTCGAGCACGACGTCCCGCAGCAGGCTGCCCCCCAGCGAGACGACGAGCCCGATGACGACGACGCCGAACACGTCGATGCGGCGATGCCGTTCCCCCGCCGCGAACAACGCGCCTTGAAGTCCGCCCAGCCCGGCGGCCAGGAGTTCGATCCACAGCGCTACCTGGAACGGCGTGATGGGCATGCGGGTCACGCTCCGAGGACTCGGGGCAGGCTCGCGGGGCGCGAGCCTGCCCGTGGGTGTGTCAGCCGACGCCGGGCGCGTTCCGCGCCGCGGTGGCGATGACCTCGGCGACGGCGCCGGGCTGCGTCGCGAACAGGGCGTGGCTGGCCGCGACGGTGGTGATCTCCGCGCCGATGCGCTTGGCCATGTGGTGCAGCATCGCCTGGTCGAACGCCCTGTCGTCGGTGGCGATGACGGCCCAGCTCGGCTTGTCCCGCCAGGCGGCGTTCGTCACCGTCGTCGCGAAGACGGACATGTTGATGGGCACCTGCGAGTCGCGGAGGAAGGCGGCGTCGGCGTCACTGGTGTCCGCCGCGAAGCCCGCCTTGAACTTGTCGCGGTTGACGAAGCCGTACCCGTCCTCCCCGACGTCGATGACGAAGTCGGGTGTGGGGGCGAACCCGTCGTACTGCTGGGCGGTCGTCTCGCCCGCGTCGGGCGCCAGCGCCGACACGTAGACCAGCCCGGCGACCTTCGGGTGGACCCCCGCCTCGGTGATGACCGTGCCGCCCCAGGAGTGGCCGACGAGGATCGCCGGACCGTCCAGCAGGTCGAGCACTCGAGTCGTCGCCGCGACGTCGTCCTCCAGCGAGGTGAGCGGGTTCTGCACGACCGCGACCCGGAAACCCTGGGAGGTCAGCTCGTCGTGCACACCCCGCCACCCGGAACCGTCGGCGAACGCGCCGTGCACCAGCACGACGTTCTTGATCTCTTGACCGGTGCTGGTCATGGAACTGGTCCTTCCACGTGCCGCGCCGTCGTTGCCGGAGCGGATCGGGTGAGTCGACGGCTTCGGTGGTCCCATCAGCCGCGATGCCCTCCGAACGGGCACTAATATATTGGATACTACGAGTGGGCGGCGGTCAAGGCCCGGCTCTGGTTCGAGGAGGTCGGCGTGACCGGCCCGGCGTCGACCGCCGAGTGGAACAGGGTTGGGCAGGCCGACCCGCGGGGCTCCGAGATCCGGTCAGCGGACCGGGGTGCCGGTGCTGAGGAGTTCGGTGTGCCAGCGTTCGAACAGGGTGACCAGGTGGGTCTCGGCGGTTCGGACGACCGGGCCGTCGAAGCCGCTGGTCCGGGAGGCGAGCCAGCCGAACCAGACCTCCTTGGTGCCGTCGTGCTGTTCGATGATGATGAAGTTCAGGAACGCCGGCGGGAGTTGGCGGACCACCGCAGCCTCGTAGACGCCGGGGGATCCAGCGATCGCGGCTCTCCGGTCGCGGGCCAGGTCGGCGTGGTTCGGGCTGATCACCTCGCGGTAGGTCAGGCCCCTGGTGAGCGCTTGGCGGAGCGCCTGATCCCACGGCGAGGAGACGCCGTGCCGGGTGGCCACTTCCGAGTTGGCCGACGATATCCGCGTGTTCGCCACCATCCGCGCCGTCGCCACCAGCGCGGTCAACGTCGTCATGGCCTCGTCGCCGGTCTGCCTCGTGATCACGCCGAACGTCGGCAGTCCCGCTTCCAGCCGGGCCGTCTCCGCGCTCAGCGTCCGCTGCAACTCCGCCTTGAACTCCTCCTGCTGGAAGTACAGGGCCACGAGGAACCCCAGGCACAGGAACATGATCGCCAACCCCGTGCTGTGACCGGCGCGGAGATCGCGCGCCACCCCCAGCGCGTTCCACATCGAGTCCAGGGAGGGCAATGCCATGCTCACCACGCTCAGCACGACCCCGACCGCGACCGACACCACCCCGCGCCGCGACCGCTTCCCGTCCACCACAGCACTCCCCGGTCCGATCGCCGTCGACCGTGAGATCGCCGTGCTGCTCCACCTCGCTACTCGCCCCGGACGGCCCGCTATTCGTGATCTCGATGCGTGGCCCCCGCATCCTCACCCTGTGCTCTCGGGCGGGGTGGTGTGGACCGTTCCGTCCGCGCACTCGTGACGGTCGAGCGGGGGCCGCTTACGGCGTTGTCGTGGGTCCGGTCAGGCAGTGCTGGACGAGCGGGCCGAACAGGGCGGTCAGGTCGTCGACGGACGCCGAGGCGATCGGTTCGAGGCGCACGATGTACCGGGCCACGGCGAGGCCCAGGATCTGGACGTTGACCATGCCCGCCCGTTGGGCGGCGTCCGGGGTGTCGAGCAGGGCCGCGAGGCGGTCGGTGATCTCCCGGTCGATGAACTCCCGCAGCAGCGCCTCGGACTTCGGGTCGCTGGGCGCCGACCTCGTCAGCATCACCAGCGGCGTGCGGTCGGACCTGTCGAGGTTCTCCACGAGCGTCCGGACGATGCGCTCGCCGACGGTGTCGAGGCCGCCCGCGAAGATCGACTCGATGGCGGGCGGGACGCTGTCCGACATGTCGATCACGGCGCTGAACAGGCCCTGCTTGGTGCCGAAGAAGTAGAACACCATCGCCGGGTCGACCGCCGCCGCCGTGGCGATCGCGCGCACGGTCGTGCCGCTGTAGCCGTTGCGGTCGAACAGTTCGCGGGCGACCTGGAGCACCCGCTGCTTGCTCTCCGCGCCGGACCGCCAGCGCCCGGAGCGACGGTGGTCGTCGTGTTCTGCCATGGCCGCCGAAGCCTAACACCCCTTTCTTCATCGCTTGGTGGAGTTTTGCCGAGATCCGCCCTAGGGTGTTCTTCATCGAGTGGTGAAGAATGGGGTGGGCTGATGAGGGTGGTCGTGATCGGCGCTGGTCCGGGCGGGTTGACGCTCGCTCACGGGTTGCGGCGGGCGGGGATCGACGTCGTGGTGTACGAACGCGACGGCGCGTCCGGGCGTCCGCAGGGCGTCAGCCTGCACGTCGACGACCGGGGCGCGTCGGCATTGCGCGCGTGCCTGCCGCCCGCGCACGTCGCGATGGTGGAGGCGACCACGGGAGGCCCGCGTGAGCAGACCTTGACGCTGTCCGAGGTGGACGGAGAACTGGTCGTCACGGGCGCTCGGCCGTCCGACGGCGTCGACGGCCGGGCGCGGCCCGGTCGGCAGGTCGACCGGTCGCTCCTGCGGGCGGTGCTGCTGACGGGGCTGGAGGACGTGGTCCGGTTCGGAGCGGAGTTCACGCGGTTCGAGCGGCGCGCCGACGGCACGGTTCGGGTGTGGTTCGCGGACGGCCGAACCGATACGGCGGACGTGCTGGTCGGTGCGGACGGGATCGGTTCGGCGGTGCGCCACCAGCACCTGCCCGACGTGCGGGTGGTGGACACGGGACGGCGCATGGTCATGGGCGCGACCCCGTTGCGGGCGGTGGCGGACACGGGGCTTCCCGGCTTGATCGGCGACAGCCCGGCAGGCGTGCACGTCCGCGGCACGACGATGGCGTTGGGCGTGCTGCGGTTCGCCCAGCCGCCGGCCGCGGCACGGCGGAGGTGGTTGCCCGCCTTGCCTTCCACCGCGGTCGCCTCGGCCGAGGACTACGTGATGTGGGCCTTGCCCACCACGCGGGAACGGCCCGGTTCCGCCGACGAGTTGGCCGTGGATCTGCCTCCGGTCCTGCGAGCGGTCGTCGCCGAGGCGTGGCCGGACGTCACGGTCGCGCTGCGGATCGGCATGATCCCGCCGATGCCCGCGTGGCCCGCCTGCCCGGTGACGGTCATCGGCGACGCCATCCACCTGGCCCCCGGTTTCGGCGGCAACCTGGCGATGCGGGACGCGCGTCGGCTGTGCGAGGCCCTGGTCGAGGCGGACAGCGGTGGGATCGGCTTGCTCGACGCGATCGGCGCTTTCGAGAACACGGTGCGCCCCAGCGGTGTGCGGGCGAGCGCATGAGCCTGGGCATGCTGACGCGGACGTCGTTGTCGCTGTTCAGCGCCGTCGGCGGTTGGCGCACGGTCGCGGAGAGCGTCGCGTCGCGGGCGGTGTTCCTCGTCGCGCACCTGTTGACCGGAGAGGTCCTGACCTCCGCCCTGATCGCGGTCGGTGGCGTGGTCGTGCTGGCCGTGGTGCGGCTGTGCACCGGCGGCAAGGTCTGGCAGCCCGCGATCGGGTTGCTCGTGGTCGGGGCGTCCGCGCTGCTGGTCTGGAGCACCGGGCAGGCGGTCGACTTCTACCTCACCGCCGTTCTGCTCCAAGCGGGCGGCGGCGTGGTGTTCCTGGTGTCCCTGCTGGTGCGGTGGCCGATCGTCGGGGTCGTGGTGGGAACGGTGCGCGGCGAACGCCTCGGTCGGCGGCACGATCGTCGGTACTACGCGTGCACGGCGGTGTTTCTGGCCAAGTTCGCCATCGCCACCGCGGTGCTGGTGCCGCTGTACCTGGCCGGGACGGTGGTCCCGCTCGGCATCGCCGCCACGCTGCTGGGCGGTGCTCCCGCGGCGGGCGTCTGCGTCTACCTGTGCTGGCGAATCCTCCGCGACGACCCGTCCTGACGTCCGGGTGGTCAGCTCCGGTACCGCTCCGGGACGTGCTCGACCGCTCCGGCCTCGGTCGCGTTCACCAGCAGGTCCAGTGCCGCCGTCAGGACTCGTCGTTGCTGGGCGGTGTCGTGGGGCGCGCCGAGCGCCGCGCCCATCGGGGTGTCGGTCGCCGCGATCCGGGGCGCGCCGAGCTGGGCGGCCACGGCGGGGAGCGAGGCGATGATGACCGTGGGGATGCCCGCCTGTTCGACCAGTCGTTGCAGGACCACGGCGGAGCGGTGGCAGCTGCCGCACGCGCCGACCAGCACGACGGCGTCCACTTCGGACTCCCGGAGCCGCCGGACGAGTTCCGGGCCGGTGCGGTTCTTCACGAGGTCGATCTCCGTGCCACCGCCCTGCATGGCGAAGTGGGTCGGGCTCACGCCGCCGAGCACGCCGTCCTCGGCCAGTTCGCGGAGTCGAGCGAGGGGGAACAGGCAGTTGGGGTCGGCGTTGACGTCGCTGTTGTCGTAGCTGCCCGAGGCGAAGGTGAGGTGGTCGTCGGTCGTCGTCGCGGGGATCTCGCGCAGGGTGTAGTCGGCGTAGGGGCGGAACGGCTCGTCGCCGACGGTGTGCGCGCCGGCGGACGACACGAGCGCGACCACGGCCGTGGACAGCGGGCGTCCCAAGGTGGCGAGTGGCGTCGGCGCGGTGGCGGAAACGGGGACCTCGCTGCGGATTCCCGCGGTCAGCGTCGGTCGACCGTTGTTGTCCGCCGCGGCCTCCTCGACGAGCTTTTGGTTGCCGTGTAGCAGTTCCTGGTCCCATGAGCGGGGCGCGGGGAGGGTGTCCGTGCCGAACAGCAGCGTCTTCAGCATGGCGGTCGCCCGGCGCGCGTCCAAGGCGTCGGCGGTGTTCTCGCCGAGCACGTCGGACTCCTGGCCCGCCGCGGCCTTGTTCACCTCGACGAGCGCGTACATGTACTCGTTGCCGGACACCAGACCGCGGGCGGCGGACCAGCACACGCCGACGGTCGGCGTCCCGTACTTCGCGATCTCCTCGATCTCGGCGGCGAAGTCGACGTGGTTGTTGCCGAAGCCTTCGGTGGCCACGACGACGCCGTCCACGCCCGCGGCGGCGACCATCGCGCCGACCCGCCGGGCGACGAAGCGCTTGTCCGCCTCCTGCGCCGGGCTGCCCACCACGACCACGCCGGTCAGCCGCAGGTCCGCGTCGTCGGCGAGAGCGGCGACGAGCGGGTCGCGGTAGTAGTGCAGGGTGGTCTCCTTGCTGGACGGGCCGACGCAGCACAGGGAGTGCAGCGCGCCGTCGCGCACCTCGTTCACCCGGAGCTGCTGCGGCAGGTTGCCGAGGTCGATGAGGGAGACCGCGCCGCGCACCCCGCCCGGCTCGGCGGGGAACACCAGGTTCTCGTGCATCGCGCCCTGCCCCATGACCAGCTTCACCAGCGCGACGCGCGGGCCCGGTCCCGACGGCTCCTCGACCGTGCGGCGGTCGGTGACGGCGGAGGGCGGGGCGTCGTGCAGGGCGCGTCGCAGGCGGTCGGCGACGACGTCCGCGGCCCGGTGCGCCGCCGCGGGGCCCGGCCGTTCCATCCGGTGTCCAGCCTCGATCGTGACGGCGATCCGGATGATCCAGTCACCGGGGTCCGGCGTTCCGAGGGCGGCGTCCGCCATCCGCTCGGACAGAACCCCGGCCGAGTTGCCCGCCTCGCCGAGTTGCGTGCCGTCCGCGTCCACCCCGGTCACCACCAGCACCACGTCGGTGGCCAGCCGCGTCACGCCCTCGCCGATGCCGCCCTCGGTCTTGACCGCCAGCGGCACCACGTCGAGGACCGTGTCGGTGCGCACGTCGCGTTCGCCGGGTGCGATGACGTCGACCACGACCGAGGTCACCAGCGGGACGGCGATGTCCGCGTGCCGGGCGATGGTGAGCGTGCCGTCCCGCAGTTCGGTCCGCTCGCCGAGCACCACCTCGCGGACCGGGACGAACTCCTGGACCAGGGCGGGCGGCGGCAGGACCTCGCAGTCGCAGTGCACCGGTAGCCGGACCGTGGCGGTCATCCGCGCCTCCGCGTCAGTAGTAAAATCGTCGATGGTCATGACGGTAGGAGTGCACGGCGTCAGGAGTCAAGTGAACATAGGTGCTTATGACGGTCGTGCCGTCCTCACGGCCGTCGACCTCGTCAACACCGACCCGCACGACGCCGACCTCACGGCGGACCTGCTCAGGAACCACGGCTGGGTCGTGCCCACCGCACCCTCTTCCGCCGACCTCACCCGCCTGCGCGACCACCGAGACACCTTGCGCCGAGCCTTCGCCGGCCCCACCGAGGGCGAGGTGATCGACCTCCTCAACCGGACGCTCGCCGACCTGCACGCCCTGCCCCAACTCACCGACCACGACGGCCACTGGCACTGGCACTACGCCCCACCGGGCGCCGGCATCGCCGACCGGGTCGCCGCCACCACGTCCGCGGCCCTGCTGACCCTCATCGCCAACGGCGGCCACGACCGGATGCGCGCGTGCTCAGCCGAAGGCTGCGCAAACGTCTTCGTGGACCTCTCCCGCAACGGCTCCCGGCGCTACTGCAGCTCGACCGCCTGCGGCAACCGCACCCACGCCGCCGCGTACCGCGCCCGCCAACGCGCCACCGAGGTCTGAAACCGGGTTCAGCCGGTTCGCGGTCCCGAGTTCGGCTCCACCACGATGTCCGTCGGTGGTGCCAACTCCGCTTCCGGCCAGGACTCCGGCGCCGGGCCGAACGCGCGCCGGGCGGCTCGGACGGCCAGGGCGGCGACCGCGGCGTTGGCGCCGCCGCCGATCACCGCGCCGATGCCGAACGGGACCACCCGACCGAGCACGATGATCCCCTGCTTGGTGCCGTACTTGGTGATGAAGTTCCTGCCCAGGACGCCGTTGATCTGGCGCAGGGTCGCCGCGGGCACCTTGCTCACGAACTGGCGGGCCCAGTGCTGGCCGGTGCGCTCGGCGACCTTGCCGATGGTCGAGGAGCCGGACTCGCCGAGAAGGATCCCCATGACGAGCGTGCGGCGGCGTTCGATCTCGTCGAGCCGGACGTCGTGGACCTCGGCGAGCGAGAGCACGAACAGGGTGCTCAGCTCGAGCGAGGAGAAGAACTCGCCCGCCGAGAGGGCCAGCGCGATCCCGGTGCCGACGGCGGGCGCGGCCGCGGTCGCCCCGACAGCGGCTCCCGTGCCCGCCAGGGCGCTGACGTACATCCGCTCGAGGGTGCGGATGACCTCCTCCGGTGTCGCGTCCGGGTTGCGGTGGCGGGCTCGGGCGATGTTCTTGCGGACCAGCGGCGCCTGCAGGCCGATGGCCTTGTCCAGCAGGTCGAGGATCGACTGGCCGGGTCCGCTCGACGCCGGTAACGGTCCTTCGAGGGCGTCGGAGGTCACACCGGTCTCCTTGAGTCGTCACGATCACCGCCGACCACCTGCGCGGTCCGCCCTGTATCGGCGGGAGGGCACGACGGGTTACACGATCGCGCGGAACCCTTCTCCGGAGCTCGGCCCGGTCAGTCGCTTCGTTAGGCTGATGGGATGGCTCTCGTGCTCAACTACGCCGCGCGCAGTGATCCCGGTCTGGTGCGTCAGAACAACGAGGACTCGCTGTACGCGGGCGCCCGGCTGGTGGCCGTCGCGGACGGCATGGGTGGGCACGCGGCTGGGGAGGTGGCCAGCCGGGTCGTGATCGGGGCGTTGGCGTCGCTCGACGACCACGGGTTGCGCGGGGATCCGGTGGAGCGGTTGCGGACCGCTGTCGAGTCCGGCAACGCCGCCATCACGGAGTTGACCGCGGCGAATCCCGCGTTGGGGTCGATGGGCACGACGTTGACGGCGTTGCTGTTCGGTGGGGAGTGGGTGGCGTCGCTGAACATCGGCGACTCGCGGACGTACCTGCTGCGCGGCGGCGAACTGACGCAGGTGACCAAGGACGACAGCTTCGTGCAGTTCCTGGTGGACGCGGGCCACATCACGCCGGAGCAGGCCAAGACGCATCCGCGCCGGTCGATCGTGTTGCAGGTGCTGACGGGCGAGTCGAACGTCAAGCCGACGATGCACGTCCGGTTGGCGCAGGCGGGCGACCGGTTCCTGCTGTGCTCCGACGGGTTGTCCGACGTGGTCGAGTTCGACGCCATCGCGGAGGCCATGCGCGGCAACGACGTGGAGACGTGCGCCGACGCGTTGATCGCGCTCGCGCTGGCCGGGGGAGGGCCGGACAACGTGACGGTCATCGTGGCCGACGTCGTGGACGACGGGACCGCGCCCCCGCGACCTGTGTCGGCGGCGCCCACCGAGTTCGTCCACCCGGTGGGCTCGCCGTCGGAGAAGTCTCGCTTTCCGTTGTGGGCCAAGGTGTTGCTGCCGGTGCTGCTCGTGGGGGTGGCGGTCCTGGCCTGGGCGCTCTGGTGGTGACGTCGGGTGGACCGGGTCACCCCGTCGTGGTCCACCGCTGCGCGGCCGTGCCGTTGCAGTCGTAGATCTGCAGGCGGGTCCCGTTCGCGCTCGCGCCTCCCGGCAGGTCGAGGCACCGGCCCGACTGCGGGTTCACCAGGCCTCCCCGCGCGTCGGGGACCCACCGCTGCGCGCCGGTTCCGTTGCAGGTCCACCAGTGCACCGCCGTGCGGTTCGCCGTGCCGCTGCTCTTGACGTCGAGGCAACCACCGAGTGCGCGCAGCGTGCCCTCCGGCGAGGCTTTCACCTGCGTCCACCGCTGGTTGGCCGTGTCGGCGCAGTCGGTCAGCTCGATCGCGGTGCCCTCGACGGCCGCGGGCGCCACGACGCACTTGCCGGGGAACGCGGACCGGACGGGGCCGGTCGCGGTGATCGCGAGGTCGTCGAGCGTCTGTTCGATCAGGTGAGCGGCCGCCCGCATGCCTGCGGCGTTGGGGTGGTAGCTCGACTTCCCGGATGCCACGGCGTACTTCTCGACCCACGGGTCGGCCGCGCAGGCGTCGTGGCCGTGGCTGGCGGAGGCCAGGTCGACCACGTGAGCCCCGGTCGCCGTCGCGGCGTCGCTCGTCGCGGCGGCCAGCCTGGAGGCGATGCCCAGCTCGTACGCCAGGTGTCCGCTGGTGAGCGGAACCCCGGTGCAGACGGCCGAATCGGGGAGGATGGTGAAGTAGTTGACCAGCAGGACGGTGGCCCGCGGCGCCCGTTCCCGGACGCGCTCGACGACCGCCCGCAACCGCCCCGGCAGCTCGCCGAACGCCCGGTCGATCGCGGCGGTGTCCACGGTGCCGCACCCGGAACTCCCGCTGTCCTGGCAGGAGTAGGCGCCCAGGCTGCCCAGGTAGTTGACGTCGTTGCCGCCGATGGTCACGGTCACCAGCCGGGTGGTCGCCGTGACCAGGTCCGCCTGCGGCGGCTGACCGGCCTGCGACGTCGTGAGCACGGTGGCCGTGGTGGCGCCGCTGCAACTGGCGTCGACCAGGCTCGCGCCCAGGTCACGGGACAGCACGCTGGCGTAGTTGTTCGTCGACCGCGCGCACCCGGCCGGTGACGAGGGCTGGGCCGAGGGGATGCCGGGACCGGCGGCGAAGGAGCTGCCGATCGCGACGTAGGCCAGGTCACCGCCCGCGGCGGCGCTCGCCGTGCTCGGCGACAGCAGCGCCAGAGCGAGGGTGGACAGGACCAGGCAGGGGTGTCGTCGCATCGTTCCTCCGGAACCGGGGCGGCCACGGGGAACTGTTCACCGCGCGAACCGGCCGGGTCAACGATGACCGCTTTTTCTGTCTTGTCGACGATGTCGTCGACGAGCGTCGCCGCCCGTGCCCGCGGTTACGATCGGACCTGGTCATCAGGTGTCGAGAACGGTCTCAGGTGACGGCATGGGCGGAGCGGGCGACCCGGCGCGGGGGCCGTGGACCGGCGGCGGGCTGTTCCACGTGGCTCTCCGCGCGGCCATCCGGGAACGCGGTCTCACCCTCGAACGCCTGCGGTTCCACCTGGCCCAGCGGGGCGTCTCGGTCGGCCTGTCGAGCCTGAGCAACTGGCAGAACGGCCACAGCCGCCCGGAGACCCCGGCCTCCCTGAACGCCGTGCGCGAGCTGGAGCGCGTCCTCGGCGTCCGGCCGGAGTCGCTGGTGCGCCTCGCGACGCGGACACCGGCCGTGCGCTGCGCGGACATCGCGCCGGTCACCGATCTGCTCGACGGCCTGCTGTCCTCGCACAACCAGGACGTCGAGGTGATCAGCGTCCAGCACCGGATCACCGTGGACGCCGAGCGGTGCGGCACGACCCTGTGGTCGCAGCTCCTGGTCCGCGCCGTGCGCGACGGCGTGGACCGGTACGTGGTGCGGTACTACGGGAACCCTTCCTGCGCACCGGGTCTGGTGGTCGCGCGGGGGCTGGCCAATTGCCGTCCGGGCAGGTTCGTGCCGCACCCCAGCGCGCCGGGACTGGTCTACGAGCTGGTGTTCGACCACGTGCTGCGGGCCGGGGAGACGTGGGTGTTCGAGAGCGAACTGGTCGACC
>Ga0247771_1000208_pt1 | contig 21541 bp, 19 predicted proteins | sample UWRJL197509C6_FD_179948 | JGI IMG/M metagenome (GOLD analysis project Ga0247771, IMG submission 179948) | Plant litter microbial communities from Arlington Agricultural Research Station in Wisconsin, United States - UWRJ-L197-509C-6 | ecosystem: Environmental > Terrestrial > Plant litter >... | reverse complement strand
GAAGTTGGTCTCGAGTATAATTTCGACAAGGCCGTCCTCAACAATACGCTGGATGCGCACCGCCTGCTGCATTTTGCCAAGCAGCATGGCCGGCAAAGCGAGCTGAAAGAACGCCTGTTCAAGGCTTATTACACCGAAGGAAAAGATACGGCCGATACGGACACGCTGGTGCAGCTGGCCGCGGAAGCGGGACTGGATGCGGCAGAAGCAAGAAAGGCCCTCGATGAAGGGCTGTATGCGGACGAGGTGCGCAACGACCAGCAGGTAGCCTATAGCCTTGGCGTGCAGGGCGTGCCTTTCTTTGTCTTCAATAATAAGTATGGCGTCAGCGGCGCGCAGTCGCCGGAAGTATTTGCGCAGGTATTGCAAAAGGTGCGTGATGAAGAGAAGCCGGCGCTCGTGATGGAAAAGGGCGAAGACTTTTGCGACATCGACGGTAACTGTAATTGATAAAATTAATTTATTTAAATAAATTCGATAGTATGGCGAATGAAACAAAGCCGGTATGGTTCATCACCGGTTGCTCTACCGGTTTCGGCCGAGAGCTGGCCAGGCTGGTATTGGGCCGTGGCTGGAATGCCGTGATCACCGCAAGAAATACCGACCAGGTAAAAGACCTGGCCGAGGGCTATGAAGACACCGCGCTGGTACTGCCCCTCGACGTAACCCGAAAGGACCAGGTAGCGTCGGCTATAACGCAGGCGGAGCAAAGGTTTGGTCGGATCGATGTGCTGGTGAACAATGCCGGCTACGGTTATTTCACGAGCATCGAGGAAGGCGAGGAAGAAAAGATACGGGCGCAGTTTGAAACCAATTTTTTCGGTCTCGTAAATGTGATACAGGCCATATTGCCGGGCATGCGCAGGCAGCGCGGCGGCAGCATCATCAACTTCTCATCCATCGGCGGCCTCGCTGCCTTTACGGCCACGGGTTTTTATCATGCCACCAAGTTCGCGGTGGAAGGCCTCTCGGAATCGCTGTCGAAAGAAGTAGGTCCGCTGGGCATCAAGGTATTGCTGGTAGAGCCGGGACCCTTCCGTACCGACTGGGCCGGCCGCTCTACCTCGCGCACGCCGGTGCAGCTCGATGAGTACAAGGACACCGTCGGCGCCCGCATGGATGCAAGCCTTCAGGGCAGCGGCCGCCAGCCCGGCGATCCGGTGCGTGGCTGCGAGGCCATCATCAAAGCCGTGGAGGACGGTGTGCCCCACCTGCGCCTCTTGCTCGGCAAGATGGCCTACAACATGGCCTTTGAAAAGCTGGACGCGCTGAAAGAAAACTTTACGGCCTGGAAAGAATTGTCGCTCGGCGCCGACTTTCCCGAAGATCAGAAATAGATAAAAAATAAATAGATAAAAATGGAATCATTGCAAGGCAGGAAGGCGCTGGTGACCGGCGCCGGCAAAGGGATCGGACGGGCGATAGCGCTGGCGCTGGCCGCGGAAGGCGTGGATGTAGGCCTCATTGCCCGCACGGAAAAAGACGTGGCCGATGTGGCCTCGGAGATCAGGGGAAAGGGCGTGAAAGCGGCGTATGCCACGGCCGACGTCAGTGATCGCGCGGCGGTGGAAGCGGCCATAGAAAAGATCGTGGGCGAGCTGGGTGAGATCGATATACTGGTGAACAATGCGGGCACGGGCACCTTCGGCAAGTTTCTGGAGCTGGAGCCCGAGGTGTGGGAGCAGCAGATCAGGGTGAATGTGTTCGGCGTGTATTATGCCACGCGGGCGGTGCTGCCGTCGATGATCGGGCGCAAGACCGGCGATATCGTCAACATCTCCTCTACTGCGGGCCGTTCGGGCAGTGCGGTTACGAGCGCGTACAGCGCGTCCAAGTTCGCGGTGTTCGGTCTTAGCGAAAGCCTGATGCAGGAAGTGCGCAAGCACAATATCCGCGTTACGGCCATGGCACCGAGCACGGTCGTCACCGATCTTGCGAACAGCGCCAACCTCATCACCGGCGATCCCGAACGCGTGATGCATCCCGAGGATTTCGCGGAGCTGGTCGTTGCCCAATTGAAGCTGAACCGCCGCGTCTTTGTAAAGGAGTCAAGCGTATTTTCCACCAATCCATAAAAATCGAAAAATGAAAATTCTGGTCATAGGTGCTACGGGCACTATCGGCAAGGCCGTCGTTAATTTATTCAGGGAGAAGGGGCATGAGGTGGTGGGTGCGGCCCGCTCCTCGCAGCCCTCGGTCGATCTGATGGACGGCGCTTCCATCGATCGCTTTTACGGGGAGCTGGATGCCGTCGATGCCATCATTACGGCTGCGGGCGATGCGGCCTTTGCCCCGCTTGACAAGCTGACCGACGAGCAGATTCAGCTATCGCTGAACAGTAAGCTGAGAGGACAGATCAATGCGGTGCGCAAGGGGTTAAGCAAGCTGAAACCCGGTGGTGTGGCGGTTATTACGGGTGGCATACTGGCGTACACGCCCTGGCCGCAGACGTCGATGATCGCTATGGTGAACCTGGGCCTGGAAGGCTTTGTGAAGGCGGCGGCGCTGGATCTTACGGAGGGCCGGCGTGTGGTGATCGTTCATCCGCCGTGGGTGGCGGAGACGGCGGCTGCCTTGGGCATGGATGCCTCGCCCTGGCCGGATGCGGCTAAAGTAGCCGAAGCCTATCTTGCTGCGGTGGAAGGCGATAAGAACGGCGCTCCCGTGTTTGTGAATGGATACGAACCGAAGTAAGTGTGAATTGTGAAGACATAGATGGCTCGGTTTGAGAGGCTTGTATTAATTGTTAGCAGAATCCGGCAGGCATAAGCTTATGTGATCAACTTTACATATAATGTAAGGTTTATTTATTTTTTTATGCCTTAATAAATTGCCCAAGCATACGTATTGCATAGATATGAGCTTTGATGATTCGTGACTTAAAAAATGAGCCAGTTTAGTTGTACCTTGTTGCGAAAGCTCTTCCATGCAGCTGTACTTAAATTTGAGTGGCCGATCTGGCGTGCGGGGTTATGAATCGGGTTCAGATTATATTGACGTATTGTTTTCAGATGGCGGTATTTATCGATATACTTATGCAAGCGCAGGCTTGGCTGCTATTGAGTATATGAAGCAGCTGGCTGCAGCCGGACAGGGATTAAACAGTTATATTAGCCGTTTTGTCCGAAAGTATTACGCGGCTAAGCTCCGGTAGATAGAGATCAGACCTTCCTGGCTGTAGAAAATTGCATAAACTTTTCCGATCGTCTCGCTCTATGCGGACCGCGACCCACCGCCCGCTTGTCTCGATAGCCTGGTCCAAGTGATCTTGTAAAATAATCCTCCAATTATATCGTTAACAGCGTTACGGCTGAATGATTCTGTTCATGCAGATAGGGTTGGTTTTGGAGGATTTTGCAGGCATATAGGTAAAAAATATATTTAAGCCTCATTTCCCTGCAAATAGTTCCCGCCGGCAGCCGTTTCGACAAAACTTTTTTATAAGTTACGCCTCTTAACCTATCGCTCTATGTCTCCAGCTGAAATCGTAATCGGTTGTCTTCTCCTCCTCATCATCGGGCTCGTTATCTTTTTCCGGCCGCGCCCCAATAACAACATCTACGCCCTGAACACAAAGCTGGACGATCTTTTCAAGCGGCTGGATCTGATCACGGCCAACCTGCGCGAAGACTTCAAGGCCAACCGTGAAGAGGCGGCTGCGGCTTCCGCCCAGAACCGCACGGAGCTCAACGAAACCCTCAACGGCTTCCGCCGCGAGATGACCGACACGCTTGGGCAGATCACCGCGCAAAACAAAACCGGCATAGAGACCATCAACAAAACCCTCGAAGAAAAGATCGACAGCCTGATTGCCAAATCGGAATACAACAGCAAGGACCTGCGTGAGACCATCGAGACGCGGTTGGACGGCTTCTCCCTCGTACAGCGCAACAAGTTCGACGAATGGAAGCTTGTGCAGAAAGAAGGTTCCAAACAAACGGCCGATCACCTCGAAAAGCTTACGGAGAAAATAGAATCAAAGCTCACCGCCGTAAACGACCAGGCGAAGGCCGATGCGCTGGCTGCGCGCCAGACGCTCATGGATTCGTTCAGGAGCTTCAATGAAACCTACGGCCAGAGCAACAGGGACATGGCCGCCCTGCACCGCGAGAAATTCGGAGCCTTGGAAGAAAAGCAATCGGAGCTGGTCAGGAAAACGGAAGAAAAGCTGACCGCCATCACCGAAGGAGCAAAGAAGGATGCCGCTCAAATGCGGGAGACGCTGGTCAGCACGTTCAAGGATTTCCAGCTGAGCTTCGACAGGAACGTCGCATCGTTCAACAACCTGCAGCGTGAAAAATTCGAAGGCCTCGAGCGCAAGCAATCCGACCTCGTGCTAAGCACGGAGAAAAAGCTCGACACGATCCGCGAAGCCGTTGAAGAGAAGCTGCAAAAGACTTTGCAGGAAAGGCTGGGCCAGAGCTTCGAGGTGGTGAGTCAGCAACTGGCCAGCGTACAAAAAGGATTGGGCGAGATGCAGACCCTGGCGCAGGATGTAGGCGGCTTGAAGAAGGTATTGAGCAATGTGAAGATGCGTGGCGGCTTTGGCGAGGTACAATTGCATATGCTGCTGGAGAACATACTGGCGCCGGAGCAATACGAAGTGAACGTAGCCACCAAAAAGGGCAGCACCGAGCGCGTGGAGTTTGCCGTAAAGTTTCCCAACAAGGAAGGCGACCGCGATTACGTCTGGCTGCCCATCGACGCCAAGTTTCCCAAGGACGCGTACGAGAACCTGCAGCTTGCCTATGACAGCGCCGATGCTGCTGCCATCGAGGTAGCGCAGAAGGCTTTGGAAGGGGTGATAAAGAAAATGGCAAAGGACATCTGCGAGAAATATATCGATGCGCCGAACACCACCAATTTCGGTATCATGTTCCTGCCGTTCGAGGGATTGTTTGCCGAGGTTGTCCGTAAGGCGAGCCTGCTGGAAGAGATACAACGCAGCTGCAATGTGATCATCACCGGCCCGACGACCCTGGCTGTTATCCTCAATAGCCTGCAGATGGGTTTCCGCACCCTGGCCATTCAGAAGCGTTCGTCGGAAGTGTGGCAGGTGCTTAGTGCGGTAAAGAAAGAGTTCAATGCCTTCGGCGGTCTGCTGGAAAAAGCGCAGAACAACATCCAGATAGGCCTGAACCAACTTGACGATGTAGTCGGCGTACGCACCAGACAGATCCAGCGCAAGCTCCGCGGCGTAGAAATCCTGGACGATACGACTGCCTTAAACGGCTTTCCTGCGGCAGAGGTGGTGGATGAGGAGGACTGATGGTGCAAGGAAACGCTTTGGGTATAAGTGAAAGGTGTTGGGCTGATCCGGATTTGTTCCGCTGAAGCTCATGGTCTTCCATTCGCCGTGTGCACAGCTTCAACTTTACCCGGCGTGAGATCACCCATGTCGGAATGACCCTCGATGAAGCCTTCACCCCGGGACAGCCCCGAAGACTTATCGGAGACCCAAGCCTATAACTCTGATCCGCTGGATGAAAACTCCGGCAAGGAAAATTGATCTGATTGCGCTGCATCGCACCAATCGGATCAGGCCAGCTATGCAGGATGGAAGGCCGCTGAGAAGGTATAGACGAAGATAAAAGATCGAACGGTGCTCATTGCTGACCACTCAATGGTCTTAAGCAGAATATTATTTATGAGACCAATTCCAGTTTCGCGCACACGGGTCATTTGCTGTTTTGCCTTATTATTCTTTTGAATACCGTTTCTCCGAGATAAGTAAGATCAAATTTTATCTGTTGAGACATGTCCAGGCTCTTCCATTTAATAAGGCCGGGATCGACAATGCAGACCAGGCGTCCCTCACTGGGATCGATACTGATTATCCTGGCCTGTTGAACAGGAACAGTCACACGCACAGAATCGGCTCCACCGATAGATAAGTGGCTTCGCAAGCTCGTGTTGTTCAATATCTGTTTTGGAATTTCAGAAAATACGAGCGTATCGTTGTTTCCGACCCGGCCGATCGTTCCCATGCCCATATAATGGTCGTCGAGACGCACAAAAAAAACGATCGCTGTGAGGACAGATACAACACCCGCCAGTATCGCAATAGATGCCGGCATCAGTCTTGTGGGCATCGGCCCTACTCGTCTTCGTATCATTTGATTGAATTGCTGCTTCATGATCAGGTTCCAAGTTCCAGTTGATTTTTAATCAGGTCATAATAGATTTCCCTATGCCCGACCAGTTCCGCATGATTTCCCTGCTCTACGATCTGGCCATTATCAAGCACGATGATCTGGTCAGCATCCCGCACGGTACTTAACCTGTGCGCTACAATAACAACGGTCCTGCCCTTGTAGAACTTATTCAGGTTTTCCATGATGACGCGCTCATTCTTTGTATCAAGGGCATTCGTGGCCTCGTCCAGAAAAAGATATGAGGGGTTTTTATATATAGCCCTCGCGATCAGCATACGTTGCTTCTGCCCTTGGCTCAAGCCATTGCCTCTGCTGCCGATCGCAGTATCTTGTCCGAGTGCAAGTGATTCCACAAAATCATGAATATTCGCCACTTTTAGTGCCTGCTTGAGCTTCTCTTGGTCGGGAACATCATCGCATTCTGAAACATTCCTCGCGATCGTATCCGAAAAAATATAGCCGTCCTGCAGAACAGCTCCGCATTGTGCCCGCCACAATTCGGCCCGTACGTCGGCGATTTCCAGCATGCCCACCTCCACTTTCCCCGAAGTGGGCGCATAAAATCCCAGGAGCATTTTGATGATCGTAGTCTTGCCGCTCCCACTTGCGCCGACAATTGCCGTTACTTTCCCTTTGGGTATGCAAAACGAGACATCCCTGAGCACATCAGGAGCCAAGGGATTATATCGAAAAGAAACATTTGTAAAAAAAATATCCCTATCTATGATATCTGATGGTTGTAAAGGTCCGTCGACATCGTAATTCTCTTCCTCTTTATTGTGCACTTCCAGTATTCTGTCCAGACCCAGCTTGACTTCATTGCTGCTTCTTAAAAAAGTTACGAGCTGCTGCACCGGCGCGTACAACAGTCCGATAATCACCTGTATGGCCAGCAAGGCGCCAAGCGTTATCGAGCCGTTAATAACCAGCATGGAAGCTAATATCGTGATGATAATGTCTTTGAACTGATTAAGGAAAAATGCGCCGCCGTCCTGCAATTGCATCAGCCGTGCCGACTTCACATTGATCGCCATAAGCTTTGCCTGTGCATTAGTCCATTGCAATGAGCGCTTGCGTTCGCTATTCTGCATCTTTATCTCTTGCATCCCGTAAATAAACTCGTATAAGAGCTCATGATTCCGGGCCGCTTGATTGAACATCTCGTAGTCGATCATTTTTCTTTTCCGGATAAATAGTAAGATCCATGAGGTGTAAAAAACAGTGCCGGTAAAATAAACAGCACAAATAACAGGATTGTAACGGTACAATATGATCCCATAGACGAATAAACTCAAAATGGAAAACAAGGTGGAAAAAGTAGAAGAGGATATGAAAGATTCTACTTTCCTGTGGTCGTTCAGCCGCTGAATGATCTCACCGAAATATTTATTGTCGTAATAGGAAACCGGGAGACGCGTCAACTTATAAAGAAAATCGGACGAAAGCATGATATTGATCCTCGCGCTCAGGTGAAGAACGATCCAATTGAGAAGAAACGTCAGCAAGGTCTGGCCAAAATACAGGATCAGCTGCAGTGCCAGTATAATAAAGATAAAGTTCAATTGCCTGCGCTGTATGCCAATATCTATAATGCCTTTAGTGAGATAAGGAAAAATATATTGAATAAGGCTGACGACAAAAAGGATCGCGAAAATCAAGGAAATATATTTTCTATAACCGCGCAAATAGGAGAATAGGAACCAGAATGAACTCCGGGCTTTTTTTGACTGCGGTATTTCCTTTTCATAAAATGCATCTGTAGGACTTAAAAGCAATACCACTCCTTCCAGCCCTTCATTACCGATCCACTTCTGCCGGAACTGTTCCGGCGACACCTTTATTTTGCCTTGCGCCGGGTCAGCGATAAGCAGGTAGGTTTTAGCAATCTTGTAGATGACCACGAAATGATTCTGTCCCCAATAAGCCAGGGCAGGCAATGGTATGTCCTGAAGACTGCTGTCTTCTTCCGACGAAAAAGGAAGCTTGACCGCCATTGTCTTAAAGCCCAAAGTATTGGCGCCTGCAACAAGGCCTTCCATTGACACGCCGGTGATGCCGATATAGCAGATTTGCCGCAGGTGTTCAAGTGTATATTGCCTGCCATAAAAATTGGCAATCATTAAAAGACAAGAAGGACCGCAATCCATGCTTTCCAGCTGGTAATGGAATGGAAACTTCCGACCGGCGATCGACCTGATCCTCGTCATACAGGCCCGCAATAGCTTAGCTCCATTCCATTTTGTAGGGGTCATATCTACATTTCAGAGGTTTATCAAATAAATTCCTGGGATCTTTTGTAAATGCCCGGCAGTCGGAGCACACATAGCGGAACTCACAAACTTTGCAGACCGCGATCTGATCCTTATTGATATGCCAGAGGCTTTTGAATTTTTCGTCGATAGCGTCCTCGATCCTATCCGTATTAATATTGCCGAATATCCTGTCCATAGATGGGCAGTTCTTGATATTGCCCTCCACATCGATCCCTACTTTACGGTTGAGACAGGAATTAAAGCTTTTGAACTCTGCAAAGGTCTGCACGGTAGAGAAAGTGAAATAGTCGCTGCTCACCAAACCGCAATGTGAGCTGGAGTTTATCTCCTGGCGCACAAGCATGATCGTTCCCATCCCCGACACGCCCACACTCCGGGAAATACGGTATGCATCGTCTCTGGGGCTCGAGTGAACCGTAATGGTTTTTATCTTCGTGTGCTCGTCGACGAGCGCGTTGAGAAACTCCTTTGTGTACTCATCCTTGTAACGCACGATAAATTCAACGGATTTGATATAACTATCTTCAAGCAAGTAAAGAATAGACAGGAGCCGATCCGTTTCCACCTCTTCATAAAACCGTAGCTGTATATCTCTGCATCCAAGCCCGGCCAGACTTTTGAAGATTGTTGGATAATCATGGGTGGAACGGCTGTTCCAATCGATGATGGCGTTTGTGATCAGTGCCGGCGCATCCCATTCAAGATCGATCTCAGGAAATAATTCCGGGTCGCTGGCCCAAAAGCACAGGTCGTTCTTTTCGAGGAAATCCAGCATATCACCGATCACTTTCTGCGATTCCTCATCGTATTCATCCAGTAGAAGACCCCATTTTTTTTGACGCGCTTCGCTGAGCAGATCGAACAGCATATTGTCAATAAAGAACATCTGGCTACGTTGCGTGTCCACCACCACGCTTCGGCTGATACCCTTTACCGGAAGGCAATTTGAATACAGGAGAAGAAATTTTTCAGGGTTCATTTCCGCACGATTTTTTCCTCTTTGTCCAGCTGGAACTCAATAGCACTTCCATCCACCATTTTCGAGATAGGTTTATGATGACCCCATGGAAAGAATACCGGTGTCTGCAACATGCTCGCCGGCACACCGTAATACCTTTTGCCTCTTTGCTTTACAATTTTTCTTTTATCGAACCGATAGATGCAGTTATAAATAACAGGCACCTGGAACTTCGTTTTATCGTCAAGCACTCTAAAGCTTATATTGTACTGGTTCATGGTGTTGTTTTATTCGCCAAGTAAGCTGCGATCTTTCTTTCGATCAGGTAATTACATGGATAGGAAACCATTCCGAACTGACCAACGGGATTGATTTCCAAAAAATAATAATTACCTGCCGGACTTACGATCAAGTCGACTGAGCCGGTATCCAGTTGAAGCATGTCCATTAATTTCCGCAGTTGATCTTCCAACCAAGATGGAAGCTTATACGGGATCGTCCTGCTTGGCTCGCTATCATTATATTTCCGAAAATCTACGCTTGTCTGTTGATCCCTCTGGGAAAAAATGGCCATGGAATAAAATCTGCCCTGCAGGAAGAAAGCGCGCAATTCGTATTCTTTTTCACCCAATTGTTGAAAGAACGATGGGGCGAACGTTTCCGGAAGCGTGTCGATCATATTATCGGTGATCTCTTCAGTATAATGGACGATGTGCTCGTAATCGCCTGGTATGAATACTGAGTCCTGTATCGATTTCGAAATGATGCGTCCCTTTTTATTTTTGAATTCTTGCAATTCTCTCTTGCTCGTAGTGATAAGCGTATCGGGAATCACCAAGCCGCATTCCGATGCCTTTTGAAGCACATCCAGTTTATTTAGAGTGGCGGCCTTCAAATTGCCAAGCTTTCTGCCGGCGCCGGCGAGCTTAACATTGATAAATTCGTTCAGCGTATGGAATTGCGCTTCAAAATTCTTCAGAAGAGCGTTCCCAACGCGTTTCGTAAAGCCTTTCGTAAATTGATCAAGGTTATATTTATTTTTTATACTGGTTGTACCCCGGCGATGCCAATATGCGCTGATTTCGTCGAGGTCGACGACAATGCCATTGATATCAAGTATGATCTTTGTCTCCAGATTTGTAATGAGGAACTTCTTCAGAATAATTTCGCCGTTCTCATGATTGGCACGAACGAATGGAACCTTATAGTGCAGCAGCCACTCTATGATCGTATTGGTACTTAAATCGAAGTTTTGACTTTGTATAAAGACCATGGCATAGACAAGGTAATGGGCGGATGAGGAAAAAAGCAGTAAAAAGCAATGACTGCTTTTTACTGCTCATCTTCAAGAGGCTGGGCTGGGCGACGCGTCCGAGTCATGATCGCCTTGGTCGGAATCGCTGGCGCTGGAGTGCGTGTCATACCCGGCGGTGCTTGTAGTCGGAGGGACTTCTGTACCGCCAAGTATGCCTGCCAGGTTTAACAGGCTCTTGTTTTCGAATTTCGACAGCATGTCGCTTGATTCAATTCTCTTTTTCATTTTTTGAATTTAAACTGTTAGAAAAATGGGGATATATAGAGTGCGCATCTATCCGACAAATACCATAGATAATCTAAATTATATATACTTTTTTATAGTTTTTATTTTTTCTATTTATTTATTTTAAACTGGATAAATACGTAATATTACATCCGGGGCTTACGCTTGATCTTCAGCCTTTTGACACCTTGACGAACTAATTTCATCTAAATATCAGCCATGCGGTTATTCATAAAGGCTTTGGCGGTTTTCATTTTTGCCTTGCTCGGCAAAAGTGATTCCTATGCCCAGAGGACGATTTCGGTGATTGTGCTTGATGAAACTTCCGCGAACCCCGTTCCGCTGGCAACGGTACGAATGAGCATAAAAGATTCGCTGGTTTCGGTCAGCAAGCTGACTGACAGGAGCGGAAGCGTTCAATTCAACCTTGGTTATCCTACCATTGCAATAAGCATCAGCCATGTCGATTATGATGGGCTGGATACCGTTTTCTCCATTGGGTCACTCAATAGTGTCAGGATCATGCTTCGTCAGAAAAAGAGTGTTGGGGATACGGTATTTGTTACAGCGTCCAAGCGCACTATTCAGGCTATAACTGGCGGCTACATGTTCGAGCAGGACCGTACTACCGCAGGCTTGACCCTTAATGCCGTTGAGGTGATGAAGCGATTGCCAGGTATTGTGCAGGATAATTCCGGCTTGCTGAAACTGATGGGTCAGCCTATTACACTTTGGGTGGATGGCCAGAAAATGATGGTCCAGGGTAATGAGTTGATGAACCTGCTGAAAAACCTCAACGCCCGCGACATTAAATCAATCAAAGTTTATACAACCCCACCTGCCATATACGATGCGTCGAGCCAGACCGTAGTCGAGATCATCACGGTCCGGAACATCACGAACGGCCTTCAGACCCGCATCGATGGTAATATCGGAACCCATGATAAATATTACGCGGGCTTATCGCTAAACTATGTCAGCAAATCGTATGCAGCTTATCTGCGAGCCTCTTATGATCACAGCAAAGTATCGTACAGGGAAGGATTGGATCAATACAACAGTGTCCTGCCAGATTCCATCTACCATTACCTGAATGAAACGAAGATCCCGAACTATATCACCAACTCCCTATCATTGTCGACAAACCATGATTTTTACCTGAGCTCTAAAACGACTTTTGGAGTAACCGCACGTGTCAACATGTATGACAATCCTTCTGCCCTGACCACCGGCGAGCTTTCCGTATTCAGCCGTCAGAACAGACTGATGTCCAACAGGGAATTCACGCGCAGCAATGCCAACCGGAACAACTTTTTCCTTACCGGTCTTAACTGGCGCTACCTGATCGATGCAAAAGGCAGCAGCCTCACCGCCGATGCCTCCAGGTACTACCGCAACAATACCAGAAGCTTCGATCAGCAAACTGCATTATATACCCCAGCCCTTGCATTGTATAGTTACTATGATGTCAGGAACAACCATACTACCAGCAATGCAGTCGTTCAGCTAGTGAGCGTTAATTATACCAAACCACTCACAGATGAAGTGCAGCTGAAAATGGGAGGAAAGCTGACTACGGCAAAGAACAAGGAATCTCTGAACGATCTTGTTTCAGCCGACCGGATACATTATGTTGCAGATCAAGGAAACACATATACACTCAGATACAACGAGAGCCTGGAAGCATTTTATGCCAGCGTATCGGGCGGGCATAAAAATCTGCGCTACCTGGCCGGCATCCGATGGGAAAATACATCCACGACGATATCCACTAGCAGGCAGGATGGAAAAACCACAGTTAAAAGGAATTTTTCAAGTTTTTTTCCAACTGTGTGGGCTTCTTACGCCCTAAAGCCAGACTTCAATATCAGCCTTGGGGTCAAGCGTTCCATTATCCGCATCAGCTACGACCAGCTAAATCCATTAAACCTGCGGAGAAGCGCTATTCTTTCTTCGGTAGGAAACCCTTACCTGAATCCGATCTTTCAATACGCTTTCGATCTTAATGCAGATAAAGCGATCAGTAAAAAAAGCAGTCTGCGCTTTATGGGCAAATATTCTATTTCCAAAAATTCTTTTCTGCCCATCATTATTCCAGACACGGCCGGGCAGTTTATCGAGAAATATTTTACATACCCAGGCAACAACAGCCTTTATATGAATCTTTTCTTCAGTTCAGGCCTGAAGTCCTGGTTGCACGTAAGTTGGGCGCTATATGTCTTTGATACATGGACGCATCTTGGACACATTGCTAACCTCCCTGACCCCAAGGCGATCGCCACTATTGGCACTAATTTTACCTTATCATTCAGCTTTTGGAAAAACGCAGGCATCGATCTGACGGGACGCTATCAAGGCAATCAGGTGTATGCCTTGGGTAAAGGAGGCAAATATTATTATGCGGACTTTTCATTTACCAAGCCGGCTTCCAGTCATCTTACTGTCAGCTTTATTGTAAATGATATTTTCAATTCGAATAAGTCGTACAGCTATTTGTCAGCTCCTTATCTTTTGAGCACTTCATATATAAAAAACGAAACCCGCATTGGCACACTAAGCTTGTCCTATAAATTCGGCAAGAAAAGGACCAATAAAATCCGGGCCTACCAAAACCTGGAAGATGTAAGGTTTACCAAATAAAACAGCAAGCTAAAAGCAGCAATTTTACATCTACCGACTCCCATTGAACGAATTTCCAAAAAAAGGTAAAAACCAAGATGCGAACAGGAAGCCAGACCGGTTGACGTGAGCTGCATTGTGCCCGGCGCAGCACCCGAGGCGGAAAAAGAAAAGCCCGTCTTCCTTAAGGCTTCGGTGAGCGAAGGTGGAGGTGGCCGGAATCGAACCGTGTTCAAACATGACATTCAAAAGCTTTCCACATGCTTATTTCCGAATTGTTTATCAGAAGATCACAGAAACGGAACAAACCAACAATCTCCTTGGCTGGATGGGCTTAAGCAACCGTCACAGCCTTCGGTTGCAGCATCCTATGTTTGTTTTATGTCGGCGGCGGCGCATGCAAACAGGCGAATCTGCACGGCGGCTCTAATAACTGCTTAATCACTGATTAGGCAGCAGGGTATACTGAGTATGCCATTTATGGTTTGAATATTCAGATTAAAGTGCCAATTATCCAACGCACAGCATGCTCACACTTTCAAAAATCAATGCTCTCAAAACCAAACACCCGCAGTTATAAGCAGCCTGCAGATTTGCAAAGAAGAGGGTTGTGTAAATGTCAAAAACTACCATGGCAGCCCATGCGCAATTCTCCAGGTCTACAGGATAATCTCCTTTTTCTGTTGTCTTTGTACTAATGGACGGAGTAATGACGCTCGTAGAGCGAGAGGTGCGTTAGGTCTCCGTCTTCTTTAAATACCAGTTAGGCATTGCAGTCTCCATAAAGAAGACATGAAGCTTAGGATGCGAAGCTTCACGCTTGGTAAAAGGTTATGGATGTGGTCCATGCAGATATTCCACGGCCTTTGAGGGTTGGCTTGCCGCCTGGAAGATAAACTGCTTGTTGTCTTTTAGGATTGCAGCTAATATGCGATGTAGCTGGTATGATCGTCTTTCTGTCGGGTGAAGTTTGAACTCAGCGCATAGAAAGGCCGCCTCCAGCTCGGCGATCAATTCCTCCACCGCATAAATGGTATCGCCGTACTGGCGGCGTTTGGGACGGTTTCGGCGCTTTTCATTCCCAGTCCAGTGGGTGAATTCATGTAGCAGGGTCTAATAATACGCCTCACCCGCCGGGCAATTGGCTGTGCTGGTGAAGCGGCTGCGCGCGGGCATTCAGATTTTATCGAGCGACGGGATAGAGGCAGCGCGGTAGCTCTTATGCTTGATGATCGCTTTAGTGTTGCTGACAAAGCAATCGACATCCGCGAGGTTCTTGACTCGTTTATGATTGCCGGGTGTGACAGGGGCGAGTTCATAGCCGGTCAGCTGTGTGCGATTGAACACCCATGAGGATTTCAGGAAGGGATTTCTGGGTTTCGCCCTCGTCATCTTCTTTTTCCATCGTGTCGTAATAGACGATCAGGCTGCCCTTTTCGCCCTTGCGGATGATGATCTCGCCTTCGGCTTGCCATCGCTTGAACGTGGCCCATTCGTCAGTGTAGCCGCCATCAAGGGCGAGGACCACAGCAACAGAATATTGATGCCACGATAGGTTTTGCCGGTTGTGGCATTTTTGGGAAGGCCGCCGCCGATCCAGGGCTGTTGCCACGGGGACAGTGCCCTGCTCCAACTGTTGGATGATGATGTCGGTGACGTGTTGGCGGAGGTCGCGTTTTGATTGGGGCGCCTTCGGTTAAGACCCGTGCGACACCATCAATCCTGCCTGTCGGAAAGGCGTAAGTGATAGGCCATCCGCATGGCATCGGCAGCGGCATGCGTTTAGGAAGAAACATCAGAAATAAAGTCCCTAGTAAAAGAGCTTTGAAGGTTCCTGCTTAAGAACGGCGTTTTGAAGTAATGAAAACATGCTCGTGATATGTTCCGTGGCGGCTGCGACTTTGGCGTAACGCTGAGTGGGAATTTGGGTTGAAATTATTGATTGACAGCCACATCGTTGCCGTAAAGGCGCGCGATACGGATCGCTTGGGCCAAATCTAAATGGACAAGTTCGGGATCGCCAAAGCCTGCTTCACCAATGCCATAAGTAATGTGCTCCTGGTTCATTTCGGTAATGATCCGACTGCAACTAGTGCCAGGAATAAAAATCTTGGCGACGGGTATATGATCTTGCCCGGTTTTGTCGGGCTTGGCATTCCGAATCAGTTGGTAATCTTGTCCTGGGTGAAAAGTTTTATGGCTGATCTCCTTTCAGATCGTTGGTTACAGGACTGACCAGGCCCGGACGTTAAGCGACCGCGCCAACAAGAATTTTGGCAAACCGTTAGGTTTGGATGGACGCGGAATTGCCCTTGAAAGCGACAGCGCGGGCAAGGCGAAAATTGTTGATTGGTGTATAAGGGAGCGCGTCCGGCAAAACGGAGGCAAACCAGATCTGAAAGGAGATTCCGAATGTCACGGCCTAAGAAGACGTTTTATCAGCGAAATTGGAAACGGGCTGGTGATACAAGGCTTCATAAGATGCGCCACTGCTTCAACTTTCAAACAGAAGTTCCAACGGCCCGTGCCATAAATATTTCCAACACAGTGGAAAAGCAGAAGATACAAACAGGGTATTTTACTGTTAGCATTGCACCTAACATGAACTATCTGGTTGATGCATGTCGGAAGTTCAAAGGTATGCAGATATTCAATCATTGGAAATGACGTAGCTTTTTATGACCCAAGCCTTGCCTCTTTTTACAAGTGTCATATTCAAATCTGTATTCGATGGAAGTATGGTTAATTGAATCCTGACCGCATTTAGGTGCGGACTGTTCCAGTCTACGGTGAAATCGCCAAGAACAACGTATGAATGTTCAGGCCTTATTTTTGTTGCGTCGCGTATTTGAACTTTACAGGCTCGGCTATACAACACTAATGGCGAATCCTCCGTTAATAACTCATTTGCTTTAAAAAGAACACAATCGTCTTTATAAATTGTTTTAAAAGGCGCACTGTTTAAGGCTGTATCTAATATTGTTTCTACGAATTTTAGTTGTGCCGAACTAAGCTTGGTTTGTGCAAAGGCGCTTTGCACAAATATTTCGATTAAAACAACGGCAAAGGCAAGGATACTAGCAATCTTGGATTTCATATTAGTTCCCTTTTTTTATTTCATCGATTAGTTTGATCGCCTGTTTTATATCAGATAGCGTTGCATGTGTATTGGTTAATTGCCCATATCCTCTAAAAGTGTAATGGGGATCTTGTTGTCGTGCCCAAGAACCATCTCGTTGTTTAATAAATGTAAACTCCCGGCCGCCATAACTACCAGGATCTGTATCTGAACTTGTACTTAATGCATAAAATTTTGCTGTTTCGATAGCCTTGCCTTCAATCTCTGTCTTTTTCATAGTTATACCGCTTGCAAGCAACACAGCATGACCTTGCATGTTACCGTCTTCTCCCATAAAAACTATGTCACCTAACTGGCCTTTCGTAATATCAATCTCGAATTTACGGTTACTGCCGTCCCCTGCTTTAAACCAATTCATTCCACCACTTTCATGCGTACGCCCTTTAAAACCATTGTTTTTATTCGTGAATCCAGTTCGTAATGTTGCCAATGCACTTTCACCTGAATTTAAGTAAGCCATAAAGCAACTTTCATAACATACGGTTCGATCTGGTACTGTCCCGATGTTATAAGACCATCTATCATTTCCAAAGTATGGCGATCCGTAATTGGATTTAATCTCCTTATTTGCCATATTTTGTGCAGCCCAAACTAAAGCCGGTATGTTTTCGCGCCCATCCGGATCAACGAGTTTGACCGGATTATTTAAACAATAGTTATAGGGGGATAGGCTAGGAAATTTATCCGCCATAGGATCCATCGATATCCAAATCGACGTCCGCGGCTCATAATAACGCGCGCCGTAGTAATAGAGGCCGGTCTCTGCATCACGCTCCTTCGCGTTAAACAGATAAGGTGATGTATAAGAACTGTTATGCTCGTCAAAAAAGGTTTCGCCGAAGGGCACGTATTCCTGATGCTGGGATACCTCACCCAGGATGTTCGTTATATAAGCCGAGCTGCCGAGATGGTCGGGGTGGTAGAAATAATGGTTTTCCTCAAAATGTCCTGTTCCACGGAAGCCATAACCGGCATGCACCGAATCATTATTGGAGGGCGGTCTGACATAGATCGGCGGGCCCGTCGTCGGCGGCGTGGTATTGCCCGGCCAGCCGAACGGGATCGAACTGGCCGTGCTGTCAATGATGACAGGCGCCGGAATTCCGCTGTTATAAGGATGGGCGTAGAAGTACTTATCCGTTGGGGGGCCGGGACTCAAGCCATTCAGATTCGCATAATAATCGTAACGCTGCTTCTCAATATTCGCGGCACGTTTCAGGTAGTCGATGCCGCCAGCTGTGATGGCCGCCTGTGGGAAGGAAATATTCGTAAAACTCCCCAGCCCGATCTTGGTCGCGATCCTTTGGCCTTCGATATAGATATGCTTGGTGAAAGAAGTTCGCCGGCAGACTAGATATGGGCTGACATAAACCGTATAGTTGGTATCGTGATTGACCAAGCCGGCAGGCGCGCCATTGACCCATGTGCCCTGGATGCCGCCACTGCTTTTGATCACGCGCTCGCCGCCGGCGTCATAAGTATAGCGGCTGAGAATGCCGTCATTGATCACGGCCATCAAGCGGTTTTCTTCGTCCCAGAAGTTCTGCCAGCGAGGGCGGCTTAGCTGGTTGCCGTTTTGGTCGTAGCTGTATTTCTGGTTGCCGATTTGGGTGGCTTGGTGTGGCGCCGCGCTTTCGTATTTGTAGGCCAGATCGTAGCCGGCAGAGGCCACCGAGCGGTCCAGGCGCTTGTGAGTGATATTATAGAGATTGTCATACTCCATCGCCAGGCTGTAACCGGCGCTGTCATTGCTGCCTTTGTATTCACCCGAGGCACGGGTCAGGCGGTAGAGATTGTCGTATTGATAGCTTTGATAAGCGAAGCCACCCAACTTTCCAGGCGTAGCCTGAATGCTGTTGGTCACAGAAAGCACATTGTCCACCGCATCATAAGCATAGACATTGTTCATCATCAGCCGGCCCGTGCCGGTGGCGGCCTGCAGGTGACTTAACCGTCGGCGCAAGCTGTCATAAGAATAGGTGGTTTCCGTGTTGTTGCCATATTGCAAATACACGCGCTGATCATACTCGTTATAGCCAAGTTGGTTGACGTATTTGTAAGTGTTGCCGAGCTTATTGCCGTCGATGCTGCGCAGGCTGCCGCCCCTGTTATAGTGATAATAAACAATTTCACTATCGGCATACGTCATTTTCTTCACCCGGTTCCAGGTGTCGTATTCCTGTTCGCTGACATAAGTGGTAGCAAACACCGTGTTGACCATCACGGTGCGGATGGTCTTGATCACCTCACCCAGCTTGCCATAGAAAAACTCCTGTCCGCCGCTTGCATCTTCTTGCAGGATTAACCGGCCCGCCTTAGCCCCCGTACCCGGTTTGCCGTAGGTGTACTTGACCTTGTTCTGAAACTGGCGCGGATAATCGATATCCGTCAGTCGCTCGAACTCATATTGGTACTGGATCGCGCCGCCGTTGGGAATTTCCTTGCGGATCTGCGGCGTGATTTTCTGCACTACGTTCCCGGCAAGGTCATAGACCAGTTCCGTCAGCCCGGCGTCGGGATGGCGCGTGCTGGTCTTGCGGCCAAGATTGTCATAGACATATTCGATGGCGTTGCCTGCCACGTCGGTGACGCGCAGCAATTCACTCAGCGCATTGTAGTCGAAATGAGTGGTGATGGTGCCGGCCGGCCCGTCGAGAACATTAACCAAGCGCTGGCGACCCTTGGTATCGCTGAACACTTCTTGGCGATGGTGTAGCGGGTCGCTGGTGCGCTCCACCAGGTAGCCATTGGTGATGCCGTAGGTTTTTGTGGTGGCAGCGCCGTCGGCTAAGGTCGTTGTCAATGTACGATCAAGCACATCGAACGTCGAGCGGCTGAGCAGGTTGCCGGTAGCAGTGTTGAGAATATTCTGTGTCGTCGTGTCCTCGGTCACCGGATAGCGCGTTTCGGCGGCTCGACCAAAGGCGTCGTAAATGATTTTGCCGCTGACAACCATCTTGAGTTCATCTAGCAGGTTGCGGCCTTTGAATAGAGAAACCTGTTTTTTGATCTGAACTACCCGCTCAAGCCCGTCCATGAAGGTCACAGTCGGGATATCGGCATTGAATTCAGGGTCGTAGTGCCGCGTGGTGGCATAAGGCGCGGGCGCCTCGGGATGGTAGTCGAAAATGATGGTGTAAGGCTTGCGGGCGGCCAGTTCATAAGGACCGGTAACGGTCACCAGGCGGCCGCGGTCGTCGAGAGTATAGACGATATGCTCGCCGTTCTCGCTGATGGTTTCGGTCAAAACGCCGAAACGGAAATCATAGCGGGAGGTGTCGCTGTACCCGAAAGCGTCTTCAGTGGACGTGACATAAGTGTGGACCGAGTTGTCGTAGCTGTAGCGGTACCACATCCGCTGATGCTTGTAGTTCTCTGGCCGCGTGATCTTGGCCAGGTTGCCGTAGGTGTCATAATCGAGATCGTACGTCGCTGGCGGGCCCGTTGCAAGGTAGAAGCGGATCTGGGTCACATTACCCTTGCTGTCGATATTGGTTGCGCGTTTGCGCTTCAGGCCTTCAACGGTCGTCACCTCGATATTTGCCGGAATATTCTTGATATAGGCGGCGTTGTTGTCGTGATAGGTGATGGTGGCGGTCTGCGCATCCTGGGGCGTGCCATCGCCGGCATCGACGATGCGGTTCATATTGCCCAAGGCGTCGTAACCGAACTGCATAGTGGTACCGGCGCCTGCGGTCGGGCTGCCTTCATAATAGAGATCCTGCTTTTGAATGAGCGCGGGAAAGCGCACACTGTCTTGCACAACGCGGAGATCGTATTGATAATTGGTTTGGCTGAATTTAGCGCCGGCCGCATCTTCCACCCATTCCCGTTGCAGCAAGCCTTTCGAATAATAATCGGCATTGAGCAGTTGCTGGACTTGGGTACGATAAACTACGTTGCCGGCCAATGTGTTCAGCTCATGAGTCGAAACAGAAGCAAAGCCGTAAAATTCACGCTCATCGCGGTTATAATGGCCGCCAGCATAGGTAAAGCTGCTACGCAACGTATCGGCGCCGTCGCCGGCAAGTCCGTCGGCGACGGTTAAAGACTTCATAACCCATTTGGATTTGGGCATCTCGTAGGTGTTGCCCATGCGTTCGTAATCGATAACGAAGCTTCCGCCCATCGGCCTGCGAACCTGCCGCAGGAGATTGGTGCGCCCGATCAGGGACCGTTGCACCGTAAGGTTGCCGTCATTCGAGGAGTGCAGCATGTCCGGGAAGCCGTCTCCATCGACATCGGCAAGCTGGTCATTCTGGCGGGACACACCATCGCCGGAACTATATGAAGGATTGATACAAATCTTGAATGCAGGGAAAAATAGAATGGGTATGGGTATGGTAATGGTCACGGCAAAATTGACCGACTGGCCGGTGGAATTATTCTTATTGATCGCGTCCATCCCCTGCCAGAGAATTGCCGGCGCGAAGCCGTTTCCGGTGTTGAGCTGTGCAAAAACAAGTCCGTTATTAACGCGCAGTTTATCAACCAGGCCGTCGCCATTGACATCCTCGAAGGAGGTTTCGTTATCGTTGTTACCGCGCAGCAGCCCGAAGCCGCCCTGGAACGAACCGTAGAAAAAATTGAAGCCCGCGCCCGCGCCAATGCCCGCACCGGCGCCAAACTGACTACCTCCATTCTTGTCTATATCGCTCACGCCCCAATTTTCAGCTGGGGCAAAACGGTAACCCAGGTTCATGGCGACGTTGCCGTTTTTATAGAGCTTGTCAGGCAGCCCGTCGCCGTTGACATCCAACCAGCCCGCGGTCATTTCATCACTGATGTCATTGGCATTGCCACTGATCGACAAGCCGACAGTGGCTGACGCATTCAGTGCGGCAGCTTGCGCCTGGG
>Ga0247771_1000207_pt1 | contig 21570 bp, 13 predicted proteins | sample UWRJL197509C6_FD_179948 | JGI IMG/M metagenome (GOLD analysis project Ga0247771, IMG submission 179948) | Plant litter microbial communities from Arlington Agricultural Research Station in Wisconsin, United States - UWRJ-L197-509C-6 | ecosystem: Environmental > Terrestrial > Plant litter >... | reverse complement strand
TCACATGCCAGGCGCGGGTCACCTCGCCGGCCTTCGGGCTGTACGTGCGCACGGATCTACCTCGTCGTCACTTGCGTCTGGTGGACATTGCGGCGGCTGCTCCAGGCCGGATTGCCCCTCGAGAACGAGCTGGGCAAGTGGACCAGAACACACGCGGCGCGCAATGTCGCACCGGATACCGCACAACAACGTAGGAAGATACCGGTTGGGTCATGGCCGGGTCAAAACGGCCCCCGTGAACCGGCGTTCGGAACGTGCGCGGGCCCCGGAACCGTGGGGTTCCAGGGCCCGCGAGGTCACGCTGGGTGACGAGAGTTCTAGCCCCAGCGGCTGGTGTTCTGCTGCTCGCCGTGCTGGAAGGCCTCGCCCGCGGCGCGGACGGCGGTGGCGATCTGCGCGAGGACCTGCTGGAGGTCGGCCGCGGCGTTGTCCCAGTTGCTCTGCGCGGCGGCGTAGGCCCCGCTGGCACTGCCTTCCCACTGCGCGACGACGGGCGCGATGCGGCTCTTCAGGTCCTCGAGGGTGCTGTCGAGGGTGCTCGCCTGGGAGCTGATGTCACCGGCGAGTCCTTCCAACTGCTGGAAGTCGACTGTGATCTGCTGGTCGCTCATGAAATTCCCCAAATTCTATTCAGCGATGAAGGAGCGGAAGGGTCGAACAGGAAGCGACGTCAGCTGCCGAGACGGTTCAGCACGCTGTTCATCGCCTGCGACTGCTCTTCCTGCTGCTGGATGTACAGGTTCGCGCCGCCGGTCATCTGCTCGGCAATTTCCTTCAGCGCCTGGTTCAGCTTCTTGGCGTCCTCGTCGAACCGGCTGTTCAACACCATGAACGCGTCGTGGGCCGAACCCTGCCACTGGGCGCCGATGCTGTCGATGATGTTGTTCAGGCTCTTCAGGATGCCGTCGATCTGGTCGCCTGTGTTGACGATGTCCTGACCCGCGGTCAGCAGCTCCTGGCTACCGGTCGAAAGCTTGGCCATGGGTAAAACCCCCTACATAGATGTTTCGTCGGGCCGCACGTTCTCGGCTTGCACTGCCCCTACGACGGACACAGTGCCATGCCGGTTCCACCCTGTCGCGACTTCGCTCGAAACGGTTGCTCTAGTGAACGGCACCGGGTGAACCCGTGACGGTCAGTAGAGGATTTGCCCTTGCGAAAAGTCCTCGTCATCGTCACTCGCACGGGGAAGTTGACCCCGCGGGCCGGGCGCCGGACGGGAACTCGGAACATTTGCATTCGCGTCGACCGGCTTTTCAGGAGCAAACGCCCCCGTCGTCTCGGGCAGCTTTTCGACGGGCAGCCCGCGCTCCTCGCGGAACCCGTTGGCCACCCGGCGGACGTCCGGCGACGTGGCCTCCACGCCCGGTGCGGGCGTCCGGCTCCTGGCCTGCTCGGCCAGCTCCCGGTTGCGGTCGCGGGCCCGGCCGTTGCGCGCCCCGGCGTCGGCGGCGGCCCGCCGACCCCTGGTGACGGCCGCCGCGAGGTCCGCGCGGAACCTGGCAAACGCTTCCGAGGTCATGCCGAACCCTCCTGCTCGATCAGCTCGTCACGGCCATCGTCCTGACCACCTGCTCACACGCCGTGCGCACCTTCTGCTCGCCCGTCGGCGTGTACTGGCAGCCCACGCTGACCTGCGCCTTGCCCTTGAGCACGATGTACCAGTCGATGGTCAGGCCCTGCGGCCGTTCCCTGTAGTGCACGACATCCTTGTCGCCGAAGCGGGTCGACGGGGTGAAATCGGCGAGGTTCTTCGCCTTGTCGTACTCGGTGCGGAGTTCGTCGACGGCCCGATCGCGGTTCGCGCTGCTGTCATAGGTCAGCTGTTGTTCCTGAACCGCTATGACGTCCTTCGTCGAATCCCCGCCGATCGGCCGGACCTGCACCTTCCGCGTTGTCGGATCACCGCCGCTCTGCTCCCATTCGGCGGGCGCGGTGAAGCTGTAGTCGTAGATGGAAATCTGTTTCCCGGAAGGTGTGCTTTGCGTAGTGCTCGGTCCCGCTTCGGACGATCCGTTGCCCGAATTGATCGCGTAGGCCACCGAAGCCCCTATCACCACGACCAGCAGAACCGCGCCGCCGATGAAGAACGGGACGCGCGATCGGCGTTTCGCCGGAATCTTCACCACGGGGAACTGCGTTGGCGGGGGAAATCCCGGTGCGGGAGTCGCCGGGAACGCCGCGCGGTAGGACTCGACGGCCTGCTGCGTCTCGGCCGCGCCGATCCGCCGGGTGATCTTGCGGGTGCTCTCCTCGGGAACCGGCACCAGTGGTCTGGGTGCCGACTCCACCCGCACGGCCCGCAGCGCACCTCGCGCGACGACCGTCTCCGGCTGGTCGATGCTCGTCGGCACGACGCCGGACTGCTCCATGACCAACCGCGCCACCATCGGGATCCGGCTCGACCCGCCGACCAGGAAGATCCCGGTGAGCTGCCGGGGGTTCAGCCCGGTGTTGCGAACAGCACCCAGCACCAGCGCGACCGCGCGGTTGAGCGGCGCGCTGATCAGCCGCTCCAGGTCGCCGCGGGTCACGTGGGCGTCGCGGAACGGCGGCGGCATCGGCACGTCGGTGTAGGCGTGCCGCGACAGCGTCTCCTTGGCCCCGCGGACGTCCTGCCGCAGCACCCGGCGACGCCGCCGGTCGGCCAGCGCCTGCCCCTCCACGAGCTGCTGCCACGCCTCGCGCTCGGCGGGCGGCACCTGGGAGCCGAGGTGCTCCAGCAGCATCTGGTCGACGTCCGCGCCGCCGAAGCTCTGGTCGCCCTTGGTCGCCAACACCCGGAACGCGCCGCCCTGGCGGCTGATCACGGTGGCGTCGACCGTGCCCGCCCCGAGGTCCAGCACGGCCAGCGTCGACCCCTCGGCCATGGCGTGACCCGCGGAGTGGAAGACGGCGGCGGCCACGGGCTCCGGCACCAGCCGCACCTCGTTCGCCAGCCCGTTGGCGGCCTGGAGGAGCACACGGGTGCGCACAGCACCCCAGTCGGCCGGGTGCGTGAGCACCAGCAGGTCGACCGGCACCCCGCCCGCGACACGCCGGGCCTCCCCCACGGCCCTGGTCAACACGGCCCGCACGACGTCCGACACCCGCAGCACGCTCGTGCCCAGCAGGAGTTCGCCCTCGTCGATCCGGCGCTTGGGGTTCGGCTCGTACCGCGACGGGTCCACGGCGGCCTGCCGCTCGGCCTCGTGACCGACGAACAACGTCCCGTCGGCGGCGGCGAACACGGCGGACGGCACCAACGGCTGCCCGTCGAACACGACGACCTGCGGCTCCCGCCCGTGCACCGACAGGGCGACGCAGGTGCTGGACGTGCCGAAGTCGACAGCGACGTGCAAGCTCATACCCATCCCCTCGTCCGGCCGCTCCCCGGCCTGGACCGCGCAGGCATAGCCAATCACGCCTCCGCGGCCGCCGCGACGAGTCTCGCCCTCAACGCGTGCGCTTCCGGCACGTCCAGCTCCGTGAACACGTCGAGCGCCCGCTCGCGGTAGGCCCTCGCGCCGTCCTCGTCCCCGCCCGCCTCCAGGACGTCGCCGAGCAGGGACAGGGTGGTCGCCTCGTTGTACGGGTCGCCATGAGCCCGGCTCAAGTCCAACGCCTCGACCAGCACCTCGTGCGCCCGGTCCCACTTCCGCATGTCGGAGTAGGTCATGCCGAGGCCCACCAGGGTCTGGCTCACCGCATAGGTGTCGTTGCGCACGCGGTTCAGCTCCAGGGCCTCGCGAAAGCAGGCTTCCGCCAGGTCGAGTTCTCCCCGCCTGCGGCGGATGAGGGCCAGGGTGTCGAGGATGAGTCGCCTGCCCGTGCCACCGCGGTCACGGGAGCAGATCTCCAGAGCGGACTCGGCGAACCCGACAGCCTCCTGGTCGCGCCCGAGTTCGCTGTAGGCCATCGCCATGTTGTTCAGCGCCTTGCGCTGGAGAGGGAGTTCGCCTCGTTCGCACCCCACGCGCAGCACCGCTCGCGAGTACTCGATTGACTTCTCGAACCGACCTCGGCGACCGTGCGAAGCCGCGAGGTCGACCTTCAGCCGGTGCGCGTAGTCGTACGGGTCCTCCACGCCTTCGAAGTACTCGAGGGCCAGTTCGGACAACGTCACGGCCTGCTCCCAGCGGGACGTGATGTCCAGGAACGACCAAACAGACGTCTGGACGACGTGGACGTACCCGGAGAAGCGCCCGGAAATCGCCAGGTGCAACAGCGACGTGAGGTTGTTGTGCTCCGCGTCGAACCACTCCATCGCCTCCGACTGCGACGCGACACCTGGTACGACGACGCCCTCCAGAACGGGTTCTTCCAGGGCGAACGGGTCCGACAACACGAACCTGGCCACGTGGGCGGAGTACAGGTAGTGGCTGAACAAGCGCTTCTGCGCCAGCCGCCGTTCGGCGGCGTCCTCGACCTCGTTCACCAGCTCCGCGGCGTACACCCGCAGCAGGTCGTAGTACTGGAAGCGGTCCGAGCCCGAGCCCAGCAGGAGGTTCGTCCGCACCAGTTCGAGCAGCGCCTCCCGCGCGGCCGCTTCGGAGATCGCGGCCGTGCTCGCGACGGCCGCCACGGCGAAGTTCGCGCCCGGATGCAAGGCGAGCAGGCGGAACACCCTGGCGGTCGGCTCGCTCAAGTGCTTGTAGGACCAGGAGAAAACGCCGCGAACGCTCGTGGCGAGGTCGCCGGTGTCCAGGAAGTCGAGCCTGCCGCGCTCCGACGAGAGCTCGTCGGCGATGGTGGCCAGGCTCGACGTCGGGTTCGCGACCACGCGGGCCGCGACGATGGCGAGGGCGAGCGGCAGACCTCCGCACAGGGCGACGATCCGGTCGACGGCCTCCGGTTCCGCCGCCGGTTTCGCCGAGCCGATCCGCCGGGCCAGCAACGACCGGGAATCGACGTCGTCGAGCACGTCGAGCGCCAAGAGCGAGGCGTCGTCGGTCACGACCAGGCCTTCCAGCCTGTTCCGGCTGGTGATCACGGTGAAGCACGTCGGGCTGCCCGGCAGCAGCGGCCGGACCTGTTCGGCGTCACGGGCGTTGTCCAGCACCACCAGCACGCGCTTGGTCGACAGGAGGCTCCGGTACAGCGCCTCCTGCGCGTCCCGGTCGTCCGGGATGCCCTTCGGGTCGGTGACGAACGCGCCGAGGAACCCGCGCAGCGCGTCGGCGGCCGCGAGCGGTTCCCGGCGCGGGTCGAACCCGCGCAGGTTGACGTACAGCTGGCCGTCGGGGAAGCGGTCCTTCATCCGGTTCGCCCAGTGCAGCGCCAACGTCGTCTTGCCGACGCCGCCGGTGCCGTTCACCGCGGACACGATCACCGAGCCGCCCGCCGCCTCCGCCGAGTCCAGCAGGCCGCCCAGCAGGTCCAACTCCTGGGAGCGGCCGACGAAGTGGGTGGTGCCGGACGGCAGTTGGCGCGGTGCCGCCGTGGGTCGGGGTCCGGCGAGGTCCGGGTCGGACCGGAGCACCCGGTCGTGCAGGTCGCGCAGCGCGGGGCCGGGGTCGATGCCCAGTTCCTCGCCCAGCACGGCGCTCACCGCGCGGTACGCGGCCAACGCCTCGGCCTGCTGCTCCGAGCGGTAGAGGACCAGCATCAGCTGCGCCCAGAACCGTTCCCGCAGCGGGTGCTGCCGGGTCAGCACGCGCAGCTCCGCGACCAGGCCGGTCAGCGCGCCCGCCTCGACATCGGCGTCGATCCGCCGTTCCAGGACTTCGAGGCGCTCGTCGACCAGCGGCGCGACCTCGTCGCGGTGCAACGAGTCCGACGCCACGTTCGACAGCGCGGGCCCCCGCCACAGGGCGAGCGCGTCGGCGAACCGCTTCTCGTCGACCAGCGACCGGAAGCGGTGCAGGTCGAGCGTTCCCGGTGCCACGGAAGCGAAGTAGCCCTCCGCGGACGTCCGCACGCAGTCCGCCCCGCCCAGCGCCTGGCGCAGCCGGGACACCACCATGTGCAACGTCGACTTCGCCCGCGCCGGGGTGGGCGGCGAACCGTCCCACAGCCGGTCGACCAGCTCGTCGATCGACACGACCACGTTGGCGCGCAACAACAACGTCGCCAACAACACCCGGCTCCGCCCGGACGGCAACGAAACCGGCACGCCGTCGAGGCGCACCTCCAGCGGACCGAGGACGGCGAACTCGACGGTCAGCACGTCGCACCGGACCGGGACAACCCGTCGAGCCGGGCCCGCACCTTCTCGGCGTCCGCGTGGCCCAGTTCCTCGAAAACGGCGAGCGAGCGCAGCCAGGCCGCCTCCGCCCGACCGGTGTCACCGGCTTCGGCGAACAGCGAACCCAGGTTGTGCAAGGCGATGCCCTCCGTGCTGTGGTCCCGCGAGATCCCGGCCTTCTCCGCCGATTCCTCGTAGGCGGCGATGGCCTTGGCGTGGTCGCCGTTGCCCGCGTAGGCCTGCCCGAGCGTGTCGAGGAACCGGCACTCGAAGATCGTGTTGTCGGCCGCGGCGATGACCTCCAGCGCTTCCAGGCACATCTCGATCGCCTTGACGTGGTCGTTCAGCTTCAAGTACACGTTCGCGAGCGAGTTGAGGACGATGGACTCGTACTCGTAGTGGCCGATCTCGACGTGGATCGCGCGCGCGGCGTGCAGGTATTCGATGGCGACGTCGAATTCTCCGAGGGTCGACCGGATGGTCCCCAACATCTGCAACGACGCCGCCTCTCCCCGGCGATCCCCGGTCTCGACGCGAACCTCCAACGCCTTGGTCGCGACGAGGATCGCGTCCTGGGCCCGGCCGACCGCGTGGTAGACGGAGGCGAGTCCCTGCAAGGATCTGGTCAGCGAGCCGGTGTCGTGGAACCTCCCAGCCGATCGGACGGCGGTCTCCTGGAGTTCGATCCACTCCGGGTAGCACTTGCGCACATCGAGGTAGGTCCACAGGTTGGCGGACTGGAGGTGGGCGTAGGGATGTCCGTCGTAGTCCTCCGTCGCGCGGGCGGCGACCACGAGGTTCGCCAACTCGGCGTCGAACCAGGCGAGCGCCTCACCGCGTTCGGTGAAGGCGACCGGGTAGTGCTCCGACGAATCCGCCAGCGCGATTTTGTAGTCGTAGCTGGATATCGCCAACGTCGCGTTGCCCGCGGTGTGGAGGTAGAAGTCGAGCAGCCGGTTCAGGGCCGCGCGGCTATCGGGTTCCTCCTCGTCACGCCCGACCAGTTCCTTGGCGTAGTCGCGCACGAGGTCGTGGAACGCGAACCTGTCCGGGTGGTGCTTCGCGAGCAGGTTCGCCGCGACCAGTTCGGCGAGGAAGCCGGAGCACTCGGCGGGCGGGAGGTCGGCCAGGTGCGCCACCGCGCGCAGGGAGATGTCCGGCCCCGGATTCACCCCGAGGAGGCGGAACAGGCGGGCCGCGGGCGGCGACAGGCGGTCGTAGGACCACGAGAACACCGCGCGGACGCTGGTCGAGGCGTCACCGGAGTCCAACGCGTCCAAGCGGGCGTGCTCGTCCTCGAGTTCCGCGGCGAACTCGGCGAGCGGCGACGAGGGGGAACCGGCGGCGCGCGCGGCGACGATGGCCAGTGCCAGCGGCAGTCCACCGCAGCGGTCGACGACCACCGCCACGGCTTCGGGTTCGGCGGCCACCCGCCGCGCGCCCAGCTGCCGGACCAGCAGGGCCTCGGCATCGGCCGGGTCGAGCAGGTCGAGGGTGACGGGCCGGGCGCCCTCGCGGACGACCAGACCGGTCAGCCGGTTGCGGCTGGTGATCACCACCATGCAGGTCGGGCTGCCCGGCAGCAGTTCCCGCACCTGGGCCGCGGAACGCGCGTTGTCCAGCAGCACCAACACCTTCCGGTCGGCGAGCAGGCTCCGGTACAGGGCGTACTGGGCGTCGACCGCGGGGGGCACCCGATCTCGCGGCACGTCGAGCGCGTCCAGGAATCGGCGCACCACCTCGGCGGCCGACAACGGCTCGGAGGACGGGTCGAAACCCCGGAGGTCGACGTAGAGCTGTCCGTCGGGGAAGCGGTCGGCGACCTGGTGCGCCCACCGCACGGCGAGCGCGGTCTTGCCGATGCCGCCCGACCCGTCGATCGCCGAGATCACCAGGGTCGAGGACGTGTCCACCAGCTCGTGCAGCCGGGCCATCTCGGCTTCCCGGCCGACGAAGTTCGGCGTGTGCGCGGGGAGTTGGCGGGGGACGGAGCGCGCGGGACCGCTCGCGTCGTCCTCCCCGGCCAGGATCCTCCGGTGCGCCTCCCGCAGCCGGGCGCCGGGGTCGACGCCCAGTTCCTCGGCGAGGAGCCGCGACACCGCGCGGTAGGCGGCCAACGCCTCGGCCTGCTGGTCCGTGCGGTACAGGGCGAGCATCAGCTGGGCCCAGAAGCGTTCCCGCAACGGGTGGTCGCGGGTGAGTGAGCGGAGTTCGACGACCAGGCCCGGCAGGTCGCCCGCCAGGAGGTCCGCCTCGATCCGCGATTCCAGGGTCTCCAGCCGCTCCTCGACCAGCGCGGGCACTTCGTCGCGGTGCAGGGAGTCGGACGAGACGTTCGAGAACGGCGTGCCGCGCCACAGGGCGAGTGCTTCGGGGAAGCGGCCCTCCCCGCGCAGCGCCCGGAAGCGTTCGAGGTCGAGTTCACCGGGCTCGACCTCGACGAGGTAGCCGTCGACCGACGTCCGGACGCGGTTGGCCTCCCCCAGCGCCCGCCTCAGGCGCGTGACCACCATGTGCAGGGTCGACCTGACCCTCGCGGGGTTCGGGGGCGAGCCGTCCCACAGCCGGTCGACCAGCTCGTCGACGGACACGACCCGGTTCGGCCTGAGCAGCAGGGTCGCGAGCAGCGACAGCGCGCGACCGGAGGGAACCGGCACGGGGACGCCGTCGACCACCACCTCGAGCGGCCCCAGGACACGAAACTCGACAATCACTCACATTCCCCCTGATCGAGACCAGCATATGGCAGCCGGTCCCGCCGTGGCAGGAGTGTGAGCGTTGTGTGAGCGGCACCCGGCAGACTGGGTCTCGTTCACCGCGGCAGAGTTGCCACCAGCGGAAACAGAGGTTGCCTTGGTAGGGGGGAACCGGGTTTTCCGCTGGAGACGCGAGCGGGTGTGGGAGTCCCGAGGGGGGTGGTTCCCACATTTCGGGAGCGTTGCGGTGACGAGCGTGAGAACACCGATCGCCCGCTGTCCCGGCTTGTGCTCCCCCACCGGCCGGGTCCGCGGGCTTTCGGGGTGGGCCGACCCCCGACCGGCCCGCACGGCGAAGGGCCCGCACCTCGTGAGAGGCGCGGGCCCTTCGTCAGTTCGGGAGCGCCCCTACTCCGGGTCGACCCAGGAGAACTGGATGCGCTGCTGGCCGTTCTTGCGGGTGACCAGGGTGCCTCGGCCGGGGGGCTGGGGCGACGCCTTGAGGTTGCCCACGATGTTGCCCTCCTCCTTGGAGCCGCTGCCGACCATGAACGGCGACGCGATCTCCTTCAGCTTGCCGAGGATCGGGTCGAACATGGCGCGCGAGGCGCCACCCATGCGGCGGACCACGATGATGTGCAGGCCGACGTCCTTGGCCTGCGGGATGAACTCCGCCAACGGCTGCAACGGGTTCTGGCCGCCCTGCGGGGCCACGAGGTCGTAGTCGTCGATGACGACGAACAGCTCCGGGCCCTTCCACCAGGACCGGTTGCGCAGCTGGTCCTGCGTGACGTCCGGGCCGGGGAGCCTGCCGAGCATCGACGTCCTGATGTCCTTGACCAGGTCCGTGAGCTGCGCGGAGGACACCGCGTAGCTGAGCAGGTGGTCGGTGTCGATGAAGCCCAGCATCGTGCGGCGGTAGTCCACCAGCATGATCAGCGCCTCGGACGACGTGTAGTGGGTCATGATGCCGCGCACGATCGCGCGGAGCATGCCCGTCTTGCCGGACTCGCCGTCGGCCAACGACATGAAGTGCGGGTCGTTGTCGAAGTCGAGGTACACCGGTGCCAGCTCGTCCTCGTCCACGCCGATCGGCACGAGGTGCCCGCGGTTCGGCCTGACCTGCTCGACCTGGGCCATGAACTGCTGGTACGGCAGCAGGTCCGGCAGCAGGCGGACGGACGGGGCGTGCGGGCCGCGCCACGCCTGCGTCACCTTCGCGATCAGGTCGCCGATGCCCTGCGCGACGTTCGTCGGGTCCGACGAGGCGTCGATGCGGGGCAGCGCGGTGAGGAAGTGCAGCTTCTGCGGGGAAAGACCACGCCCCGGCCTGCCGGGCGGGATGTTCACGGCGACCTTGCGGTCCACATCGGACTCCGACGGGTCACCCAGGCGCAGCTCGAACCTCGTGCCCAGCAGGTCCTTCATGGCCGGGCGGATCTCCGCCCACCGGTTCGCCGCGATCACGACGTGCACGCCGTACGACAGGCCCTGGGCCGCCAACGCCTGCACCTGCGGTTCGAGCGACTCGAACTCCTGGCGGAAGTTCATCCAGCCGTCGACGACCAGGAACGCGTCGCCGAACTGGTCGTCCTTGATCTCGCCGCGCCGCTTGCGGTTGCGGAACTCGACCATGGAGTCGATGCCCTGCGCGCGGAACCGCTGCTCGCGCTCGGAGATCAGCCCGGACAGCTCGGCGACCATGCGCCGCGCCTTGTCCACGTCCAACCGGCTGGCGAAGCCGCCGACGTGCGGCATCCGCTCCAGCGCGGCGAGCGTGCCGCCACCGAGGTCGAGGCAGTAGAACTGCGCTTCCTGCGGGGTGTGCGTGAGCGCCATCGACGTGATGAGCGTGCGCAGCATCATCGACTTGCCCGACTGCGGGCCGCCGACGATCGCGCCGTGCCCGGCCGCGCCGGAGAAGTCCGCCCACAGCAGGTCGCGGCGCTGCTCGAACGGCTTGTCCACGACGCCGATCGCGACCTGGAGCTTGCCGTTGGTGAAGAAGCCCGGCGAGGTGAGGCCGCGGTCCTCGGTGGGCTGCAACGGCGGCAGCAGGGTGTCCAGCGACGGCGGCTCGTTCAGCGGCGGCAGCCACACCTCGTGCGCGGGCGGGCCCTGTCCGACGAGCTTCTTGACGATGACCTCGAGCTGGCTGGGCTCGTTGCTGTCGTCCTTCTTCTCCTCGACGACCGGCTGCACGGGCCGGATCGGCTCCTTGGGGATCTCGATGTAGTCCGGCACGAAGTAGCGCGGCCGCTTGTCGCCGCTGACCGCGGCGGACGGGCCCGCGGCCTGGAGGCCGGCGGGCCGGTACGGGCCGGACACGTAGAGCGCCTTGAACCGGACCAGCGGCGACCCCTGGATGCCCAGGTAGCCGGAGCCGGGGATGGGCGGCAGCTCGTAGGCGTCCGGCACGCCGATCGCGGCGCGGGATTCCGCCGCGGAGAACGTCTTCAGGCCGATCCGGTAGGACAGGAACGTGTCCAGGCCACGCAGCTTGCCCTCCTCCAGGCGCTGCGACGCGAGCAGCATGTGGATCTGGAGGGACCGGCCGACGCGGCCGATCTGGAGGAAGATGTCGATGAAGTCCGGCTTCGCCGTCAGCATCTCGGAGAACTCGTCGATGCAGATGAACAGCGCGGGCAGCGGGTCGAGGTCGGCGCCGTTCTCGCGGGCCTTCTCGTAGTCCCAGACGTTCTTGTAGTTGCCCTTCGCCAGGACTTCCTGGCGGCGCGACACCTCGCCCGCGATGGCGTCCTTCATGCGGTCGACCAGCGTCAGGTCGCCCGCGAGGTTGGTGATCGTCGCGGCGACGTGCGGGGCCTTGTCCAGGCCAAGGAACGTCGCGCCACCCTTGAAGTCGACGAGGATCATGTTGAGCGAGGTCGACGAGTGCGTGGCCAGCATGCCCAGCACGAGGGTGCGCAGGAACTCCGACTTGCCGGACCCGGTCGCGCCGATGCACAGGCCGTGCGGGCCCATGCCCTCCATCGCCGATTCCTTGATGTCCAGCTCGACCTGCTGACCGAACTCGCCGATGCCGAACGGCACCCGGTAGCGGTCGCGCACCGGCCGGGGGCGCCACGCCTGCTGCACGTCGAACGTCATCGGGTCGCCGGGGATGCCGAGGAACTCCAGCAGCGGCGGGTTGTTGCTCATCGACAGCGGGTCCTCCTCGCTGCCGCCGGTGTCGACGCCGCCGACCCGGTACGGCGAGAGGCGGCGCGCGAGCGCCTCGGCCTCGACCACGCTCAGCCAGTCCGGGCGGCCGAACCACTCGACACCGCTGGCGCTGCGGGCGCCGAGCTTGTCGTCCTCGATCACCAGCCGCAGGCCGCGGCGGGCGGTCAGGTTGCCCAGCGACTCCGACAGGTCCAGCAGCGTCACGCCGACCAGGCCCTCTTCGAGCAGGATCTGCTCTTCACGGGTCACGTCGCCGTCGTCGATCACGATCACCACGTGCGGCTGGTCCGCGGGCGGCGGGGCGTTGCGGGTGAACCGCTGCCGGTCGCGCAGCTGCTCGTCCAGCATCTGCTCGACCTCGCCGAGCGAGCCCGCCATCATCCGCATCTGGCCGATGCCGTCGACGATCGTCGGGTGCTGCACGTGCGGCAGCCACTTCGTCCACTCCCACTGGGCCTTGGTGCGGCCCGCGGTGACGACGGCGATCAGCAGGTCGTCCGGGCAGTGGAACGTGGCGAGCTGGGCCAGCAGGGCACGGGCCAGACCGCGTTTGACCTCGATGTCGCCGATCAGGCCGACCGCGGCGAACCCGCGCAGCGCGATGGAGATCGGCAGCTCGGGCACGAGCGAGTGGGCGCGCACGAAGCGGCGCAGCGCCAGCGTGGCGATCGGTTCGATCTCCTCGACGGGGCCGGTCTGCGGCGGCACGAGCCGGGTGGCCAGCCGCTGCGAGCCGCGGCCCGCGCGCAGGTGGCAGAAGTCCGGGTCGTTCTGCCTGCGCTCCCACATGCGGCGGGTGGTGGCGAGCGACCACAGCATCTGCGGGTCCGGGTGGACCCATTCGCGTTCCGCGCGCTGCTCGTCGGCCGCTTCACGGGCGCGGTCCCGCATTTGTCCGAGGTACCGCAGGTAATCCTTGCGGTCCTCGTTCATCTCGGCCTTCTTCTGGCCTTTTCCGCCCCCCATGCCGCCCGCCATCATGCCGACGGTCGAGATCATCATCATGCCCGGCATGATCATGGCGGCGGGCGCACGGGAACCCGTGCTGAACATCAGCGCCATCATCCCGAGCGAGGACGCGATCATGACGGCGGGCAGCGCCTTCATCATGATGTTGCCGGGAATGATCCTCGGCACCTCGGGTGGCGGTTCGAGGTGCACCTCACCGCCGGGTGGCCGTGGGGCGGCAAGGCGTGGCGTTCGCTTGAACTGCAGCGTGCTCACCTAACAGGCACCTCTTCGAGTCGATGTCGAACAACGCCCCGGCGCATTCCCGCTCCGCGTCGCGGGACCGCCACCAGCACTTCACCGACACTATGGCGCACTCGTCCGCACGGCGGACTCGGGTCGGCGGAAAAACCGGACGACCGTGTTCCCCCGAACCGGCGGTGCGCGCGTGACCGGTGCGGCCATACTAGGGTCGCTCGCCGGGCCAGTGTGTGTGTTCGGGGCGAAAACGGAAACTCAGGAGGTACTGGTGGCGACCGGTACGACGGTGTTCAGCCGGGTGACGGTGGTGGCGCCGCGAACGCGCATCGACGTCGCACTGCCCGCCGACGTGGCGGTGGCCGACCTGCTGCCGATGCTGCTGGACATGGCCAAGGAGGCGACTCCGGACGGCGGTGTGCGGCACGGCGGCTGGTGCCTGGCGAAGCTCGGCGACGCCGCGCTCGACCCCGGCAGGACGCTCGCGTCGCTCGGGGTCGTCGACGGCGACCTGCTCCAGCTCCGGCGGCGCAACGAGAACCCGCCTCCCCCGCTGTTCGACGACGTGGTGGACGCCATCGCGGAGTCCAACCCGGACAGCTTCCGGCCGTGGACGAAGGAGACGGCCCGCCGGTACGGCCACATCGCGGGCGCGCTGGCGCTGATCGCCGCCGCCGTGTCGCTGCTGATGGCGGGCGCCATGACCGGTGGCAGCAGCCTCCCGGTCGCCATCACCGCCGGTGTCACGGCCGTCGCGGCGCTCGCCGCGGGCACGGTCGTGGCCCGCTCGTACAACGCGGTCGACACCGGTGTGCTGATCGCCGCCGCCGGGGCGCTGCCGATGGCGTTCGTCTCCGGCCTCTACATCGTGCCCGGCTCGGTCGGCAGGCCCAACCTGCTGCTGGCCAGCGTGCTGGTGCTGATCTTCGCCTCGGCCGCGATCATGCTGATCGGCCAGGAGATCACGGTGTTCGTGGGCGTCGCGACGGCCGCGGGCCTCGGCGCCATCGCCTTTCTCTTCGCCACGCTGATCGCGCACCCGTCGGCGGGCATCGCCGCGGCCGCGGCGGCCGTGTCGCTGGCGGCCCTCTCGGGCCTCCCCCGGTTGACGATCTCGCTGGCGGGCCTGCCCCGGCCGATCGTGCCCGGCAACGCCGAGGACCTCAAGGAGGACACCGGCTTCCCGGAGTACGCCGTGATCGAGCGGCGCACGGCCACCGCGCACGAGTACATGACCGGCATGATCATCGGCAGCGGCACGGTCGCGGCGGTCTCCGCCGTCATCGCCGCCTCCGACGACTCGATCTGGGGCCCCCTGCTGGCGGGCGTCGTGACCCTCGTCCTGCTGCTGCGCGGCCGGGCCTACGCCAACGGCGCGCAGGCCGTGGCGCTGCTGGCCAGCGGCATGGTCGCGGGCGCGGGCGTGCTGCTCGGCTGGATGATGGGCGCCAGCCCGACGACCCGGCTGCTGTACGTGTTCGGCGCGCTGGTCGTCGTAGCGGCGGGCGCGCTGGTGCTCGGCGTGATCTTCCCCAACCAGAAGTTCTCGCCGGTGCTGCGCCGGACCGTGGACGTGCTGGAAGGGGTCCTGATCGCGTCCGTGCTGCCGCTCGCGCTGGCCGTGATGGACCTCTACACCGTGATGCGCCAACTCATCGCGCCCTGACCCGCGAGGACGCCTACCACCATGCGTGTTTCCCGCACCGTCAAGAAGGCCGCCGCCACCGCGGCGACCGCGCTGCTGCTCGTGACCGGCCCGCTCGCGCTCGCCCCGGCCGTCGCCCAGACCCAGCCGAACTCGGTGCCGCCGCCGGTCGACCAGAGCCTGCTCGAAGCGCCCAGCGAGCCCAAGCCCGACGTGCCGTACACGCGCACGAACAAGGCCTGCATCGAGTCCAACACGGGCGGCAAGCAGGTCGAGACCAAGCCGCACGCGCAGATGGTGCTCAAGCTCGAGGAAGCGCACCGGTTCGCCACCGGCAAGGGCGTGAAGATCGCCATCATCGACACCGGCGTGCAGGAGCACCCGCGGCTCAAGGGCCGGGTCGAGGCGGGCGGCGACTACGTGGCCAACGAGAAGGGCACGACGGACTGCGACGGGCACGGCACCGAGGTCGCGGGCGTCGCCGCCGCCAGCCAGGACCCGGCGACCGGGTTCGTCGGCGCGGCCCCGGACGCGCAGGTCCTGGCCATCCGGCAGACCAGCGACCGGTACGAGTTCAAGGACAACACCGGTGCGGACGCCCGGAAGTCCGCGGGCAAGGTGACGACGCTGGCCTCCGCCATCGTGCGCGCCGTGGACCGCGGGGCGAACGTCATCAACATCTCGCTGACCTCGTGCGACACCCCGAAGGCGCCGAGCATCGGCGAGCGGAAGCTCCAAGCCGCGATCGACTGGGCGGTCAACAAGAAGAACGTCGTGATCGTCACCGCCGCGGGCAACATCGGCTCCGACGGCACCGGCTGCAAGGACCAGAACGACAACCAGAACCCGGACACCGTGAAGGTGATCGCTTCGCCGCCCTGGTACAGCAAGGACGTGCTGTCGGTCGCGTCGATCAACGACAAGGGCGAGCCGTCCGGGTTCAGCGTGTGGGGCCCGTGGGTGAGCATCGCCGCGCCGGGCGAGGACATCACCACGATCGACCCCAAGGGCACCGGCCTGACCAACGCCAACGCGAACGACAAGGGCGAGCTGACCACCATCCAGGGCACGTCGTTCGCGTCGCCCTACGTGGCGGGCGTCGCCGCGCTGGTCCGCGAGCGCTACCCCGACCTGACCGCCCGCCAGGTGATGGACCGCCTGACGACCACCGCCCAGCACCCCGGCAACCCGTCCGGCCGCGACCACAAGGTCGGCGCGGGCATGATCAACCCCATCGCGGCCCTGACCTCGGAACTGCCCGCCGAACAGCCGGGCGCGCTGTCACCGCAGGTCGCGCCGCTGATGACGGACCTGGGGCCGGGGATCGCGAAGGACAACACGCCACTGGTCGTGGCGCTGTCGGGGTCCGGGATCGGCGTTGGCCTGCTGCTGCTGACCCTGTTCGTGGTGCACACGGTCTCGCGCAACCGCTCCCGCCGGGCCTGACCCCTACTCCCCGAGTACGGGGGGCGCGGTCTTCTTCGGCTTGCCGAGCAGCTCCTCGGCGGAGCCCGCGATGCGGACCTTGGACTTGTGCTCCTTGTCGCCGCCCTGCTGGCCGCCGGCGCCACCCATCGGGGCGCCGCCCATCATGCCGCCGCCCGCGGGCTGGCCGCCGGACTGAGCGCCGCCGGGAGCGGCCGCCGCGGCCGCGGCCGGACGCGTCGCGCCCGAGTCGACCGGGTGGGGCTCCTGCACCGCCGTGAAGCCACCGGACTGGGTCGGCCCGGAGGCCGTTCCGCTCCCGGCGCTCTCGGCGGAGCCGCTGCCCACGGAACCACCGCCGACCGATCCCCCACCGACGGAACCACCGCCGACCGAGCCGCCGCCCACGGAACCGGCACCGACCGGGAGTTGGCCGCTCATCGAACTCACGCCGCTGCCCACCGGCGCGGGAGCCGCCTCGTGCGCCGCGGCCGGAACGCTCGGCGTCGCCGCGCCGGTCGGGCCACCGTGCGCCGCGGCCACGCCGGTCATCGCCTGCGGCCCGCCGACGGCCTGCCTGGCCGGCTCGCTGAACGCCCAGTTCCGCTCGGGGTAGCGGTGCTCCATCCTCGGGCCCGCGAACGTCCCGTCGGCCCCGCTCAGGCCGTCGCACAGCCGGACGAACGCCTCCAGGACGTCCCGCACCGACTCGTACATCTCCTTCGCGGGCTCCTTGAGGTCGTCGAGGTGGCCGATGATCCGCGCGTCGCCGTCCAGCGGCAGCCCGGCCGCGCCGGACACGACGTCGGCGGTGTCCTTGAAGACCTCGGACATGTCCGCGACGATGCCGCGCAGGCCCTCGGCGGTCTCGTCCAGCGCGTCGCCCAGCGCGCTCATCGTGTCGGTCAGGTCGTTGCCCGCCAGCCCGACCGTCCTCATGTGGTCCACGAAGGAGTCCGCAGACGAGCCCTGCCACGCGGAGTCCAAGCGCCCCAACGGTTTCAGCAGGTCCTTGGTCACCGCCTCCGCGGCTCGGCCCGCCGCGCGCCAGCGCTCGGCCTCGTCGTGCAGGTCGTTCCAGTCGCCCACGACGGGCGTGAAGTAGTCCTCGACCAGGTCCGCCACGCCGAGGCGGCGGCTGATCTGGGACAGGTAGTCGAGTTCGGCGCTCGCGTCCGACTCGATCCCCCGGCCGTCCTTGCCTCGCTGCATCTCGTCCCCTAGCGACGGTCGGCCTGCTCGATCACGTGGACGGCCTCGTCCTCGACGCCCCCGTAGTGGCCCGCGACGTCGTGCAGGCCCTGGCCCGCCGCCGTCAGCACCTCGCAGGCCCGGTCCAGCTGCTCCTGGAGCAGCGCGGCGGCCCGGCCGTACGCCTCCGCGCCGCGCACGGTCCGGCCGATCTCGCCGAACGTGCGCGGGCTCAGCGGTGCCTCGCGCAGGTGGGCGCGGGCCTGGCCCAGTTCCTCGGCGGCCTCGTCCACGCGCCGCGCGTACAGCTCCAGCCAACGGGCGTCGACGGAGACGCCGCCGGACGGGGTCCGCGCGGCTCCCGTGCCGCCCAGACGTCGTGCGACGTCGCTCATGCGTACCTCCCCAGGCCCCCGGCGTGCACCACGACCTCGGACGCCGCCCGGCGCCCGGCGGTTCCGTCAGCCGCCCGCGGTGGTCGCCTTGGCCGCGTCCTCCGGCAGCACGCCGCTGGGGGCGGGCACGGAGTCGTAGCTGCGGCTCGCGGAGTTGCGGTTGAGCTGGGGACCGTCGGGCAGGAGGTTCAGGATGCCCGCGGGGGCGGGCATGAAGCCGTCCTTGCCGAGGCCCAGCCCGGCGCTGGTCGTCGTGTCCGGGACGCCGTACTTCACGCCGCGGCCGGTGATCAGCTGGATCGCGCCGCTGGCGAAGTTCTCCGGCCCGGTCGCGCTGCGCACCACGCCGACCTTGCCCTCGGCCATGATGAACTGGCTGACGACCTCGCCGGTGGCTCCGACCTGGTTGATCTGCACCGGGACGAGGTCCTTGCCGCCGGGCAGCGAGGGCGCGATGGTGACCTCGGTGTGCTCGGACTTGTTGGCCGCGTTCACGTTGTCCGCGCGCCAGCCCAGGCACATCACGACGTTGTCCTCGTTGAGGTCGACGACGTTCGGGACCTCGGTCGGGAAGTCGCTGAAGTTGAGCGGCGAGATCACCTTGTCCACCTCGGACAGGGTGATCTCCTTCGGCGCGGTGGTGCCGCCCTTGAAGGTGAACCGGATGATGTCGGCGACCGCGATCGGCACCTCCTGCATCCCGTCCTGGAGCGCGACGTAGTACACGTCCTTCTCACCGGTGCGGTGCGCCAGCAGGACGTCGCCGACCGCGACACCGCCGCCGATGTAGTTCACCAGCGTGCCCACGCCGGGGATGTCGGGCGCCTTGAGGTTGCTCGCCTGCGGGATCGTGTTGAGCAGACCGGCGCTGATCGGCCGGGGCGTCTTGTCCTGCAGCCGGAGCGCGTTGACCAGCTTCTCGTTCGTCAGGTCGACCTCGGCCCGCACCGTGCTGGTCGACGTGAAGTGGCTGTTCGCCGGGGGCTTGTAGACCAGGAACGCCTTCTTGCTGTCCTTGTTGGTCGTCACGAGCATCGCGCGGTTGCCGTCGAGCTGCTTGCCGCCGCCGGAGATGCCCGCGAGGACCGTGGTCTTGAACTTGGTGTTCGCCTCGGGGTCGATCTGCGAGCGGTCGATCGTGGTCTGGTCGCACACCGACCACTCCGCGCCGATCCGCTGGTCCGTGCTGCCGGGCATCATGTCCGGCGCGTCGACGATGCCGGTGAGGCGGCCCTTGGGGATCTTCGCCAGGGTCTTCTCGCTGACGATCTTCAGCTCGCCGCCCGCGACGTTCGCCGGGGCGTTCGCCGTGTCCTGGCCCTCGCCCGCCTTGCTCTTGTCCGGTGTCGTCTCGCCCAGCAGGAGCAGTCGCGCGGACGCGAGGTTGAACACCGGGATCAGCTGGCGCGGCGACTGGCGCACCACGTAGATCTGGCCGCTCTCCTTGCTCATGACGATCTGCGTCTCGCCGTCGAGCTGGGGGTCGGGGGAGAACAGGCCCCACACCAGGAATCCGATCATCCCCACCGCACCGAGGACCACGCCCACGAGCGTCGCGCGGGAGTGGTTGCGCATCGGGTCGTGCAGCATCACCGCGTCCCTGCGGACCAGCGCGGACTGCATCCTGCGCAGCACGAAGCGATAGGCCTGGACCTGTGACTTGGTGGTGGGTGTTGATGCCATTCTCGGCTCGCTGCTCTCCCAGTCGCGGTACGGTTCGGCAGGATATCCCGGTGGAGGTACCTCCGTGGGCGGGTTGACGAGACCCGGCCCGTCCACCTTCGCAGGACATCTTCCTCGTAGTCGAGGCGCACCGAACACCGAGGGGAAAGAGACCAGAACGGATGTCCGTGACCACTCCCCATCAGGGCCCGCCCAACCCTGGCACGGCACGCCCGTCCGGACCTCCGCGACCGGGCGCGCCATCGGGTCCCCCGCCCGCCGCCCCGCCGCCACGCCCGGTGGGCCGCGCGCGCCGCCGTCCGGTGGGGGCGAGCCTCGGGGCCCTGCCGGTCGCCAACCTGGTCGTCCTGGAGGTCGGGGTCGCGATCGGGCTCGTGCTGCTGGCGATCTCCCTCGACCTGAAGTACGTCGCGGGCGGCATCGCGTTCGTCGCGCTGGTGCTCGCGTTCGCGCGCAGGCGCGGCCGCTGGCTGACCCAGTGGATCGGCCTGACCTTCCGCTACAACTTCCGCTCGCACACCCGCACGGCCAAGCGCGACGCCCCGACGGAGATGAAGCCGCCGTCGGAGGAGGAGACCTCGGTCATCGGACCGGAGGACCCGCGCGTCGCCCTGCTGCGGCTGGCGGTGCCGGACCTCGTCGTCGCCCACGGCCAGGACCACGAGCGCAGGCCGCTGGGCCTCGCGTGGCACCAGGGCGCGTGGACGGCCGTGCTGCTGGTCGACCCCGTGCCGAGCCTGATCACCCCCGTCGGCAGCGCGCCGAGCCTGCCGCTGGGCGCGCTCGCCCCGTGCCTGGAGGACCGCGGCGTGGTGCTGGACGCCATCTCGGTGATCTGGCACTGCTACCCCGGCAGCGCGGCCCTGCCGCCCGGCTCCCCGGCGCTCGCGTCGTACATGGAGGTGCTCGGCCCGCTGCCCGCGGCGGCCAGGCGCACCACGTGGATCGCCGTCCGGCTCGACCCCCAGCGCTGCGCCGCGGCCATCCGGGAACGCGGCGGCGGCGTGGTCGGGGCGCACCGCGCCCTGATCGGCGCCCTGTCCCGCGTGCGCAACGCCCTGGAGTCGGCGGGCGTGACCATCCGCCCGCTGGACCCGGACGAGCTGATCCGCGCGGGCATCTCGGCCGCCGAGCTGACGGCCGCCGCGGCGGGCACGAACCCCGTGTCGCTGCGGGAGAAGTGGTCCGGCGTGACCGCGGGCGGCGTCGGGCACGCCAGCTACGCGATCACCGGCTGGCCGTCCAAGGGGATGCGGGAGAACCTGAACTCGCTGACCGGCGTGCGCGCGCTGTCGTCGACGCTGTCCATGTCGATCTCGCCGAGCAGCGAGGACGGCCAGATCGGCCTGCGCGGCCTGGTGCGCGTGAGCGCCCGGACGCAGACCGAACTGGACAAGGCCGACGACCGGCTCCGGACGTTGAGCGACAAGCTGGACATCACCCTCACCCCGCTGCGCGGCCTCCAGGTCGCGGGCTTGGCCGCGACGCTCCCGCTGGGAGGCGTGGCATGAGCACCTCCCGGTTGATGGACACGCGGCGCGGCAAGCGCATCGCGCCCGAGTTCCTGGTGTCGCCCGCGATGCTGGACGTGGTCAGCCCCAGCGGCGACCGCGGCGGCATGGTGCTCGGCTCCGGCCTGAACGGCGAGCCGCTGACGATCTCCGTGCTGCGGTCCGCGCCGACCCGCATGGTCGTCGTGGGCGGTCTCTACCTGGCCCGCCAGGTCGCGCTGCGGGCGATGGCGACCGGGGCGTGGATCACCATCGCCACCGGCAGGCCCGCCGCGTGGCAGCCGGTCATGCGGGCCGCGGGCACCGGTTCGGACGGACGGCCGTCGCCGTTGGCCCAGATGCGCAGGCTCAGCCCCGTGGAACTGCCCCGCCCGTCGGAGGACGCGCCGCTGCTCGTCGTGCACGACGGCGGCCACGTGCCGCAGGAGCTGTTCCCGCCGCGGTCGCCGTGGCAGACGACCATGTA
>Ga0247771_1000206_pt1 | contig 21595 bp, 23 predicted proteins | sample UWRJL197509C6_FD_179948 | JGI IMG/M metagenome (GOLD analysis project Ga0247771, IMG submission 179948) | Plant litter microbial communities from Arlington Agricultural Research Station in Wisconsin, United States - UWRJ-L197-509C-6 | ecosystem: Environmental > Terrestrial > Plant litter >... | reverse complement strand
GCTCAAATTTAGCGCGAATAACTCAGTTTTCAGTTGGCAGTTCACGGTTGCTGCGCAGATACTTTGATCAGACTTTTCTGCGCATGAGCCAGTCGCGCTGCACATCATCGCCGAGTACGAAGTCTGTCTCGTCGAACTTCTCGAAACCCCAGCGGGTGTAGAACTCGATGGCGCGCTGGTTTTTTTCCCATACGCCGAGCCATACGGTGTCCTTGCCGCCGGCCTTTGCCTCGTCGATGCTGGCTTGCATCAGCGCCTTGCCCACGCCCCGACCGATCATGTTCGATACCGCGTACAGCCTTGCGATCTCAAGAGCATTGCTGCTGCCGAGGGTGCGCGGCCCCGGACCTTCGCGGAGCTTTACATAGCCGGCAACCTCGTCGCTTTCATAAGCAAGTAAGAACTGCAGCCCGGCCCGGCCCACTTCCAGGATGAGGCGTCCGCGGGTGAACTGCTCCTTTAGGAATTTCTCCATATCCTCGGGCCGGTTATCGGCGGCAAAGGCATCATAAAAAGTTTGCTGGCTGAGGTCGGCGATGAGGACGGCGTCCTGCCTGGTGGCCGTGCGGAGGGTTAGTGCCATGCTGCAAATTACAAAGTGTCCGCTTTTAAATAATTTCGCGCGATGGACGATGAACATTTCATGCGGCAGGCGCTGGCGCAGGCCACGCTGGCTTACGAAGAGGACGAGGTTCCGGTGGGTGCGGTGGTGGTGATCGGGGCGCGCATCATTGCCCGCGGCTACAACCAAGTGGAAAAGCTCAACGACCCGACGGCCCATGCCGAGATCATCGCCCTTACGTCGGCCTTTAATTTTTTGGGTGCCAAATATCTTCCCGATGCTACGCTTTATGTTACGGTAGAACCCTGCCTGATGTGCGCGGGCGCGCTTTACTGGAGCAAGGTCGGCCGGGTGGTGTACGGTGCGGGCGATGAGAAGAACGGTTACCGTCATACTACGGGCGAGAAATCGCCTTTTCATCCAAGGACGCAGCTGACTTATGGCGTGCTGGCCGAAGAATGTGCCGGGCTGATGCGTTCTTTCTTCCGTCAGAAGCGTTAAAGCTGGCGTTCTATCTTTCGAAATAGGGAAGAATTGATATTGGACCGTGGTTGTTGTTGCCGTCGTCAGTAAATTTGCGCATCGATCAAGTTCATTGATTCACCTTAAAACCTTTAGTTATGGCATTTACGCTTCCTCCCTTACCCTATGCGTTCAACGCGCTGGAGCCCCACATCGACGCTCAAACCATGCAGATACACCACGACAAGCACCACCAGGCTTATGTCGACAACCTGAATAAGGCGATTGCCGGAACCGAGAATGAAAACAAAAGCCTGGAAGAGCTGGTAGCCAGCGCGGGCAAGATCTCTCCTGCCGTACGTAACAATGGCGGCGGTCACTGGAACCACAGCTTTTTCTGGGAAATCCTGGGCGCCAATGGCGGCCAGCCTACGGGCGCTCTTGCTGATGCTATCAACCAGACCTTCGGCTCGCTGGATGCCCTGAAGGAAAAGATGAATGCCGCCGGCACTACGCGCTTCGGCAGCGGCTGGGCCTGGCTCATCGTCAAGGACGGCAAGCTCGAAGTAACCTCCACGGCCAACCAGGACAATCCGCTGATGGACGTTGCCGAAGTAAAGGGTACGCCCATCCTCGGCATCGACGTATGGGAGCATGCGTACTACCTGCACTACCAGAACCGCCGCCCCGACTACCTCAAGGCCATCTGGAGCGTGATCAACTGGAGCAAGGTGAGCGAGCATTATGCCGCCGCCGTAAAATAATTCAACGAGTTTTTCCAGCGTAACAACAAGGGCTGCCCGTAGAAATACGGGTGGCCTTTTTTATGCCTGCGGGCAAGTCTCAGCTTGTTCTCCTATAAACAATCGCAATGCTTCCGGATCTGTTATAATGAACTTGCTGGCGTTTCTCCGAATCTGCCACATATTCACGCCAGGGCCGTCCCAACCCTTTATTCTGGCGATTATCAATTCCAGAATAAAGCGTTCTGATACTTGTACTACTCTTGCCTTTCGGTATAATTCTACTGTACTAAACATATATCTATATTTTTTCTATTAAAATAATATTGTAATTCTTCCCCGGCACCTAGGGCTCAACAAAGGCTGCCCGTAGAAATACGGGTGGCCTTTTTTATGCCAGTCCAGCAGCTACTCTTCCCCTTTAAGCCACCGCAGCAGTTCCGGATCTGCTATAAAAACATTTTTGGACATATCGTGATGATGCCATGTGTTTTCAGGCCAAAAAACCTTGCCTTTTACTCTGGCGAGAATTAACTCCAGAATAAAACGTTCTGATACTTCTACTACTCTTGCCTGCCGGTATAATTCTACTGTGCTAAACATATATCTATACTTTTTCTATTAAAATAATATTGTAATTATTCCCTGGCACGCAGGGCTCAACAAAGGCAGCCCGTAAAAATACAGGCAGCCCTTGTTTTATACGCCCCAGTCCAGCAGCAGCATCGACCGCTCCTGTTGAAAGCACCGCAGGTGTCCCGGGCCATTTTCAATGGCACTTTCAAGCATTTGTTCAAGCAGCTCCGTGCGTCCGGGGCAAAGGTCACGACCCTTTGTTTGAGCAATAGTATATGCCAGAAAAAAGTGTACTGGCACCTGCACTACCCTTATTGGTCCATTTGTATTTGTCGACATAATTATATATTTATTTCTTTTCTATTAAAATAACATTATAATTTTCCCCCGTCCCGTAGGGCTCAACAAGAACACTATTGTCGTTACGTATACCACCCCAAAAAAAATAATCCATCCTCAGCTCATCGAAATCCTTATTAAGAAACTCTCGATATATCCTGATACGCCTGTCAAGCCGCTTGCACTCTATTGTACAATTTCTACGGCAATCCTTGCGGCACTTCTCTTCGAATGCCAGGCTGCTGTCGATGCCTTCTATCATTATCATTGCTGAAGGTAAAGCCCTGAAAAAAGCTGGTATCGTGTTTAGCACCGTATGAAAAACCCGGTAAGCATCGCCGTTATTAGAACTTCGGTCATATACTATATTATTTTCCTTAACATCATAATCGCCGAATTCCATATTGAAAATCTGCCGGCCATAAATAATTTGGGTATAACGATACCGTACCACCTTCTTGATCGTGAGACGACCCTTGCTGGTAAAGCTGTATTCTACCGTCGCTTCCGTCCTGCCTTCCACCGTTTCATACCTGTCTTCGCCCGTGCCCATACGAAGAGCAAACAGACTAAAAAGCCTTCGGGTGGCCCGGTGATTTACCTCAGGAAAAACGAAGAACATTCCCCGGCATAACTACACGTATAGCACAGAAAGAATGACGGAGAACCCAATAAATTTTGATGAAAAACCAAGCACGAAAAACAACCCCGAACGCATCAGGGCACCGGGTCGTAGCCATGGCCGCCCCAGGGATGACAGCGGCTGATGCGGCGCGCGCTCAACCACAGCCCCTTGATCAGCCCATACTTGCGAAAGGCCTCGAGCGAATAGTGCGAGCACGTAGGCGTGAACCGGCACTTCGGCCCCAGTATGGGCGAGATGACCCATTGGTAAATCCGGATCAGGGCGATCAGCGGCAGGGCCAGCAGCTTAAGAAGGGTTTTCATGCGTTGCCGGTAATTTTTGTTGAAGCTTTTTCAGGCAGGCCTTCATGGCCGCCTCGATCTCACTGAACGTTGCAATGTTCTTGCCGGTATAGAGGAAGAACACCGCGAGATGAATGTTTTTTTCTTCCACCGCCCGGATCAATTCCTCCTTGTTCAGCCGGTATGCCTCCCGCAGCAGGCGCTTGATGCGGTTGCGATCCACGGCCCGCTTGAACGATCGCTTGCTGGCCGTTACGCCCGCCTGCACCGGCACGGCCGCCGCAGGAACCAAGGCATAGCTTACCCGCAGGGGGAAAACCGCGAAACCCTTGCCCCCGTTAAAGAGAGCATCGATCTGCTTGCGGCTCTTCAGCCGCTCCTGTTTGCCAAAACGGAAACGCGGGGTCATAAGATAAATACAAAAGCCCTGCCTCCGACAAGCGCAGGACAGGGCAAAATCTTGAATACCTACCGGTGTTCTCTTATTTTAATTTCTTCTCGTCGCTCACGGTCAGCTTGTGACGCCCCTTGGCGCGGCGGCTGGCCAATACTTTTCTTCCATTAGCTGTCTGCATGCGCTGGCGGAATCCGTGAACGGACTTACGGCGGCGGCGATGCGGTTGAAATGTACGTTTCATCGTTTAATTTTTTCACGTTAACTAATCACCCGTGGAGAACCGGGCTTGTTTCAGTTCTACCTACAGGTCACCACACCCGTCGGTTTTGTGAAAGGACGGCAAAGGTAAGGGCTGGCAGTCAGATTTTACTCATTTTTATGGAGCATTTTCACCGTCAGGCCAGGCTTTCCAGGTCCGTATGCACCGAATTAACCGCGCTTCCAAAAAAAATCGTCGCTTTACGGTCAAAATCCGGCGCCGAATCGGTCGTATAGAAACGACGCCGCCCCTCGCGACCCAGCCGCTCCTCAAGCTCCGGATGCCGCTTTAAATAGTCTTCCAGGCTGGCAGCCACGATATCGCCCTGGCTCACCAGCTGCACGCCGGCCGGTGTATATTTTTCGATCTTCTCCTTCAGCAGCGGGTAATGCGTGCAGGCCAGCAGCAGCACATCGATATTTCTGTCCTTGGTCAGTATGCCCTCTACGTGCTTGCGCACAAAGAAATCGGCGCCCGCGGTGCCGTGCTCGTTGTTCTCGACCAGCGGCACCCACATGGGACAGGCTTCCTGCTCGATGGCCAGGCCAGGAAAGAATTTTTCAATCTCGATGCGGTAGGATTGCGACTGCACCGTACCGCTCGTGGCCAGTATGCCGATGGCCTTGTTCTTTGAATAATCGCCGATCACTTCCGTCGTGGGGCGGATCACGCCCAGCACGCGCACCGAAGGATCGATGCCGGGCAGGTCTTTCTGCTGGATCGTGCGCAGGGCCTTGGCCGAGGCGGTGTTGCAGGCAAGGATCACCAGCGGACAATCCTGCTCCAGCAGCCAGCGCACGCACTGCAGCGTATAGCGGTACACCGTGTCGAAGCTGCGGGTGCCGTAAGGGGAGCGGGCATTGTCGCCGAGGTAGAGATAATTATAGTCCGGCAGACGGTCCACCAACGAGCGCAGCACGGTCAGTCCGCCATAACCCGAATCAAAAACACCGATCGATCCCATAACCCAAAGTTAAGCGCGGGAAGAATGAAGTGCGGTCCGATCGCTCCCCAAAAGAAAAAGTCCCGCATGGAGCGGGACCTTTTCAAATATTCTGAAATGATGCTTAGCGCAAACCGGGGGCGGCTTGCGGCGGCAGCTTTATGTTCAGTCGCTGGGCTACGAGCGGCAGCAGGTCGTCGCCCTGCGGCGCCACTACGAGCACGGATTTGTCATACACATAGGTGTAGCCTTTTTCCTTGGCAACGGCCTGGATGGTGGAGATCACCTTGCGGTACACGGGCTCGAGGAGCTGGCTTTGCTTGGCCTGGTAGGCTTGCTGGGCGATGCTCTGCCAGTTCTGCACCTGGTAGGCGATGCCTTCGAGGTCCTGGTGGTATTGCTTGCGCAGGGAAGCCGGCATCTTGGTGGTATCGGTCTTGTTCAGCAGGCTGTCCTTGTAATTGTATTGTTCGATGAGGCTTTGAAATTCGGAGTTGATGGTATCACGCTGGTAGCGCTGCATCAGGGTGTCGATGCGGGAAGCATCGGGCATGATCTGGATGATCTGGTCTACGGAAACATAGCCGGTTTTCTGGGCCATGACGGTGCCGGAGCACAGGAGAACGGTGGCAATGAAAAATAACTTGATCTTGTTCATGAGCTTATTTTGTGGTATTTATTTATGATCGTTTTTTGGTTTCAATCGTTGCCCGGAGGCTTTTGCTTTTACAAATGTTTGGCTATTTCACGCCCAGCTCTCTCAGCACGTCATCGCTTTTTTCCAGCTTGGGGTCGGCAAATATAACCGTAATTCCTTCACTTTTATCGAGTATGAAATCGTATCCGCGCTGTACGGCCAGTTTTTGCACGGCGGTATAAACACGGTCCTGTATGGGCTTTATCAGCTCCTGGCGCTTCTTGAAAAGGTCACCCTCGAAGCCAAAGCGCTGGCGCTGAAGGTCGCGCAGGGCCTTTTCCTTTACGAAGAGCTGGTCTTCCCTTTTCTTTTTCAGGTCATCGCTCAGCATCACCTGCTCGGCTTCGTAGTCGCGGTACATCTTGTCCAGGTCGCGCTGCATGTTGTCGATGTCCTTTTGCCAGCCGGCGGCCACGTCATCGAGCTGCTTCTGGGCGGTCTTGTACTCGGGCATCTTGTCGAGTATGTACTTGGTATCGATCACGGCATATTTCTGCGCGTGCGCAAAGGCCAGCATAAAGGTGCAGGCGGCAAGAAGAAAGATTTTTTTCATGTTTATTGATTTGATCCTTTCCATGATTTTCTACCCGTCTTATTCGGGCTCGTAACCCAGCATGAAGGTAAAGCGCGTGGCGTTCTTCAGGCCACCGCCACCGGGCTGGATGCGGTCCAAGCCCACACCATAGTCGAAGCCCAGCAGGCCGAACATGGGGAGGAAGAAGCGCATGCCCACACCGGCCGTTCTGCGCAGGCGGAAGGGATTGTATTCCTTGAACGAATACCAGCCGTTGGCCGCGTCAAAAAAGGTCAGTGCGTAGATGGTGCTGCTCGGGTTCGTTACCAGCGGGTAGCGCAGCTCGAGCGAATATTTGTTGAAGATCGTAAAGAAACGGTTGGCGCTCGTCTGGTCCGAATTGTTCACGCTCGGGTCGGAGTACTCGAACACGGGATAGCCGCGCAGCGAGATCACGTCGTAACCCAGCAGGCCGTAGCTGTTGGTAAGGCCGTCGCCGCCGAGCTGGAAACGCTCGAAGGGCGAGAAGTCCAATTTGCGGTTGTAGCGGCCCATGAAGCCGTACTTGGCGGCCATCTTCAGCACGAACTGGCGGTTATGCTCGGCGCCCATCGGCTTGCCCAGCGGAACATACCACTCCGAGTTGAAACGCCATTTGTGGTACTCGGGATTTTTATACGGGTTCTTCGACGTAACGAGGTCGGAGTTGAGATAAGAGTAAGGCGGTGTGAACTGTACGCTGGCCACGATGTTCGAGCCGCTGCGCGGGAAGGTGGGGTCGTACACCGAAGAACGCTGCAGCGCGATCTTGAAGCTCACGTTGGTGGACGTGCCGTCGCTCAGGCCCGAGAAGATCGGGTAGTTGCGCAGGCTGTAGCGCGTATAGTTCAGGGAGTATACGAGGCTGAAGAAGTCATCGGGCCACTTCAGCTGCTTGCCCAGCGATACCGATACGCCCGTCGTCTTCAGGTAGTTGGTATCCGACTTGGCCTTGTCGAAGGTGCCGGTGAGGTAGTCGTAGGCATTCGAGAACTTGCTGTGGTAGAGGGCCACGGTCAGCGAGTTGCGCTTCTTGCCGCCCAGCCAGGGCTCGGTGAAGGAGAAGTTGTACGAGCTGTACGCGCGTCCGTTCGATTGGTAGCGGAGGCTCAGCTTCTGGCCGTCGCCCTGCGGCAGGGGATCCCAGGCTTTTTTATTGAAGATGTTCTTGATCGAGAAATTGTTGAAGGTCACGCCGAGCGTGCCGGTGAGGCCTACGCCGCCACCCCAGCCTGCGGAGAGCTCGAGCTGGTCGGAGGATTTTTCTTCCAGTTCCCAGTTCACGTCCACCGTACCGTCTTCCTGGTTGGGCACCACGTTGGGGTTGATCTTTTCCTGGTTGAAGAACTGGAGGCCGGCAAGCTCGCGCTGGGAGCGGATAAGGTCGGAGCGGCTGAAGAGGTCACCGGGCTGGGTGCGCAGCTCGCGGCGGATCACATAGTCCTTGGTTTTTTCATTGCCGGTGATGCCAATGTTGCGGTAACGGGCCTGTGTGCCTTCGCGCACGCGGATCTCGTAATCGATCGTATCGTTATACACCGATGTTTCCACGGGGTCGACGCTGAAGAAGAGGTAGCCGTCATCCATGTAGAGGGCGCTGATGTCGCCGCCTTCGGGGCTCACCTGCTTGCCGAGGCGCCGGTTCAGCAGGTCGATATTATAGGTATCGCCCTTGCGGATGCCGAGGATGGTGGTGAGGATCGAATCGGAATATTTGGTATTGCCTTTCCAGCGGATGTTGCCGAAATAATATTTGTCGCCTTCTTCCACCTTCAGGTCTACGATCAGATTGCTGTCCTTGTTGAAATACTGCGTGTCGGCAACGATCTGCGCATCGCGGTAGCCGAGCGAGTTGTAATACTCAAGCACTTTTTCCTTGTCTTCCTCATACTTCTTCTGGTCGAACTTGGCGCCGGCAAAAAGCTTGAAGCGGAAGTAGGGGTCGATAAAATTCTTGGTCTTCGAGGGGGAGAGAAAGCCGAGGTCCTTGATATAGTTATGGAAGGACATCTTTTCATTTGCGCCGTAGGGGCTGGGCGTCTGGCCGGGGTGAAGCGTTACGCGGCTCATTTCCTTGGTGCCCTTCATCTGCTTTTTCAGGCGCACTTCCGATACGGCTTCGTTGCCGTAAAAGCTCACCTGCTCTACGCGCACCTTATTGCCCTTGCGCACATAGAACACGAGCGAGTTGGCATTAACGAAGGTGGGATCTTTTCTTTCCTCGATCTGTACGGTCACGTTCATGTATCCCTTGTCGCGGTAATATTTCTGGATCACCTCCTGCGCGGTGCGCTTGGTGTTTTCGGTGATGATGGTTCCTTTCACGAGGCCGATCTTGCCCTGCAGCTCTTCGCGCTCCGATTTCTTGGGCCCGATGAAGTTGAAGGTGCCGAGCTTGGGCCGCTCAACCACATTCAGCTCGAGGTCGATATAATCATCCTGCAAGGCGGTAATATATACTTGTACGTTGCTGAAGAATTTCTGGCGCCACAGGCTGGAGATGGCCTTGGCAAAAGCGTCCGAACCGGGAATCATCACCTTGTCGCCTTTCTGCAGGCCCGAGATCGAGAGCACGATCGCGCTGTCGAGGGTCGTGAGGCCGGTCACGCGGATGGAGCGGATGGTGTACTCCTTGGGCACGCGCGCGTTCTGGAGGCCCAGCAACGACGGATCAACGGATGTTACCTTGGAAGAATCCTGGGCAAAGCAGACAGATGTCACAACACATAAAAGCGAGACAAAAGCTACAGATAAGTATCGTTGCATGATGATTAGTTCAGTCAGTAAAGCAATTGGTTAGATCGCAGTTTGGGCGGCAATTTAACGGTAAATTTCAAACCGTTTTGTTAAAAGCAGGGGTTGTACGGGCTTTCGGGCGGGCTGTCATTTTTTTACCGGCGCGGGCTTTCATCTTTTAAAACACGGGCGGGGCAAGGCTTTCAGCGGTCTCTATCCAAAAGGCATCAAACCACCTGCTCGCTCGTCTTGCCGAAACGGCGTTCACGGTTCTGGTAATCGACGAGGGCTTCGTACAAATTATTTTTCCGGAAATCGGGCCAGCGTACGTGGGTAAAATAAAGCTCGGCATAGGCAAGCTGATAGAGCAGAAAATTGGAGATGCGGTATTCGCCGCTGGTGCGGATCATCAGCTCCGGGTCGGGGAAGGCCGAGGTGCAGAGGTAGCGCTGGAGCGTGTCCTGGTCGATCTCCTCGATTGCAAGGTCGCCTTTCTTTACCTGCCAGGCAATGCTTTTCACGGCGTTCAGCAGTTCCCAGCGGCCGCTGTAGCTGAGGGCCATGATGAGATTGAGGCCGGTATTGTTCTTCGTAAACTCGAGGGCTTCGTTCAGTTCCTTGCGGGCGTAATCGGGCAGCATATTGAGGTCGCCGATCACGTGCAGGCGGATATTATTCTTGTCGAGGCTTTCCACTTCGTTGCGGATGGTGCTCACCAGCAGTTCCATCAGGCCCACCACTTCGTATTGGGGGCGGTCCCAGTTCTCGGTCGAAAAGGCATAGAGGGTGAGGTAGCCGATGCCCAGCTCGGCGCAGCCTTCCACGATGTCGCGCACGCTTTCCACGCCGTGGTAGTGGCCGTAGAGGCGGTCGTGTCCCTGCTCCTTGGCCCAGCGGCCGTTGCCGTCCATGATGATGGCGATGTGCCGGGGCAGGCGGCTCTTGTCGATCTTATCTAATAGTTCTGACATGGCGGTGATTCCGGGCAAAGGTAAGCGAGTTGGCCATTAACCGTTCGCGCGGCGGCGCCGGATTCGCTGAAGGATGATCGGGTCGCGCTACGGCCGGGAATTGCCGAACGGAAGCCAGGGCCGGCACAGAGTTTAGTTGGCTGTGGGGCAGTGGTACGATTGGATGTTGAAGCTGATGTAGAACAGGGCCGTTACGAACTGGTCCTTGTTGCGGCTGTTGCCCCGCTGGCGGCCCTTGATGCCGATGCGGTCGCCGGTTTCGTAGGAGCGGTCGGCGAGCAGGTAAGACACGCTCGGCGATCCGTCGGGGTTCGCGGGGAACAGCGTCGGGTCGGCGTATGTCTTGCTCACGTCGTCAAGGTAATCGGTGGTAGTGAAGCGGTGCACGATCTCGAAGCCGATATTGATCTTTTCGTTGATCGAATACTTGAAGCCCACGCCGGCGGGAATGGCAAGGGCCATGGAGCCGTAGGGTTTGTTGCCCAGGTTGGCGGTGTCGAGTCCCTGGCCTTCGGTACCGAGGGGGCGCAGGAAATATTTCTGGCCGTTCAGGTAGGCATAGGGATCGTAGTTGAACACGCTGACGCCAAGCGTAATATAAGGCGTGAAGCGGAACTCGGGATCGCCGGGCATGAAGTGGTAGAAGTTGAAATCGCCCTGGAGGCCCAGCTCCCACACCTTGCTGTTGAAGCTCAGGTTGCGGCGGTGCATGTACTCGTTGTGCGTATTGTAAATGTCGGAATAGCCCAGCTGCGCGAAGCTGCCCGCGATGCGGAGCGCTATATAATTACCGAAGTTCTTGCGGAAAAATATGCTGGCTGCGGGTTTGGGCCTGTTGAGGTGGGCCCGGGTGTTAAGGTCTCCGAAATAGTGAGCCGCACCGATACCGAACCCAAATTCGCCATCCTGAACGATTCCATCCTGTGCCAACAACGACAAGGGCAGGCTAAGCAACAGGGTTGCCAGTAACTTTCTCATATTCGTTTAAAAGGGTTTAGCTTGATTCTAACGCAAAATACTAAGGTTTGGTATTAATGGCAAGAATTAATTACGCTTGTCGAGGCCCCAGGAGAGCTTGTTGCGCAGGGTTTGCAGGAAGTTGTTTTCATTCAGCCGCACGAGGTTGATCATGAAATTTTCCTTGCGCACGGCCAGCAGCACGTTCTTGTCCACCGTCTCGCGGCGCGAGTCGAGGGCGCAGATCATATCGTCGGAGCGGCTTTCCACCTCGAAGGAAATGATGGTATTGTCGGGTATGACGATGGGCCGTACGTTCAGGTTGTGCGGGGCGATGGGCGTCAGCACCAGGCTGCAGGCATCGGGAAATACCACGGGTCCGCCGCAGCTCAGCGAGTAGCCGGTGGAGCCGGTGGGCGTGGCCAGTATCAGTCCGTCGGCCCAATAGGTATTCAGGAGCTCGCCGTTCAGGTAGGTGTGGATCTTGATCATCGGCGCCATGTCCCGCTTGTGTATCGCAAATTCATTGAGGCCGTAAGGCACGTCGTTGAAGAGCGGTATGTTGGAGTCGAGGTGGATGAGGGTGCGCTTGTCGATGATGTAGGATCTGCGGGCCAGGGCCTTTACGGCGGCGGTCATCTCGTCGCGTCCGATGCTGGCCAGAAAGCCCAGGCGGCCGAAGTTGATGCCGGCCACGGGAATGTTCTTGTCGCGCACGAGGGTGATGGTGTCGAGCAGTGTGCCGTCGCCGCCGAGGCTGATGACGAAGTCGATATCTTCCGTAAGGTCCTTGTGGGTTGTGAACGACTGGGTGCTGGCAGGCAGGGTGAGGTGGCGGCGCAGCTCGTTCAGAAATTCATGGAACACGACCGGAATGATCTTCTCCCTGTCCAGCTCATCGAAGAAAAGTTGTATGTCTTTTTGCTGGGTCGATTCAAGCACCCGGCTGTAAATGGCTACCTTCATGTGAGGTTGATCGGTTCCGCAGTTTAAGAGTTTACAGCTCGTCGGCCGCCGCTTTCAGGTTTCATTCTGCCCGCGCCGGCATCCACACTGCTCAGAAGTTATTGCGTTGATGTAAATATAACCCGTTTTCCCCTAAACGATTAAAGCTCCATTCTATTTTAATCACGAAGTCCGTAAAGGTCACGATGTCGAGGCCCACGCCGCCCGAGTAAAGGAACTGGTTGGTAAGCCCGTTCTGGCCGGGGTAGCGGTTGTACACATAGCCCGCATTCACGAAAGTCTTCAGGTACATGCGGAAGGGCACGTCGTTCAGGCGCTTCATTTTCCGCGAAGCCAGGCTGAAATGCGTATTCACGATCTGCCGCGACAGCGTCGCCTTCGTATAGCCGCCGGCCACTCCGTCTATGATATAATACTCATAGCCCTGCAGGTACTGGTCGTCGTAGCCGACGAACTGGCGCATGAGGTAGGGCTGGCTGAAGGGTAATTTCAGCATGCCCACCGCCCGCAGGTTGAAGAAATTGCGCGTGCTCAGCGGCCAGGTGCGTGCGCCCTTGGCGGTCAGCTGCCAGAGGTTCACGGGACCGCTGAAGCCTTTTTTCTGCAGCTGCACCTCGCCCATGAAACCCTTGGTGGGATAGGGAATGAAGTCCACGTCGTAATAGGAAAGGCGGTAGCCGATCGTAGGGTAGCGCACGATCGTATGGCCGCCCGCGAAATAAGGATTGAGCTTCAGTATGGTGTCAGCAAAGTCTTCGTAGTTGAAACCCAGTCCGAACGTATGGCGGGTCTTGATGGCCGGGCGATAGGTCACTTCGGCAAACCAGCTGTTGTACGAGCGCAGGAAGCGGTCCTTGTTCTTCACCGGCACCGGCTTGTTGTCCATCGTATTATACGTTACCTCGCGGTTCTTGCCTACGCTGAAACCGCCGTTGATGGCCCATTTCAGCTTGTTGTCGAGGTAGAGGCCGTAATATTGAACGGCCACCTGCTTGGTATAGCCGTTCATCAGGTTGATCTTCAGCTTGTCGTTGCGGCCCGTAAAATTATTGTGGGTGAGGCGCAGGCCGTAGTTGATGCGGTCCATGCTGCGGTCGCCGGACCACCATTCATGAAAATTCTTGTCGACCGTCTTGAGGAAGGGCTGGGGCCAGATATACCATTTCTCCTGCACGGTCACGCTTACGTACACGTCGAAGCCGTTCATGTTTTTGAGCGATACGGTCACGTCAGTGAAGAGGCCGGTGTTCATGAGCTGCTTGCGCGCGCGTTTGAACTTGCGGGTCAGCAGGTCAAGGGAATAGGCTTCGTCTATCTGAAAGGAAAGCTCGCGGAGGATGATGTTGGGATTCGTTTTGCGGTTGCCGGCAATGAGGATGTTGCGGATCACAAAGAGCTGGCTGCTGTCGGGTGCGGTTACCGTGGCGGTGATGGGCGGCGCGTCGGGGGGCACCGGGTCTTGCGCATAGGCATGGCCGGCCGCACAAAGCAGGCTGCATAAGCAAGCAAGTTGGTAGATACGTCTCATCGGGAGCCCCACGTTTACGATAATAGTACAAAATATGATACCGGGAAAAAGAAAAATGGCTCTGGACCGGGGTTTGAGGGCTTTATGGTCAGAGCTTGAGGTAGTTCATGAGGTTGTCGTAGTTGGTCCTGAGCTCGTTCTCGTAAAGCTCTTCGCCGAAATAATATTTCACTTCGTACTCATAACGCTGGAAGGTGCTGATGATATCCGAAACCTCGAGCTTGTTTACGCGTATGGTGACCAGCATCGTCCCCCGCTCGGGGTCGGTGCTCGTGTTGAGTTGAGTAATTTGCGCATCATTTGATTCCACGATGCGGCTGATCTCGCCGAAGGAATAGCTGGTGGTTTCCAGCTCCAGCACGATGAGGGCGCCCGGCTGGTTGAGGCTCATGAACTCGGAAGTGTTGCGGAGCAGGTCGTTGTAGGTAACGATGCCGAGGAGCTGCTTGTCCTGCACTACGGGTACGATGCTCAGCTTATGGGTAACGGCGGTCTGGATGGCTTTCAGAAAATGGTCCTCGCCCTGAACGGAGGTGGTGCCGTCGGCGATGGGCAGCTCGTCGAGGGATTTGTCGTCGTCGTTCTGCAGCAGCTGCTCTTCGCTTACGATGCCCAGGTAGCTCTCGTCTTCCACCACGGGCAGGTGGGCCAGGTGGTAGTCGTTCATCAGCTGCAACGCATGATGCACCTTGTCTTCCTTATGCAGGTAGGGGATCGAATTTGATATGAGGTCTTTTGTTAACATGCTTGTGTATCTGGTAATAAGACACGCAACGCTAGGCAACTGTTGCAGGCTCGTTGAGCTTTTTCAAAAATTTATCAAGTATCACATTGAATTCCGCGGGCTGCTCCATCATGGGGGCGTGGCCGCAAAGGTCGATGAAATGCAGCTCGCTCTTCGGGATGAGGCGGTTAAATTCGCGTGCCACGAAGGGCGGCGTGATGGTGTCGTTGTTGCCCCAGATCAATAACGTGGGCTGGGTGATATTATTGAGCTCCTCGCCCAGGTTATGACGTATGGCGCTTTTTGCCAATGCAATGATCTTGATCACTTTAATGCGGTTGCGCGTGATCTCGAACACCTCATCAACAAGCTCCTTGGTAGCCATGTTGGGGTCGTAGAACGTTACTTCGGTTTTTTTCTTTATGTATTCGTAATCGCCGCGGCGCGGATAGGTATCGCCCATGCCGTTCTCGAACAGGCCCGAGCTGCCGGTGAGGATGAGCGACCTTATTTTTTCGGGATGCTTGAGCACATGCACGAGGGCCACGTGGCCGCCCAGCGAATTGCCCAGCAGGTGGATGTTGGTATAGCCCCGCAGCTCGATGAACTTGTGCACGTGCTTGGCCAGTCCGCCCACGGTGGTATGCAGTATGTCGAGGTCGAATAAAGGCAGCATGGGCACCACCACCTTATGCGTGCGCCGGAAATGTTCGATCAGGTCCTTGAAATTGCTTAATGCACCGAACAGCCCATGGAGCAGCATCAGCGGTTCGCCTTCGCCTTCCTCAATGTATTTGAACTTTCCTTGCTCTTTAATCAAATATTGCATCAGCTGATTTAACGGTTAATTTTTGCTAAAATAAACGTTTTGCGTCAAAAGCACCGGAACGCCCGCCCCGTCCGTCGTCTAGCGGTTGCTGCGCTTTCCGGCATATAAAAAATCAAGATACGCTCTTTCCATCGGCTGAAAATAATAAGCCAGCAGGCCGGCCGCCAGCGCCAGCAGGCTAATGAGCCAGTTATTGCGGTAAAAAACACCCACTGCCACCAGTACGGTCATCAATCTGGCAAACTCGAGATAGAACACCCAGCGCCGCTGGTCGAGCATGGCGCCGCTGTTCACGAGGCTCAAAAGAATAAAAAATGAAAGCAGGAAAAGCTCCACTGCAGAAAAATAATGTACGAACAGAAGCGTGCAGAAAAGCAGCACCAGCGAAAAGGCCGTCTGCGCCGTGATGTATTGCCGCAAAGCCGCCGTGGGCGCGGGTCCTGGCCGAACGTTCGACAGTCGCCGTTCCAGCAAGCGCCTGAAGCGCGGATCCACCGCATCGGGAGGACCGAAGAGCAATTTTATTTTTCCGCGCAGGCCCGGCGTCTGCCGCAGCGCCAGCAAAAGCTCGAGCCCGAAATGAAAATGCTGCCACAAAAAACTATGGCTGCCCAGCGGTTTCGTCAGTCCATATACCGGCTCCTCTCCCTCCGCCGCAAAGGTGCCGAAGATCTTATCCCAGATGATGAGCACATCGCCGTAGTTGCGGTCGAGGTAGGCGGGGTTGGAAGCATGGTGCACGCGGTGGTGCGAAGGCGTTACCAGCACGTATTCCAGCCAGCCCAGCCTGCCGATCGTTTGGGTATGAATAAAAAACGGGTAGAGGCCGTGCACCAGTAGAAATACGGATATCATCTCCGCCGGGAAGCCCACCAGCGGCAGCACCGCCCAGAAGAGGCTGCGCACCACGGCCTGGAACACCGTTATCCGGGCCGATACTGTATAATTGAAATCCTCGCTCTGGTGGTGCACCACGTGCGCCGACCAGAACAGGTTCACCTCGTGCGCCAGTCTGTGATACCAGTACCACACAAGGTCGGTAAGCAGGAAGAGGGCGATCCAGGTGAGCGGTCCCGCCTTGATGGAGAAGAGGGCATAATTGCGGTGGATCCAGTCGAAAAAATAAAAGAAAAGGCCGGTCGTGAAAACGTCGAGCAGCCGCTCGGCTATGCCTACATTGAGGTTGGCCACGGTCTCGGCATATTGAAAAAGCTGGCGGCCCTTGCGCTTCGACCAGTAATATTCAAGGGCGATAAAGAAGAGAAAAAAGGGCACGGCCAGGGCGAGATAGTTCAATTTCATCAGTCTACAAATTTGGTGGACTAAACGAAATTAAGGGAACCCTGCCAACTGGACAAGGCCTTTACAAAGCCACGTGCGACAGCCCGTCAAAAAAGTCTTCGAGCTGCGTGAACATATTCCGGAAGAAGGGCAGGACGGCACCCAGCCCGCTGATAAGGCGCGGCGCCAGCGGCCGCAGGTAGGGATAGGTCACGGAATCGGCCAGGGTAGTGGGTTTGATGAGCCTCAATCCGTCCGCATAAAATAAAAGGATGCTGAGCACGAAAAGATAAAGCAGGGCATAGAAGATGAAGCCGCCGAGCTTGTTGGCCCAGCCCAGCAGGGCCAGCTTCAGCACGCCTTCGAGGGCTTTGGCGCCGAGGCGCACGAGAAAGACCACCAGTATAAATACGAGTGCAAAGGCCAGCACCGGCAGCCAGCGCGCACCGATGTTCGTATGCGCACCGAGATAGGTGGCCACAAGGGCCGACAGCTTCAGGGCCGCGGCCAGTCCTACGATAAAGGCAAGCAGGGAGAAAAGGGCCAGCACCAGCCCGCGCGTCAGTCCTTTAAAAAGCGCGAAGACGAGCAGCCCGAACACGAGCACGTCGATGACCATATCAGGACGCTAATAATTGCTTCACTACGGCGGCGATGGCCTTGCCGTCCGCGCGGCCGGCGAGCTTTTTATTAGCGGCGCCCATCACCTTGCCCATATCGGCGGGCGAGGAAGCGCCGGTTTCAGCGATGACGGCGCGCAGCTCTTCGATCAGCTCTTCGGTGGTCAGCTGGCGGGGCAGGAATTTTTCCACGAGGGCGATCTCCTCTTCTTCCTTGCGGGCGAGGTCTTCGCGGCCCTGCTGGCGGTAGATGTCGAGGGAGTCGCGGCGCTGCTTCACCATTTTCTGCAGCATGGCGATTTCTTTTTCAGCGGAGATCTCGCCGCCGGCGCCGGGTTCAGTCTTGGCTTTGATGATCTCGGCCTTGATGGCGCGGAGGCCGCGGAGGTCGGCTTCGTTCTTGGCTTTCATGGCATCCTTCATATCGGCCATGATCTTTTGTTCGAGGCTCATATAATCTATTCGTTGTTCGGTTTGGAATATGGTCAGGCTTTGTTCTCGCGCAGCTGCATCTCCTGGAACTTCTGGTAGAAGTCGCGGGCGAATTTTTTCATTTCGGCGGCCAGCTCGGTCTGGCGGGTGGCGCGCTCGTAGGTGTCGGCCATGGTCATATAGGTCTGGAAATAAAAATTAGCCATTTCGTCCACCATCATCTTATTGGTCCAGAGGTCGAAGCGGAGGGCCGTTTTTTCGGCGCCGTCCCACAAGGAAAGTATGAGGGCCTTGGCGTGCTGCGTCTGGTCTACGTTGCTGTCGCTTGCGCTCCATTCGATGGCCTGCGCGATGCGGTTCTCGTCCCTTTCAACTTCAATAACGATACTTGATTTTGCCATTTTCGAAAATTAAAAGGCTAAGGTAGGAAGAACTACACAGAACCGGCAGCCTTCATCATGCTGGCCCAGAGCAGGTCTGCGGTGCGCTGCCAGCTGTAGGCCGCGGAGCCTTTCAGTCCTTCGCCCACGAGGTGCTGCCGCAAGTTCTCGTCCTTATAGATGCGCATGAGGGCTTCGGCCATGTCCTGATGATCGGCCGGATCGAAATAAAGGCCGGCGGCGCCCGCCACTTCGTGCATCGACGAATCCTTGGAGGTGAGCACGGGCACGCCGCACTTCATGGCTTCGAGCACGGGCACACCGAAACCTTCGAAATAGGAAGGATAGACGAGGGCATAGGCCGAGCCGAGGAGGAGGGCCAGGCGTTCTTCGTCGAGGTAGTCGGTGAGGATCACGTCGCTCCGGTATTTATACGTTTTCAGTTTTTGGAGAAAGTCTTCGTTCTTCCACGCCAGGCGGCCGGTGAGCACCAGCTTCATGCTGCTTTGCTGGCGTTTCTTGAAGATCGAAAAAGCGCGCAGCAGGTTCACCAAGTTCTTGCGCGGCTGCAGGGCGCCCACGTAGATAAAAAAATCTTTCCCGTCGGTCCACTCCTCGCGCACCTGCTGGCGCTGCGCGGGGTCTACGGGACGGAACACATCCTTCACGCCATTGTACACCACGTCGATCCTTGTAGGGTCGATGCCGTAGCGGGTGGCGATATCTTGTCTTGAAAATTCGGAAACGGTGGCCACCTGCTTTGCCTTTTTAATGAAGCGGGGCATGAGGCGGCGCAGGTAGCGTACATGGCTCTTCTTGTAAGCGGCGGGGTAGTGCAGGAAGCCGAGGTCGTGGACCACAAGGCACTGGGGCACGCGCGTGGCAAGGGAGGCGAAGCTGTCGGTGCTTACGAAGAGATCGGCCCTGAGGCGGCGCAGCAACCGGGGCACGCGGAAATCGAACCAGAAGCGCCACAGCAGCGGGTGCCGCGTGGGTGGTCCCAGAACTATGAAATGCACGTTGGGCGTAAAGCCTGCCGGCGCATCGTGGGGCCGGTCGAAGATGAAGTGAAACTGGTGCTCGGGATGGTCGGCGGCCAGGCGGCGGAAGGCTTCCTGAACGAAATAGCCGCAGCCTTCGAGCTGGTCGGGCAGCAGGAGTCGGGTATTGACGGCGATGACCATGGGGCGCCAAAGTTAAGGCGGTCGCGGAGACTGCGGGCCGGAGGGTTAACCCTTAGCCGAATAAAAAAATTTGGGGCGCCGCGGGCTTTTGGCATTTTATTTCGATAGGATAAGCGAGAGAGCGTACTGTGAGCTATGGCCGTTGCTAACCTTGAATGTTCTTTACGTGTGCCGGTTAAATTTTTTCCTGGGCTGCTGCGGTTTGTTGTTTTTATTCAACAATTTTTCGCCCAGGTTGAGGAATCCCGCCAATTTTAAGGCGGGAATTAATTGGTATTATGTTTGTGATTAGATTTAATACGAACTGGTTGACCCTTAATATTTTCGCGCTTCACCCTTAACCATTAGCCAGTTCGAAACTTTTTTTAAACGACCTCTTAGGTGGAAGAGGATGGTGGCTTGTAAAAGGGGCCTTGGTTCGGGGCCCCTTTCTTTATGCCCCTGCCGGAAAACACCCGTCGTTTCGGCTAAAATCCCTCGTAATGCGGGTTTTTAGCCTAGAACTTATCAACTTTCCCCACTACATTTGCCTTGATGGAATATAATACCAAAAGGAGCTACCTGACCATGCGTGAGTACGGGCGCCACATCCAGAAGATGGTGGACCATGTGCTGACGATTGAAGACCGCGAGCGCCGTCAGGCCCAGGCCCACACCCTCATCGAGCTGATGGGTTTCCTGAACCCTCACCTGAAGAATGTCGAGGATTTTCGCCACAAGCTGTGGGATCATCTCTTTTATATCAGCGATTTCAAGCTGGACGTGGACAGTCCCTACCCGATCCCGTCCAAGGAAACATATAAGGCCCGCCCCAATCCCCTGCCCTATCCCAAGCGCCACCCGCGCTTCTCGCACCTGGGCAAGAACCTGGAGCTGGTGATCGACAAGGCGCTGGCCGAGGACATCCCCGAAAAGCGCCAGGGCTTTGCCAATGCGATCGCCTACTACATGAAGCTCGCCTACAACAACTGGCACAAGGACGTGGTGCACGACGACGCGATCCAGGCCGAGCTGACCAATCTTACCAAGGGCCAGCTGGAGTTCACCAACACACCGTACGTAAAAGCCTACCGTCCCTCGCAGGACCGCGAGCTGCAGCGTAATGCCTACGGCCGCCAGCAGCAGCGCGGCAAATACCAGCAGCGGAACAACAACCCTAATGGTAATGGCAACGGCAACGGCAATGGTAACGTGAACGGCAACAGCAACGGCAATAGCAACGGGCGCATCGACAAGCGCGGCAACCCCGGCGGAAAGTTTGGCAAAAAAAGATATTGATCGATCCCGGAACACTATTTTAAAAAAGGCGGACAAGTTTTTGTCAGCCTTTTTCCTTTATCACCAGTCAACCAACCAACATGGCTTCATTTGAAGTGATCGGCGGCAAAAAATTAAGCGGCGAGATCGTGCCGCAGGGCGCCAAGAACGAAGCGCTCCAGGTTATCAGCGCCGTGCTCCTCACCGCCGAGCCGGTGACCATCAGCAATATTCCCGACATCCTCGACGTCAACAACCTCATAGAGCTGCTGGCCGACATGAACGTGAAGGTGAACCGCGTAGACCGCCACACGTGCATCTTCCAGGCCGACGATGTGAACCTCGACTACCTGCGCAACGAAGACTTCAAGAGCAAGAGCGGCCGCCTCCGCGGCTCGGTGATGCTGACCGGCCCGATGCTGACGCGCTATAAAAAAGCATTTATTCCCAAGCCGGGCGGCGACAAGATCGGCCGCCGCCGCCTCGATACGCATATCCTCGGTTTCGAAAAGCTGGGCGCCACCTTTACCTATCAGCCCGAGGATGGATTTTTTTATTTCACCACACCGGGCCTCAAAGGCACCGACCTGCTGCTTGACGAGCCTTCGGTAACAGGCACGGCCAACATCATCATGGCGGCCATCATGGCCGAGGGCATCACTACCATTTACAATGCGGCCTGCGAGCCTTATGTGCAGCAATTGTGCAAGATGCTGAATGCGATGGGCGCGCGCATCAGCGGCACCGGCAGCAACCTGCTGAAGATCGAGGGCGTGAGCGCGCTTCACGGCACGGAGCACCGCATACTGCCCGACATGATCGAGATCGGTTCGTTTATCGGTCTGGCCGCGATGACGCAGAGCGAGCTTACGATCAGGAATGTGGGCTACGAGCACCTGGGGGTGATACCCGACAAATTTCGCCAGCTGGGCATCGAGCTCAATCATGTGGGCGACGACATTCATATTCCCGCGCAGGACTTATATGAAATACAGACCTATCTCGATGGCGGCGTGCTTACGATCTATGATCATCCGTGGCCCGGCTTTACGCCCGACCTGCTGAGCATCGTGCTGGTGGTGGCGACGCAGGCCCGCGGTTCGCTGCTGGTGCACCAGAAGATGTTCGAGAGCCGCTTGTTCTTTGTAGATAAGCTGATCGAGATGGGTGCGCAGATCATTCTTTGCGATCCGCACCGCGCGGCCGTTATCGGGCTTGAGCGCAAGTTCAAGCTGCGGGGCATTCGCATGAGCTCTCCTGATATACGGGCGG
>Ga0247771_1000205_pt1 | contig 21649 bp, 26 predicted proteins | sample UWRJL197509C6_FD_179948 | JGI IMG/M metagenome (GOLD analysis project Ga0247771, IMG submission 179948) | Plant litter microbial communities from Arlington Agricultural Research Station in Wisconsin, United States - UWRJ-L197-509C-6 | ecosystem: Environmental > Terrestrial > Plant litter >... | reverse complement strand
CCCACCCAGACACAACCCCGCCAGGAGCCGTCAACCGCCCTGCCCTGTCGCCCCCAGCCAGCCACCGCTCCGGTCGCAGACCCCCACGTTCCCAGGGACGACCCCCACCCAGACACAACCCCGTCAGAAGCCAGCAACCACCCTTCCCCGTCGCCGCCAACAAGCCGCTACCCCGGTCGCGGACTCATCCCACCCAGCGACGGTCCCTGCCCAGCCGCAGCAACATCAGGAGCCGCCAACCAGCCCTTCCCCTACTGCCACCGGCCACCCGGCCACCCGGCCAGCCGCCGTGCACCAGCAGCCCTGTTGCCGACCGGGTGCCATCCACCGCGAGCGATTGGCCACCAGCCATTCGCTTCTTCGCCGCGGGCACCGGCGATCGCCGCCCAGCTGTCCGCCGCTCCGCCATGGCGGCCGTCCGGTCGCGGGTCGCCGAACCGGTGGCGGCTCTCCGCTGCTCGACGACAGCCACCAGCCTCTGCGGCGGCATCCCCACTGCCGCCACGAGCCAGGAGTCCCGGCCGTGCCCTCTGCCGCTTCATCCCTCACCGATTGGAGGTAAGCCAGCCCTGCCCCTGTCTCACCCATCCCTGACTCGTCGAACAGGGATGGGGATCAGGCGATCCTCAGCGAACCGGCCGCGTGGGCGGGTCGGGCTTGGAGATCATCCTGGTGACCGGGCCTTCCTTGCTGACCCCGGCGTTGGACAGCCAGCCGCTCAGCTCGCCCCGGATCGCGGCCAGTGACGGCCTGCGCTTCGGGTCCGCGTCGAGCGCCGACACCAGCAGGCGGTGGTGGACGCTGCGGACCGGCAGCTTCACGTTCGGCTCGCCCTGGGCGGCCGCCATGAGGGAGGAGATCGGGTTGTCCCTGGTTCCGCGCGGCGGGTGGCCGGTGAGGGCGTAGCTGACCGTGGCGGCGAGCTGCCAGGCGTCGGAGGCGGGGCTGGCGGCGTCGCCGCGCGCGGTTTCCGGGGCGAGGAAGTCGGGGGTGCCGACCATCATCCCGGCCGCGGTGAGGGTGCTGTCGCCCTTGGAGCGGGCGATGCCGAAGTCGATGAGGTGGGCGGTGCCCTCGGTGTCGACGATGACGTTGGACGGCTTCACGTCGCGGTGCAGAACGCCGCGGTCGTGGGCGGCGGCCAGGGCGTCGGCCATGTTGACCCACAGGCGGGCGGCGAGGGTGTCGGCGAGCAGGCCGCTCTTGAGCACCACGTCGGACAGCGGGTCGCCGTCGATGTACTCCATGACGATGGCGAGGCCGTCCGGGTCCTGCACGATGTCGAAGACGCGCACGCAGTTCGGGTGGCGGACCGCGGCCAACGCGCGGGCCTCGCGCAGCATGCGCTGCTCGGTGTCCGAGTCCGGGGCGTGGGCCAGCTTGACCGCGACCGTGCGGTCGAGCTGGGTGTCGACGGCCAGCCACACGGTGCCGAACCCGCCGCGACCGAGCTGGCGCACGCGGCGGAAGCGGCCGCTGGCCGGGTTCCACACCTTGTCCTCGCCGGTGGCCATGGGGGCCGCGGAGGCGGCAGCTGCGGCCGCCGCGCCGGGCCCGAACGGCAGCGGGCCGGGGGTGTCGGCGAGCTTCGACAACGGCTGGGGCTGGGACTGCGGGTGCTCGACGCGCGTGGGCGGCTCGACGCGGTTCGGGGGCGGACCCTGGGGCGTGTCGACGCGCGTCGGCGGCGGGCCCTGGGGCGTCTCGACCCTGGTCGGGCGCGGGGGCTGCTGGGCGGGCGGCTGCTCGACGCGCGTGGGCGCCGGGTCCTTGCGCGGCACCTCGGCCACCCGCGTGGGCGGGTACTGGCGGGGCGGCGGCTTCTGCGCGGGCGGCTGCTGCACGGGCTGCGAGAGCGGCGCGGGCGACTGGTGCGGCTGGTACGGCGGTGGTGAGCCCGCCGGGCGGTACGGCGGGATCTGGGCGGGCTGGTACGGCGGCGGCTTCTGCGGCCCGTTCTGCCCGCCCTGGTGGGGCGGCGGAGGCACGCGGTTGGCCGCGGCCTGCGGTGTCTCGTTGCCGCGATCACGTCCGGGGCGGTTCAGCATGGCCGTAGTCAACCCGAAGATGCGCACGACGAATGAGCCAATCAGCGCAATCGGGAAAAATCCGAGGAGGAGGTGGCCGACCAGCGTCACGGGCAGCAACGACGTGGCGACCAGCAGCACCAGGAACGGGGGCCAGAAGACCCGGCGCGGCCAGTTCGGGCCGAGGCGGAACGCGGACCCGGCCTGCATCATCACGAACAGCAGGCACAGCAGCGCGAGCACCGCCGTGATGCCCGCCGCGACCAGGAACACGACCGGCGTGCCGCCGGGGTCGCTGACGATCCGGCCGATCGACCGCGCGCCGACCAGGTAGTCGAACTGGGTGAACGCCCCGCAGGGCGTCTCGTCCAACGACTCCGTGCCCGCGAGCGTCCGGCGGCGCAGCGCCTCGTCCGCGCCGGAGAACAGCAGCCACGGCAGCACCAGCGTGCTGCTGACCCCGAGCGCCGCGAAGATGGCGCCCGCGACCGGCCCGTAGGAATTCCCCACGACCCGGCGAACGGTGATGGCGAGCAGCGCGGCGATCGTCGGCAGCAGCCCCGCGGCCGCGCCCAACGCCGTCACGGTCCACGCCCAGTCGCCAGGGCAGAGCGGCAGTGCCCAGCCGTGCAGCCATGCGAGCAAGGACTCGGCCAGCCCCACGACTTCCACCACCCCTCTCGACAGCCCCCACCCTATGCGGGCGGGGGTGCGCCAGTGGCCGGTCGGTAGGAAATTCACCGGCGGGTCGTAACGGCAAATCCGGTACCGGACAGGTCCTCAATGGACGCCGCGCCCCTGATCAGACCGGACAAGACCACTCCGCGCACCGGCGCCACCCACCACGACCACCGCTTTCACCGGCGCGACAAGCCCCACACCCGTGCAACCTGCACGGACGTCCCACTCCCCGGCATTCACGCCCGAGCCCCCGGAACCGGCGGCGTCTTTCGCCCGGAACCACGATCTCCGCGGAAAGCGCGATTCCCCGAACCACCGACACCGGAAAAAGACGAAGCCCACCCCGAACGCACAACCGCCCGCCGAGAAGCCGCGCAACCCCCACCGGCGATCGACTTCGACACCGCTCAACGGCAAAGGCCCGGACACAATGGAGTGTCCGGGCCTTTGCCTTGCGTGGAGCTGCGGGGAATCGAACCCCGGACCTTCTCGATGCGAACTACCGGCAGGACAGTCACCAGAGGTCTTCTACGAGGTCAGACGGCTGACGAGGGTCGGCTAGAGCCATCTGAGGCCAATGCGGCTGCTGTACTTCCCTGCTGTACAGCAACCGCCTGACCAGGCATGACAGGCCCGTACGCCGCAAGCCGCAGGACGGGCAACAAGGCCTCTAGACCCCCTCGAACTCCATCACCGTAGGCACGTGCCTCGTCACTCCTAGCGCTAGTGGGGTCGGCCACCAGCGCCAGGAGTTCGAGCAGTACTCGTGAAGCGCGCCTCGCGTTCTCCAGGCAGTACCATGCGGCCTCCCTCGATCCATCACCTGCAACGGGATGCGGCACTGCCGGGCTCAACTCAGCATCGGGGTGAACCGCGGAGTCCCTGAGTTCGAACAACCAGGCAAAATCGTCCTTCAACTGCTTGTACAGTCCGTTTCCGCCCCTATAGGCGGAGACGACGGCCGTCCGGATATAGGCGTGACGAGAAGCACCGACGCCAGGCTTCTGCACACCGACCGCACTCTTGAGGCCACCGTAGATCGCATCGATGGCATGGGCGCACGCGGAGATCGCGATCATGGATGCCCTGGCCTCACCGGCCGCTTCCGAAGCCCAGTTCTGCCCAGCATCAGCCAAGATGAGCGCACGTGCCCGCGCATCTCCTGCTAGCCGGATCTGGTCGGTCGCGATCCAAGACCAGTCGATCCACAGGTGGTGCTTGAGCTTGACCTTGGCATCGTCCACCGTCATCCGCGCTTCGGCGGTCAACGCCACAACGGTGACGCTCGCCTTCAACCCAACGGGCATGCTTTCAGTGGACATACTCAAACCGTAACCCCAACCACTGAGCAGGCACGAACAATATTCAGCGCGCGAGGGGGTGCGTAAACACCCCCTCGACCTGCGACGAACGCCTTCGACGGCCGCCCGACAACCTGGCTTGCACTGAACTCCGGACAGACCGAACTCCTGCCAGCATCTTCATCGAGGCTGATCAGAATTAGAGGGCGAGACGTACCCCCCTTCTCTGGAACTCGCCAGGGTTATGGCCCGCTCGAAACGGAACCGATCTCCACGCCTGCGATTGCAACCTGCATGTCCAGCAGGTACACCAGGCTCACGGCGAAGCCGAAGACCGTCATGATCCCGAGCAACAGGACCAGCAACCGTGCCAGAACCGCCCAACTAGACGTTCCGTGTCGCAGTAGCGACCAGACGTTGTCGGCCTGGCTGTGGTTGCGCGAAACCTGACTAGTCGAACAACTAGGTTCGCGGGTTGGGGCGGGTTCGTGGTCGGGTCCGGACGACCGCTCACCCTGCTCCGGGTTGGTGTTGAGCTGCGTACTGCCTACCCTCAAGGTGTAGGGCTCCTTCGTTGGGTTGGAAACGGGAACGCCGACGCAGCCAGCAAGTTACGTTCGGCGGACCCAGGGACAAACCCGGCGGAGGCAAAGGGCGGCTCCCTCTGACCAGGGAGCCGTCCCCATTTGCGCCATCGTGGTCGCCGGGTGAGGAGACCCAGACTAGGGCCGGACCAGTGGTCCAGTGAGCCGAAGTCGGGACGAAGAGGTCGGAAGGTCGGTGCGATACGCCGGCACGACGCAGAACTGACTAGCGGAACCGAACTTTGTAGATCTTGAAACGGTCAGCGGTAGTTTTCCCGCGCCGAAAGGTCGAATCTGGCGTTGAGCGGTGGATAAACGGTCATTTGCAACTTGCATCGACAGCCAAGGCGATCACCTGATCGATCAAGGTTCCCCTATTAATCATAATAATCCGGTCGCGACTGCGCCAACCTGCGATATTCCAACTGGTTGGCCAAGCAGCTTTCCCTGCCTCACGCAAAATGCGGTTTTGGCTCAACCGAAATCCGAATTCTTTAGAGCTCAGTTGGTGACATGCGTCACCAACCAGCTTCGGGTGTCGCCGCGGATTGGCCATGGGTCTCTCAACTGAGGGGCCTCGCGCCATCTCGTCGACCTGGCCCCGCCCCAACCGCGCGTGTCAAGGGGGCTCATCCGTCGACGCTGGACGTGGGCGCTGGGTCTGCCCCCTTGACGCGTGTGGTTGCCCTCGTGGAGGTCGACGAGATGGCGCGATCCCCGGTCCCACCGCTGAACGCGAGCTGTCGACGTCTTCGACCATCTCGGAGACCTGCCGCGCGGCGAGCGCAGCCCTTGATCTTGTTTGCGGTCCCTGTGGGGCTGATCGGCCGCTGTTCTGTCCGGCCAGGTTAGGCCCTACCTCCCCGTCGCCGGGCGCGGGTGGGTGCCCGCCAGGGCGGGCCCCGCCCGCTTGCCCGAGCGACACAGGGACGGGGCCGTGAAGACCCTGCCGGACAGGATCAGCAGAGTGCGGCCGAGCGGCCCCGCAGGGGCCGCCTTGATGAAGAAAAGAAACTCTGAACACACCTGCTGAGCGCCGGTCGACGGATGCGCTGCGGCTAGGTGGTTGAGATGGCTTCCAAGGTCAGGTGCCACGGGTAGGTGTCCATGATCTTGCCGCCGTGTCGGGGAGGGTGTGGAACGAATCCGCCGTCGCCGAAGAGCACGGTGATGCCGGATTGGCGAAGCTCGTCGATGCTGCGGAGGAACACTCGGTTCGCGGCTAGGGCGGTGTTGACGAACGGTAGGACGGCGGTGCGGACTCCAAGACCGGTCAGCTCGGCGAGTTGCGTGAGTACGTAGGTGTCGGCGATGCCCGTGGCCCACTTGTTGATCGTGTTGTAAGTGGCCGGTGCGACGATCACCGCGTCCGCTGGGGGCAGGGCTGGTTGGCCTGGTCCCTGGTGTCCGGTTCGGACGGGGTTGCCGGTCAGCTTTTCCAGGGTGTCGAGGTCGAGGAAGTGCTGTACGGCGGCAGGTGTGGCTACGCAGTGCACGGTCCAGCCTGCGTCGATCGCCAGGTTGATCATGACACCGATGTGGTGGGCGGGTCCGGCTCCGCAGATCATCAGGTAGAGGACCTTGCTGCTCACGCGGGTACTCCTGCTCGTTCTGCCATCTGCTTGACTATGCGGCCCGGCTCCCCCGTGGTGTTCGCCAACAACAGGCGCAGGAGGCTGTGCGCCAGCGGTCGGCAGCGGACCTCTTGGGGTGCTGTGTGTTCGACCTGGGCCAACAGTCTGGCTGCGTCTCGGTACTCGCCGCACATGATCTTGGCTTCGGTGAGGTCGAGTAGGAAGCTTGCTCGCCGTTCCGGTGACAGTCCTGCGATGGCTTCGCGCGGGATTGTCTCAGCGAAGCTGAGGGAGGTCTGGGAGTCATGCAGGCGGACCAGGGCCGCCACGCGGTGGACGGCGACGTTGGTGCGACCGAAGTAGGTGTGATGGGTGCGGTAGTGCCGTTGCATCCGTTCCGCGGCCTGTGATGCCTGCTCGTGCATGGCAAGGGCCAGTGGTGCGTCTTCGTGTTCGGCTGCGGTGATCGAGGCGGCGAGGAACAACATGCCCATGAGTGAGAGCAAGTGTTCTTCGTTGTCGGCAACCTCGGCGCGCATTCCGTCGGCCATCGTCTGCAACGCGGAGATCGCCTCGGTCGGCTGCTGGACGCTGGTCATGGCGCGGGCCAGGCTGCGGGTCGCTCGGGCCATCGACCACGTGTCGTTGACGGCGAGTGCGGTGTGGATGGCTCGGTCCGCGGCTAGCCAGGCGATGTCGTTGCTTTCGAACTTGAGCAGCATTGAGGACGCCAGGCGGTAGGTCGTCACCAGGACCCGGTAGGCCTCTACGGCTTCTGACTGGGGTGCGGTGGATACGGCTCGTTGTGCGTCGCCGAGCAAGGTCGGGAGATGCTGGGCCACGGTGGTGAAGTGGGAGGCGGTCCAGGCGTGGTCGAGATAGTCGGCCTGGCGCTGGAGGTTGGCCAGTACGACGGGGGCTGCTGCTTGGCGGCCGAGGGCGGGGTAGCTGCCCAGGGCTGATCGGATGGCCAGGACTTCGGTTGGGTCGACGCAGGCGCTTGCGCGTTCGGCGGCGGGGGCGTCGGTGAGCACGGTGGGGTCGATGCCGAGTGCGTCGGCGACCAGCTCCAGCGTGGGCAGGCGGACTAGGTGGCGTTCGCCGGTTTCGATCTTGTCCAGCCACGAGGTTGAGCGGCCAACCATGTCGGCGAACTGCTTGCGGCCGATGTTGCGGCGTAGTCGCCAGTAGCGGACGCGCTTCCCGATCTCGTGTGCTGGGTCAGCCATACAAGGCTCCTGAACTTCGACCGGTTCGCCTCAGCACAGCGTAACTGGCGGACACTCACACATTTTGTACAACGCGTAGCGCTCGAAGCTTCCTAGGTTCTCTACCAGGCACTTGGCGTCGGGGAGCGGTGGGACTCCCTGCTCATCGCGCAACGTCTCCGGCGCTGAGTGCCGTCCATCCGTTCCGATGGCGACACCGTGAGGACCAGCGCCCGTGAAGCCCGAGACTGAGCCCGCCCGGCTCTCGACCCCGCTCGAGTCCAGCGTCTACGGCTACCTCTTGGCCGAAGTGCCCGATGAGATTCAGATCGGGCTGTGGCGCAAGGAGATCGCCGCCTTCTGCGAAGCGCGGGGTCACCGCCTGGCGCTCGTCTTCGTCGATCGTGGGATTCCGCATGAGCAGGTCGCCAGAATCGGTTTCACGGCGCTGCTCGACGCCTTGGCGCTGAGGGCCACTCAGGCAGTCGTCGTGCCGAGCCTTGATCACCTGTCCTCCGACAACCACGCCATCGCGGTTCTACGGCGGTCCATCCGGCGCACCGGAACGGACCTAGTCGTGATCGATGGGGAAGTCGATGACGTGAAGGTGGACGGCGCATGAGCATCGCGGCCGGTTTCAACCGCGGTAAGGGCGTTGAGTGATGGAGCGCGAGGAACGGATCTTCCTGGCTTCCCTGACCGAGGCCAATCAAGAGGTGCGCCGATACATCACGCGCGTGTTGGACGAAGGGACCACGCTCAGCATCACTGAGTACACCCGGCCTCTGTCCGATGTTGAGCAGAACCTCGGCGCGCTCCTGTCGCGGTTGGGGCGTGTTCTCATCGAACGGTCCGAGGGGCGCGGTGGCTCCGTCGTGGATGCGACCGCGTATCAAAGCGCAGCGGTCGCACCTAAGGCTCCTGAGGTGCAGTGATGGGCACGCATAGGCAGCGTCGGCGTGCCCAACGTGCCGACTACCACCAAGTTCTCGGTCGTCACCTGCGAGCGTTGCGGGAGGCGCGGGACATCACGGGCCTCGACCTCGCGGAGCGGTACGGCATATCGACCTCGTCGGTGTCCAAGATCGAGAAAGGCACGCGGAGTCCCTCCCCCACGTTGCTCGGCTTCTACTGCGACGCGTTGGAGGTCGACGCGCTCGATCTGCTGGCCCAGGTGGGGCTCACCTACCGGTTGCACCGGAACCCGTTCACCGCGCGGGAGCCGTCGCACATCTCGTTGCTGTTGGACGGCCTTGCCCTGTACGCCGGTGTTCCGGGTGTCCGGGCTCTCGACGATCCGTCTGACCTGGCGTTGCCGGGCGAGGTGAGCAGCGCTCCTGAGCAAGGCCTGGACGTTCCGGACAGGGAGGTTCGTCAGGTCAGGGAGCAGGCGGCGGAGGTTCTGGCGGCCAAGGGGCTCGCGGCCTTGGAACTTGCTGCCGAGTGCCGTGCTGCTCGGTGGCGACGGGCTTCCAGAGCGAGGGGTGCCAGCACCGCGAGCAAGCTGCGTGCCAACGCCAGGTTCGTCGAGTGGTCTCGGATCGCGGCGTCATGCTTGCGTTGATCATCCTGGCCAGCGTGGCTTGCGTCGTCGTGTGGACATGGGTGATCGGCGACATTTACGGCTGGTGGGGGCCCTGACGTTGGTCACTTAGCAGGCCTGCCCTGCCTCCCCTAGCCTTGCCAGCGTGGCGACCACGGAGACCGGCGGCCGGTTCGACTCGACTTCGGCGGTGGCCGTTCTCGGGTCGGCGTGTGCCGCGGCTGGGTTGGAGGCCGAGGACGCCGAGTTGCTGCGGCTGGGTGAGAACGCGATTTTCCGTCTGCGGGATTCGGCCTGCGTGGTGCGCATCGGCAGGAACATGAGCCACTGGGCGGACGCGGCGAAAGAGGTCGCGGTTTCCGGGTGGCTCGTGGGACGCGGGTATCCGGCCGCGAAGGTTCTTGGGCTGTCGCAACCGTTGGAGGTGGACGGCCACCCGGTGACGTTCTGGGAGCACATCGACGGGCGGAACGGGGCTCGGCAAGACGTCGGGGTGCTGGCCGAGCTGCTGAGTGAACTTCACTCGCTCAAGGCACCCGAGGATTTCCAGCTCCCGGAGCAAGCCGTGCTCGACCGCGTCCGGCCGCGAATCGAGTCGTCGCAGGTGTCGGATGCCGACAAGCGCTTGTTGATCGAGACGTGCGAACGGCTGGAAGCCGAGCTAGCCGCGGTGGAGTTCCCGCTGTCGCCCGCTCCGACGCACGGGGACGCGCACGTGCAGAACCTCATGATCACGGCGTCCGGGCCGGTCCTGATCGACTTCGAGCGGTTCTCGTGGGGGCAGCCCGAGTGGGACTTGGCGACGACGGCCACGGAGTACCGGACGGCTGGTTGGTGGACCGATGCCGAGTACGCGCGGTTCGTCGACGTCTACGGGTTCGACGTGACCGCGTGGAGCGGGTTCGACGTCCTCCGCGCGGTGAACGAGATCAACATGACTACGTGGATCATGCAGAACGTCCAGGAGTCCGAGGAGATCGCGGCCGAGTACTCGACTCGAATGCGGACCATCCGGGCGGGTGAGCCGGTGGCGGCTTGGAAGCCGTTCTAGGCCACCCGCGAGAGCAGAACGGCTGAACCGAGCGTCAAAGTCGGGTACTGCTGCAAGATCCGTTCGGCCAGCCGTGCGGTCAATGGGTGCCGTGCGTGCGCCTGGTTGAGGCTGTCGTAGAAGTCCGTCAGGTACCGGGTGTACCTGCTCGACTGCAACGGGCCCGCCAGGTCCACGGCGTCCATCGCCAGGGCGACGGCCTCGTCCAGGTCGCCGTTCGTCAACGCCCCCGCCGCGCTCACCATGCCGATGAACGCTCGTGTCCTCGGCGGCGTACCGGCCGCGCTGACTGCTCGGTCGGCGAACAGGCGGGTTTCGTCAGCCCTGCCCAGGTCTCGGAAGCCGTGGGCAGCCTCGCCCGCGAGTTCCTCGGCGTTGAAGTAGCGGATCCACTCCGGTTCGTCGTCCGGGCTGTGGCGGTCGAAGAGCTGTTCGGCCTGCGACAGCACACGGGCGAACTCCTTGACGTGGCCTCCGCTGGCCAGGGCTCGTGCCTCCATCGCGAGGAACATCGACGCGACCGCGGGCGTGGCCTTGCCGAGTGTGGCGGACTGGGCGGCGCGGGCGAACTGCACGGCGTCGGCGTGCTTGCCCAGGTAGTTCGCCTGGTGGCTGAGGTTGGACAGGAGACGACCACCGATCACGGAGTCGTTCGCCTCGCGGGCCAACTTGAGGCCCTGTACGAAGTACCGCTGTGCCGCGCCGTGGCGGCCGGAGTCGTAGGCGCTCCAACCGAGCAGTTGCGCGACCTCGGCGGCGGCACTGAAGAGTTCGCGGCGAACGTGCTCGGGGTGCGGCTGGCGGAGGAGTGGAGCGATCTCGGACTTGAAGTAGAACAACAGCAGCTTGCGGACGTGGCCGCCGCCGTAGTGGAAATCGAGGTCCATGAAGTGTGCCGCGGTTGAGCGGATCGCCTGCGCTGCTGGACCTCCGGACCGCAGTAGCTCCGAACCGTCAGCGACGTGCAGCGAGTCACCGAAGAGGTAACCGGTGATGATTCCGGGCGTCGCCGAGGTCGACCAGGTGGAGCCGATCAACGTCGGCTGGTCTTCGAGGTCGGCTGAGGTGAGCTTGCCCAGCAGGTCGACGGCGGTCCCCGAGTCGGCGGGGTACTCGGCACCGTGGGCGGTCGAGTCGACTCCGACCGCCTGGAGGCCGCCGCTGAACCCGATCTCCTCCGGCGTCACCAGGCGTCCAAGTTTCGAGCCCAGGGCAAGCGCTATGTAGTGCTGGGTCGCGGCCTTCGGGCTCGTTCCGTCCAGCCAGCGGCGCACGGACACGTGGTCCGCCGCAATCGTTTCCCCATCGCGGGCCGCGAGGTCGCGCACCCTGGCGGCGAGTCCCTTGTTGCTGACCTCGGCCTGCTGCATCAGAGCAGCTAGAAGCCGGTTGGGCTGTTTGGCCGCACTCATCCGGCCACCAGGTCACAACGGGCGTGCACTCCCCTACGCACCCCTTGCACCCCCTCCGTGTCCACATGCACCCCTTTGAGCACACTGTTACACATCGGGTGACCTGGCGTTTGCTGTTCACATGACACCAGCACCGAACGAGTTGCGGATCATCCACCAACGGCTCCGCGAACTGCTCACCGAGATTCAGGGGCTCACGGACGCTGTGGGCCGTTTGGAGGCTCGGCAGCGGCTTCCAGGCGGTCGACCCGCCGCCCCAGCTCCTCCAGAGCCCGGAGCGACTGGTCAAGAAGAGCCTTGATCTCGTCCAGCGAGGTGGGCTCGTCAGCCTCACTGTGGTCGCGAACGAAGATCCCCACGTTCGCGATGCGCTTGACCCATCCGCCATCGGACAGGACGCCCAACGCCTTCTGCACTGTGGCCGTGGTGGTCTTGTACTCCTCGGCCAGAGCCCTCAAGGACGGCAGCCGATCGCCTGGCTGCAACTCGCCGCTCTCGATCTTCGCCGCGACCTGGTTCGCCAGGTGCTGGTACGGGTGCGTCTGCGGCGTCCCTGTGCTCATGGCTTGAACCTACCTAGCTCGACTTAGCTCGTGCTAGATCACCCGATCGGGGCACGTGAACCGAGCTAGCTCGTGCTACCTTTGAGCTAGCTCGAACTAGCTCGCACTAATACGGAGGACGGCATGGCACTTCAGAACATCCCCGCGAACCTGGGTGGCTTCCGGCTCATGGTCACCGAGGCTCCCGCGGTGAAGATGCGGGAAGCCAAGGACGGCACCCTGACGCCCGTCGTGGACCGGGAGACGCAGGAAGAGCAGTACGTCGTGGTGCTGTTCGCCAAGCCGAAGCCGGTCGCGGGTCGTCGCGCCGGCAAGGGAGAGGAGATCCGGGTCAACCTGCCCGGCGCTCCGGCGGACGAGTTCGACGAGGGCGACTACGTCGAGCTGATCAACCTCGTGATCAACACCTACGAGATGCGCGGCGACGACGGGAAGATCAGCGCCTCGGGCATGTGGTTCAAGGCCGACGGTCTCAAGCCCGTCCTCAAGTCCGTGGCGTCCTCTGCCGCCTAGCTCGTCCCCGTCTCGCGTGACGTTCGTCCGCTGACGTTTTCCTAAGCCGTTTTCCTGGGCTGCTTGTTCTTTGAGAATTCCACAGTGGGTAGAGCCATGCCTAAATCCGGCACCTATCACGGGTGCCGGGATATTCGGCGGCGTCAGGCGTACGCACTATCGCTCCTGACGTCTGCCGTGCATCCCGAACGATTCGGAGGAACGCATGGATAAGCAGAGTTACCCGATCCTCGTGTCCGGTGACGGTGTCGAGAATGACCCGCGTTTCACCGTGGGGCTGATTTTCGAGGTGATCGACGTGCTCGAACGGCACGGGTATCCACGTCCGGCCGAGGCGGACTACGCGCACCTGCACAGCGGCGTGTTTCGGCTGTTGTACCAGTTGGCGGGGTGATCACGTGGCCGAGGACCTGTTCGGCAACGACGTCCCCGACACCCTCGCATCGGTGCGCACGCCTCGACCGGTCACCAACGACATGACAGCCGTGATGACCGTGCTCGACCGAGCCCAGCACGAGTTTGGCTATGTGCTGGCCGGGGCGTCCCGTCAGGTGTTTCGCCGCTGCGGCGGGGACAAGATGCGGCCGATTCCCCGGTGGGAGGCCGCCGTGGTGCACCAGTTGATCGAGGTCGGTCAGCTCACCGTCGGCGGCACCCACTTCCTGCGCTGCGGGGCTGTCCGGGGTCACGCCAACTCGGTGCTGATGCCCAAGACCACCCGTCTCCAACTCGGCCGGTGGCGGGCGTTGAAGAACCCACCCGCGTGGAACAAGGCGGGCTAGGAAACCGACTCGAAAGGCACGTCAGTGGCAATCGCGCAGAATAAGGCAGCGGAGAAGTACGGGCAGTTCGTCGCTGCGATCGATTTCGTGACGGACATGCTCGGACCGTTGGAAAAGTTGATCGAGAGGATGAAGGAGAACCGTGCTCCGGCCGGTGCGTGGCGGATCGCGTCGCCGGAAGACCTGAAAAGGATGCTCGCCAAGTCCCGCGCTGATCTGAGCGCGCTCAAGGACCAAGCGGTCAAGTACGAAACCGAACTGACCACCCGCGAATGGAAGGCGTAACCGTGTCGCATCAGCTTGACGCTGCGTTGGACGACCTTGGCAAGGCCATGAAGGTGCTGCGGGACTCGACGCGTCAGATCCCGTTCCGGCGGGAGGGGTTCCGGGCGGTGCACCACGAGTTCGCCCGGTCCACCGCCGCCCTACGGGTGGCCCTGTCCTACGCCCGATCCCAGCTCGACGAGCCCTCGGTGCGTCGTCGTCGCAACCGTCGCCGATAGCCCAGAACCCATCAGGCAGCGGCCGATCAGTACGTGATCGGCCGCTGTCGTCGTCTCCAGGGAAGGGAGTCACCATGCGAAACAAGTCCAAGCGCGGTGTCGGTGCGGAGTTCCGGGCCGTGTTGTGGATGGTCCGGCACCCCGCCTCGGTCGCCACCCCGGCCGCCGTCGCCGCGTCCCTGTCCTACCTCGGTCCGAGTCTCACCGGGACGGTTCTCGGTGGTGTCACTGCTGGCTCGGTCGGCTGGTACCGGGCCCACCCGGACACCTTCGATCACTACGCCGCCCCAGTCATTCGGTCGTGGCAGCGGCGCTGGGCCGGGGCGTACACCGGTCGTCGGTGGGCGGATCTCATGGGCGCGTGCCAGTTGACCCGTGAGCACCACCGAACCGGCCGCACCCTCGTCCCGCGCGTGCTCAAGGTCCGGTCGTGGTCGGCGTCGATCGACACGGTCCGGGTCAAGCTCGTCCCTGGTCAGGCGTTGCGGGCGTTCGTCGCCCAGGTCGACGAGTTGGCGGCCACGCTCAAGGCCGAGCGGGTCGCGGTGGAGCGTGGCAAGCCTGGTGAGGTCGTGTTGATCGTCCAGCGTGACGAACCCTTTGACCAGGTCATTCCCGCTCCGGCGTTGCCGGAAGAGTGCTCCGCGGTTGACCTGCGGGCGCTGTGTCTCGGGGAGACCGAACTCGGCACCGACTGGAACGAACCGCTGTCGGGAACGCACCACCTCACAGCGGGCGCGACTGGTTCGGGCAAGAACTCGGTGGCCAATGCGAAGCTGCGGGCGGTCGCGCCGTTGATCCGGGATGGGTTGGTGCGGCCGTGGGTGTGTGACCCGAAGCTGTTCGAGTTCGTCGCGCTCAAGCCGATCCTTGACGGTCGGTATGCGGATTCGGCGGATGACTGCGCCGAGTTGATCTCGCTGTTCCGGGACAACATGGAGCGCAAGCAGCGCCGGTTGCAACGCGCCGGTGTGCGGTCCGTGCCGGTCTCGCGGGAGCACCCGTTGGACTGGTTGATCATCGACGAGATCGGGTCGTTGATGGCCTACCGGCCCGACTTCGCCCACGAGATCACCGCCGCCTGTTCTGTCATCACCTCGATGGGCCGCGCGACCAACGACGTCTTGGACGCCTATGTGCAGGAGCCGTCCAAGGACGTCGTCCCGATCCGGGACCTGATCCCGCACCGGGTGTGCCTGCGGGTGACCTCGGAGCGGCACCCGGACATGGTCCTGGGTGACGGGGCCCGTGAACGCGGCGCGATCGCCGATCAGATCCCGGCTGACGAGTCCACCGCCGGGATCGGGTTCCGGGTGGATTCCCGCTCCCGAAACCCCAAGCGCGTCCGCGCGGCCTTCACCACGGATGCGGACATCACCGAACTCGTGGAGTTCGTCAAAGCCGGTCCTAGCGACTCCGCGGCCGGTTCGGGCCTGCGCGTCGTCGCCTGACCTTCCCCATCACTTCGCCTCACTTCCGGAGGTTTCCTATGTCTGCCAACGATTCCCCGCGTTCCCTCGACCGGATCATGCGGGCGGTGCGGTCCGCGATGCGGTCCAAGGGCCTGCCACGTCCGGACCGGTTGGTGATATCGACACGGTCCCGCTCGGTGCACATGGAGTTCACCACCGGGACCGCCCCCGACCGCCTGGCCGCGCTGCTGCTCTGGTCCATCACGCTGGACGGAGTGTCCCTGGCCTGGACCCACCAACCGCGAACCTCGGTGTCCGTCGCCGCGAACGGCCGCCGATCCGGGATCTCCTACGGCCTGGCGGCGACGGTCAACGTGACAGACCTCGACGGCCACCCCGGCACCGATCAAGGCAAGCCCGTCATGGTGCTGGCCGGGGTCTTCCGACTCGCCCCCTGCGTCACGGAGTCCGTCACCCACGAAGAGGTCGCCCGCCTGGTCCACCTGGGCCGGTCGGTGCTGGCCCGTCGCGCCGTCGCGGCGGGGGTGGCCGCGTGAACGCCGACGACCAGACCAGTTACGCGGGGTACCGGGCGTTGATGCTCGTGCTGTTCGGCCGCTCCGGGCAACCCCCGGCCTGGCGCGCCCAAGCAGCCTGCGCGGGTCAGGACACCGAAGAGTTCTTCGACCCCAAGCGGATCGAGGCGGTCAAGGACGTGTGCGCGGGCTGCCCGGTGCTCGCCGAGTGCCGCGCCGACCAGCTCGGGTGGGAGAGCAGCGGTCAGGGGTCCCGCCGCTACTACGCCTCCGGGACCGTGGCGGGGCTGTCCGGGCCGGAGCGCAAGCGTCTCCACTACCCGCGCACGCCTCACCGCACGAACGTGGCCTGAACCGTGTTCGGCAAACCCAAGCAGCACAACGACAATCCGTCCGGCGAGACGCGGTCGGTGCGCAAGCTGCGGGCCAAGTTGGACGAGTCGCACCAACTCCACCAACTCACCGGGGACCCCCAACTCAACGCCGTGCGGGCCGACCGGTTCCGCGCCTCGGTGACCCGGTGCATGTGGGCCTTCCTCGCCGCCGGGCTCGGGTTCACCACCACCGGTGTCCACGACTTCCTCGCCGGACACCTCGCCCCCGCTGACCCGATGTGGTGGGGCGCGTGGCTGGTCGAACCCGCGTTGGCGGGAATCCTGATCACGCTCTTGAGGTGGGAAGCGGAGATGATCTCGCGCGGCATCTCCGCCGCTCACCAGACCGTGACCCGGCTCAAAAGGGTCCTGCTCGGCGCGACGCTGGTCACCAACGTGTGGTCTTCCGTCCGGCCGCCCTCGGGGCCGATCAATCACGGGATGGTGTTCCTGCACGTGGTCATCCCGCTGGTGGTCTACCTCATCGCCGAAGTCATGCCGATCATCCAGCAACGCTGCACGGCAGCACGGGACCAGGCGCTCAACGCCATACCAACGCAGGTCGCTGACCAGCCACGACCCGAGGTGCCCGAGCCGAAGTCCGCGGTGAGCGCTCCGATTCGGCTGCGGCTTCCGGCGCCCATGATCGAGGCCCTGCGCGTCAAGCGGGACCAGGTCGACGCGCTCGGCCGTGAGCTGACCGCCCAGGACGTGCAGGACGCCGTCAAGGTCGCCCCCGACTACGCCGCGCGCATCGTCCGGGAACTCGCCACCACCTGAACCACCCCACTCATCAGGGGCATGACCAACGCATCGGTCATGCCCCTTTGCGTTGCGCCCCCAACGAAAGGAGGTCACCACATGCTGACTTTGGAAGACCGCATCCACGCTCGACTCAAAGCCCCCGACTACCGCGAATGGCGCGACAAGGTCACCGCCATCGGCGGCTGTGCCGCACCGATCCGGCTATTCGGGGCGTGGCAACTCCACGACACCACCACCGGCTCCGTCATGGCCCACCTCGGCGGCGAGGTGTTCATCCCGTGCGGCAATCGGCGTCAGAGCGTCTGCCCGACCTGCTCCGACCGCTACGCCGCCGACGCCTTCCACCTCATGCACGCAGGCCTATCCGGGGGCTCCAAAGGCGTCCCTCTCACTGTCTCGGAGAAGCCACGGGTGTTCGCCACCCTCACGGCTCCGTCGTTCGGGCCTGTACACAACCGGCGCACGCATCCCAAGAGCGGCAAGGTCCTCCCCTGTGCCTGCGGGGACTTCCACCACCCTGATGACCCGCGCGTCGGCGGGCCGCTGGACTTCAGCACGTACGACTACGTCGGCGCGGTCCTGTGGCAGGCACACGCGGGCAAGCTCTGGCACCGGTTCACCATCGCCCTGAGGCGTGCCCTGGCGAACGCCGCGGGGCTGGCGGTGCGGGAGTTCAAGGACCACGCACGGGTCTCCTACGCCAAAGTCGCCGAGTACCAGCGACGCGGCCTGGTCCACTTCCACGCCGTCATCCGCATCGACGGACCCGACGGGCCCCACGACTCCACGCCCCGATGGGCGACCACGGAACTGCTCGACCACTGCGTGAAGTCCGCGGCTGCCTCCGTGCTGCTCGAAACGGCACGACCTGACGGCCTGGTGCTGCCGCTGGTCTGGGGCAACCAGGTCGACGTCCGGCCCATCCGCCCGACCTCAGCGCACGAGGTCGAGGACGAGTCCGGCGCGATCAGCGAACACAAGCTGGCCGGGTACGTCGCCTAGTACGCGACCAAGGGGACCGGGAAGACCGAAGCGGCCGACCGGCCGATCCGCTCCCAACTGGAGATCGACTACCTGAGGGTGTCCGAGCATCACCGGGCGATGATCCAAACCGCCTGGGACCTCGGTGACCTCCCTTTTTACGAGGAACTGAATCTCAAGCGCTGGACGCACATGCTCGGCTTCCGCGGCCACTTCCTGACCAAGTCCAAGCACTACTCGAGCACCTTCACCGCCATCCGTGGTGAACGTCGCGCCTTCCGCGCACAGGAAACCCTCGACCGCCTCGGCCTGGAGGCGGACTCGGTCGTGGTCGTCAACGACTGGGCTTACACGGGCTCCGGCTACGACAACGACGCCGAACGCGAACTGGCCTCGGCCGTCGCCGATCGACTCCGCGAACAACGACGCCGCAAGTACGAAAGGGAGGTAGCGGCATGAGGACAACACGACTGCAAGCCAAGTGGCACACGGTCTCCGAGGTTGCGGAACTGCTGGGCTTCGGCCTGTCCAAGACCAAGATGCTCGTTGCCTCCGGTCAGATCCGGTCTCTCAAGGACGGACGCAACCGGCGGGTCCTGCCCGAGTGGGTCGACGAGTACGTGACCCGGCGCGCTGCTGAGGCGGCCTGAGATGGCGGGCAAGGCACGTGCCAACGGTGAGGGGTCGATCTACCCCCACCGCAACGGGTTCGCCGCGTACGTCTGGGTTCAGACGCCAGTAGGCGACAAGAAGCGGAAGTACGTCTACGGCAAGACCAGGGAGGAGGTGCACGGCAAGTGGCTCAAGCTCCACCAGGCCGCCAAGGACGGGCCAGTGGCGACCGCTGTTCCGCGGCTGGACACCTTCCTCAACTACTGGCTCACGGAGGTGATCAAGCCCAACCGCGCCCCGCTGACCCACGTCAACTACGAGCTGTTCTGCCGGCTCTACATCGTCCCTGGCATAGGTGAGCACCGGCTCGACAAGCTGAGGATGCGGGAGGTCCAGCAGTGGATCAACAAGCTCCCGACCATCTGCCAGTGCTGTGCACAGGGCAAGGACGAACGGCGCGACAAGAAACGTCGCCGCTGTTGCGCGCTCGGCGCGTGCTGCCACGAATCACCCTCGTCCCGAACGATCAGCGATATCCGGGCCTGCCTGCGATCGGCGCTGAGCTACGCGGTCAAAGAAGAGCTGATCACGCGGAACGTGGCGAAACTGGTGAGCCTGCCCGCCGTCCGAAAGCGGAAGGGCAAAGCGTGGTCGAGCGATGAGGCCAGGACGTTCCTCGAATCGGCGCGTGACGGCCGGGACCCGATGTACGCGGGTTACGTCCTGGCCGTGGTGCTCGGGATGAGGAAGGGCGAAATCCTCGGGCTCACGTGGGGCTCGGTCGACCTCGACAACCTGGACCTAGCGATCAACTTCCAGCTCCAGCGGGCCAGCGGCGAGTTGCTGCACCGTGCGACCAAGACCGAAGCGTCCGACGACACGCTGCCCCTCCCCGTCATCGTCGTGACGGCACTCCGGCTCCGAAAGCTGGCGCAGGAAGCCGACAGGAAGGCGGCGGGACCCGCTTGGCAGAAGTCCGACCTGGTGTTCACTACGGCGTTCGGCAACCCGGTCGATCCGCGGAACTTCAACCGTTCGTGGGATCGGCGACTGGCCAGGTCTGGGGTGAGGCGGATCACCGTGCACGACGGCCGTCGGTCCTGCGCGACGCTGCTGGTCGACCTCGACGTGCACCCGAGGGTCATCATGCGTATCCTGCGCCACGCCCAGTTCGCGGTCACGATGGAGATCTACTCAAGGGCTTCGTCCAAGGCGACCACGGACGCGCTCAAGCGGTTGGGCGAAAGCCTCGACCAAGGCGGCACAATGTAGCCATGGCGATCACGTTGTCACCTCATGCTGATGTCAGTTCCGTACTGAGCACGTTGCAACAAGCAATAAATAACGTGAACAACCTTCGCAGTCCAGCACTGATGAGCACGGGAAGTCGCCTACATTCATACATACAGTGGACCAATACGACGGCAAGCGCACTACGCGGACAAGTCGACCGAGGCGACGTCGACAGCCTAATTCTCACTCCCGACTATCAGCGTCTAGCCGCACTGCTCGGTAGCTCATCCCTGAACAACAGCAATAATCCGTCGATCGAGGGCTTACTGAACGCCGAGATGACCGAGCGGGTGGACGAACTACAAAAAGAGCTGAAGGAACTGGAGCAGCAGCACAAATTCTGGTCATCAGGTACGGCACTCCGCATGGTCCTGGACACCAACGTCTACCTTAAGGGACCCAAGATCGAAGATCTACGTCAAGCTGACCTGACCCTCGACGCAAGTCAGCCACTGTGCCTAGTAGTACCTTCGGTGGTATTGGACGAGTTGGACAATCTCAAGTCGTCCAATGACAAGCATGTGCGATGGCGGGCGGGCCTGTCCAGCGCGGTGATCTACAACAGGCTGCGTAGGAACGCAACAAGCCTAGGCGTCCTTCGCGAAAGGGACGCGGAAGGTGCGGAAATCACAATCGCCTACCTACCTGACCCTCCCGGCCATCAGCGCCTTCCAATCGCCGACGATGAGATCGTCCGCAGGACGTCCGCGCTCGCGCCACTGACCAAAGACACCATCGGGCTGATCACTCACGATGCAGGTATGGCTCTGCGCTCTGAGTTGGCTGACCTAATCACCATTCGCTTGGTTGACCCGGTGGAGAACGAACCCGAGCCTGAGCGACCGGCACCCAAGCAGAAGCGGCAGGGACAGGGACAGGGACAGGGACACAACCCTCAGCAGCAGAACTGACCAACCAGCCCGTTGCTGTACTTCGCTGCTGTACTCAACGTCGAAGGCCCGGCCACTGTGGAGTGACCGGGCCTTCGACCTGGGTGGAGCTGCGGGGAATCGAACCCCGGACCTTCTCGATGCGAACGAGACGCGCTACCAACTGCGCTACAGCCCCTCGTTGTCGTGCGAGAGAAGCATATCAGTAGCGCGGGGGTGGTTTTGCCACCCCCTCCTATTCGCCCGCGGCGCGTCGGTACGGCTGGTACTGCGGGCCGTCTAGCTCGACGAACACCGGATCTTCGTCGTCGGCCTCGACCACGATCGTGCCCGGACGGGTGCGGTGCCGGAACACCGGTCGAGGGGCGAGTCCGGACTCCTGCGGCTCCTCGACTTCCGGCTCGGCCTCTTCCACGACGGGCGCGCGCGTCTGCTCCGGCCGAGGGGCCGGAGCCGGGGCCGGGGCGGAGCGGCGACGGGCGTGGGCGAGGCGGGACTGGCGGCGGGCGCGGATGTCCTCCTCGATCCGCACCTGGCGGCGGAGGTAGACGAGGTAGCCGACGAGCGCGAGGTCGACGGCGGCGTGCCCCCACCAGACCACCGGGTAGAGGATGCCCGCGAGCAGGCCGGTCACCAGCGAGGTGATCAGCATGAACGCGACGACCCGACGGCGGAACGCGTAGCGGGCCTGGGCCACGATGCGGGCGGTCTCGGCGTCGAAGCCGCCCCGGCCCGGTCGGTACGGTCGGTGCACGACGTCGTCGTCGAGGTACTCGTCGTAGTCGTCGTCGAATTCGGCCTCGAACTCGTCGATGAGTTCGTCGTCGGCGTCAGGCATGGGGTGCTCCTCTTCCATGCTGCCGCGCGTGCTCCCCGCTCGCACGTTCCGGGCGTCCGAGTCCGCGGTGCGAGCAACTTCCGTGCGCTTGCGGGCGACCATCGGGACGAGGACGACCAGCCAGGCAACTACGAGCCCGACGATGATCAACGAACTGGGCATCCCCGTCACCTCCCCCTGCCAGCAAGCGGAACGCGTCGTGCGTT
>Ga0247771_1000204_pt1 | contig 21808 bp, 16 predicted proteins | sample UWRJL197509C6_FD_179948 | JGI IMG/M metagenome (GOLD analysis project Ga0247771, IMG submission 179948) | Plant litter microbial communities from Arlington Agricultural Research Station in Wisconsin, United States - UWRJ-L197-509C-6 | ecosystem: Environmental > Terrestrial > Plant litter >... | reverse complement strand
CGCGACGAGGGCTGGCTCGCCGAGCACATGCTGATCCTCAAGCTCACCTCGCCGGAGAGCAAGGTCTACTACATCGCCGCGGCGTTCCCGTCGGCGTGCGGCAAGACGAACCTGGCGATGCTGGAGCCGAGCATCCCCGGCTGGAAGGTCGAGACGCTGGGCGACGACATCGCCTGGATGCGCTTCGGCGAGGACGGTCAGCTCTACGCCGTCAACCCGGAGAACGGCTTCTTCGGCGTCGCCCCCGGCACGGACTACCACACGAACCCGAACGCGATGCGGACGATCGCGAAGGGCAACTCGCTCTTCACGAACGTCGCGCTGACCGACGACGGCGACGTGTGGTGGGAGGGCATGGGCGAGCCGCCCGCGCACCTCACCTCGTGGAAGAAGCAGGACTGGACGCCGGACAGCGGCGAGCTGTCGTCGCACCCGAACTCCCGCTACTGCACGCCGATCGCCCAGTGCGACATCAAGGCGCCGGAGTGGGAGGACCCGAAGGGCGTGCCGATCTCGGCGATCTTCTTCGGCGGCCGCCGCGCCACGACGATCCCGCTGGTCACGGAGTCCCGCGACTGGCAGCACGGCGTGTTCATGGGCGCCACGCTGTCCAGCGAGACGACCGCCGCCGCCACCGGCAAGGTCGGCGTCGTGCGCCGCGACCCGATGGCGATGCTGCCGTTCATCGGCTACAACGCGGGCGACTACTTCAAGCACTGGCTGGAGGTCGGCAAGAACGCCGACGCCGACAAGCTGCCGAAGATCTTCTACGTCAACTGGTTCCGCCGCGGCGAGGACAAGCGCTTCCTGTGGCCCGGTTTCGGCGAGAACTCGCGCGTCCTGAAGTGGGCGATCGAGCGGCTCGAGGGCAAGGCCACCGCCGTGGAGACGCCCATCGGCCACGTGCCGACGGCCGACGCGCTGGACCTCGCCGGTCTGGACGCCTCGACCGAGGACATCGCGACCTCGCTGGCCGTGGACGTGGACGAGTGGAAGGCCGAGATCCCGCTCATCGAGGAGTGGTTCACCAAGATCGGTGACAAGCTTCCGACCTCGCTGCGCGACGAGTTCGACGCGCTGAAGCAACGCCTCGGCTGACAGCCCGAGGTGGGGACAGGAAGACCCGGTGGCCAACGGCGTCCACCGGGTCTTCCGCTGTTGTGCACAACTATCCACACGTCTTGAGCAGGGCTTACGCGAAGTTGTCCACAGCCTGTGCATGGATCTGTGCACAGGCTGTGGAGAAGGTCAGACGACCCCGACCAGCGCCACGGCCTGGTTCACGATGTCCCGCCGCTGCGCCTCGAACGCCGCGTCGGTCAACGCCGCCGGGTCGACCGGCTGGCCGAGCACGGGCGTGTGCAGGTGGCCGCCGAGCACGGCCGTCGCGCTGAGGCCGGTCCGCACGCGGTTGGCGCGGTACATGCTCTCGTTGGACAGGTAGTCGCCACCGCCGCCGGACGCCGCCGCCGCGCCGGGCGTGGGCTCGTCGCTGCGGCACGACATCGGGCCGGTGCCGGGGACGCTGCCGATCGGCCACTCGCAGAAGGACCGGTTGAGCTGCACCGGGAACGGCGTCGTGCCCGCGTCGATCATCTTCTGGAACGGCAGCGTGGTCTCGATGAACTCGGTCGCGGGCTGCGGCCAGCCCGCCGCGTCCGGCACCGGGCCGCGCGCGGACGCGTCGTTGTTGTCCGGGAACCCGCCGCGCCACCGCGACGCCCAGCGCTCCACGTCGAACCGCCCCGGCCTGCCCTGGCTGATCGTCACGAACGCGTCCGGCGTGGTCTTGGCCTTCAACGCCGTGCCGTAGACCGCCTCCACGACGCCCTCGTCGAACGCGCCCCACAGCACCGGCAGCACGGCGGCCTGGACGACGACCTTGCCCTGCGGGGTGTCGAACACCTTGCCGTCGAGCTGGAGCGCCGCCGCGCCCGCCGGGTTGCCCCGCCGCACGGAGGAGCCCTGGAGCTGGAACGGGTCGAAGCCGGTCACCACGATCTTGCGCACCCCCGGCTGCGCGGGGAACCGCACGTCGGGGACCCCGCGGGAGGCGCGGTCGACGGACTTGAGGAGCTTGCCGCGGTCGGCCGCGCCGAGGGTGAACCGGGGCGTCCACTGCCGCAGGGCTTTCGTGAGGTGCAGGCGCGCCCAGTACAGCGGCCGGTCGTCGTAGGCGTCCCACGCGGGCTGGGTGCTCTGCGCCCGCGTGACGGCGGCCTTCCACAGGTCGTTGCCCGCCAACGCGACGAGCTGCTGGGCGGCGCGCGTGGAGCGGGTGGCGCACAGCCGGTCGGTGAACGACTTCACGCTCGCGTCGAAGCCCGCCAGCCGGACCAGTTCGGGTCCGACGGCCGGGCCTCCGGTGACGAGCACGTCGTCGAGGCGCTGCTCCTCGACGCTCAGGGGTGCGGCGGGGTCGAAGCAGGCGCGGGCGTCCTGTTGGGCGGAGGCGACGCCCGGAGCCACGAGCAGGGACAGGGCGACCGCGGCGGGCACGAGCGCGCGCAGTCGGTGGGTGTGTTCACGGATCACGCTGTGATCGTTTCCGATCACCGAGCGTGGCGGTAGCCCATGAACCCGGCTCAGGCCGTCAGCCTGCGGTTTTCCAGGCTGAAAGGTTTTAACTTCACACCTGCCTCCGTCAACGCGGTCCGCGCCGCCGTCGCGATGACCACCGCGTTCGGGGTGTCGCCGTGCACGCAGAGGGAGTCGACCCGCGCCCGGATCCGGCGGCCGTCGACGCTGGTCACCGTGCCCTCGGTGGCCAGTTGGACGCACCGGCGGGCGATCTCCACCGGGTCGTGCAGCACCGAGCCGACCTGGTCGCGCGGCACGAGCGTGCCCGCCGCCGTGTACGCGCGGTCGGCGAACGCCTCGAACCGCACCGGCAGCCCGGCGACGTCGGCGCGCTTGAGCCACACCGCGCCGGGCATCCCCAGCACGGTGAGCGCCGGGTCGTAGGCGCGCACCGCGTCGACCACGGCGTCGGCCTGCGCCTCGTGCCGGACCAGCGCGTTGTACAGCGCGCCGTGCGGTTTCACGTACCCGATCCGCACGCCCGCGGCCCGCGCGCACGCGTCCAGCCCGCCGAGTTGGTAGAGCACCTCGGCCGTCAGCGTGGCGGGGGCGACGTCGACGAACCGCCGTCCGAACCCGGCCAGGTCGCGGTAGCCGACGTGCGCGCCGATCGCGACGCCGCGCTCGGCGGCCAGCAGGCAGGTGCGCAGCATCGTGTCCGGGTCGCCCGCGTGGAAACCGCACGCCACGTTCGCGCTGGTCACGATGTCGAGCAGGGATTCGTCGTCGCCGAGGCTCCAGTGGCCGAAGCCCTCGCCCAGGTCCGCGTTGAGATCCACGAGCCGCACCTCCCTGAGGAAGAAGGGTAAGGATTGTTCAACAATCCTTCAATACTCCAAACCGGTAAGATGGGCGGATGACCACGGCGCCGTCGCACGACTGGTTGGGCACCCTCGCGGAAGACCGCCTGAGCCAGGACCGGGCCCGCGCCGAACGCGTCGCCGACAAGCTCCGCGACCGGATGCTCGACGGCGAACTGCTCCCCGGCCTCCAGCTCAACGAGAAGGCCATCTCCGAAGCCCTCGGCATCTCCCGCAACACGCTGCGCGAGGCGTTCCGGCTGCTCACCCACGAACGCCTGCTGGTGCACGAGCACAGCCGCGGCGTCTTCGTGTGCGAGCCGGGCGTCGCGGAGGTCGCGGACATCTACGCCGCCCGACGGGTGATCGAGTGCGGCGCGATCCGCCGCTGGGCCGACGCGAGCGAGGGGGCCCGTCAAGGCGTGCGCGACGCCGTCGAGTTCGGCGTCCGCGGGGCGCGGTCGGACAACTGGCTCGACGTCGGCACGGCCAACATCCGCTTCCACCGGGCGATCACCGCGCTCGCGGGCAGCCTCCGGCTCGACGAGGAGGTGCAGCGGCTGCTCGCCGAACTGCGGCTGGCGTTCCACGTGATGGGCAACCCGCGCGAGTTCTACCAGGACTACCTGCCGATGAACCAGGCCATCCTGGCGCTGCTGGACGCCGATTCCGTCGCCGAGGCCGAGGTCGAACTGCTCCGGTACTTCGACACGGCCGAGTCTCATCTGGTCACTAGGCTGTCCGGCCGTTAGTTGGTCACGATTCGGTCGTTCAATCCGTAGTCGGTCCACTCGACACGGTGACGCTCCACACCCCTCCGGCCTAACATCTCGAAACACCTGAGTAACCAGGGCCGTACGGAGGGGCAACATGCCTTCTGCTCCACAGACCAGCGGTTTGCGCTGGAGCAACTGGAACCTGCTGCTGCTGGTTCCGCTGCTGATGTTGATCACGCCGTTCTTCAACTTCGCGAAACCCGCGGTGTTCGGCTTGCCGTTCTTCTACTGGTACCAGTTCGCGTTCGTCCCCGTGGGCGTCGTGTGCGTGGGCCTGGTGTTCCTGAAGACCAGGGACGAACCCGTGGAGCACGGAGCCGACCACCTCGCCGTCGACGACCTCGACGAAGGCGACTCGAAGAAGGGCAAGCGCTGATGCGGTGGACCGAGCTGGTCGTGTTCACGATCTTGTTCCTGCTGGTCACGGTGCTGGGGTTCTTCGCGGCGAAGTGGCGGCAGGGCGGCACCCTCGAACACCTGGACGAGTGGGGTCTCGGCGGCCGCAAGTTCGGCTCGTGGATCACCTGGTTCCTGGTGGGCGGCGACCTCTACACGGCCTACACGTTCGTGGCGGTGCCCGCGCTGATGTTCGGCGCCGGGGCGATGGGCTTCTACGCCCTGCCGTACACGATCATCCTGTACCCGATCGTCTTCCTGCCCCTGGTCCGGATGTGGTCGGTGTCGAGGGTGCACGGGTACGTGACGCCCGCCGACTTCGTGCGCGGCCGCTACGGCTCGCACTGGTTGGCGCTGATCGTCGCCATCACCGGCATCGTCGCGACCATGCCGTACATCGCGCTCCAGCTCGTCGGCCTGGAGGCCGTGCTGCGCACGATGGGCCTCAACGGCGGTGGCATCCTCGGCCACCTGCCGCTGTTCATCGCGTTCGTCGTGCTGGCGCTGTACACCTACCAGTCCGGCCTGCGCGCGCCCGCGCTGATCGCGTTCGTCAAGGACGGCCTGATCTACCTGGTGATCATCGTCGCGGTGGTCTACTTGCCGAGCAAGTTCGGCGGCTGGGGCGGCGTCTTCTCCGACGCGCAGGCGAAGTTCGACAAGACGCCGGCGCTCACCGACGGCACGCTGCTCAACGCCAACAACCAGCTCCAGTACGTGACCCTGGCGCTCGGGTCGGCGTTGGCGCTGTTCCTGTACCCGCACTCGCTCACCGGCATCCTCGCCTCGCGCGGCCGCAAGGTGATCAAGCGGAACATGGTGGCGCTGCCGGCGTACTCGCTGCTGCTGGGCCTGCTGGCGCTGCTCGGCTACGTCGCCATCAGCGCGGGCGTCAAGCCGATCACCAACCAGGCCACGGGCCGCCCGGACACGAACACCATCGTGCCGGTGCTGTTCGGCCAGGAGTTCCCGTCCTGGTTCGCGGGCATCGCGTTCGCGGCCATCGGCATCGGCGCGCTGGTCCCGGCGGCGATCATGTCGATCGCGGCGGCGAACCTGTGGACCCGCAACATCTACAAGGAGTACATCAAGAAGGGCGCCACCCCGGCGCAGGAGGCGAAGCAGGCCAAGCTGGCCTCGCTGGTGGTGAAGTTCGGCGCGGTCGCGTTCATCCTGTTCATCGACCCGCAGTTCTCCATCGACCTCCAGCTCATCGGCGGCGTCATGATCCTCCAGACGCTGCCCGCCGTGGCCATCGCGCTCTACACGCGCTGGCTCCACGTGTGGGGCATGATCGCGGGCTGGGTCGTCGGCATGGGCTGGGGCATGTACCTGCTGTACACGATCCCGAACGCGGCGGCGGGCAAGAACCACTTCGGCGGTTCCGCGCTGTCGCTGAGCAAGCTCTCGCTGCTCGGCTACCACCCGTTCGGCACGTCCAGCGTGCAGATCTACGTCGGCTTCGTCGCCGTCGTGGCGAACGTCGTGGTCGCGGTCGTCGTCACGCTGATCGCCCGCAAGCTGCGGGTGTTCAACGGCACCGACAAGACCGCCCCCGCCGACTACCACGTCGACGAGGACAGCCCGCGCGTCAAGGCGATCGCGGCGCACTAGCCCGGTTCGAGGGCCGCCGGAGTTCCCCTCCGGCGGCCCTCACGCCTGCTGCCTGGCCCGGAACTGCGAGGCCTTGGCCCGGTTCCCGCACTTCTTCATGTCGCACCACCGCCGCGCCCCGCGCCGCGAGTGGTCCACGTACAGGCGCGTGCACGTCTCCGCGCCGCACTCCCGCACCTCCACCGCCAACGGCCGCGCGAGCAGGTCGACGGCCGACCGGCTGATCGTCGCGAGCACCGCGTCCAGGTCGCCGGACCGCCTCGGGACGCCGTCCGCGTCGAGCGTCGTGGTGACCGGCGGTCGGGACGCCCGCTCGTTGAGCGGCCCCAGGTCCCCGTAGTCCTCGCCGTCCCGCGCGGCGCAGGCCAGCCGGTAGAGCTCCTCGCGCAGGACCAGCGCGTCCTCGAACGCCCGGTCGTCCACGGTCGGCGGGACGTCGACCAGCCCGGCCAGCACCGCCCACGCGGCCAGGTCCTCGGGGCCGGTCAGCAGTTGGACCCGGTCGGTGCGGCGGGAGCCGACCGTGCCGATGAAGTCCAGGGCGAGGTTGCCGCTGACGAACGTCACGTCCATGAGGTGGAGCATAACCTGTTTGATGGGTTACTGTCCCGAGTAACCGCATCAACGGGTTACTCGGGAGGCGTCATGGGTCGGCTCGGTCCACCGGTGTTCGTGGTGCTCTGGAGCAGCGCGTTCATCGCCGGGGTCATCGGCACCGACGTCGCCCCGCCGTTCCTGCTGCTGTTCTGCCGCTTCGCCTTGGCCGGGCTGCTGCTGGCCGGGATCGCGCGGGTGTCGCGGTCGCCGTGGCCGCGAGGGAAGCAGTTGGGGCACGTGGCCGTGGTCGGGATGCTGATGCAGGGGGTCCAGTTCGCGGGCTTCTACTCGGCCATCGCCCTCGGCCTGCCGGGCGGGGTGGTGGCGCTGGTGCAGGGCCTCAACCCGGTGGTCATCGCCCTGCTCGCGGCGCGGGTGCTGCACGAGCGGATGCCCCTGGTCCAGTGGCTCGGCTTCGCCGTCGGTGGCGCGGGCGTGCTGCTGGCCGTGTCCGACCGGCTCGGGTCGTCGCTCGGCGCGGTGCTGCTGTGCGTGGTCGGGCTCCTCGGCCTGAGCCTCGGCACGGTCTACCAGAAGGCCTTCACGCCGGACGTCGACGTGCGCAGCAGCACCGCCGTGCACTTCCTGGTGGCCACGCCGTTCATGGGCCTGGCCGCGCTCCTGCTGGAAACGCCGCACGTCACCGACTGGCACGTCTTCGGCTGGGTGCTCGCGTGGATCGTGCTGGTCAACTCCATCGGCACGTTCCTGCTGCTCAACGTCATGCTGCACCGCGAGAAGGCGGCCAAGGTCGGGGCGCTGTTCTTCCTCACGCCCGCCGTCACCGCGCTGCTGGCCTGGCTGGTGCTCGGCCAGACCCTCAGCGCGGTCGCCGTGATCGGCCTGGGGCTCGGCGGCGTGGGCGTGCTGCTCGCGACCGTGGTCAGGCGAGGCGCGCGCGGAGCCACAGGTGGTACGGCGACGGCTCGTCCTTCCACGCCGGCTCCCGCAGCGCTTCGATGAGCAGCCCGGCCTTCTCCAGCGCGCCGGTGTAGTGCGACAGCGGGTGGCTCCAGCCGCCGAACACCATCGGCAGCCCGTCCCGCACGACCTCCTGGCGGAAGCGGGTCGACTCCAGGTACGGGCTGTCGCGCTCGCCGGGGTTGGTGATCGGGTGCGTGATCGACAGGCACAGCCGTCCGCCGGGCATGAGCACCCGCGCCGCCTCGGCGACCGCGGCTTCGACGTCGTCCACGTCCATCAGCACGTTGTAGGCGACGACCAGGTCGAAGCTGTCGTCGTCGAACGGCAGCGCCGAGGTCGCGTCGGCGACCAGGTACGTGCCCTCGGGGTGCGCCTCGCGAGCCGCCGCGACCATGCTCGACGACCCGTCGAAGCCGGTGACCCGGTGACCGCGTTCGGCCAGGTCGCGGGACACCCGGCCCTCACCGCAGCCGAAGTCCAGGGTGGCGAAGCCGGGCGGTGGGACGAGCGCGAGGAAGTCGTCGCGGTAGGTCCAGTAGGTGTCGAAGCCGGGGCGTCGAACCCAGGCGATCCAGTTGCGGGTCTGCTCTTCCCAGTGCTCCACCAGAGTCTCGTCCACTGCTCGGACCTTAGCCGTGGCAACGACTTTCAGCGATCGATTACCAACGCCGCCGCCCCGACGAGACCGGCTTCCCCACCCAGTCGCGCGGGCTCGACCCGCAGCCCGTCGAGGTACGACAGCCCCGCGTGCCGCTCCAGCGACCGCCGGATCGGGTCGAACAGCAGGTCACCGGCCTGCGCCACCCCGCCGCCCACGACGGCGAGGTCCAGGTCGCACACGGCGGCCGTGGCCGCGATCGCCAACCCCACCGCGTAGCCCGCGCGCTCGAACGCGGCCAACGGCACCTCTTCACCGTGCTGCGCGGCGGCCGCGAGGTGCGCCGCGTCCGCGTGCTTCGGCGCCTGCCACCCCTGCCGCCGAGCCCACTCCACCAGCCGCGGCCCACCGGCCACGACCTCCACGCAACCCCGTCCACCACAGGGGCAGGCGATGCCGTCGGGCTCCACGACGACGTGCCCGATGTGCCCGGCGTTCCCGGTCCGCCCCCCGAACGGCCGCCCGCCGAACACCAGCCCACCACCGACGCCGGTCGACACGACCAGCCCGACCATGAACCGACTGCCCTGCCCCGCACCACGCCAGTGCTCGCCCAACGCCATGCACACACCGTCACCCGCGAGTTCGACGCGCACACCCGGCATCGCGTCCGCCACCCGCTCCCGCAACGGGAAGTCCTGCCACAACGGGATGTTGATCGGACTGGCAGCCCCGCTCCCGGCGTTCACCGGCCCGGCACACGCGATCCCGACCCCGGACACGATCTCGCCCTGGAGCACCTGCTCCATGGCCGACGCCACAGCCCCCCACGTCGCCTCGGCGTCGTCCACCGGCGTAGGCACCCGCACGGCCCGCAACACCGCACCGTCCCGGTCGACCAGCCCGGCGGCGACCTTGGTGCCACCCACGTCCAACGCCAGCACGACATCCGTCACGAGCGCGAGGCTACCTGCACTACCGCTTCAACATCCGCGTCAGACCCGCCGCGACGGTCGTCGCCAGGGTCCAGCCGCTGACGATCAGCCCGGACGCGATCCACTGCGCCGCGCCCGGTGTCTGCCAGCGGTTCTTGTTGCCGAAGTCGACGATCGGGACGACCAGGTCGATGGTGAACAGCCAGGGGTTCCACGGGAGGGTGTCGTCGGCGTTGATCACGGTCAGCGGGGGGCCGACGGCGAAGTACGCGCTGCCCAGGATCCACGACACGACGAGCCAGCCGAGGGCACGTCCGGGGCGGTAGCCGTAGCCGACCATCCACCGCTGGAGCCAGCTCCACAGCAGCACGAGCGGGCCGACGACGCGGGTGCCCTCGGCGACGGCGGTGTAGCGCAGGCGCTGCTTCTCCATCAGGACCGTGGAGGCGTGCTCGTCGTTGCCGCTGGCGCGCAGCAGGGCGGCGAGCTGGTCGTACGGGCCGGGGCGGTAGCGGTGGCGCATCGCTTGGCGGAGCCAGCGCAAACGGCGCTGCACGGAGGCGTCGTCGCGCAGGTCGATGGAGTGGCGCAGGGAGTCGTAGCGGAAGTCCTCGAGGTCGATCCGGCCGGTGGCGCTCCAGAAGGTCTCGTTGTCCTCCAACGTGGTGCAGCCCGCGCCCCGCAGCGTGACCTTGCCCTTCGGCGGGCTGACCGGGGTCAACACCAGTTCGGGGACCTGCATGCCGAGCGCGTTGAGGGCGTGGCTGTCGAGCCGGTCACCGAGGACCGAGCCGGTGAAGTTGGCGGTCCGGCCGATCTGGGCGCGGCGGGTGCGGACGCCGCCGTGGGCGACGAACTCCTTGGCGCCGCGGGCGCAGATGAGGTCACGGCCGATGGTGGCGCCGCCGATGTCGACGGACGCCTTCTCCCCCGGCTGGTGGCGGTACTTGCCCGGCTGGATCAGCCTGCTGCCGCGCAGGTCGAGGTTGGCTCCGATGTGGACGGCGCGCAGTTCCAGCACGCCCGCCACGTCCGCCTCGCGGGCGCTGAAGTTGCTGCCGACCCGGCAGCGGTTGGCCAGCACGGTGTCCGCGTGCGGGTTCGACAGGGTCGAGCCGTCCAGGACGAGGCTGCCGCGCACGGTGGCGTCGACCATCCGGAACTGGCCGTGCACCACCAGTTCGCGCGCGGTGAGGTCGCCGCCGATCTCGGCGCCGTCCAGGTGCAGCGCCCGGCCCCGGCCGACGGGGTCGGTGTTGCCGCCCGCGGGTTTGACCGCGTCCAGGTGCGCGCCGGACAGCGACAGCGTGCCGCCGATGGACGCGTTGAGCATCCGCAGCGTGCCCGCGCTGGTGAAGCCCCGGTCCAGTTCGACGTCCCCGCTGACCGACGTCCGGTCCAGCACCAGCGACGCGTGGGGGTCGGCGTGCGGGTCGGCCAGGTCGGGTTCGGCGCGGTCGTCGCCCGCGTGCAGCGCCGCGCGCCGCATGGTGAACGCCGAGCTGATCCGCGCGTTCGGCAGCACCACGGCGCCGTGCGCGGTGAAGCCCTGGTCGGTCTCCGCCCACACACCGCACAGCAGGTTGCCGCCGACCTGCATCCCGTTGCCGTTCAACGAGAAGCCGGACGGGTTGTGCAGCACGGCACCGCTGAAGTTGCAGTTGCCGCTGATCTGCGCGCCCGCGACCCGCACCTCGCCCTCGGTGCGGATGCCGTACGCCAGCAGCGCTCCCGCGACCTTCATCCGGTCCGCGTGCAACGCCAGCTCGCCGGGCATCCTCACGGTGCTGGTGCGCAGCACCACCGAGCCCGCGATGTCGGAGTCGGTGAGGTCCACGGGCCCCTCGACGGTGCACCCGTCGAGCGACACGTCGTTGGCGCTGGTGAGGTTGCGGCCCGCCAGACCGGGGAGCCAGCACTCGCGGAACTCGACGCCCGCGAGCTTGCTCTGCCGCAGGTCCGGCGGCTGCTCGAACCGGCACCGCTCGAACTCCAGCAGGTAGGTCAGCTCCACGGCCCGCAGGTCCAGCACGCCGGTGAGGAACCGGTCCACGACCCGGATCACCGGCGGGGCGCTGGCCCGGCGCCGGGGGATCCGCCAGTTGCCCGCGACGTCCGGTTCGCCGATGCCGCGCAGCACGTCGGCCGCGGGCATCCGGAAGGATCGCGCGGGGCTGTCGTCGAAGACGTCCAGCCCGCGCGCCCCGTTGTCCGCCATCTAGTCGGTCGGGTCCTGGTGCGTCGGGTTGAGCACCCTGGCCAGGAACGACTTCGTGCGGTCGTGCTGCGGGTTCCCGATGACCTCGGCCGCGGGACCCTGCTCGACGACGTACCCGCCGTCCATGAACAGCACCTTGTCCGCCACCTCGCGGGCGAACTGCATCTCGTGCGTCACGACGAGCATGGTCATGCCCTCGTCGGCGAGCTGGCGCATGACGCCGAGCACGTCGCCCACCAGCTCGGGGTCGAGCGCGGACGTCGGCTCGTCGAACAGCATGACCTCGGGGCTCATCGACAGCGCCCGCGCGATGGCGACGCGCTGCTGCTGGCCGCCGGAGAGCTGCGCGGGCATGGCGTTGGCCTTGTCGGTCAGGCCGACGCGCTCCAGGTTGTGCCGGGCGATCTCCTCGGCCTCCTTCTCGCCGCGCTTGAGCACCTTGCGCTGCGCGACGGTCAGGTTGTTGATGACGCTGAGGTGCGCGAACAGGTTGAACGACTGGAAGACCATGCCGATCTTGGTCCGGGCGCTGTCGATGTCGACGTCCGGGTCGGTCATCTCGACGCCGTTGACGACGATCTTGCCGCCGCTCGGCTCCTCCAGCAGGTTCACGCAGCGCAGCATCGTCGACTTGCCGGAGCCCGACGGGCCGATGATGCAGACGACCTCGCCGGAGGCGACCGTGAGGTCGATGTCCTTGAGCACCTCCAGCGGTCCGAACGACTTCTTCAGTCCGGTGATCACGACTGCCGGTTCGGTCATCAGGACACCTTCTTCCCGCCGGTGTGGCGTTCCAGGCGACGGGACAGGTACCCGAGCGGCAGGGTGATGATCAGGTACAGCGCGCCCGCGACGAGGATCGGGGTCATGCCGCGGTACTGGTTCATGGCGTCGCGGCCGAACTTGGTCAGCTCCAGCTGCTCGTACTGCACGCCGATGAGGTAGATCAGCGACGAGTCCTTCGTCAGCATGATCAGCTCGTTGGTCAACGGCGGCAGGATGATCCGGAACGCCTGCGGGATGACGACCGTGGCCATGGTGCGGCCCTGGGACATGCCGAGCGAGCGGGCCGCCTCGATCTGGCCCTTGGGCACGGCCTGGATGCCCGCGCGGATCGTCTCCGCCATGTAGGCGGCGCCGACGATGGCGAGCGCGATCGTCACCGTCGTCAGGTTGTCGAACCGGACCTGGAACGCCAGCGGGATGCCGAAGTTGAAGGCGATGAACACCAGCAGCGCCGGGATGCCGCGGAAGAACTCGATGTAGATCGTCGCGATCCACCGGTACGGCGGCACCGGCGACAGCTTCATCAGCGCCAGGACCAACCCGAGCACCAGGCCGACGGTGAACCCGAGGGCCGTGTAGATGATCGTGTTCTTCAGCGCGACGAAGATGACGTCCGGGAAGAGCTTCGACATCACCTCGAAGTCGAAGAACGCCCGCTTGATCGTGCCCCAGTCGGCCACGAAGGCGAACACGACGATGACGACGACCAGGATGCCGTACTGGACGCCGCGGAAGGCTTTCGCGCGCTGGCGCTTGGACAGGGCCATGGGTTACCTCGCGAACTCGGGCGGACAAGAAACGGGGGCCGATGCTCGGCATCGGCCCCCGCGAGAGCTGGTTACTTCGTAGCCGGCTTCTTGCCGAACCACTTCTCGTAGATCTTGTCGTACTCGCCGCTGTCCTTGGCCTTCTTCAGGGACTCGTTGATCTTGGCGATCAGCGGGCTGCCCTTCTTGGCGCCGATGCCGTACTTCTCACCGGTGGCGAACTCGGTGGTGACCTCGGTCTCCGCGTTCTTCTTGGCGAAGTCGTAGAGCACGCCGTTGTCGTTCACCGCCGCGTCGACCTGGCCGGTTTGCACGGCGGTCAGCTCCAGCGCGAGGTCCTCGAACTGGATGACCTCGTAGCCGTTGGCGTCCTTGTTCTTGTTGATGTACTCCTCGCCGGTGGTCGAGGCCTGCACACCGACCTTCTTGCCCTTGAGGCTCGCGAGGTCCTTGAAGCCCGCGCCCTTCTTCGTCAGCAGCGCCTGCTCCGCGTCGAAGTACGGGTCGGAGAAGTCGAAGTTCTGCTTGCGCACGTCGGTGATCGTCATGCCCGCCGCGGCCACGTCGCACTTGTTCGTGTTCATGTCCTCACCGGACTGGATGCCCTCGAACGGGGTGTCCACGATCGTCTGGGTGAGGCCGAGGTCCTTCGCGACGAGGTCGACGAGGTCGACGTCGAAGCCGACGGTCTTGTCGCCGTCGCGGAACTGGAACGGCTCGTACGGCAAGTGCGTGCAGGTCGTGAGCTTGCCCGCGCTGACGACGGCGATACCGCTGTCACCGGCGGTGCCGCCGGTGTTCGTGCTCGTGGCACACCCCGCGACCGCTACTGCGGCGAGCCCCAGCGCGGGGAGCAGGGCGAACACCTGGTGACTTGTTCGACGGGCCACTGAGGTCACTCCTCGTAACTGAGTTGGTCGAGTGTTCGGGATACTGCCACTTGGGTGACATGGTGGACAGCACGTCCGTGTTACATCCCGTTCGCGTTGCCGAATTGAGCGTCACAGTCCTATTCGGCCGAATGTCGTACACGCGATCGTGGTGAATCACACCGCACGCACACGCAGAGCGCACGCCGGGCGGGATACGTGCAGGTCACGGATGGAGTAGTCCCGCTACCAGAGCCGTCCACCCGGTTTGATGAGTAGCGCCCAATCCCTCACCCGTGTCGCCGTCGAAGTACTCGCTGAACGTGATGTGATCGCGCCACAGCGGAGAGTCGGTGGATTCCACCCGCTTGCCGTCCGCGGGCCTGCGGCCGTCGTGGTCGGGCAGGAACAGCGACACCAGCCGCCGCGCCAGCTCGTCGGCGGCCTGACCCGCTGTGACCTCCCGCTCCGACCCGGTCGGCAGCTCCACGCGGAACCGCCCGTCGTGGAACGAGTCCACCGTCCGCAGAGCCTCCACCAGCAGGGCGTTGGTCGGGAACCACACCGGGCCGCGCCAGTTGGAGTTGCCGCCGAACATGGGCGTGCGCGACTCGCCGGGCTCGTAGCCGATCCGGTGGTCCTGGTCGCCGACGTGCACCTCCAAGCCCTCGCGGTGCGCGACGGACATCGACCGGATGCCGTGCGGCGACAGGAATTCGCCCTCGTCGAGCATCCGGGCGAGCACGAGCCGCAGCTTGCGGTCGTCGAGCAGCGACAGCAGGTTGCGGCGGCCGTCCGGCCGGTCCTGCCAGGTCAGGAACTGCACCAGCTCCGGCCTGCGGGCCATCAGGTGATCGAGCCTGCTGGTGAAGCTCGGCAGCTCCTCGAACACCCACGGCTCCAGCACGGCGGACGCCAGCAGCGGGATGAGGCCGACCATCGACCGCACGCGCACCGGCTGCGACTGGACCGTGCCGTCGGGGAGCCTGCGCGACACCACGTCGTAGCAGAACCCGTCCGCCTCGTCCCAGATCCCGCCGCCGCCCGAGCCGAACTGCGTCGACGCCTCCGCGATGCCCAGGAAGTGCTCGACGAACTTCGTCGCCACGTCCTCGTAGGACTCGTCGTGGCGCGCCAGCTCCAGCGCGATCTGCATCAGGTGGAGGCTGTAGGCGGCCATCCACGACGTGGCGTCGGACTGCTCCAGCCGCCACGCGCCGAGCATCGGCTCGGACCGGTTGACCGGCCCGATGTTGTCCATGCCGAGGAACCCGCCCTCGAACAGGTAGCTGCCGTCGGCGTCCTTGCGGTTGACCCACCAGGAGAAGTTCAGCAGCAGCTTGTGGAAGATCTTGGCCAGGAACTTCCGGTCCGGCACCTCCTCCGCCCGGTACACCTGGAGCGCGGCCCACGCGTGCACGGGCGGGTTGACGTCGCCGAACTCCCACTCGTAGGCGGGGATCTGGCCGTTGGGGTGCATCAGCCACTCGCGGCACAGCAGCAGGAGCTGCTCCTTCGCGAACGCCGGGTCGACCATCGCGAACGGCACGGTGTGGAACGCGAGGTCCCACGCCGCGAACCACGGGTACTCCCACTCGTCCGGCATGGAGATCACGTCGGCGCAGTCGAAGTGCCGCCAGTGCGCGTTGCGCGAACCGGGCGACTTGCGCGAACCGGGCGCGGCCGGTTGCGCCGGGTCGCCGTCCAGCCACTCCCTGGTGCGGAAGCGGTAGTGCTGCTTGGTCCACATCAGACCGGCGAGCGCTCGCCGCGCCACGGCGGCCTTCTGCCGGTCCGCGTCGGGCATCAGGTCGTGGTGGAACTCGTCCGCCTCCGCCCTCCGGGCATCCACAGTGGACTGGAACGTCGGCCCGAACGCGTCGTGGTGGCCGTCGCCCTCCACCAGCCGCAGCCGGATCGCCACGGTCTCGCCGGGCGCGACCTCGTCGAACGAGTACCAGGCCGCGGCCTTCGTGCCGGGCTCGGACGTGCCGTCGACCACCTGGCAGGTGTCCTCACCGCCGACGACGTGCCGGTCGACGCCGTCCTTCGTGTACCCGGTCGGGTTGGCGGCGGCGCCGAACAGCGCCACCTCGTTGGTCTCGTTGTCGGTGACCAGCAGCGACGGCGCGCCCTCGACGTGCAGCGTGTACCGCCCGAGCTTCCCGTGCTCGGCGGTGACCCGGTGCCAGCCGTCCGCGGTGGACGCGGTCAGCGACGGCTTGCGCTCGTCGCGCCCCCACGCCCAGGTGTTGCGGAACCACAGCTGCGGCAGCAGGTGCAGCGGGGCCGGGTCCGGCCCGTGGTTGGTCGCGGCGATCTCCACGCACACGTCCGTCGGCCCGGCCTTGGCGTAGCTGACCACGACGTCGAAGAACCGGTTCTCGTCCAGCGCCCCGGTGTCGGACAGCTCGGGCTCACGCGACTCGCGACCGGCGGTCGCGGCCAGGTCGCGCAGCTCGGCGTAGGGGAACTCGGCCTGCGGGTACCGGTACAGCACCTGCATCCACGAGTGCGTGGGCGTGCCGTCGGTCACCCACCAGTACTCCTTGGCGTCCTCGCCGTGGTTGCCCTCGTTGTTGGTGAGCCCGAAGTACCGCTCCTTGAGGATCGGGTCACGGCCGTTCCACAGCGCCACGCCGAAGTTGAGGAAGCCGTGCACGTCGCAGATGCCCGCGATCCCGTCCTCACCCCACCGGTACGCACGGGCCCGCGCGTGGTCGAACGGGAAGGACGTCCAGGCGTCGCCGAACGCGGAGTAGTCCTCGCGGACCGTGCCCCACTGGCGTCCCGCCAGGTAGGGCCCCCACAGGCGCCAGGGCGCATCGGGTGAGTCCGACGCGGCCAGCCTCGTCCGCTCGGTCCTCTGCCGTTGCTCGTTCACCCGACCAGTGTGCGGCATCGATCCAGAGAGCCCGGTTACCGCGACGTTATGTGTGTCGGGCGGGGCCGCGCGTGCCCCGCCCGACAGCGGATCAGCCCTGCTTGGCGTGCGCGTCCAGCACCAGCGCGACGGCCTCGGTGACCTTCGCCGCCTGGTCGAGGTTCAGCGACTCGTCCGGCACGTGGCAGTTCGAGTCGGGGCCGACCGCGCCCGTGACCAGGAACTGGGCGTTCGGGTACGCCTCGTGCAGCAGGCCCATGAACGGGATCGAGCCGCCGAGCGCGACCGTGCGCCACGGGTTGCCGAAGATGTCCTTGCCCGCCTCGTCGAGCGTCTCGCGCAGCCACGGCGCGAGGTCGGGGGCGTTCCAGCCGCCCGCGCGCTCGACCCGGCTCAGCTCCACGGTCGCGCCGTACGGCACGTCCGTGGTCAGCAGCTCCTTCACGGCCTCGAACGCCACGGCGGCGTCGGCGGTCGGCGGGAGGCGGAAGCTGAGCAGCAGCGTGGTGAACGGCCGCAGCACGTTGCCCGCGTCGTCCAGCGGCGGCAGGCCCTCGGCGCCGGTGATGGACAGCGTGGGCCGCCAGCCGCTGTTGAGGGCGAGTTCGACCTCGTCCTTGTCCATCGCCGTGGTGCCGCCCGCGAACGGGACGGTCTCGGTCAGCGTGCCGGGCACGGCGGCGACGGCCTCGCGGACCTCCGCCAGCCGGTTGGCCGGGATGTCCACGTGCATCTCGCGCACCAGCACCTCGCCGGTGGCGGAGTCCTCGATGCGGTCGAGCAGCTGCCGGGCGATCCGGAACGAGCTGGGCACGATGCCGCTGGCCATGCCGGAGTGCAGGCCGCCGTCGAGCACGCGCACGGTCAGGCCGACCTGCACCAGGCCGCGCAGCGACGTGGTCAGCCACATCCGGCCGTAGTCGTTGCCGCCGGAGTCCAGGCACACGACCAGCGACACGTCGCCGAGCCGGTCGCCCAGGTGCGCGAGGTAGGCGGGCAGGTCCGGGCTGCCGGACTCCTCGCTGGTCTCCAGCAGCACGAGGCACCGGCCGTGCGCGCCACCGGCGGCGTGCACCGCCTCCAGCGCCGCAATGGCGGCGTACCCGGCGTAGCCGTCGTCGGCCGCGCCCCGGCCGTAGAGCTTGCCGTCCTTGACGACCGGCGTCCACGGGCCGAGGCCCTCCGACCAGTCGGCCACGGGCGGCTGCTTGTCGAGGTGGCCGTAGAGGACGGTCGTGCCCTCGACGGCCGTGCCACTCGCGGGCACGTCGACGAGCAGCAGCGGCGCGTGGCCGGGCAGCTCGAACACCTCGGTGGTCAGTCCGGGCAGGTCGCGGGCGGCGATCCACGCCTGGACGTGCTCGATGGCGGCCGCGAGGTGACCGTGCTCCGCCCACTGCGGGTCGAAAGCAGGGGAGATCGCGGGCACGGCCACCAGTTCGGACAGGCTCGGGAGGATGTCGTCATCCCACAGCCCTCGGACGGTACGGGTCAGCGCTGAACGGTCCACGCTCCCGATCCTGTCACGAACGGCGCAGGTCAGCCGAAGGCGATCGACCTCCAGTTCGGCACGTCGGCCGCGCTCAGCGCCCTGGCCAGGATCGCCGTCCGGTCGACCGCGCCGGTGAGCCGCTGCCCGCCGCCCTGGTCGGCCCCGAACCGCAGTTCCCTGGTCGCGCACGCGTTGATGCCGCTGGTGGTGACCTGCGCGGTCGCCGCCTGCCGCCCGTCCAGGTAAACGGTGACAACACCGTTGAGCAGCGTCACGACTATGTCGACATAGCGACCTGTCGGGACGACCGCAGCGGTGGTCACGCCCGCGCCCGCGCCGATGAACCGCACCTGGTTGGTCGGCGTGAGGTCGACCAGCACCCCGTCCGTGCCGGGGTCGCCGGACGGCTGGAAGTCGAACAGCCGCCGGTAGCCGCCGGTGGTCGTCACCTTCACCTCCGCGGCGAACGTGGCCTGCGGCAGCCGTCCGATCGAGGTCGGCTGGGTGCGCAGGTACCGGTTGCCGTCCAGCACCAGCGCGGTGCCGGTCGAGCCCTCGGCGGCGTACGCCCCACCCGCCTGCACGGTGGCGGTCCGGGCGTTGCGGGACCGGTCGGTAACGGTGTTACCGGACTGCGGGTCCCACGCGACGACCGGCGTGTCCGAGGCCGCGTCACCGCACCCGCCGGTGGCCACGTACCGCCGCCCGGCCTGCGCGGTGAACGTGATGGAGTCGCCGTTCGCCGTCACCGGCACGGTCGCCCCGGTCGTCGCGTCCACCAGCCGGTACGACTGCCGGAACAGCCCGTTGCGCACGGTCAGCGGCCCGGAGCGACCGGCCGTCACGCCGATCTCCGTCGCCGACCCGCCGGACCAGCGCACGTCGACCGTCGAGCCGCCGCGGGCCTTCAGCCCGGCGTAGGAGCCGGTCGGCCACGCGCTGGGCAGCGCGGGCAGCACGTGGACGACGTCGTTCTGGCTCTGGAGCAGCATCTCGGCCACGCCGGAGGTCGCGCCGAAGTTGCCGTCGATCTGGAACGGCGGGTGCGTGTCCCACAGGTTCGCCAGCGTGCTGCCGGTGAGCTGCTCGGACAGCATCTTCTGCGCGTGGTCGCCGTCGAGCAGCCGCGCCCAGAAGTTGATCTTCCACGCCTTGCTCCAGCCCGTGCCGCCGTCACCGCGCGCGGTCAGCGACACCTTGGCGGCGTTGGTCAGCGCCGGGGTCGTGAGCTGGTTGCCGGGGAACAGCCCGAACAGCTGCGACACGTGCCGGTGCGTGTCGGTGGGGCTGTCCCAGTCCTCCTTCCACTCCTGCAGCTGGCCCCACGACCCGACCCGCGTGCCGGGGTCGAGCTTGGCCAGCGCCGTCCGCACCTCGTCGCCGAACGCCGAGTCGCCCACGAGCCCGGCCGAGTTGACGACGTTCGTGAACAGGTTCCAGACGATCTGCTGCGACATCGCCGCGCCCGCCGAGAAGTCGCCGTTCTCCGGCGAGTAGCTCGGCGTCACGACCAGCTTCCCGTCCCGCGGGTCGACCCTCAGCTCGTCCAGCCAGAACTGGGCCAGCGACTTGAGCACCGGGTACGCCCGGTCGCGCAGGAACGCCTGGTCGCCGGTGAACAGGTAGTGCTCGTAGTAGTGCTGCGCGAGCCACGCCCCCGCCTCGGGGAACCAGAACGACTGCGGGTAGTTGTGCACGCCGGTGAAGCCGTACGGGTTGGTCTCGTTGTTCACCACCCAGCCGCGGTTGCCGTACATGGTCGACGCGGTCACGGCTCCTGGCTCGCGCATCTCGTCGACGTAGTCGAACAGCGGCGCGGTGGTCTCGGAGAGGTTCGTGGTCTCGGCGGGCCAGTAGTTCATCTGGAGGTTGATGTTCACGTGGTAGTCGGCGTCCCACGGCGGTGACGTGCTGTTGTTCCACACGCCCTGGAGGTTCGCGGGCAGCGAGCCCGCCCGTGACGAGGAGATCAGCAGGTACCGGCCGTACTGGAAGTACAGGACCTCCAGCGCCCGCTTGGTCGCGGGAGCGGCGTTCGCGTAGCCGGCGAGCAGGTCGTCGGTCGGGATCGACGGCACCTGCTGGCCGAGGTCGAGCCGGACCCGGTCGAACAGGTTCTTGTAGTCCGACTCGTGGGCGCTGAGCAGGCCGTTCCAGCCCTTGGCCACGGCCGCGTCCACCGTCGACTGCACCCGCTGGTGCGGGTCCGCGCCCCGGTAGGTCGGGTAGTCGGCGGCGTAGTTCGTGCCCATGGCGAGCACGACCACGGCGCTGTCGGCGTTCGCCACGGTCACCGAGCCGTCGCCGTTGTCGGTCCGCGACCCGCCCTGGCGGACCACCTGGAGCTGTGACTCGAACTTCAGCCCGTTGTCGTTGAGCGCCCCGGCGAACGTGCTGCGGCCGCCGCTCGCGGTGGTCCGCTTGGACCGGTTGTCCGGCGCGGTGATCGCCGTGGTGAAGCCGATCTTGCCGGACTGGCTCGCCGACAGCCGGGCGACCAGCACCTTGTCGGCGGCGCTGGCGAAGTACTCCCTGGTGTAGCGGACGCCGCCCGCGTCGTAGGCGACCGTGGCGACGGCTCGGCCGATGTCCAGGTCGCGGCGGTAGTTCGTGACGCCGCTGGGCGCGGTGGTCAGGGTGAGGCCCAGTTCGCCGAACGTCTGGTAGGAACCGAAACCCTGTTTCGGTTGGCCGAGCGCGGACGCGATGGCGGACGGGGCGACCCGGCGTTCGCGGTCGATCCGGTCCTGCGCGTCCTTGATGGCCGTCGGCCTCGGGCTGGTCCAGTTGCCGAAGTTGTAGCCCTGCGTCGAACCCGGACCGCCGGTCCACAGGGTCTTCTCGTTGAGCTGGATCCGCTCCTTCGCGACGGTGCCGAAGACGCCGCCGCCGAGCGCGCCGGTGCCGATGGGCAGGGATCGGGTTTCCCAGTCCGTGGCGGGTTCGTCGTACCAGAGGGTGAGCGGTCCGGCCGCCGCCGCGCCCACGTCGGGAGCGGCCGCGACGACCGGGGTGAGTGCGGACAGCAGGATCGTGACAAGAGCTGGAACGGTTGTGCGCAGGGCGTTCATGCGTCCTCCACCGACCGGGTGCGCGCCGACGGCGGACGACTGCCGCGTCGACGCCTGCAGGTGACCCGACGTTAACAAGACATCAGATGTCTGTGTAGCGCAGCTCACAGAATCAGGCTGTTCGGCGTAGTCGATGAACTAATTAACGCCACTTGGGACGCGTGGACGAAGACTTGGCGGTCGATCAGTGATCCGATGTCTTCGGAATCCACCCCCGGCGGTGGTGGGTCGCCGAGTTGATCATGGCGAGAACTGGCCGAGGAGTGGTCACGAGGTTAACGAACGGTAACCGGGACAACCGTGTTCGGTGACCGAACTCGGTCGTCGGAGGTCAAAAGGTCGACCTTCCGACTGTTCTCCCAGTTCAGGGCGCTGACCTGTGTGTTACGAAGTGGGATGGCACTCACCAAGTCGGGGGAGGCCGTGTCAGGATGTGGATGAGAACCACCGTCAGCGCCGACGGTTGACCAACGCCCCCACAGGGGCGGAGGCGGCTGGCGG
>Ga0247771_1000203_pt1 | contig 21811 bp, 22 predicted proteins | sample UWRJL197509C6_FD_179948 | JGI IMG/M metagenome (GOLD analysis project Ga0247771, IMG submission 179948) | Plant litter microbial communities from Arlington Agricultural Research Station in Wisconsin, United States - UWRJ-L197-509C-6 | ecosystem: Environmental > Terrestrial > Plant litter >... | reverse complement strand
GTGCCACTGGTCGCTCCTCTCCGGGGGACTCGGTGTCGTCGATCTTGCTCCGGTCGAGCGCGTCCTGCTCGCCGAAGAACCGGTCGTCGAAGGTGTGGAAGCGCTCCCACGACGTCCGGTAGGTTGCGAACCGGTCCCAGAGTTCGGAGGAGTTCCCTGATGGAAGCCGTGACCGAGAGCATCACCAAGAACCGCCAGCCGATCGGCGTGCTGCGGGCGATGGTCGCACGGGCCTTCGGGGACGACCGGGTGCCCGAAGGCGACGACTGGGTCGAGGAACTGGGGCACGGGTGGTTCAACGTGGCCTACCGGATCCGGCTGGCCGACGGCGAACCGGTGGTGCTCAAGATCGCGCCGCCCGCGTCGGTCGAGGTGATGACCTACGAGCGGGACATGATGCGGACCGAGGTCGCCGCGCTGGAACTCATCCGCGCCCGGACGTCCGTGCCGGTGCCCGCCGCGCTGTTCCACGACGTGAGCCGGGACCTCTGCGACGCGGACTACTTCTTCATGGAGTTCGTCGACGGCGACAACCTCGGCATCGTCAAGGACAGCCTGGCGCCGGGGGTGTACACGTCCTGCGTGGAGGCGATGGGGGCGGCGAACCGCGAGCTCAACCAGGTCGAGGGCGACCACTTCGGGCCCCTGCTGGGAACGGGCGGCGGCTCGTGGCGGGAGGTGTTCGGCGGGATCCTCGAGGACGTGCTGCGCGACGGCGAACGGCGTGAGGTCGACCTCGGGTGGGACTACGCCGTCGTGCGCTCGGTCATCGCGGAGTACGCGGACGCCCTGGACGAGGTGACCGAGCCCGCCTTCGTTGAGTGGGACCTGTGGGACACCAACGTGATGATCCGCGACGGCGTCCTGGTGAGCATCATCGACCACGAGCGCGCGCTGTACGGCGACCCGATCATGGAGGGTGGGTTCGCCGCGTCCGAGCTACCCGAGTTCAACGGCGACTCCTCGGACTTCATCCGCGGCTACGGCCAAGCGCCCTTCACCGACGGGGAACGGCGGCGGCGCAGGCTGTACGGGCTGCACCTGGTGCTGGTCATGGTGATCGAGACCGTCTACCGCGGGCACACCGACCCGTCGCAGTACGACTTCGCGCGCGGCGCGCTGGACGGCCTGATGGAGAACACGTTCGGGCGGCGGCGGTGACGGCCGGTTGAGCGTCGTCGAGACGCTCGGCGGGAAGCCGGTCGGGCGGCTGCTGTGGGGGAACTCGGTCCAGGGAACGATTTCCGTCGCGTTCTACGGCGTCTACGCCCTGACGAACGCGTGGTTCGTCGCCCGCGGCGTCGGGCCGATCGCGTTCGCCGCCGTGACGCTCGTGTCGCCGGTGATGCTGGTACTGGGAGCCGTGGCGACGACGGTCGGCGCGGGCGGGGCGTCGCTGGTGTCGCGCAGCCTCGGCGCGGGCGACCTCCGGCAGGCCGCGCGGGCCACCGGCACGGCGTTCCTGGTGTTCTGGACGGCGGCGATCATCCTCGGCACGGCGGGCGTGCTGCTGCTCGACCCGTTGCTGACGCTGCTGGGCGTCACCGACGAGACCCGCGGCTACGCGCACGACTACGGGCTGATCGTCCTGGCGGGGTCGATCACCGCGACCGGCTTCTCCAGCCTCGTGCGGGCCGAGGGGCGGATGCGCTTCTCCACCATGCTGTGGGTGGTCCCGGTGGTCACCCAGATCGTGCTGGACCCGCTGCTGATCTTCGGGTTCGACCTCGGCGTCCGCGGCGCGGCGCTGGGCTCGGTCGGGGGCCAGGCGGTGTCGATGCTGATGAGCCTGTGGTTCTTCTTCCTCCAGCGCGACCGGCCCTACCGTGTGGGGCTCGCCGACCTGCGCCCGCACTGGCCGACCCTCCGCGCGCTGGTCTCCGTGGGAGCGCCGTCGTTCCTCGGCGGGTTCGGCGCGACGCTGGTCGTGGCGCTGGTCAACAACCTGCTCGTGGCGGTCGGCGGCGCGGTGCTGCTGAGCGCGTACGCCATCTGCGGGCGCGTCGGCACGTTCGTGCTGATGCCCCAACTCGGGATCTCCCAAGGGATGCAGCCGCTGATCGGCTACGACACCGGACGCGGGGAGACAGGTCGGGCGGACCGGGCGCGCACGCTCGCGCTGCGCGCCTCCGTCGCCTACGGGACGGTCGCGTGCCTGCTGGTCGTGGTGTTCGCCGAGCCGGTGGCCGCGGCGTTCACCGACGACCCAGCCGTGCGGGACGCGGCCGTGGGCGCGCTGCGGATCATCGCGCTGAGCTACCCGCTCGCGGGCGTGGCGATCCTGGTGTCGGCGTACTTCCAGGCCGTGGGGCGGCCGATCCCGTCGTACGCGATCTCGACCGGGGTGATCATCGCGGTGCGGGTGCCGCTGCTGCTGGTGTTCAGCCTGTTCGGCGTCCTCGGGCTGTGGATCAGCTTCCCGGTGGCGGAACTGGTGGCCGCGGGGGCGGCGCTGGCGATCCTCAGCCGGCTGCGGCGCGCAGAACCGGGACGCCGTCGCCCTCGAGGTCATCGGTCATGGCGGGTAGGACTCCCTCGGCGGGCCGGCGTCATCGGTCGGCGACGGCGTCTCGGATCGCGGCCGCGACCATCGCCATCGTGGCACGGGCGCGCTCGGGGTTCTCGGTGAGGAAGTAGTGGTCCACGTTCGGGGTCAGGTCGTGCCGCACGGGCACGCCCGCCTCCCGCAGCCGGGCCGCGTAGCGGTCGCCGTCCGGTCGCAGCACGTCCCGTTCGGCGGTCAGCACGACCGCGGGCGGCAGGTCGGTCAGGTCCGGCGCGAGCACGGGGGAGGCGTAGGCGTCCGCGCGGGTGGCGGGGTCGGGGAAGTAGACGCGGCGCACCAGCCGCCGGAGGCCCACGGAGATCATGCCCGGCCCGTCGACCAACTCGCTCGCCATGTCCAGCGCGGGCACCCCGAGCACCTGGAGCACCGGCCGGAACGACCCGGCGTCCCGCGCCTGCAGGCACACCGCCGCCGCGAGCCCGCCACCGGAGGAGAACCCGCCGACCGCGACCCGGCCGAACTCGCCCGCCGCCCACGCCGCCGCGTCGTGGCACTGGTGCTGCGCCACCGGGTAGGCCACGTACGGGCCGGTGCGGAAGTCGACGTTCACCACCGTGAGCCCGGTGGTGGCGGCCACGTACCGGCACCACCAGTCGTCCATGCCGGGGTGGCGCATCAGCCACGCGCCGCCGTGGAAGTGCACGTACGCGCCCCGCTCCGAGCCCGCGTAGACGTGCACCGGAACCTTCCCGTGTCGCGTGTCCACCTTGCGCACACGGGGTTTCGGCAGGTCCGACCCGGCGAACCGGAGGTTCTCGCCGTAGCGGACCGTCCAGCGCGCGGTGGCGTGCAGGAGCGTCGCGTGCAGCCGGTCGTCGAGTCGCATGGGGGACATTCGGGCGGCCCGAGGAATTTGGATCACCCGAACAGGTGTTTCTGAGGCCCACTCTGGGTACCACTCCAGCAACGAAGACCGACGACTTGCTGGGAGCGGACATGCCTTGGGTTCAGCGACACCGACGCCGTACGCCGCACAGCTGGTTCCGCACCACCACGGTGCAGGCCCACCACCGCAAGGCGCCGGGCACCAACGCCATCATCGGCCTCGTCATCGCCTTCGCGGTCATCCTGCTGCTGATCGCGATCTTCTAGCAGTCGAGTCGGAGCCCCCGCGCCGAGTTCCTCGGCGCGGGGGCTCCTCGATGGACTACCCAGCCGCTACCGCCACGTCGGTGAGTTCACCGCGAACCGGAAGCGGCCGGTCCTCGTCAAGCGCGGCCGGTCGCCGGGGGCACCCGTTCTTCGGACGTCCACAGTGGAATCGGGTCGTACGCGTGCACGTCGTGCGAGGGCACCACGTGCACGCGGTCGGCCAGGGCGATGATCCGCAGGAGGCCGTCGCGCACCCGCTTCGGCTGGACGTCCGCGAGCATCCGCAGCAGCCGCGGTCGTTCCGCTCGAAGGGTCACGCCCTCCATCTGCCAGGTCAGGTCGCCGATGAACGCGAACCGGCGGCCGTCGGGGAGGGCGACGAAGACCACGACGGAGCCGTCCGTGTGGCCGCCCGCCTCCACGATGACGACCGAACCGTCGCCGTGGATGTCGTGGCTGCTCGGGAAGCCGAGGTACGGCGGTCCGTCGAACGCGTAGCGGTGGATCTCGCGGTGGCGGGTGACCTCCCGGAACACGACCGCGTCCTTGGCGCGGTCGACGTACCGGCCTTCGGCGTCGTTCATCCAGATCGGGACGTCGAGGTCCTGCACACCGCTGACGTGGTCCCAGTGGGCGTGCGTGATCACCACACCCCGCAGCCGCGCCAGGTCGTAGTCCCGCGCAGCCAGCTGGTCCCGGACCGTGACGCCCAGCTCGTGCGGGGAACGGCGGAAGGACGGCATGGTCGCGATGTGCTCCTCGACGGTCGAGCCGAAGCCCGCGTCGATCAGCAGGTCGCCGGACGGGTGCTGGACGAGCACGGCGGTGGCCGCGAACTTCCGCAGGTCGCCGAACGACCCGCCGCGGTACGCCAGGACGGCCCGGTTCTCGTATGTGCCGGTCGGGAGCTGGTGGATCGCCATCTCGGCCGGGGGTGACGCGTCCGGCAGCGGGCCCGTCCACGGCTGCGGTGCGGGGAGCGGCGCGGGTCGGAACGAGCGGACCGCGAGGAGCACGGCGCCGACGCCCGCGAGCACCGCGGCGGTCCAGAGTGAGGTCATGGTGTGTCGTGCCCTTCCGAGAGCTTGCTGATCACCTCCCAGTGGACTCCGGACGCGCGCCGCGGTCCAACACCTGCTCGGACCGGCCGATACCGCCTCGGTATGGTCGCTGCTCGAAGGGTGGCGCACCCCCGGCCATGACAATCCTCGGCCTGCTGATCGTGATCCTCTAGACCGCCGGGTCACCGCCACCACGCAGGGCGTAGTAGCCCGCGGCGGCGGTGCCCAGGCACAGGGCGAGTGCGCTGAGGCCCAGTGACCAGTGCACGCCCACCGCCGCGCCGAGCAGGCCGACGGTGAAGCCGCTGCCCGCTCGCAGGCCGCCCGAGGACATGCCGTAGAGGCCCACGACGCGGCCGCGGTCCGCCGGTGGGGCGAGGAGTTGCACGACGGTCTGGCCGATCGACATGGACGCCATGTTGGCCACGCCGCCGACCAGCAGCATCAGCAGCGCCACCGGGTAGCTCGCGGTGAAGGCGAAGAACAGGCTCGTCAGGCCGTAGACGGCGGTGCTGAGGACGGCGGCCTTCACGTTCGGCTTGATGCGGCCGGTGGCCTCCAGCAGGATGCCGCCGATCACGCCGCCCGCGCCGTTGGCGAACAGCAGCACCCCGTACGTGAGGCCCGCGCCGCTGGTGCCCAGGTCGTGGGCGAAGATCGGCATCGACGACTGGAGCGACGCCCCGACGAAGAACGAACCCAGGCCCGCCAGCACGATCATGCTGACCAGCGTGCGGTTCGAGCGGACGTCGCGGAGCACCCGCAGCGAGTCCACGACACCGAGCCGGGCGCGCGGGACGCCGTCGTTGCGGGTGTGGCCGGTGAACTTCGTGCGGAACAGGAACAGCGTGAGCGGCAGGTAGAACACGATGTTCGCGAAGATCCCGGCGGTCGGCCCCAGCAGGAGCAGCAACGCGGACCCCACCACCGGGCCGAACAGCACGCCGAGACTGCGGAACGTGGCGTTCAACCGGACCGCGCTGGGCAGTTCGTCCGGTTCCACGAAGTCGTGCAACAACAACTGCTCGCCCGGACCCCACAACGCGCCCGCGCACCCGTGCAGCACCAGCAGTACGCACGCGTGCCACACCTGGAGCGTCCCGGTCAGGAACAGCACGCCCCACGCCGCCGACACGAGCATGAACAGCACCTGCGCGGCCTGGATGAGCCTGCGGCAGTCGAACCGGTCGGCCAGCGACCCGAAGTAGACCGAGAAGAACAGGAACGGCAGCCAGTGGCTGATCACCTGGAACCCGCTGAGCGCGGGGGAGTGGAACTTCTCCCACAACACCCAGTACGTGATCACGTGCTCGATGTTGTCGGCCATCATCGCCAGGCCCGCGCCGAACAGGTACGGGCGGCAGTCCTTGTTGCGCAGCGCGGCGAACTTCCGCGGGCCCGCGGGCACGACCGGTTCCGGCGGGGCTTCGGCGATGTGGGCGGGCACTCCGCACGCGGCGCACATGGTGGCTGCTCTCCTCGGGTTCGACGGCGATCGGGCAGGGCGGTGCCGAGCCGTCGGTGCCAACCGCGAGCACAACGTGTCCCCCGATCGCACCATAACAAACCACCAGGTCGGCCCATCCGCGCGCCGGCGACGTGGGTGATCGTTGGTTGCATGACCCACGCCATGGACACCGACCACGTCGACCACTCGATCAACGTCACCGGGGAGTACGAGAAGACCTGGGCGCGCTACGAGGAACTCGGGTTCACGCTGAGCCCGGAATCCCGGCACGCGGTGACGGTCGAGGCGGGCGGCCCGCTGGTGCCCAGCTGCACCGCCAACCGCTGCGCCTACTTCGGCGAGTCGTTCATCGAGCTGATCGGCATCGTCGACGCCGCCGCGCCCGACCCGTGGCACGTCCTGCCGCTGGTCGACCGCTACCAGGGCCTGCACGGGGCGTCGTTCGGCTTCGGCGACTCCGAGCACGCGCTCGTCCGGCTGCGCTCGGTCGACCTCGCGTCCTCCGGCGTCCTGTCGCTACAACGCCCGGTCGACACCCCCGACGGCCCGGCGACGGTGCGTGCCCGCAGCGTCCACATCGACCGCGCCAAGACCCCCGAGGGCATCCTGCACACCGCCGAACACCTGACCCCGCGGTTCGTCCACCAGCCGAGGTTCCTCCAGCACGCCAACGGCGCCCGCCACCTGGACTCGGTGCTGCTGGTCGTGGCCGACGACGAGCTGCCCGCCTACCGCGACCGGTACACGGCGATGCTCGGCCGCCCGGCCACGCTGGACGGCCCACGGCAGGTGTTCCAACTCCGCGTGGGCCGCGTGGAGATCATCCCCGCCTCGGCGCTGCCCGAGGTCCTGCCGGGCGAGACCGCGCCCGTGCTGCCGTTCTGGGCGGCGCAGGGCGTGGTCGTGGACGACCTCGCGACGGCCCGCGCCCTGATCGAGGCCAACGGGATCGCCACCCACCCGCTGCCGGACGGCTTCTTCGTCAGCGCGGCCGACGCGTACGGCTCGGCCGTGGTGTTCCGCTAACGGCTGGCACGACCGGGTCGGTCACCTGACCGACCCGGTCGTTGCTCCGGTCAGCTACACGTGATCGTCGCGTCCGCCCAGTCCGCGTGGTCGTAGCGGGCGCCGTCGATCGTGGGCAGCACGGCCAGGTGGACGTACTGCTGGCCGGTCACGTCCGCGGTCACGCGTTTGGCCGTGTCGGTGCCGCGCACGACCCCGCTGGTCGCGAGTTGGCGGCCCGGTGCCCAGACCTCCATGGTCACGCTGCCGTTGTCGCCGACCTCGTCGTCCAGCCCGACCGTCGCCTGGAAGGTCGTGCAGCGGCCGCCGAGGTAGTAGCGGACCTCGCTGCGGGCGTGCACGCCGATGCCGCGCGGGTACGTCGTGCCGCCGATGGTCAGCGCGCGGCCGTCGCCGGAGGACCGTTCGCCGTTGCTGCGGTCGGTTTCGACCGGGCCCCACGCGCTGGCCGCCAGGCTCGCGGTCAGGGCCGAGACCTGGGTCGTGCCGGACGGCGGGGCGGTGAACGTGCCCGCCCGCGCCACCCGGTAGACCACCGTGCCGTGGGCCGGGACGGAGGCGGAGATCGCGCCGGACGTGGTGGTGACCGCCTTCGACCAGAGGTCCGTCAGCCGGTAGGAGGTGGCGTTGCCGAGGCTCGCGGCGGCGGCCGTGGTGCCGATGGTCGCGGTGGAGCCGGTCTCGTTGAACAGCGCCACGGCGACGTCGCCGTTGTCCAGCGGCTTGGTCAGGACGTGCAAGCCGTTGGTGCTGCTCAACTCCGTCGCCTGGACGCCCAGGCTGTCCTGGTCGAGCGCGATGACGTCGCGGTTGGTGAGGATGGCGTAGGTGGCGGCGCTCGCGGTCCGCAGGTCCGAGCCGATGAGCAGCGGGGCGTTCATCATCGACCACAGCGTGAAGTGGCTGCGGTACTCGGTGTCGGTCATGCCGCCGTTGCCGACCTCCAGCATGTCCGGGTCGTTCCACGCGCCGCGCTGCGAGTCCGTCGACCGCTGCACGTTGGACTTGAAGATGTTCAGCATGCTGCCGTAGTTGTCCTCGATGTCACCGGTCGTGCGCCAGCTGTTGCCCACGCCCTGCGCCCAGTCCCACGGGGAGTTCGACCCCCACTCGCAGATGGAGAACAGGATCGGCCTGCCGGTGTCCCGCAGGGCGTCGCGCATCGCGGTGTAGCGCTGCTGCGCGCTCTGGCCGAGGTGGTCGCCGCAGTTGTCGTACTTCAGGTAGTCCACGCCCCACGACGCGAACAGGGCCGCGTCCTGCCGCTCGTGGCCGATCCCGCCGGGGAAGCCCTGGCTGTCGCAGGTCTTGGTGCCAGCGCTGGTGTAGAGCCCGAACTTCAGGCCCTTGCCGTGCACGTAGTCGGCGACGGCCTTGATGCCGTTGGGGAACCTGGTCCGGTTCGGCACGAGGTTGCCGCTCCCGTCGCGCGACGACTCGGCCCAGCAGTCGTCGATGTTGACGTAGTCGTAGCCGGCGTCCTTGAGCCCCTTGGAGACGAACAGGTCGGCGATGCCGCGGACCATCTGGTCGTTGAACTCCGCGCGGCAGTGCGTGGAGTTCCAGTTGTTGAAGCCCATGGCGGGGGTCTGGGCCAGGCCGTTCTCCAGTGCCGCGGCGGGCGTCGCGGGGACGACGACCGAGCCGACGACGGTGAGCAGTCCGAGCAGGGCAGAGCCGAGTGCTGTCCGACGCTTCGTTGCGTGCTTCATACAGCCCCAATTCTTCGGGATCGAACAAAACTGATCAGAAGGCGGCGCAGAATCATCGGACCCGAACAAGCAGGGGTGGGTCAAGGGGCATCCGGCGGGTTTCCGCCGCCGTGCCGGACACGACGGCGGAAACCCGACCGTCACGCGATGGCGACCAGCGCCCGGTGGTGCTCCGGGTGCTCGACCTCGTCGATCAGTGCGACCGCGAGGTCGGCGTAGGAGAACGCGTCCGCGCCCTCCAGCACGGCCACGCCCCCGGTCCGGTACGCGCCGGTGCGCTCGGCCTCCGCGTCGAGCACCACGGGCGGCGGCGCGAGCACCACCCAGTCGACCTCGGTCCCGCCTGCGCGCAGGACCTCCAGCTGGGCCGCGTGGCCGAGGGAGAACGCCCGGCCGTCCGCCGGGAAGCCCTCCGTGTCGTGCAGCGGCACGCCCGGCGCGACCTCCAGCGTCGTGCCGATCCCCACCGCCACCAGACGCCCGACGCCCGCCTCCGCGAGCCCGGCCAGCAGCGCTCTCGCCGCGTCTCCGAAGAAGTCGGCCGCACCCGCCCGGTAGGCGGTCTGCACCACGGCGTCGTGGCCGCGCGCCACCGTCGCCACGCTCGCCGCGTCGGTCACGTCACCCGCCACAACCGTCCCGCCGAGCCCCGCGTGCGCGGCGGGATCCCGCACCACCGCCGTCACCTCGTGCCCGCGCGACACCGCTTCCGCGACGGCCCGTCGGCCCGCTCTGCCGCCCGCGCCGAACACCACGATCCTGCTCACCCCAGTAGCTCCCGTTCGCCAGGGCCGGTGCTCGCCACCGGCCGCCGCAGCGGACGCTAGAGGGCCGTACCCCGGTTACCGCAACGGTAGTGAGTACCCTCGGGGACATGAGTGAGCCGCTCGACCCGGCGATGTTCGACGACTGCGGCGACGTGCTGGGGCCGGTCCGCATCGGGGACAAGTGGACCGCGCGGATCCTCGTTTGCCTGAAGGACGGCAGGCGGCGGTTCTCCGAACTCCGGGTCCCGCTGCGGGGGATCACGCCGAAGGTGCTGACCGAGTCCCTGCGGGCGGCCGAGCGCGACGGGTTCGTCGAGCGGCACGCCTACCCGGAGATCCCGCCGCGGGTCGAGTACGAGATCACCGACCTCGGACGGTCGCTGCTCGGGGTGATGGAGACGACCTGCGCGTGGACGGCCGCGCACCTGACCGAGCTGATCCGGGCGCGGCAGGCGTACCTGGACCGCACGGCCTCCTAGTCCGACGAGTCCGGGTAGCGGTCGCGGAACGCCGGGCTCGCGGCGGGCCCCGCGGCGAACACGTAGTCGTCGCCGTCGACCCGGCGGCCGGTGGTGCGGTCGACCAGGACCGGCTCGGCCTCCTCGCCCGTCTCGGCGTCGACCAGGATCATGCTGCGGTCGGCCGGGTCGAGCCGGGAGTTGCCCCACGCGGCGAGCGCGACCACGACCGGGCGCAGCGACCGGCCGAGGTCGGTGAGCACGTACTCGTGCCGCACCGGGTTGCTCTGGTACGGCCGCTTCTCCAGCACCCCGTTGGCCACCAGCGTCTTCAGCCTGCTGGTGAGGATGCTGGTGGAGATCTTCAGGTTCTCCTGGAACTGGTCGAAGCGGCGGTAGCCGTCGAAGCAGTCGTGCAGGAGCAGCAGCGTCCACCACTCGCCCACGTAGCCCAGCGCCGTCGACAGCGGGCACTCGCGGTCTTCCAGCCGGATCTTGCTGACCACCGGTCGCCGTCCCTTCCTCCGAAGTCGGTTCGACTTTAGCAGTCACCCTCGCTACGGTGACTGCTAAGAACGAAGTCACTCGACGAGGGGACGGGCATGAAGACCTGGTTCATCACCGGAGGCACCCCCGGCGGTTTCGGCGCCGCCTTCGCGGACGCCGCGCTGCGCGACGGTGGCCGGGTGGTGCTCACGGCCCGCCGGACCGAGCCGCTGCGGGAGTGGGCCGAGCGCCACGGCGACCGCGTGCTGGTCCTGCCGCTGGACGTCACCGACGGCGACCGGGTGCGCGAGGCCGTGGCCACCGCGGAAGCCCACTTCGGCGGCATCGACGTGCTGGTCAACAACGCCGGACGCGGCTGGGTCGGCTCGGTCGAGGGCATGGACGACAAGGCCCTGCGCGATTCGTTCGAGCTCAACTTCTTCGCGGTGCTGGATGTGACCCGCGCGGTCCTGCCCGGCATGCGCGCCCGTGGCGACGGGTGGATCGTCACCATGTCGTCGGTCGCGGGCCTGGCCGGGGTGCCGGGCTTCGGGTCGTACTCGGCGGCGAAGTTCGCGGTCGAGGGCCTGACGGAGGTCCTGCGCGCCGAGGTCGAGCCCCAGGGGATCAACGTGCTGACCGTGGAGCCGGGCGCGTTCCGCACCAGCGCCTACGCCGGGTTCGCCCACGAGCCCGTGACCGAGGCCGTCGAGGACTACCGGCCGCTGCTGGAGTCGGTCACCGCGAGCATGGTCGAGCAGCACGGCATCCAGCCCGGCGACCCCCGGCGCGGCGCGGAGGCCGTGGTGGCGGCGGTGAACTCCGCCCACCCGCCCCGGCGGCTGGTGCTCGGCGGAGCGGGGTTCGACCGGGTCGTGTCGGCGCTGGAGGCGACCCTCGCCGAGGTCCGGGCGCACGAGGCCGTGTCGCGCGGCGTGGACTTCCCGGTGGGCGCGTGACCTGAACGGACCCGCCCCGCTCCAGCGGGACGGGTCCGCTCGTGTCGGGGTCAGCCGCAGTTGCCCCAGGACTGGCGGCCGCCGTAGGCGACGACCGTGCCCGCCGGGTTCCACACCCAGCCGGAGTACATCACGCACCGACCCGCCGCGTTGTGGGTCACCGACTCCCAGTGCGACGCGGCGTTGTCGGCGCGGTAGTACGTGTCGTCGTTCTGCACGACCAGTTCCACGCTCACCCGCGACGGGGTGCCGTGGTAGGCGGTCTTGCGCGTCACCACGCAGTTCGCGCCGGTCGCGCTGTTGTAGGTGAGGTGGACGTACCCCCAGGTCGAGCCGCCGGTCGTGATGGCGCGCGTGCCGTCGGTGACGAGGCGGAAACCGGAGCCGCAGCCGTTGAGGATCGCCTCGGCCTGGGTGTGCGCGGACGCGGCCGGGACGGCGGTGACCATCAGCGCGGCGGCCGCCGTGAGCAGGCCGAGCAGGGTTCGGATTCGTGCCATGGTGTCGAGTTCTCCTGGATCGCGGGAACTGGTCGGCGGCGACGGCTCCCCCCGTCGCCGAGGGTCTGGTGGAGTCGCGACCGGGCAACCCCTCCGTGCCCGGTGCGCTGCCCACCGTGCCCCGCCGGTCCTTCGCCGATCTTGCGAACGACCTTGAACCCGCTGCTCGCGCGCTACCCCGCGTAGCCGGTTGGCCGACCTGACGCGCCTGGATCGGGTGACGGGCTGCGACCGCTGTCACCACGGCGTCAGGATCGCGTAAAACCCCCGGTCGCGGGTGTCAAGGACCCGTCAGGAACCGCCGAACGGCTGACTTCGCGGCGCACGCTCATCCCTGTCGCGGTCGCCGTCGGGGTGGCCTTGAGCCCATGTGGGGAAGGAGCAACGCAGATGGCCGACCTGGCCTACGCCTTGCTGCTGATCGGTGTCTTCGCGCTGCTGGCGCTGACGTTGCGCGGTCTGGAGCGGTTGTGAGCGGCACCGGGGTGCTGGCGAACGCCGTCGGCGGCGTGCTCGCCCTGCTGTTGATCGTGTACCTGTTCGTCGCGCTGATCAGGCCGGAGAAGTTCTGATGTCATCCACTCTGGCGGGCCTGCTCCAGGTCGCCCTCCTCTTCGCGGCGCTGGCGGTGGTCTACCGCCCGCTCGGCGACTACATGGCTCGCGTGTTCAGCTCGGCCAAGCACAGCCGGGTCGAGGCGGCGCTCTACCGCTTCGTGCGGGTGAACCCGGACTCCGAGCAGCGCTGGGGCACCTACGCCCAGGGCGTGCTCGGGTTCTCGTTCGTCTCGGTCGTCCTGCTCTACCTGCTGCAACGCCTGCAACCGCTGCTGCCGTTCGACTTCGGTCGCGGCGCGGTCCCGCCGGGCATGGCGTTCAACAACGCCGCCAGCTTCGTGTCGAACACGAACTGGCAGTCCTACGTGCCCGAGGTCGTCATGGGCCACGCGGTGCAGATGGTCGGCCTGACCGTGCAGAACTTCGTGTCCGCCGCCGTCGGCCTGGCCGTGGCCATCGCCCTGGTCCGCGGGTTCATCCGGTCCAAGACCGACCGGCTCGGCAACTTCTGGGTCGACCTGGTCCGCGGCACCCTGCGGATCCTGCTGCCCATGGCGTTCGTGTCCGCGATCGTCCTCATCGGACTCGGCGTGGTGATGAGCCTGCGCCAGGGCGTCACGGTGGTCGGTCCCGACGGTGTCTCGCACACCATCGCGCTGGCCCCGGCGGCCAGCCAGGAGTCCATCAAGCTGCTGGGCACCAACGGCGGCGGCATCTTCAACGCCAACTCGGCCCACCCGTTCGAGAACCCGAACGCGTGGGCGAACCTGCTGGAGATCTTCCTGCTGCTGGTGATCCCGGTGTCGCTGACCCGCACGTTCGGCACGCTGGTCGGCAACCCCAAGCAGGGGTACGTGCTGCTCGGCGTGATGGGCACGCTGTGGTCGGGGATGCTCGCGGTGATCTGGTGGGCCGAGGCCCACGGCCTGCGCCCCCTGGAGGGCAAGGAGACCCGCTTCGGCATCGCCGGATCGGCGCTGTTCGCCGACTCCACCACCGGCACGTCCACCGGCGCGGTGAACTCCGCGCACGACAGCTACAGCGGACTGGGCGGCGGCGGAACGCTGCTGAACATGCTGTTCGGCGAGATGACGCCCGGCGGCGTCGGCACCGGCCTGTACAGCATCCTGGTGATGGCGATCATCGCGATGTTCCTGGCGGGCCTGATGGTCGGCCGCACGCCGGAGTACCTGGGCAAGAAGCTCGGCAAGCGCGAGGTGACCGCCGCCGCGGTGTCCATCCTGGCGATGCCGACCGTGCTGCTGCTCGGCGTCGGCGTCGCGCTGATGCTGCCGGGCACCAGCGGCGCGCTCAACAACCCCGGCGCGCACGGGTTCTCCGAGGTCCTCTACGCCTACGCGTCCGCGTCGAACAACAACGGCAGCGCGTTCGCAGGCATCACGGTCACCAACGACTGGTTCCAGTCCTCGCTCGGCGTCTGCATGCTGCTCGGCCGGTTCGTCCCGATCATCGCCGTCCTCTGCCTGGCCGGGTCGCTCGCCGCGCAGAAGAAGGTCCCGGAGACCGCGGGCACCCTGCCCACCACCGGCCCGCTGTTCGCCACGCTGCTCGGCGGCAGCGTCGTGCTGGTCGCCGCGCTCACGTTCGTTCCCGCTCTCGCACTCGGTCCCATCGCGGAGGCACTGCTGTGACCACCACCGCCCACCGTCCACAGCGGACTCCCCAGGACGTCCGCCCGCCCGCGCAAGGACGTCAGGTCGGCGGGGGAGTGTTCAACCCCCGGCAGCTGCTCACCTCCTTCCCGGACGCGCTGCGCAAGTTCGACCCGCGCCACCAGCTCCGCAACCCGGTCATGTTCGTCGTCTGGGTCGGTTCGGTGCTCGTCACGGTGTTCGCCATCGGCGACCCCAGCGGGTTCTCCATCGGCGTCGCGGCCTGGCTGTGGTTCACCGTGCTGTTCGCCAACCTCGCCGAAGCCGTCGCCGAAGGACGCGGCAAGGCCCAGGCGGAGTCGTTGCGCAAGAGCAAGAAGGACACCGTCGCCCGCAGGCTCGGGGAGGACGGCCGCGAGGAGGTGGTGCCCGGCACCGACCTCCGCATCGGCGACCTGGTCGTCGTCGAGGCGGGCGAGGTGATCCCCGGCGACGGCGACGTGGTCGAGGGCATCGCGACCGTCGACGAGTCGGCCATCACCGGCGAGTCCGCGCCGGTCATCCGCGAGTCCGGTGGCGACCGGTGCGCGGTCACCGGCGGCACGACCGTGCTGTCGGACCGGGTCGTGGTCAAGATCAGCACCAAGCCCGGCGAGTCCTTCGTGGACCGGATGATCGCGCTGGTCGAGGGCGCGGAACGGCAGAAGACGCCGAACGAGATCGCCTTGACGATCCTGCTGTCCACGTTGACGATCATCTTCCTGCTCGCCGTCGTGGCGCTCCAGCCGATGGCCGCCTACTCGGGCAGCGCCCAGTCGGTGATCGTGCTGACCGCGCTGCTGGTCTGCCTGATCCCGACCACGATCGGCGCGCTGCTGTCCGCGATCGGCATCGCGGGCATGGACCGCCTGGTGCAGCGCAACGTCCTGGCCACCTCCGGCAAGGCCGTGGAGGCCGCGGGCGACATCGACACGCTGCTGCTGGACAAGACCGGCACCATCACCTTCGGCAACCGGCGCGCGACCGACTTCGTGCCGGTCGGTGGCACCACACCCGAACGGCTCGCCGAGGTGGTCCGGCTGTCGAGCCTGGCCGACGGCACACCCGAGGGGCGCAGCATCGTCGAGCTGTGCGGCGAACTGCACGGGCTGTCGGCCGAGGCGACCGACCACGAGAAGACCGGTGAGTTCGTCGAGTTCTCCGCGAACACCCGGATGAGCGGCATCGACCTCGACGGCCTGCGGGTGCGCAAGGGCGCGGCCGCCGCCGTGCGGGCGTGGGTGCTGGAACAGGGCGGCGAGGTGTCCGGCGAGGTCGGACCCGTCGTCGACGAGATCAGCGAGCAGGGCGGAACCCCGCTGGTGGTCGCGGAGGAGCGCGACGGCGTCGCGGTGGTGCGCGGCGTGATCCGGCTGTCCGACGTGGTGAAGCCGGGCATGAAGGAGCGGTTCGCCGAACTGCGGGCGATGGGCATCAAGACCGTGATGGTGACGGGCGACAACCCGTTGACCGCCAAGGCCATCGCCGACGAGGCCGGGGTCGACGACTTCCTCGCCGAGGCCAAGCCCGAGGACAAGATGGCGCTGATCCGCCGGGAGCAGGAGGGCGGCAAGCTGGTCGCGATGACCGGCGACGGCACCAACGACGCCCCCGCGCTGGCGCAGTCCGACGTCGGCGTAGCGATGAACACCGGCACGTCCGCCGCCAAGGAGGCGGGCAACATGGTCGACCTGGACTCGGACCCGACCAAGCTGATCGAGATCGTGGAGATCGGCAAGCAGCTGCTGATCACCCGCGGCGCGCTCACGACGTTCAGCGTGGCCAACGACCTCGCGAAGTACTTCGCGATCCTGCCCGCCATGTTCGCCGGGATCTACCCGCAGCTCGACAAGCTCAACATCATGCACCTGGCCACCCCGCAGTCGGCGATCCTGTCAGCGGTGATCTTCAACGCGCTGATCATCGTGGTGCTGATCCCGTTGGCGCTGCGGGGAGTCCGGTACCGGCCGTCCAGCGCCTCCGCGCTGCTGCGGCGCAACCTGCTGGTCTACGGCCTCGGCGGCGTCGTGACGCCGTTCGCCGGGATCTGGCTGATCGACCTGCTCGTCCGACTCATCCCTGGAATCGGGTAAACCGTGAACAACCTCGTCAAGCAGTCGCTGGCCGGACTGCGCATCCTGCTGGTGCTGACCGTGGTCACCGGCGTCCTATACCCGCTCGCGGTGTGGGGGATCGGCCGGATCCCCGGCCTCCAAGCCCACGCCGAAGGCTCGGTCATCACCCAGAACGGCCAGGCCGTCGGGTCCTCGCTGATCGGCGTCGACCCGGTCGCGGCCGACCCGGCGAACGACCCGTGGTTCCACAACCGGCCCTCCGCGCTGTCGTCGGACCCGCTGGGCCCCGGCGACCCGGCGACCTCGTTGGGCAGCAACAAGTCCGCGGTGAACACCGACTACGACGCCGTGATCGCCGAACGCCGAACCCTGATCGCCCAACGGGAAGGCGTCACCCCCGACCAGGTCCCCGCCGACGCCGTGACCGCCTCGGCGTCCGGCCTGGACCCGCAGATCAGCCCCGCCTACGCCGAGTTGCAGGTGGCCCGCGTGGCACGGGTGACCGGCCTGCCCGCCGACCGGATTCGCACGTTGATCGCGGACAACACCACCGGCCGGGGCCTGGGCGTGCTCGGCGACCCGGCGGTCGACGTCCTCCCGCTGAACCTGGCGGTGCAGGCCGCGAAGTAAGCGTCGTGTCGCTTGAGGACCCGTGCGGCTTCCGCACGGGTCCTCTTGCCGTGTCAGGAAAACGTCAGAATTCCCCGCCGACGTGTCAGGGGCGCGTCCAGAACCGCCACGAAACCGTTGGCAGGCAGTGGAATGGACCCGTGACCCTCGCAGACATCCTCCCCACGCTCGCCGTCTCCCTGGCCGACAAGGTGCCCGCCCACCTGTGGCCCGACACCACCACGCAGGACGACGACCTCCACGTCGCAGGCGTCCGACTCGCGTCCGTGGCCGCCACCTTCGGCACCCCGGTCACGGTCCTCGACGAGACCACCGTGCGCGCCCGCTGCCGAGCGTTCCGGGCAGCGCTGCCGGAGGCCGAGGTCACCTACGCGGGCAAAGCCCTCAGCTGCCGCGCGGTCCTCCGCTGGATCGCCGAGGAGGGCCTGTCGCTCGACGTCTGCTCCGCGGGCGAACTCGCCGTCGCCCGCTCGGTGAACTTCCCGGCCTCGCGCATCCTGGTGCACGGCAACGCGAAAACCCCCGACGACCTCAAGGCCGCACTCGCCTACGGCGACGTCCGCATCGTCGTGGACTCCCTCGACGAGATCGACCACCTGGCCGCACTGGCCCGCACCCGACAACGCGTCCTGGTCCGCGTCACCCCTGGCGTGGACGCCCACACCCACCGAGCGATCACGACCGGCACCGACGACCAGAAGTTCGGCTTCTCCCTGGCCACCGGCGCGGCCTCGGAAGCTGTCCGCCGCGTCCTGTCCCACCCCAACCTGGAGCTGACCGGCCTGCACTGCCACATCGGCTCCCAGGTACGCCGAGTCGCGAGCTTCGAACTGGCCGCCCGCCGCATGGTCGACCTGATCGCGGGCCTCCGCCGCGACCACGGCGTCACCATCCACGAACTGGACCTCGGCGGCGGCTTCGCCGTCCCGTACCTCCCCGAGGACGACCCCTTCGACCTCACCGGCTACGCCACCCGCCTCCGCGTGGCCCTGCACTACGAATGCCAGTCCCACGGCGTCCCCGTGCCCAAGCTGATCATCGAACCCGGCCGCTCGATCGTCGCCACAGCAGGCGTGACCGTGTACCGCGTCGTGACCGTCAAACGCGGCCCCACCACCTTCGTGGCGGTCGACGGCGGCCTCAGCGACAACCCACGCCCATCGCTGTACGGCGCGCGCTACTCGGTCCGCCTGATCGGCCGAACCTCACCCGCCCGCCGCACCCCGATGACCGTGGTCGGCAGGCACTGCGAGGCGGGTGACGTCGTGGCGACAGACGTCCCGCTACCCGCCGACATCCACGCGGGCGACCTGCTGGCCATCCCGTGCACCGGCGCCTACCACCACTCACTGGCGTCCAACTACAACCAGGTCTGCCGCCCACCCCTGATCGGCCTGCACAACGGCACGTCCACCGTCCTCGTCCGCGGCGAAACCGAGGAAGACCTGCTCCGCCGCGACGTCGGCTAGGAGCCGAAGACGAGTAGTCGACTACTCGCGCCATCCCGACGCCCGCGTACGAGGCTGGTCCGACGACAGCGCGTCGTGGAGCACGATCAGGGGAGGGAACATGGCACTGGTAGTCGATCCCAGGGGGAACTGGGAGATCAAGCAGCGTCGACCTGGCGGTAGGCCGGAGGACGACGTCGCCGTGCGGATCAGCGTCGTCCGCAGCGGCTTGGCAAAGGGAGCCGGAACGTTCGACGGTTCCGCGCTCTGGGACGGGCGCCGGGGTGAACTGGGCGGGGAGGTCAAGGGCGCGACGATCCGGTTCACCATCAAGTGGCCGGACGGCTTGGTCGGTGAATACCGGGGCTACTGGTTCGCCGACGGCTACCTCCGAGGACACTCGCAAAGCGCGACCAACCCGGCGTCGACCGCCGAGTGGTGGTCCGCCGAGAACAGGTTCAGGCAGGTCGACCTGTAGGGGTCGCGTCACCTCTTGGGCGCCGAGGTTCCAAGCGTGGCCGTCTGCGGTGACAGCAGCGCACGTGGACGACCTGGCTCGAGCTAAAGCGCAAGGCGGTTGCTTTAGCTGATTCGCTTGCGGCACTGTGCCCGGAGGGGCGGTGGTGAGCGTTGGCCCATCGTCCGTCGAACGCGGAGGGGCAACGATGCGGGCATTCGTGAGGTCGATGATCGCTGTCGCGGTCCTAGTCGCCGGGGTGGTGTCGGCGACCGGGTCCGCGGTCGCCGAGTCGAACGGCGGCGTGCGCGTGATGCCGTTGGGCGACTCGATCACCGAGGGGACCCAGGTCCCCGGCGGGTACCGGATCGGGCTGTGGCAGCGGACCGCGAGCGCCGGTTACCGGGTCGACTTCGTGGGGTCGCAGTTCAACGGCCCGTCGTCGTTGGGCGACCACGACCACGAGGGTCACCCCGGCTGGCGCATCGACCAGGTCAACGCCAACGTCGCAGGCTGGCTGCGCAACACCACTCCGCGCACCGTGTTGCTGCACATCGGCACGAACGACATCCTGCAGAACTTCAACGTCAGCGGCGCGCCGGGCAGGCTGTCCACCCTGGTCGACACCATCACGGCGACCGTCCCGAACGCGGAGGTGTTCGTCGCGACGATCATCCCGCTCGCCAACTCCGGGCAGGAGTCCGCCGCGCGCACGTTCAACGCCGCGATCCCCGGCATCGTGCAGGGCAAGGCGAACGCGGGCAAACGGGTCCACCTGGTCGACATGCACTCCGCGCTCGGCACCGGCGACCTCGTCGACGGCGTCCACCCCACGGCCACCGGCTACGACAAGATGGCCGCCACCTGGTACTCGGCTCTGCGGTCGGTCGCGGGATCGATCGGCGACCCCACCACGCCGTCCGGCAAGCAGATCGTCGGCACGGAGTCGGGCCGCTGCGTGGACGTGCCCACCGGGAGCACCAACGGCACACAGGTCCAACTGTGGGACTGCGGCGGCCAGTCCAACCAGTCGTGGACCTACACCTCCGGCAAGCAGTTGACGTCCGGCGGCAAGTGCCTAGACGCCTCCGGCAACGGCACGGCCAACGGCACGCTGGTGGTCGTCTGGGACTGCAACGGCCAGACCAACCAGCAGTGGAACGTGAACTCCGACGGCTCGATCACCGGCGCGGGGTCGACCCTGTGCGTGGACGCCTCCGGCCACGGAACGGCCAACGGCACCAAGCTGATCCTCTGGTCGTGCAGCGGCCAGCCCAACCAGCGGTGGACCCTCCGCTGACCTTCGCGCGAACGGCGTTCCCACTCCTGGTGACGGTGGCGCGGGCGGTCGGGGCGACCGCCCACGGTCAGCGCGGACTCACGCCCGTGCGCTTGGGCAGCTCACCGAGTGCCTCGGGGAACTAGGCAGGCAGAGGCACTTCACTGGGTGTGTGGATCTTGCGTTGTGCGAGGGCGACGTCGACGTGTTCGTCACCGGGGGCGGCGCCCGGCTGGGATCACCGGTGTTGGCGGCTTCTTCTGAGCGTCTCGGACGGTGCCTCCCCGAACCGCTGGCGATACGCGCCCGCGAACCGTCCCAAATGGACAAATCCCCAGGAGGCGGCGGCGTCGGTGACGGTCAAGCCCGGCGGCGCCGCCGCGAGGTCGGCGTGCACCCGGCCCAGTCTCACATCGCGCAGGTACTGCGTCGGCGACACCCCGGTGTGCAGCCGGAACCCGGCCTGCAGCGCCCGCGCCGACACCGCGACCGCCGCCGCCAGGGAGGTGGTGGTCCACGGCTCGTGCGGTCGTTCCTCCAGCAGCTCCACGGCTCGGCGCACCGGCCCCCGCGGAATGCTGCGCGATGTCGCCAGGTCCTGGTGGTGATCGTGCCGCAGGGTGAGCAGGAGACCGTCCAGCACGAGTTGCTCCAGGGTGCGTGCCGCGAGGGGGTGGCGGCGCAGCAGCTCCGGCCCCTCGAACTCCCGCAGGAGCGGGGCCAACACGTCCGGCACACCCCGCTGCGGTGCCGTCGCGAACCCGATCCGGTTCACCTGGTGCCCGAGCATGGCCGAGAGCCGTTGTTCCAGCGCCACCCGCTCCACCATGAGGCACAGTTGCGCGCAGTCGGCGCTCCACCTGATCGACGCGGGCCGACCCGGTGGGTACGCGACGGTGTCGGCGGTACCGGCGTCCACCGACTCGCGCCCGAACGACGACTGCGAGTGCCCCTCCACCGGCATGTCGAAGTGGTAGGCGACCGCGTCGGTCGTGCGCATGTCGACCTCTTGGCCGTACGCGAGGTAGGCGGCCGTGAGCGAGCCGAGCCGGACCGCGTTCAGCCGCATGTCGAGCCGTGCTTCGCGGCTTGTGGGCGCGATCTGGTGCGGCAGGAACACCCGGGTGACCGAGTCCTCCGCCTCGTCGATCCTCGTCGCACGGGTCACCGGATGGTTGAGCAGTCTTTCCACGGCTCACAGGATGCCCGAAGGGAGGCGCTCACGACGTAACCCAGAAGTTTGACGTGCGCCGTCAATGTCGTCGGGGGAACATCACGGAGGGTGCTGGATGGCCGCATTGAGCGCCGCGGAGGCTTCCGACAGGTATGGCAGGTTCCTGGAGGACCGCAGGTTCGTCGTGCTGCGCGACGACGGCCGCCTCGATTTCACGGCCGAGTCGGCAGGCGGTGTGCACACGGTCGTGGTCGTGCCGTGCTGCTCCACCGGTGTCGAAGTGAGCGAGCCCGGCACGACCGTCGTCTTCTCCGGGCCGGTGGACCGGAAGCTCGTGGACCGTCTCACCACCTCCAACGTTCCGGTCGTCTGGTGGAACGGCTCGATCTGGAACGGGTCGGGCTCGGCCTACGCGGCGGGCATGACGTCGATGTGACGGGGAGT
>Ga0247771_1000202_pt1 | contig 21813 bp, 26 predicted proteins | sample UWRJL197509C6_FD_179948 | JGI IMG/M metagenome (GOLD analysis project Ga0247771, IMG submission 179948) | Plant litter microbial communities from Arlington Agricultural Research Station in Wisconsin, United States - UWRJ-L197-509C-6 | ecosystem: Environmental > Terrestrial > Plant litter >... | reverse complement strand
TTAGCGGCCCGGACGGGCGGTTCGGGTGGCTGGGACTGCATAGTGGTTGGTAGCCTGTCCGTGACGCCGCTGTCGGGGCCGGGCCGGATCCGTGGAGATTGGGGATGGCGGATAAGCGGGTTGGCATCACGTGATCGATTATGTCCGCGGACTTGAGTCTCGGCCCGTCACGTGTATCCGGGACGCGCAACAATGTCCGTGGGGCTTGGCAGCCAGCTCGGTAAAATCCGCAAAGTCCTCGGCAGCCTTGCTCTTCAAGAGATGTATAAAAGAAAGGGATCGAACGGACATCCTTCCTCATCCCAGGACATCTATCCAACAGTCACTCATACCAACAAACATCTACAGCCACCCTACAACCACCCGACATTGTCTATTCCTCATCCCTATCACCTCCACACAATTCAGCTTTCCGGACGAGACGCCCGATCGCAAAATGCCTTCCCTCGCCGACTTCTTTCGTGCCCAGTTCCTCGTCAAGATCCCCAAACCCACAACCTCCTTCGAATCCAAGACCGTCATCATCACGGGGGCGAATGGGGGCCTGGGTCTCGAGATCTCCAAGCATATTCTACGTCTCGGCGTTCAGAAGCTCATCTTGGCCTGCCGCAGCCGCTCCCGAGGCGAGGCGGCCAAGCAGCAGCTCGAGGCGTTGTTCAAGTGCGGACCCGACACCATCGAGGTGTGGGAGCTCGACATCGAGTCGCCCGAGTCGATCAGGAAGTTCGTCGACCAGACCAACGCCCTGCCTCGCCTAGACGTCGTCATCCACAACGCCGGGATTCAAAGCCCCACCTTCAAGGTTGTTTACGATACCGAGCGTAACTTGGCGATCAACACCATCGGCACCTTTCTGCTCGCCCTCCAGCTCATCCCCAAGCTCAAGGAAACGGCGCAGAAGTTCAGCGTCACCCCCCATTCTACCATTGTCAGCTCGGCGCTGTACGACGTCGCCAACTACCCCGAGCCACATGGAGACGATCTCTTCACCTGGTTCAAAGATCCGGCGAATTTCAACATGATGGGCCAGTAAGCCAGCTCCTCGAGCTCCACCCAGCCGGATCCTCTTGCTGATATTGTGGCAGGTACAACCTCTCCAAGTTGCTGCAGCTGTACGCCGAAATCGAGCTCGCCGCCATCGTCGACCCGGTCGATACCGCGAACCCGAACCCCATCGTGATCAACTCGCTCGACCCCTGCTTCTTGAAGACGGGGCTCGCCGGCGAGATAACCGGGGTCGCGGGCTTCTTTTTCAAGATCTTCGAGTGGATCGCCGCTCGCCCGGCGGAGGAGGGCGCTAGTCTGGTGGTGAAAGCCGCGACCGCCGGACGGGAGACTCATGGGCGCTACATGCGCGCCGGGGCAGTGCAGGAGTATGCCCCCATTGCTCGGGACGACGCGAGGGCTACATATGTCTGGGATCTTCTCTGCAAGAAACTGGAACAACTGCAACCAGGGGTGTTGCGGAACCTGCAGTGAGGGACGGGGCAGTGGGGACAAGCTTGGGTAATAGGTTGCCATCACTCGCGTTGCTGAATTATTGTATACACACACACACACACACACACACCCACCCACCCACAATTTATTACGCCCGGCGGCTGAGCCGAAAGGGCAACTGTTGCTGGTTACCTACTAATACACTTCCCAACGATATACCATAGTTTCCTTGAAGCCTAACGTTAACTATTGCGCAGCCTTCCGGGCTTTGTTCCAGCGCCTTGGGACCTGTCATGGGCTTCCCTAGCCCCCCAGACCCCCTGAAGCCATTCGCAATATGATACTGAGCGGTTGCGGCTCACGACTGCAAATTTTTGCCGCGTCTGGTTTCGCTCCCACATGAGCAAGTGACCCCCGGCTTGGGAGCAGTCGAGAACCGCCAAGGTTTGGTCACGCGTGTAATTACGTGATGGCTCAAACCGTGTTGGATCATGAGTTGCCGGACCCCTGAAAACCTCGCCTGGGCGCACAGCACCCTTGCATATGTCATAGCGATAGCCGAGCCACCAGCTGGGGCGTCGGAACACCGAACGATTCGTCCTCGGCTGGTCGCCCCTGAGATTGCTCGCGAGTCGGGTCGGCCATCTCCCACGCCAACCCGACAATCCTACACTGCTCCCTCGTGAGGAGACCGTCCAAGCTAGGCTCGCAAGAGAGGTCCTCGGCGATCTTAGAGGCGACGCCGTCCTCGGCCCTGGGACTGAGAGCTACTCTGTCATCGCGTAGTAGTCGGCATCGTGCCTTTCGATAATGCCGGAGACGAATCTAATGGTTGGTTCATATCGATCACCAAAGGGCAGGCGATCCGACCGCTTCCTCTTGTTGCTGCTTTCTCCTTTGGCGGCACTCGGGCTTCACACCTCCCTTTGTTCCCTCGGACACCTCGAGAGAATCGTATGACATTGGCCCACTTTTCCCTGTCGCCAAGAGAATTTGGCGACTAGGAAATGCTGTGGCGTCCTCCCCCCTGGTACGGATTACGCGACTCCAAGACGAGTCTCGTCATAAACAAGAGCCTTGGGCGACTGTAACCTCGCCAAAAGCGAGATATCGGTCGGAACGTAGGTACGATCGGCTCCTGTTGATGCTTTACAAATCGATGAAGTGGACCGCCGCACTTGCTGTGTTATTGTGTGTATGCCTTTCCAGTGGCAGTGGCGTTGGTCTGCTATCAAAGCCTCCTCAATAATACGGAGAGTGGCGCACACAGGGTACCGTGGTTGGGCCCAACCGACCCCAAGATCACGCGCGCGTTGCACCAAGACACTCATCTATATAAGTCCACACAGCAGCAGGCTCGTCGCGAGTCTGTTGGACTCTGCAAAGGATCTTTCCCCAATCGCGACCCGGCTTAGAGCCTATTGGTAACGTCTCCAAGGCTGCATCATGGTCGTAATCGCCACCGGGCTGTGGTGGGATTACTCCAAGCCCCCTATCCTCGCCGCCACCATAACGTTGCCGGTCGACTCGGGCAGTACCCTCCTCTCAGGCTTGACCCTCCTCGTCAGCATCGCCGGAGCGAGTTTCTGGAACATCGTTGCCTTCCTTCTTCACCATTGGAGGGCAAAACGCCTCCCGGCCAGCACCTTCTACCTCCAACACCAGACGTGCCTGCGGAACTCTGCCAATGCCATTCGGGCAATATGGGAAGCTCTTAAGATCCACCAAGCGTGGTCAGCGAAGCGGCCGGACCAACTCCTTCTCCAGACGTGCCTGGTGGCAATTCCGGCCTTCGTTGTATGGACGTGCTTCTCGACGGCGGCCATTTTCACCTCGAGCGTGACCAACAAAGCCTACGCCTCGGTCGTCGCGCGTCTCCAGCCCCGAAATTGTGGCTACTGGGTCACCAACACTACGACAAACGAAGGCGCAATCGCCATGGCGACGATGCAGGCTGCGGATACGATCCAGGCCCGGAGTCACGTCGCCAACTTTTACTCTAATAGCAGCATCTCGACAGCTCGGCCCGTCTTTACCAGACCTACCCTCCCTTATATCGTCAGCCGTTCGGCCCCGTGTCCCATTCCGGCGGCGCAGCGCTGCGTCCTAGGACCGGACAAGGCCTTTAGCGTTGTCTCGGAATTCCTCGACTCACACGAGATGCTGGGGGTCAATGCTAGGCCGGAAGACCGGATTAGTTTACAGATGAGCTTGACCTGCTCACCAGTCCTCACAAAAGACCTCGAAAGGAGAACCCCGAACGGGAATTACATTTTCATCGACTATATCCTTGGACCCATTCGCAATTTCAACATCTCCCAAGAACCCAACTCCACGTATCGCTACAGCACAGCAGCTGCGGACAATACAGGTATAACCTATGACCTAAGGTACGCCATGCCTCGCCTCTCATGGTCCTACTGATCCTAACGAGCCTCAGAACCATTGGGACTTTGGGCGCGACCAATGAGACTCCCTGGGAGCCAATCCCGGATTTTGTTCGGACCGATGCGGACGTCTCTGTCCTCTTCCTCAGCCAAAATGATGTGCGGCATCTGGCACCGGTTTACGACCCATGGTTTTCTGCCAACGGAACATACAACGAGACTATTGACGGCAACACATTTGCGTTCGAGGATTATTTTGTCAGGGCAATGGCCTGTGCAGAGCAATACGTCTTATGCAACCCGTCGGCTTCGAAGTGCAGCTCTCCAACCGGCTTGTTCGGTCTGTTCAAGCACGTCGCGCTGAACAGGACCCTAGGCTGGAACCGGGCCCAGTTCGCCACCGCCGACAGAATCTCCATGGCCTTGGCTAATACAGGGGTGTTCAACACTGTGGGGAACCTTGGTTCTGGAGCACTATGGGCCAATAACCTCCTCATGGGAAACCTCTCGCCGGGCCTGCCAGACAACCAGTGGCAGATCGAAGCGCTCGGGTGGTTCCAGACAAACCTCGCCAAGCTCCAGGCGCGCATGCTAGACTTTGCTTCCACCTCGGTCGCTGTCGATCGCCTCGGGCCCTTGCAACCTCCGGGCAGCCCACCGCTCCAACGCATGCTTGTTCTGCCAGACCTGCCTGGGAGCCGACCCTATCAATACCAGTGCGAGAACCAGCTGGTGCAGGCTGTCGGTGAGGTGCAGAACTTTAGTCTTTGCGGCGTGTTGGTCATTGTCGTCGGCAGTGCTGTTATCGTCCTTCTAGACTGCTGTCTGGAGCGCATCGTCAACGCTCTCAATCGGCGCGATTCCGTCTCCAGGAGGGCAAGGGAGGCGGACAACAATCTACATCTCCTCCGCATGGCATTGACGGGGACACCGGATAAGCCAAGCGGTTGGGAGCAGGGAAGTTGGGATATTCCTGTGCGAGACGGTGCTAACCTGGTCGATGTACCAACTTTGTCGACGGGGTTTGTCTCATATCCTAGGTTCTAATATCCAGGGGCTTGCAACGAGGCTAAAAGCCACCATGTTTCGGGGCAAGCAGATGACCGAGTGGATCTTTGACCGCTAAGCTTGTAATCTTGAGTAGTGGGAAAATCCGCGGGGTGTCAGGTGCCTTTCCCACATAGTTAACCATAGCATGACAACTCACCTCTGAGCAACGAGCCGTATCCGTCACTCGTCATCACTGTCTCAGGAAATACGTCTAGCAGCGACTCAAGATTTGGTATGCTCTCGCGATTTTGACAAGTATCGCCCCCCTTTGCAAGTTTGTAATCTGACCTTGAGAAGCCTGTCAGTCTGGGGACCAGCTTCGGGCAGAGATCAACGACAGGTCTGAGATACAGTTTCAAACTTTCCCGCTGTCGTAGACTCGGCGTTGACACACCACCCTCTTAGCTCCAAACCGGAAGAAAACACGAGGTTATTCAGAACGAGTTTTAACAGCATTCCGATCGTGGCCGGATGGTCTGCAAGTATATCCTGTAAGTTTGGCCTGTGAATTTGGCTTTTCGATGCTGCATACCCAAGTTCAGCCATCCTCATCCCTCAACGCCATCCACTTCAGCGCCGTGCTCAAGCAGTACCCTAACAAGCGCTTCGTGCTTCATGTGCGTAGCCCACCACAGGGGTGTCCGACCATTCTTGTCTTTAGATGCCACGTCAGCACCGTTCTTTAGCAATACTCCGACCACCTTCTCGTCCCCACTCTCCGCTGCCCATGATAACGGCGTCCGGCCGTGTTCAAAGTCCTCAGAGTTGGGATCAGCGCCACCTATGGTGAGCAGCAACTCCACTACTACCTCGTTCCCCTTCTCTATCACGGGAAATTCCGGTACCCCTGCGTAAGTATTGCTCGTCCCCATTCTATCATTTTCTGCGGGAAGGGGGATACAAACCAACGTTTCTCGTGCTCTCCGTGCCGCCCAAGATAGGGGCGTTTGACCATGTTCGTCTCTTGCGTCTGAGTCGACCCCGTCTGTGGTAAGCAGACACCTCACCACAGCTTCATGCCCCTCCCCCGCTGCTAGTGACAGTGGCGTCCGAGAGAATTTGTCCCCAGAATTGATATCGACGCCGTTTTCACGAAGTAGCAGCCTGCAAACCGTGGCGTCCCCTCCTTTCGCCGCCCACGATAGCGGTGTCCGCTCAAATTCGAAATCCCTGGAGTCCATGGTGATGCCGCCTCGAGCCAGCAAGAGTCGTACAATCCGCTCTCCCCCATTCGCTGCCGCATAGGATAGTGGTGTGCGGCCCAGGCAGTCCTTGGAGTCGGGATGCACCCCATCCGCATTAAGCAGCATCTCTGCCACCTCTGCATCCGCGGTCCAAAATAGTGGCGTAGGTCCAAATTCAGAATCCCTAAAGTCGACCTTAATGCCGTCTTTGGAGAGCAGCAGAGCGACCACCTCCGGGAACCCGTTCATTACCGCCAATCTCAGCGGCGGACACCCGCTCTTGTTCTCCGCGTTCGGGTTAACACGACGGTCTTGGAGTAACAACCTGACCACGTCTGTATGGCCATTCCTTGATGCCCACCACAGTGGTGTCCGCCAGTCCTGAGGATCTTGATAGGCCGGGTCACCGCCACTCTCAAGCAGCAACGCAACCGTCATATCATGTCCATTTGCCGCAGCAATCATTGTCGCTGGGTCTTTGGAGTCCGGGTCGACGCTGCCCGTTGCAAGTAGGAGGCGAACCACCGTAGTATGTCCACCCATCGCTGCCCAAAATAGCGGTGTCCCTCCGTTATCGTCTTTGGATTCCGGATTGACACATCCTGTGTCGAGCAGCAACTTTACGATGACGTTAGACCCGGATTCTGCTGCGTAGGATAATGGTGTCCGGTCGGAATCGTCTTGAGAATCCGGGTCGGCACCTTTGGCCAACAGCAGCTGCACTACTTCCTGACAACCCTCCTCCGCTGCATACGATAATGGCGTCCTGCTGCAATCGTCTTCAAAATCCGGTTTCATGCCATCTATAGACAGCAATAGTTTCAAGATGGCCCAGTGGGTGAGTTCTGCTGCTAGGGATAACGGTGTTTGGCCCCATGTAATTCTCTCCGGGTCGATGCTGTTGGTGTCGAGTAGCTGCTGTACAACAGCTAAGTGTCCATTGAGTACCGCCCAGAACAGCGGGGTTCGGCCGTTATCATCTCTTGAGTCCGGATCGTTCTCATGTGCTGCAAGTAGCAGTTGTACGACCGCATTGTGCCCGTTTTCGGCGGCGTACGATAGTGCCGTCCGACCTAATCCATCCTTTGAGTCCACGTCGACTCGTGTGTCCGCAAGAAAGAACTTGACTATTGCCTCTTGTCCCCTGGCAGCAGCCCACGATAATGGTGACCTGCCACAACTGTCTCTCAAATTTGGAGAACAGCCGCGACAAAGGAGGTTCTTCAGTGCTTCTTCCAGTCCTAGATAGGCTGCAAGGTGGACTCCCGCCCCAGGCCGTGGCACTTGACTGTAATCTGAGTGCCACCAACCCTCTTTAAAGGCTATCATAGCTTGACTTGCAGCTTCAATGTTGCCTTTGGTTTCGAGAAACCCTATGACCTCCGGGCATAGTTTCGGAATGTTGTGAGCATGATGAGCCCAAGTTTGCGCGGCGTACTGATAAAGTGGATGTGACCGCAGGCGTTCCTCAAACTCGTTGTCCGTTTGACAGGGGCCACTTGAGAATGCGTCGAATGAAAGGTATGTAGCGCAAGTCGTGGTGATTTCTAATTCCGCATTTGGGAACCAGTCTTTTTGTGTCCACCCAAAGTATTCTTGGGCTGTGCGGTGGACTAACCGGATGATGTCGCTTTCTTCGTCAACTGTGACCAGCCCAGCACATACCGAGATCATGGCTTCGGTCTGTGGGAGATTTTCTCCGTCAAATTTGGGCTCGCCAGCTTCCACTGCCAGCGCGTGTTGAAGTTCCACGGTCGTGAGAGGTCGTTCGGCGCACGTGATCCACCCAAGAACGTCCATGGCGGGGTTTTTCCACCTTGGCTTTTGCCCAGTAATTCTGTCCATGGCTTGCCGGTATGCATCAGCGAGTACCTGCATCTTTGCATCTTCGCTTGATGCTCGACTTTGCTCCTGGAATCCTTGCACTGCACTCCTGATCTCCTTTGCTGTGATCATCTCTTCGAGCGATGCAAGATACAGATGAGCCAAGATAAACCTAGAGAAGAGTGAGCCATTGCATGCCTCCGACAATTACTTCCAAACTTACATTCCATCTGCAGCATTTAATATCCCCGCTTTGATCTCTCTTTGTAAAGGCCGATTCCTTTGTACGAAAGCCGGTAACTCTTCCAAGTGGCCTTCAATATATCTCTCCACATCTTCGCTACTCGCACGAATCTCCAAAGTGACGGCACCTCCGAATCGATCAACGATCTCCGGAATGAACCGTGACGTGACCAAAAGATTTATTCCAAGTTTGGCCTGAATGTCAAGAAGCTCAGATAAAAATTTCTTCCTATCTGATGCTTGGTATTCGTCAACTGCGTCGATAGCAACGAAAACTCTGGCATGTGTTGCAATAACAGACTGAAAGGCCTTCGAGACGGCATCACATGACGCTTGTGTTCGTTTGTCTTTGTACTGGGCGTGTAAGGCTTTTACACTCTCTGGCAGAGTAGCCTGGCGCCCGGCTAGTTGCTTGAGAAGGTTTGCGAGTAAGCTTTCGACCTTTTGCTCGTTCTTTCGTCGGAAGTTGCAGTAGATGTATGCAAAGCCGATGGTTGGGTCTTTGGAAAACCGCGTGCTCAAGTCGTCAACAACAATGGATGTGAGGATGGTCTTTCCAGCTCCTGGAATCCCTGGGCAGAACAGCGTCTTCCCTTTTGCATGAAGCCACGCCTGGTATTTCTCTGAGTCGAGAAGCCACTGGCCGGTCCCTGGCTGTCGTCGATGGATGAAGTCACTCTGCTGAGAGCTGTAGTCGATCGGCGCCAGCCAGTTGAGGATAGTCGACTGCTCCTCAAGGAGATCTCGACTTTCTTGGCGGTGATGAAGCCTGTCTAGACTATCGTGTAAACCAGCTTGTGAACTCTGAACGACTCTTAGATCGTCCTTCAGCTTGGAAATCTGGCCTTTGTTCTCATCTGAACTTGTCTTGATCGCCTGAATCAGCTCTGTAAGTTGCCTCTTATTCGCGTCTAAAGTCCTCTTGTTCTCCTGTATCAGCTTCCGCGAATTGTTGGCTAAGGCTAGCTCCAACAGAGACTTCTCCTGCTCGATAGTCGCATAGATTTCTTTGATCGCTTTCTCGTTGAATGGCCATTCCAGGCTCGCCAGTGCCTTCCTCAAGCCCTCCTTTGGTTGGAGCTTGGCTCCGATCTCTTGTAAGGCAACCGATAGTCGATGCAGCGGTGCTCCTGGAGCCTCGAGGGCTTTGATGGTCTCTGACCACGCCTTGCCCTCCTCGGAGTCATCTGCCTCGTCTTTGAGATATTGGAGGATGTTTTCGCATTGTCGTAACTCATCGCGAAGACCCTTTCTCTGTTTTGTCGCGCCCGCGGCAGATTTGATATATTGGACGACTTTGGAGAACAGCTGGAGGACGGTGATGACGCTTGCAGTTGTGTTAAGAGGGTCCATCTCTACGACAATCGTTCCTCTGACAATCGAAAGGTTTCGTGTCTGGGAAACTGACGTGTTAGGACCGGACGGCCACCTGCTCGCTGATGGGCACAGACTTGACTGGAATCCCCGTTGGGCAGCTGTGGAGTCGCTGTTGCTTATATCGACGCTCTTATAAACGCAGGTGGAGAGAGCCAAGTTACAAAGGTCATCATAGACTATGCGGCGACATGTCGACAACCTCTTCGCGAGGAATGAAAGAGGAAGAGGTGTACTCTCACGACCGAAGTTGGGCTGCCTTGGGCTGCGACAGCAGCGAGGCATATTTGGCTCAGCCACAGCAACGCCCGAGAAGACTGGTGGGTGCCCAACGCTGAGCCTCATCGGAACCGGTCTCATTTCCGATTGGCTGTTTATCGGGCATGGGCGACGTCTTTTGCGATCCGCGTTTCTGCCTCGTTTCCTACAATACAACACCAGAACAGTTCCTCCAGGCTTCCATTGGCGGGCCGCTTGCCGGACCGGTCCCTCCTGCTATTGTACAGAGGCTAGCGAAATCGCCGCCCCTGGAGCACCGGGAAAGATTCTCTGTACGGACCATTGCCGCTTTTGGCGCTTACACCGTGTGTCCTACACTGCTTGGAGTATCAGGTATGCTCAGTTCTTTAGCCTCCTTGTCAGCAACTGCGAATGAAACAAAGGCAGGCGGCAACCGTTCCAGTTCTCGACGGGGTGGCTGCCGGGTCTTCGTGCTCCGAAGGAACCCAGGTACGACGACAATACCGCTGGTAGCGGAAGGCGTTGGCGAGCTGCGGCGGAGCTGCGTGCCTCTTGGACGGAGGCACTGGAGGCTGCTGACGTAGGAGCGAAGCTTGACATTCTCCACTACAGAGGACTGATGTTGCTAAAAACACCAACTGGAACAAAGTCTCCATAGCATTCAATTATGACACGTTAATCTAGACGTCAGCAATTGCCAAACTCGTAAGTAGGCCGGTGCTCCTGCCGCTTCAACCTGCGGCACCCTGTGCGGACCTGTGCGGTACCTAGGTAAGTAAGTAGGTACGCAAGGTGTGCTGACAATGGCGGTATTGGGAGCCTAATTCTGCTACCCTCGGTTAGAGTTGCTTCAACCTAAACTTGGCAAACTCGTAAATATACGTTTGTAGATACTTATATGATATAGTTATAGCATGAACCTGCCATTTTCTCAGTCAATGCTAGAGTTGTGGTAAAATGGCATCTCAGAACCTGCCACACATGCAGGGTAGCTGTTGTTGTGGAAATGGGTGACCGACTCTCAATAGGCGAGCAAAGGTGTGCCCCAACGTCTGCCTGACACGGGCGAACAACATAGGCGGCCATCGCCTGCCAACTGAGAGTACGACGCCTCCTGTTTACCATCGCGGTGGACTTGGACCGGGATGGGCTGCGAGAAGGGCATAAGGCAGGTACTTAGGGTTATTTACATTACGATGCTTAGCATGGTGTTGAGGTCCTCCCCTGACCCGCGGGGGCGCTGCCTTATTGGCTGGCGCTTAAAGCGGTAGTGGCGGTGGTGGTGATGGTGGTCGTGGCGCAAGTAGCAGATATCGCAGGATCATTGACCCGAAACCACTTGTTTTCTCCAGCTCCAGCAGTGAGACCTACGCTCCGTAGCTTGCTAATTGCACTTTGATTGGGTCGGTTACTGCTTGCCAGGGGAATAAATGCGGGGTAGTTAGGATGGAAGGGACTTTGGTTTCAAGATGCTTGCGAACCCCAGCCTCGGCTTATGCTAGTTTCCGGACTCCATGGACCGACCCATATCCTCAGATCCCCATGGACATTGAGCCATGTCCTCGGGTGCTCACAGCTTTGCGGGGAAAATACGCGGCCCAATGCTGTACCTCAAGTGGGCAACCGGCGGCTTTTTCGAATATTGAGCTGCCGATCCACGCTTGCCGGGCCAATCACTAGTCCTCCAGGTGCTCTGCCCGGTATGCCCACCACCCGCTCATTTCAACTGTGCAGATATGAAAACCCTCCTCCATACCCCCGTCTAACCTCAAGGATTCTCCTCCCAAGCTCTTGAGACTTCTCTGAATCGGCAAATTCCTTTCTTCGGCACAATGGAGGACTCCAAGATCGTCCCGACAAAGCGCGAGCTCGAGCGCTTTAACCTCGCCAACGCCGACACCGTCGATCTAATCCGCCAAGCGCAACAAGCAGATGCCGCCGACCGCCAACTGACGGTATGGGAGGCGGTCAAGAAGTACAAGAAGGCTGTTGCTTGGAGCTGCCTGTTGAGTACTGCGCTGGTCATGGAGGGGTATGATGTCGTTATCGTACGTCCCCCTGCATCCTTCCATTTCCCTTCTTATTTTCCAAAGATGTAGGGAGGAGTGCTGATAGAGTATGTGTCATGTTAGATCAACAGCTTCTTTGGCCAATCCCAATTCAAAGACAGATTCGGCACACCCGACGGTGCCGACGGCAAGAAGATCATCACAGCAGAATGGCAATCCGGCCTCTCCAACTCCGCACTCGTGGGCCAGCTTTTCGGTCTAGTGCTGAATACTTGGGCGCAGGATCGCTTTGGATCAAGGAAGACGTACATGTTCTTCATGGGGTGGCTGTGCGGTGTGATTCTCATTGCTGTGTTTGCGCCGAGCTTGAGTGTTTTAGCGTTTGCGGAGGCCATGTGTGGGATTAGTTGGGGCGTGTTTCAAACCTTGACTACGACTTATGCTTGTGAGATTGTAAGTGAAGGGCGGTCTGGCGCTGGCAGCTCATCTATTCAGTGTCATTTTGCTAACTATGCTGCACGATAGGTCCCAATCGCCCTCCGCGAATACGTAACGGCCTACGTCTGCCTCTGCTGGGGCATGGGCATCCTCCTCTCCGCGGGCGCCCTGCGTGCCGTCCGCGACCTCGAAGGCGAAATGGGCTGGCGACTGCTCTTCATCCTACAAGAGGTCTGGCCCCTCCCCTTGCTTATTGGAGCATACTTCGCACCCGAATCGCCATGGAACGCCATACGAAGGAACAAGCCGGAATTGGCGAAGCAGAGTCTGAGGAGACTGAGGGGTGGGGAGGGGGAAAGTAAGGAGAGGGAGATCGAGGCGACAATTGCGTATATTACGCATACGACCGAACTGGAGAAGGCTGAGACGGAGGGGGCGAGTTTGTGGGAGTGCTTCAAGGGGGTGAATTTGCGGAGGACTGAGGTCGTGAGTTTCGCTTACTTCCCTTTGTGGTGGCCCCTAGTAAAGAGTGCCAGTAACTGACGTGGCGGTAGAACTGCATGACATGGATGTGCCAGATCTGGGATGGAAACCCTTTGACGAGCTACGCGGTGGTATTCTTGCAAGCGGCCGGCTTCGATGAGACGCAGAGCTTCAATCTCAACATGGGGATTACTGCGTGTTTTGTGGCGGGACCGTTAGTTTGCTATGGGTTGTTCCCGTTCTTTGGACGCAGGACGATCTACATGAGTGGGCTGGCGGGGATGCTGTCGACGCTGATTGTGGTAAGTGTCCTTCCTTCTAGAAGGTCATGGTAGATTCGAATGTGCTGACGTGTATAGATCGGCGGCCTCGGCTTCAACTCCTCACACGACGCACAATTCGCCATCGGCATCCTGCTAGTCATCTGCACATTCATCAACACCGTCTGCATGGGTCCAACTTGCTATCCCATCGTTGCCGAGACCCCCTCCGGACGGCTTCGCTACAAGACCATTACCGTCGGCCGCTTCTCATACAACGTCGCGGGCGTCATCCAGAACTCCCTCACACCTCGCATGCTTGCTGAGAATTGTAAGCCAAGTTCCCTTTCCCCCCTTACCTGCCCTATCGTCTGCCTCATCCAGCCCGCTAATCTATAGCGACAGCATGGAATTGGGGCGCAAAATCAGGGCTCTTCTATGCAGGGACCAACATCTTATGTCTGCTGTGGTGCTTCTTCCGTCTACCAGAGACGAAAGGACGGTCGTTCGGTGAGATCGATTTGCTGTTTAACAACAAGGTGCCGGCGAGGAAGTTCAAGTATTCCAAGGTGGATCAGTTTGCGCATGGCGCGATCTACGAGGCCAAGGTCGAGGAGGCGGATAGGACTAGTGCGGCGTATGTTGAGGGTGAGTGAGATGTGAGGGTAGAGGATCTGTTGCGTTGCTAAACAATTATATAATATTCTATTACTTCTGCTAGAGGTAGCCTATACTGACCTTTTTACTGTATTCGCTTCTGACCATGACGCGACCGAAAGCCTTTACGCCAGGCTAAGGAGTCAGTATGCTGAGAATATCCCCGCAGCAAGCCGAAATCGTCTAGGTACCAATAAAGACAGTCAGAGCCGTCGACGCTCGGCGGCACTCTCTCGGCCTCTGCTTCCTAGGTACCTAGGGTTGGGCACCTAGTATCCACGGACGTAGATGCCTCAGCAGTTGCAGATCTGCGTCTCGTGCCGTCTCCCGCCACTTAGAGAAGGACGTCGCGATATCGTAGCCTCGAACCGGAGTGTCATCAGGGCCGTTCGCTGAAGGGCCGGTTATTTGTTGGCGGGCAACCAGTCCAGGGAATAATCAGACAAAAGAAGGATGTTAACCTCTGTGGCCACAGTGTGATCGTCGTCCAAGTACATGACGGGGACCTTCCGCTTGAGAACGAGAGGTCCGCCGTCTTCGTAACCCTCGGCCAAGTCGCGAGTCCACGTCGGAAACCAGTACGGAGGACGCGAGAGGAAAGGGACCAGGGATGGGCGGAGACTCGCATGATCAAGGTTGTCTTGCGGCTTCGTTTTGGGATCCGGGATGCGTTTTGGGCCCCTAGTAATTTAGGTAACAATTTTCTGCTCCCTCGGCTGGAGTTGAAGCAATTCGCAGTCACCTGTGACAAAGCTGTGCTGGCGGGTGTGCCGACCCTGTGCCAGCCGGTGCTGACCTGTGCAGCGCCTGTACCGTGCCTGCGCCGGGGGTTGCAAAAGCGGCGACCGGTCACGTGGCAGAGGCTGGTGAAGCCGTCTAGATTAACATGCCCTAACATTAGGCAACAGGGGCTCTGTAGGCACGCACTTAGTTTCGAAAGTGTAAGTAGCTGAAAGTATAGTCTGTCATTACTAGCGACAGTAATTATGTATTACTATTTAACAGACAAAAGAAAGGTTTCAGTTCAAACCGAGGAAGAGGGGTAGGAAGAAAGCGCTGCAGATCTGGATGGCAAGCGGAACGATGGCGATCACGGCGGTCGAGTGAGGCCCAGGAGCTATTGTCCAACCCCAAGGGGCGCCGACGGCGAAGTATATCATGACTGCGCGGCACATGTGGTTAGTCACCTAGTACTGGGCAACAAAGCACAGGGGCCACAAGCAGACTCACCTCCCGTGAGAAGAATGCATATGAGCCATGTCCATTTGAAACTCTGCACCATCTTGTCCAGGCCGATATAAAACCCCGTCGGACCCATCTCCTTGGCGGTCGAGGCCCACTCGATGTTGATGCAGAAGGCGTGGCACAGCAAGGCCTTGGCGCAGTTGAGGCTGATGCCGCCAAAGAAGAGGATCATAAAGGGCAGCCACTTGACGGCCTCGAGCAGGGCCTGCCAGAAGGTCTCCTCCTTCAGCGAGTGGCGGACCATGCTGAAAGCGACAGAGCCGAAGAGGTTGAAGACGACGACGAGGGAGCACCAGATGCCCCAGGACGGGAGGTATAAGTGATCGATATCGTCGGGGAAGAGACCAATGAGGACGTAGTTGACTGTCGCGAGAAACATGCCGGAAGCGAGAGCGTAGTCTGCAGAGTAAGGGTTGGTTAGGGAAACTAAGGATACCCAACAAGCAGATGGTGCTGACGCGGTAGACTCACAGGTAAAGATGTAGGCGAGGATTGTGACCTTGCTAGTCACCGGGATGTTGCTCCAGAGGAAGCGCAGAAACAGTCGCGTGAAGGGGCCTCGGTAAATCCATTGGTAACTTGACCAATGTGTTAGAAACCTCTGAGTGGATGCCAGGGAACAGCCGCGATGGGGGACGTACAACGGATGAAAGACGAGCTCATTGCAACCGTATGCGTACTTCTCCCATCGAGTGAGTTCATCATATACCGTCAAGGAGACGCCTTCCTTGAACTCCCCGTTGTGGTAGGTTGCGAGGCGAACTAGCATGCCTCGCATCTGGAGACGCAGAGAGATGTCGAAGTCCTCGGAGACGTGCGAGTCAGACCACCACTTGGTCAGACCATCTGAAGGGTCAACGAAGGCAATGCTCTGGAGAGCCTTCCATCGGAGGAAGGCGTTGTGGCCCACGAAGGGCGCGACGTCTCCCGTTCCCACCCCGTACTTGATGGCGGTGTAGACGATGTTGGTGAAGTAAGTGACTGTGGTTTGTCAGAATCAGCAAGGGGGGGCCAAGTCTGGTACTCACTCCCGTTCTCGAACATGTTGTGGACAACCTGCATGACGCCGGAACCGTGCTGGAGAATGGCGACTTCGGGGCTCTCATGCATCTCCAGTGCTCCATACAGGAGACAGTCGACCGGGACTCGAGTGTCGCAATCGATGCTGCGCAGACCAAGGACGTCAGTAGGGCCCAGCCGCCTCAGCCTGCCAGGAGAGCCTCACATCAGGATGATCTCGCCGATGCGAATATTCCCCTCGGCCCACGTCGTTCCTTTGTCTTCGACTAGCATGTTCTGGAGTGCCTGATGGTAGAGTTCATCGTCGTCGTCGACCGTCAGTTCTTCCTCGGTGCAGCCCCGTCTCGCAACCTCAAGCCGGGTCAACCGGAGCATCTCGTCTTCGACGCGGTTTGAAAACGCCAGACCGTAGTTCATGTTGCTCGCTTTCTTGAACTTGCCCTTGCGCTCAAAGCCAATCTTGTTAGAGAGGTCTTGTGGCGACAGCTGTGCGTCATCCTTCTCGACGTCGTCAGTCTGGTTTGCTGCTGCCCTCCCCGTCTTGGATGCCCCGCCTTTTCTATTCGGCAGCCGCGCGGTGTATCCTATGCCGTTTTCTCGGTAGTAGTGTTTTCGTGCTTCGGCGAGCTCTGGCTTGATGGCCTGCATGCCGTCGTCGTTGACGAAAACGGATGCCGTGCCGCCTCGCTCTTCGTAGTACTGTATCGCCGCCATCACGCTCACCATGGTCGGCACAATGACACTGTCTTCGCTCAGCAACCTGCAAGGGAACTCGGAGTGCCGCGGGCCAGGCTTACCCCTTTAGGCCTTCTTTGTAGACTGGCATCTGAACCGTAACATGCGGAAGCTCGAAGGTCTGGTGGCGTTTGGGATTGGGTTTAATAGCTGCAGCAGTTTTTAGTGATACGACTGGAGCCAAGGGGTGAAGCGCTCTGACCTGAATGGAACTTTGAGTTCCTCAAACAATTCGCCGCGGGAAGGAAAAGTTGGAAAACGCTGGTAATCAGGACGATAAAAAAGAAGAGCGAGAAGAGAGCCAGTGGGGGAATAGTTGCGACCTGCCATGTAAATACGATTAGCGGTCGACCAAGGCGCGCGCGTCGCTCAGGTGGCGGGTATTACCAAGGCAAACCGCAGGTAACCTCCGTCCCACATGTATTCGTTGAGAAGCTGCCACATGTCAGTGATGAGGAGGGCGCCCTCGAGACTCGGCCGGCTGGCGTGGGGTGGGTACCTTTGCCACGCCCAGCGTCTGCGTCAAGATCACCAACATGATAGCAAGACTGATCTTGACCGTGTGCATCCTGTTCGTCGGCCTGGGCGGCAGCCCCTTTTCTAGATCCTCGTCATCGCCGTCGGCCTCCTCGAGCGCCACGGCCTTGATATAAACTTCATTCTTCTCGTCCAGAGCTCCGCGGACAGACGCCGTGGCCGTCCCGGGTCTTGAGGCTTCGCGGGTGTCGGAGTGGGCGCCTTGGAGGTGAAATGCCGCAGTCCCGGTTCGGGGTGTGAGAGGGGGCGACATGCCCCCGACGACTCTGCTGTTGACCTGCAATAGGAAATTTGCGTTAGCTCTGCATTGAGAAGTTGCCAGCTGCGGCCGGGAACTTAATTACCAAGTCCAGGAGGGCCATCTCGACGTCGGCCGCAATGTTCACAATTGCATTCGGGTCGTTTGACCACACCAGCACGACCCTTGGGTCCATGACGACACAAGCTCTGGAGGAGTGAACCAGCGTTGGCTGTATGCCGTCTAGCGATTGGAGGATCGGGATGCGCTCGCCAGTGCTCTCAGTGATGAGGCATCGTTGTTGGGGGCCGATAACGTCGAACATGTCGGTAGTGATTTTGGAAGCCATGGATATGACGGCGGCTTCGTTCAGTCTCGAGATGGCACCTGCCAGCATGGGATTGACATTGGCTGGGATGAAGACAAACTCCTCGTCCCAAGCTCGAACAGCAACACAGGTGGACGTCCATCCCTGGGACCTGGATTGTTCCTCGGGCTCGTCGAGCCAACCGAGGAGAGTCGCCCGTCTTGCGACAAGCGTAGCTGCCTGACTCGTGTTAGCATGCCTCCGGCCTCAGTGCAGAGGTGTTGGAAAGTATACGGAGGCAATGCTTTCCGACCCTGCGGGCTCGTCGGCCGGATCTGCGGCTCTCATGTCCACGCGCTGGTGTCCCCTATTCAGGGGCGAACTGAGAGGTCGGGAGAAGTGAGTCGTCCTTGGGGAGGGCTCGTCCAGCCTTTCCATTGGTACCTCGTGATACGGCCGACTCGAGAAGTCGAAATCCTGCATTTGTATGGACTCGTCATGGAAAGGGATGCTAGAAAGCTCGAGCTGCTTGAAGTTTCGCCGGTTCTGTTGCCTGGGCACCTGTGCTTCACCGGTGCCGCAGCCACCCGGTACCTGGTGCCTTCGTGACATGCTCGGCTTCGACCAGTGCGGCTCCGGCTGCAGATTCCGCCAGCCCACAACGTTCGGGCCCCTAATGTTATGACTTCTTTCGGACGAGGTAACTTCCCCTTCGATGATGCAGCCGTTCCGTGATAAGCGCCATCATTTCTATTTGCAGGCCGGCGCTGCTGTTCCCTCGGCATCACCATCTAGCTTGAAGCATTGGCTCTAATCTCCACCCTGCAATGACAAGGGGTTCCGCGGCAGAGATGTTTTTTTCCACCTCGAGGATGCAGTGGCGACAACTCCCGCGTTCCCCGGCATCTGCCGTGCCAACATATGTGGTACCGGACAAGCCCCTGTATCATATTAGCGCCACGATTTTACCGAGCGCAAGCGCTCGCAAGGCTTCCCCGTGCTAATGCGGCGACGAAGGATGATAACCAATGCCAAGCCCAGAGCCTTGCGGTACATGTCGGGCGCGCTGCGGGCCCGTGAATGCAGGCCCCTGTCCAGGACCGTGGAAGCGGTTCGGGACCCAAGAACTGTCACGCGGTGGCAGGGGCTCCATTTCAGCTGGCAAATCTGAGGGCTCGGGCCTCCTGCGCCCAGTTGAGGCTCTGCATCGGACATGGAGCTCCGGCTGCCCTCCCGCGCTGTGCGCTGCCATTCTTGGGTCAGAGATTCCACGATACAAACTTGGGTCGAAACAGCAATCCGAGTCAATCGATCTGGCAAGAGGCCATCTTTCCGCCATGGACCCGATGGGAGAAGTCCGCCTCCGCCACGACTCCTTTGCATCGCAGCCTTCATCGAGGCGGGGCACACCAGACCTTCGACTTCCAGCTCGCAATCCTTTTGCCACTCCTGTAGCGTCAATCAGAGGATCATTGCGCTCTGATGGAGGGCGAATAACAGGATCCGCGGCCAGCTGTGAGATGCGCAACAGTCGTAGCCTGTTGAGAGCTCTTTGCTGACGAGCCCCAGACACGGCGAACCCAAGACGCCGCTTCAAAAGCTCGCGGCTCATTGGAGAGTATGCAGTGTTCCCGTCCGTATCAGGCATTTGCTAATATGTTACTCTGCAGATTCCCGAAGCCGTGGCTCGAAGACCGGAAGAAAGGGCCGAACTGGGACAGCATAATATTTTACGCGGCCGTGCTAATCGCTCTTGGTACGCCGAACCGTTGCCAAAGAGACCCTCCTCGTACTTCTCCTGTGCTGACATCGCGGAATGACAGGAATCTCGGCCTTCATCTGTTGGGATGCTGTCAGAAGCGTGCCAAAACATGACGTGAGTCGGCTGCGCGACTCCATCTTGCCGACCTCCTCCTCAACATTGAACAGTATTGCCTTGTTTTGGAGGACAACTTTGCGACGCTAGACCGCGACACATGGGGTCATGAGATCCAGATTGATGGGTTTGGGTTAGTGAGCTTCGCCACGCCAGTGGCCTCGCCGGCACAGGTTAGCTGACGCGCTTGAACCGCAGCACCGGCTCTTTCGACTGGACTACGGACGATCCGAAGAACTCGTACGTCGACAAAGACGGCCTCCACATCGTGCCAACCACGACGCTCGAGAGCACCGACATCACATACGAGCAGCTCATCGACGGCTACACGCTGAACCTGACGGCGGACGGAACTTGCACGAACATCGACCAGAGGCTGTCAGAGCTGACGAAGAACGACCCCTGCGTGGCCGTCAGCAACAAGACCAAGTCACAGATAATCAATCCTGTGCGGTCGGCTCGCTTGACGACGGCCGGAAAAAAGACGATCAAATACGGGCGCGTCGAGGTCGTCGCAAAGCTGCCGGCCGGAGACTGGCTATGGCCTGCCATCTGGTGCGTTGCCAGGACTGTTGCCCCCTCTGTAGTGGCTGCCGCTTACAAGACTCTCCACGACAGGCTGATGCCGCAGGATAATGTCTACGGCGAGTGGCCCCGCAGCGGCGAGATCGACATCATGGAATCCCGCGGCAACGATGCCGAGACGTACCCGATCGGCAACAATATCGTCACCTCGGCGTTGCATTGGGGCACCACGTATCTAAACGACGCGTGGCGGCTCAGCGCGGGCGAATGGGGCTCGAAGCGCACCAAGTATTCGGAGGGCTTCCACACCTACGGGCTGGAGTGGTCTGAGAAGTACCTATTCACCTGGCTCGACGGACGCCTAAGGGTTGGTACCCGCAAAGCCCCCGTGCCTGATTCGGTTCTACAAATGCTTACACGCTTGTTTCCTTCGGCTGCTCAGCAAATCCTTTTCTTCGACTTCACCAAGAACAAGAACCTGTGGACTTGTGGCGAGTTCGCCGGGACTACCGTCAACGGGACGGCCATCCCAGATCCCTGGAGCCAGACGGGCAGACCCAACTCGCCCTTCGACCAGCCGTTTTACCTGATTCTCAACGTGGCTGTCGGGGGCACAGGCGGGTGGTTTCCGTAAGTCCCTGCCAGCCCCCTTTTGCTTCGAGTCGGCTGATAGCGAGCTAATCATCTCCCATGCGGCCCAGAGACGGAGTGGGGAGCAAGCCGTGGGTCGATGATAGCAAGACGCCGATGCGAGACTTCTGGAGAGCCAATGGTACCTGGCTGCCCACGTGGGGGAAGAACCGGGACATGGTGGTCAGGTCCGTGAGGATGTGGCAGGAAGGGAAGTGTGGCGTGTAAGTCGGCATGACAGCTTTGACATCGTAGACGCGTGTGCTCTTTTGCGTGATACGCGCTGGGCCAACCAATTTGATCCTCATTTCCACCAAGGGAATCCTGTCTGCGCTGCCCCCATGGTGAACCAGAGAGAGCGGAAAGCGCCGCTGCAGAGGGTGTGCCGGGCCATGGTAAAGGGGCAATAGATGCAGGACTCGGAGCAGGGCTCGGTCTCATGCACCTGCAGGTGGCGGCTCTGCTCACGGACTGCTGAACCCAGCCTTTCCAGCCAGCCGGCCGGCCGGCTTCAGCTGCCGCGCGCTCCGTGTGTTCCTGGCATGGCTCATTTTAGCAAGAACTCCACAGGGTCCATGCTCTTATGTTATTGCTTGTGCTCAGCCGCTCAGCCTGGTCCTTCTAAGGGGCTCGGCGCCCATCCATCAGGTATCTGCGTCTCCTGCTGTTGTCGGCGCCTTTCCAAGACGTTCCTTGTCTACGTCCTCTGGTTCTTGTCTTTCTTCGGAGAGAGTGCTGTGTTTTGAGGATCTTCCATCATTGCCAGCATCTACCCTAGCTGTCACATTCAAGCATCAGAATGCACCCTATTTATCTCCTTGCGGCCGCGGCGGCGGTGGTCGTCTCAGCTGGCACAACGCAGCCTTTCGGTCATGATGTGCGTCTTGCTCTCACGCAACATCCATACTGTTCCCCAATTCACCCCGGCGGCTGACTTTTCATTCCCAAGGCCCTCGCCTCCCGGCAGCAAGTCGTCGTCTCCACCAACGCTCTTTGCGGCCTCTTCAACGGCTCTGCGACCTGCACCGGCAGCGGCTTCGGCGACTGCTGCAGCCAGTTCGGCTACTGCGGCAGCACGGCGGCACATTGCGGCGGCGCCTGCCAGGCCGCG
>Ga0247771_1000201_pt1 | contig 21830 bp, 17 predicted proteins | sample UWRJL197509C6_FD_179948 | JGI IMG/M metagenome (GOLD analysis project Ga0247771, IMG submission 179948) | Plant litter microbial communities from Arlington Agricultural Research Station in Wisconsin, United States - UWRJ-L197-509C-6 | ecosystem: Environmental > Terrestrial > Plant litter >... | reverse complement strand
CCTTTGTCGGGCCAAAACGGCAGGTGGAAAGCTTGCCGCCCGACAAATTTTAAGGGGCAAAACCCCCGAGTAAAATCGGCCACGTTCCGTGGCCTGCGCCCGCCGGTGCCGTCGTGGTCACCAACTGGCCCGCCAGACCCGTCGTGGCCGCCAAGCCCCGGCGCCACCCTTGTCGCGGTCACCAACTGGCTGTCAGCACCACCGTGGTCACCAACTGGCCCGCCAGACCCGTCGTAGCCGCCAAGCCCCGGCGCCACCCTTGTCGCGGTCACCAACTGGCTGTCAGCACCGCCGTGGTCACCAGCTGGCCCGCCGATCCCGTCGTGGCCGCCAAGCCCCGGCGCCACCCTTGTCGCGGTCACCAGTTGGCTTGTTGCCTGCTTGCCGATCCTGCCGTTTGCCGGCTATCGGCGTTCTTCGAGGCGTTGCATGAGGCGGCGTTCGATGGTGGGCGGCAGCAGGGTTGAGACGTCTCCGCCGTACGTCGCCACGTCCTTCACCAGCGAGCTGGCCAGGAAGCTGTAGATCGGGTTCGTCGGCATGAACAGCGTGTCCACGCCGCTGAGCTGGTGGTTCATCTGGGCCATCTGCAGCTCGTAGTCGTAGTCGCTCACGGCGCGCAGGCCTTTGACGATGGCCTTGATGTCGTGTTCGCGGCAGTAGTCCACCAGGAGGCCGTGCCACGAGTCGATGCGGACGTTCGGCCACTGCGAGGTGACCTCGGCGAGCATGTCCGTTCGCTCCTCAACGGAGAACAGGGTCTTCTTGTTCTTGTTGATGAGCACGGCGACGACGACCTCGTCGAAGAGCTTCGCCGCTCTGCCGATGATGTCCAGGTGTCCGTTGGTGACCGGGTCGTAGGAGCCGGGGCACACGGCACGCGTCATGGTTTTGGACGGTAGCACCCGATCGGACGCGGCCAGAGGGGTCCGTGTCGCTGATCACCCCGTTGGGGTGCGGTGTTCCGCCCAGTAGAGGGTGGTGTCGCCGTAACGCTTGTCGCGCAAGGATTCCACCGGGGACGGCCACAGGGGGCGGGGGCTGCGGGACGCGCGTTCGACGATGAGGACCGTTCCCGGAGTGGTCCAGCCGTTGAGAACGAGGCCGTCGAGGACCTTGCCGAGCTGGGCGTCGGTGATCGCGTACGGGGGGTCGGCGAAGACCAGGTCGAACGGGGTTTCGGCGGTGACCGCGACCACCGACTCGGCGGGGCGGGCGATGACCGTGACCTCGGGGAAGCGCAGGTCCTTGGCGTTGGCGCGGAGGACGTCCGCCGCCCTGCGGTCGGCCTCCACGAAGGTGGCGGAGCGGGCTCCTCTCGAGAGGGCCTCGAAGCCGAGTGCGCCGGAGCCCGCGTAGAGGTCGAGGACGCGCAGGTCGTCGAGGTCCAGGACGACCTCGAGGGCGCTGAACATCGCCTCGCGCACGCGGTCGGACGTGGGGCGGGTCACCTTCGGGGGCACTTGCAGGCGGCGGCCACCGGCCGAGCCCGCCACGATCCTCGTCACGAGTCCTATCGTCCCAGGTGCGCGCCGAAGCCGAGGCACGCCCCGACGGCTTCGAGCAGCGGGACGAGCGCGCGCAGGGCCTCGAGGTCGTCGGTGGCGCACTCGGTGATGCCCGCGCCGACGACCGGGGTGGTCGCGGCGATGGCGCGGATCGAGCCCACCAGTTCGGCGACGGTCAGGCCGCCCGGTGTCGGGCAGCTCACGCCGTCGAACTCGGCCGGGTCCAGGACGTCGAGGTCGACGTGCAGGTAGACCTCGTCCGGGTCGCCGGTCTCCAGGACGGCGTTGCCCGCCATCGTCGACCGCCTCGCCGCGTGCACGGGCAGGTAGCGCACGGTCTGGCGCCACACCTGTTCGCGTTCGGCGGGCTCCATCGACCGCGCGCCCAGCAGCACGGTCCGGCCGCCGCCGATGCGCGGGTCGGCCACGAAGTCCGGGTCGCCCTCGCCCATCGCGGCGCGCAGGACCATGCCGTGGAACGCGTGCGACGGCGAGGTGTCCGGGGTGTGCAGGTCGCCGTGTGCGTCGAACCAGGCGAGCGCGAGCGTGTGGCCGTAGCGCTCGCGGGCGGCGCGGATCGGCTCCAGTTCGACGCCGCAGTCGCCGCCGATGGTCAGCACCTTCGAGCGGGTCTTCAGCGCCGCCCGTTGCGCGGCGCGGTTCTCCAGCAGCGCGGCGCGGTTGGCGATGCCGTCGACGAGCGGGGTTTCCCGCTCCCCCACCGGGATCGCGCGCACGTCCGCGCCCAGCACCTCGCCGGCGAGCTTGGCGAGCGCCCGCCCACCCGACGGCAGCGACACGGCGCGGGCCACGACCGCGCCCTGCCGCTGCGGGACGGAGTGGACCTCAGGCAAGTGCCTGCCACCAGCCGTCTACTGCGGGCGGGTCGTTGACGTCGACGCGTTCGCCCGGCCGCGGGACGGCCAGGTCGATGCCGTTGGCCTTGGTCTCGCGCCACACCCGGTCGACGGGCTCGGACCAGTCGTGCACGGACAGGTTGAACGTGGCCCAGTGCACGGGGATCAGCAGGCCGCCGTTGAGGGCGAGGTGCGCGCGGACGCCTTCCTCGGGCGTCATGTGGATGTCCGGCCAGCCGACGCTGTACGCGCCGATCTGCACCAACGAAGCGTCGAACGGGCCGTAGGTCGCGCCGATGTCGGCGTAGCCGTCGAAGTACCCGGTGTCACCGCTGTAGAACACGCGGTGGTTCGGGCCCGCGATCACCCACGACGCCCACAACGTGGTGTCGCGCTTGAAACCCCGACCGGAGAAGTGCTGGGCGGCCGTCGCGGTCAGCCGGATCCCGGCGACCTCGTGGTGCTCGTCCCAGTCCAGCTCGACGATCCGCGACTCCGGCACGCCCCACCGGCGCAGGTGCGCGCCGATGCCCAGCGGCACCACGAACGGGGCCGTCTCGGACTCGGTCAGCGCCCGCACGGTCGGCAGGTCGAGGTGGTCGTAGTGGTCGTGCGAGATCACGACGGCGTCGATCGGCGGCAGGTCGGTCAGCTCGTGCGGCACGGGGTGCAACCGCTTGGGCCCCACCAGTTCCGACGGCGAGCAGCGGTCGGACCAGATCGGGTCCAGCAGCACGCGGGCGCCGTCGATCTCCACCAGCGACGACGCGTGGCCGTACCAGGTGACGTGCAGGCCCTCGGCGCTCGTCGGACCGGACGGCGGACCGACCAGCGGCACCGGGCCGGACGGCTTGCGGCGGCCGCCGCCGAAGAGGAACTCGCGGAAGACGCCCGCGCTCTCCTCGTTCGGCGCGGTGCTGGTCTTCTTGACGTTGTGGAACGTGCCGTCGCGGAAGCGGGGCGACCGGCGCAGCTGCGCGGGGTCGGGCTTGCCGCCCAACGCCGCGGGCACGCCGCGCACCGCCCACGCGAGTCCAGCCGCCGCCAAACCGAGCACCGCGCCCGTGGTCTTCCTCATGGCACCTCCACCGTTCCGCCAGGCCATCGTCACATGCTTGTGGCCTCAGAGCTTGTCGGCGACCAGCACGGTCCGGTGGCCGAGACGGGCCGACAGCTCAAGGACGAACTCGGGGCGCAGCGGCGGCCAGTTCCAGAACGTCAGTCCCAGCGCGCCGAAGCCCCACGGTGGTTCCCAACGCCAGCCGTTCGGATCCAGTTCCCTGGTGCAGATGGGGCACGGCCGGGTGCCGTCGGCGCCGTGCTGCCACTCCTCGAAGGCGTCGGCGATCCGGTCGAGGTCGATCTCGGCTTCGCAGTGCGGGCAGAAGATGGCCTGATCAGGCGCTTTGGCGTAGTAGACGGCACGGCCGACCTCCACGCGGAGCCCGTTCCAGGCCAGCGTCCGCAGCTCCTCGTCGCCGTTCACGACGGCGCGGTCGAAGTTCGGGCCGGGCGCGTGACCTATGCCACAGGCGCAGTTGGTCCGCTCCTTGACCACGACGCCGATCTCGACCAGCCAGTCGACCACCTCCTGGGCCAGGTGCGGGGCCTCCTGCTCGGTCGCTTCGATGTCAGCGATCGTCTGGTAGCGGTCGTCCATGGACGCGAGGTTCTCACAGCATCAGCACAACTTGGTCAACTGCGCCAAACGATCGCGACTGGCCCCCACCGGCAGGCGGCGCAGCTTGCGCCTCGCCCGACCCCCGTACTGCTGCACCAGCCGCTCGGTCGACGGCAGCCGCATCGGGGCCGCGTCGGCGCGCAGATGTGTTGCCATGCCGAGGTTTTCGCCGAATCCGGCGAGCGCGCGGGCCTGTTCGGGAGTGGCCCCGCCGAGCACCGCGCCGATGCGGCAGGCGGCCGCGAGGACGGTCGTCTTGAGCTTCGCGATCCGCAGGTATTCCGCGGGGGCGCGGGTGGAATCCTCGGCCAGCGCGAGGGCGAGTCCCGCGCCGCGGCTGGCCTGCACGCCCGCCTCGGCCTGGATGCGGGTGGCCTCGGCGACCTGGTCGGCGGTCGCCCCGCGGTCGCGGCACTCGTCGATGAGGCCGAAGCCGCGGAACGTCAGCGAGGTGGCGGCGACGATCGCCCGTTCCGGGCCGAAGCGGCGGTGCACGGCCACGCGGCCGTGCCGGATGTCGTCGCGGCCCATCAGGCCCTCGTGGACGAGGCTGCCGACGTGGACGCACTCCACGCCGATCGCGGCGGGCAGCACGCGGTGCAGGTCGCCGCCGACGGCGAGCGCGGCGCGCAGCACCAGCAGCGAGCGCAGGAGCGAGCCGACGGGGATGAGGGCGTAGCGGTCGACCGGGTCGAGCGCTCGGGAGTCGGGCCAGCGGGCGGCGAACTCGGCGCGCAGCAGCGAGCGGAGGTCCTCGTCGTCCGGGCTGAGGGGCGGGACGCGGGTGGCGGCTTCGTCCAACACGGTGCTCCTCCGGGGGTGGGGAGCACTCCATGCTGGGGGTCGCGGAACCGGATTTCGGGCACGTGACCCGGACGGTGGAACGACGCCACACGCCTGGAGCAGCCGAACGGGTGCCCTCCGCTGCTCGGCGCGGCGGAGGGCACCCGTCGGTGGTCCGGTGCTACTGGAGCACGATCAGCAGGTCACCGCCCTCGACCTGCTGCACGGCCCGCACGGCGAGGCGCGCGACGGTGCCCGCCTTGGCCGCGGTGATCGAGGCCTCCATCTTCATCGCCTCGATCGTCGCGACGGTCTGGCCCGCCTCGACGGTGTCGCCCTCGGCGACCGACGGCGTGACGACGCCCGCGAACGGCGCGGCCACGTGGTTCTGGTTGGAGCGGTCGGCCTTCTCGGCGGCCGGGACCTCGGCCGCGATGGACCGGTCGCGGACCGAGATCGGCCGGAGCTGGCCGTTGAGCGTGGCCATGACGGTGCGCATGCCGCGCTCGTCGGCCTCGCCGATGGCCTCCAGGCCGATCAGCAGCCGCACGCCGGGCTCCAGGTCGACCGAGTACTCCTCGCCCGGCTTGAGGCCGTAGAAGAAGTCCTTGCTGCGCAGCACGGACGTGTCGCCGTAGGCCTCGCGGTGCGCCAGGTACTCCTTGGTCGGCGCGGGGAACAGCAGCCGGTTCAGCGTGCCTCGGCGGTCGGTCTCCAGGCCCTCGGTGTCCGCTTCGGACAGCTCCTCGACGCCCTTCGGGGCCGAGCGGCCCTTGAGCGCCTTGGTGCGGAACGGCTCCGGCCAGCCGCCGGGCGGGTCGCCCAGCTCGCCGTGCAGGAAGCCGATCACCGACGCCGGGATGTCGAACTTGCCGGGGTCGGCCTCGAACTCGGCGGGCGTGACACCGGCGCCGACGAGGTGCAGCGCGAGGTCGCCGACGACCTTGGACGACGGCGTCACCTTCACCAGGTGGCCGAGCATCCGGTCGGCGGCGGCGTACACGGCCTCGATGTCCTCGAACCGCTGGCCGAGTCCGAGCGCCACGGCCTGCGTGCGCAGGTTGGACAGCTGGCCACCGGGGATCTCGTGCTTGTAGACGCGGCCGGTCGGCGCGGGCAGGCCCGACTCGAACGGCGCGTAGATCCGCCGGGTCGCCTCCCAGTACGGCTCCAGGTCGCACACGGCCTCCAGGTCGAGCCCGGTGGCGCGGTCGGTGTGGTCGGTCGCGGCGACGATCGACGACAGCGCGGGCTGCGACGTCGTGCCCGCCATCGAGGCCGCGGCGCCGTCCACCGCGTCCACGCCCGCCTGGATCGCGGCCAGGTAGGTGGCGAGCTGGCCGCCCGCCGTGTCGTGGGTGTGCAGGTGGACGGGGAGGTCGAACTCCTTGCGCAGGGCCGTGATCAGCCGGGACGCGGCGGGCGCGCGGAGCAGCCCGGCCATGTCCTTGACGCACAGCACGTGCGCGCCCGCGCCGACGATCTGCTCGGCCAGCTTGAGGTAGTAGTCGAGCGTGTAGAGGCGCTCGTCCGGGTCCGACAGGTCCGAGGTGTAGCAGAGCGCCACCTCGGCGACGGCCGTCCCGGTCTCGCGCACGGCCTCGATCGCGGGCCGCATCTGCTCCACGTCGTTGAGGGCGTCGAAGATCCGGAAGATGTCGATGCCGGTCTTCGTGGCCTCCTGCACGAACGCCGACGTCACCGCGGCCGGGTACGGCGTGTACCCGACGGTGTTGCGGCCGCGGAGCAGCATCTGGAGGTTGATGTTCGGCACGGCCTCGCGGAGCTGCGCGAGCCGTTCCCACGGGTCCTCGGCGAGGAACCGCAGCGCCACGTCGTAGGTCGCGCCGCCCCACGCTTCGAGGGACAGCAGCTCCGGCGTCAGCCGGGCCACGTGCGGGGCGACGGCGAGCAGGTCCTTCGTCCGCACGCGGGTCGCGAGCAGCGACTGGTGGGCGTCGCGGAACGTCGTGTCGGTGACGCCGACCGCGCGGCTGTTGCGCAGCCACGCGGCGAAGCCCTCCGGGCCCAGCTCGGCGAGCCGCTGCTTCGAACCGGGCACCGGCTCGGCCTTGAGGTCCACGAGCGGCAGCTTGTCGCGCGGGTCGATGCTCGCCGGGCGCTCGCCGTTGGGCTTGTTCACCGTCACGTCGGCCAGGTAGGTGAGGATCCTGGTGCCGCGGTCGGCGGAGTGGCGGGCGGTCAGCAGGTGCGGGCGCTTCTCGATGAACGACGTCGTGACGCGGCCCTCGTAGAAGTCCGGGTCGTCGAGCACCGCCTGGAGGAACGGGATGTTCGTGGACACGCCGCGGATGCGGAACTCCGCGACCGCGCGGCGGGACCGGGCGACCGCGGCGGCGAACGTGCGACCGCGGCAGGTGAGCTTCACCAGCATCGAGTCGAAGTGCGCGCCGATGGCCGTGCCCGCGCCGATCGTGCCGCCGTCGAGCCGGATGCCGGAGCCGCCGGGCGAGCGGTACGCGCTGATCACGCCGGTGTCCGGGCGGAAGCCGTTGGCCGGGTCCTCGGTCGTGATGCGGCACTGGAGGGCCGCGCCGCGCAACTGCACGGTCTCCTGGCTGAGGTTGAGGTCCGCCAGCGTGGAGCCGCTCGCGATGAGCATCTGCGACTGCACGAGGTCGACGTCGGTCACCTCCTCGGTGACCGTGTGCTCGACCTGGATGCGCGGGTTCATCTCGATGAAGACGTAGTTGCCGTTCGGGTCGAGCAGGAACTCGACCGTGCCCGCGTTGCGGTAGCCGATGTGCCGGGCGAACGCCACGGCGTGGGCGCACATCCGGTCGCGGATCTCCGGTGCCAGGTTCGGCGCGGGCGCGATCTCGATGACCTTCTGGTGCCGCCGCTGCACCGAGCAGTCGCGCTCGAACAGGTGGATCACGTTGCCCTCGCCGTCGGCGAGGATCTGCACCTCGATGTGGCGGGGCTCGACCACGGCCTGCTCGATGAACATGGTCGGGTCGCCGAAGGCGGACTCGGCCTCGCGCATGGCGGCCTCGAGCGACTCGCGCAGCGTCGACGGGTCCTCCACCCGCCGCATGCCGCGGCCACCACCACCGGCGACGGCCTTCACGAACACGGGGAAGTTGATGCCCTCGGCCGCGGCCAGCAGCTCGTCCAGGTTCGCCGACGGCGCGGAGGACTCCAGCACCGGCAGGCCCGCCTCGCGGGCGGCGGCGATCGCGCGCGCCTTGTTGCCGGTCAGCTCCAGCACCTCGGTCGGCGGGCCGACGAACGTGATGCCCGCGTCCTTGCACGCCTGCGCGAGCTCCGGGTTCTCGGACAGGAAGCCGTAACCGGGGTAGACCGCGTCGGCCCCCGCCTGGCGGGCGGCCTTGATGATCTCCTCGACCGACAGGTAGGCGCGGACCGGGTGGCCCGGATCGCCGATCTGGTAGGACTCGTCGGCCTTCAACCGGTGCAGCGAGTTCCGGTCCTCGTGCGGGAAGACGGCGACCGTCCCCGCGCCCAGTTCGTAGGCGGCTCGAAACGCCCGGATCGCGATCTCGCCGCGGTTCGCGACAAGGACCTTGCGGAACATAGCGGCGTTCCCTCCCGGTTACTCGACTGGGTCGTCGGCACGTTACCGTGCGCTTCCCGCCCCTCGGGAGTTCCATCTCACGTGACGGACGTCATCCTGATCGGTTCGCGGCACGGTCAAGCGGCCCGTCGGCCCCCGCCGTGAGCTGGGGCCATGGTCCGAGAGTCTGCCGCAGCCGAGCGCCTCGCGCAGCCCCTGGGAGGAGCAGCCGCGTTAGCGCCCGATCACCGGGACGTCACCACCGGTAACCGAAACCCGCCGAGGTTGCGTCGAATGCAGTAGATGTGGCCCTCTTCACGGCGGTACCCACGCGGTTGCGCTGATGCGGTGGGATTCGCCGCTTCGGGTGACTTAACGGTCGGAAACCTCGGTAGTGTTGCCCATATGGCCGGGCCCGATGGGAATGGGCAGACAGCTGCCCGCACAGCTCACTTCGACGTCGTCCTGCGCGGGTACAACCAGCGTCAGGTCAACGAACGCGTCACCCGACTGGAGTTCGACCTCAAGAACGCCAGTCGCAGCCGTGACGCCGCCGCCGCGCAGGTGGCCGAGCTGTCGAAGGTCGTGGCGGGGGCGAGAGCCGAGCTGGACAAGGTCAAGGCGCAGCTCTCCAACCTGGCCGCCGCGCCCATCAGCGCCTCCAACGTCACCGAGCGCGTCCGCATCATGATGGGCCTCGCCGAGGAGGAGATCGCCGACATCCGCAAGGCGGCGGTGGACCACGCCAACGCCACCCGCGCCGAGGCGGACCGGTTCGCGGCCGAGCAGAAGGCCCTGCACCAGCGCAAGAACGCCGAGACCGACGACCGGCGCAGGCAGCTGGAGCAGCAGCACCAGCAGCACCGGATCGAGCTCGACAAGAAGTTCGACCAGCGCAAGGCCGAGCTGGAGGCCGAGCAGCAGGAGCTGCGGACCAAGCTCACGACCGAGCACAACGCCCTGCTGGCGGAGACCCGCGCCGAGGCCGAGCGCGTGACCACCGAGTTCGACGCCAAGGCGGCCGAGCTCGAGAAGACCCGCGTGGCGCTGGAGCAGAAGTACAAGAAGTACCACGACGACCTGGACAAGGAGTACGACGACCTGCGCACGAAGCTCCAGAAGGAGCACGAGCGGCACGTCGTCGAGGCCAAGCAGGCGGCCGAGAAGATCGCCGCCGACTCCGAGGCGAAGCGGGCGGCGGCCGAGAAGGGCCTCGCCGAGTCGCTGGCCGCGAAGAAGGCGGAGTCGGAGAAGCTGCTGGCCGAGCTGGAGTCCGAGGCTCTGGCCAAGGTCGAGAAGCTGACCGCGGACGCGACCGGCCGGGCCGAGAAGACCGTCCGCGACGCCGACCAGCACGCCGCGAAGACCGTGCGGGAAGCGGAGGAGCACGCCGCGAAGACCGTGCGCGAGGCGGAGGAGCGGGCGGACAAGACGGTCCGGGACGCCGACGAGCACGCGGGCAAGCGCGTGACCGAGGCGAACGAGCGGGTCACGACGCTGCGGACCATGCACCAGTCATTGACCGAGCAGTTCGCCGCGGCGCAGGCGGCCGTGCTCCAGGCGGTGTCCGTGCTGGGCCCGCTGCCGGACGACCCGACCGCGTCGACGGGGTCGACCACCACAGCCGCATCGACCGCGAAGCCGCAGACCAAGCCGCAGGCGGCACGGGAGGCGGCCAAGTCGAACGGCGTCCCGGCGGGCGGCGACGCCCCCACCGCGAAGCTGCCGATCCAGAAGAAGCCGAAGGACGCGTAACCCCCGCTTCGAGAACGCCCCGCCGTGATCGGCGGGGCGTTTTCTCGTTCCTAGCGAGGCGGGAGCGCCCCCCGTGGCGTACCAGACGACGCACCAGCCGTCGTCGTAGTCGCTGGTCAGCTCCAGCACATCCCGGCCGCCATTCAGCACCACCAGCGACGGGTGGTAGTTCGGGCAGTTCACGTCACGGGCCTCGGGCACCGCCACCGGCGCGGGCGCCTCCACCCACGGCCCCGCAGCCCCGCGGTCGCTCACGAACAGCGTCGCCCCGTTGCCGTCAGCGCCTTCTCGCTCCACGTCAGCCCGTCGGCCGACGTCGTGCGGGCCGGCACCTGGCTGTGCCCCGGCACGGTCTCGTCGGCGAAGTGGCACACCAGCCGCCCGGCGTCGTCGACGGACAGCTCGGGCTCCCACATGCCGCCGTTCTCGACCGACACCCCGCACGTCGACAGGTAGCTCCACGACCAGCACACCGAGGATGCGACGCACGAACCCGGACGCTAGATCAACTTCCCACATCCGCCCGACCGCAACGCCACACCCGGAAGTGGGACCCCTGCGCCACATGGGCGCTATCGGCGCCCCCCGGTTCACGCCACGCTGGAACGCGATGACGACCAACAGGCAGCGACACCTGAACCAGGCCCTCATGCGGATCCCGAGGCGCGCCGAGAACACCGACCGCCACACGCTCGCCACCACCTACGTCAGCGCGGGCTCGTTCTCGGCGATGCTGCACTCCACCGACCACCAAGTCCTCTACGGCCGTCGCGGCACGGGGAAGACGCACGCGCTGCAGTACCTCAGCGACGTGATCGACCGCGCGGGCGACATCGCCGTGTACCTCGACCTGCGCACGATCGGCTCCAGCGGCGGCCCGGAGTCGGACGCGGCCACCCGCGGCACCCAACTGCTCGTCGACACCCTGGAAGCCGTCCACGACGAACTGCTCGCGCTCGCCGTCGAGTCCGAGGACCGGCTGCTCGGCTCCCTCGACGCGCTCGCCGAGGCGGCCACGGTCGTGGAGGTGGTCGGCGAGGTGGAGCGGGAGTCCAAGACGGCGGGCTCCAGCGAGTCCAAGCACGGCTTCGACGTCAGCCCCACGCCGTCCGCGAAGATCACCGCCGAGCGCAGGCACACGGCGTCGGCGGAGAACCGCGTCCGCCGCACCGGCGTGGAACGCCACCACGTCGTGTTCGGGCCGTTGAGCCGCGCGCTGCGCGACATCAGCCGCTCGCTGGGCCGCCGCAGGCTGTGGCTGCTGCTGGACGAGTGGAGCAGCGTCCCCATGGACCTCCAGCCGCTGCTGGCGGACCTGCTGCGGCGCAGCGTCCTGCCGGTCACGGGCATCACCGTGAAGATCGCGGCCATCGAACGGCGCTCCCGCTTCAGCATCCCCGGCCCCGACGGCGACTACGTCGGCATCGAACTGGGCGCCGACGCCGCCACGGCCGTCAGCCTGGACGACTTCCTGGTGTTCAACCGCGCCCGCACCGACGCGCAGGAGTTCTTCGGCCAGCTGTTCTTCAACCACTCCAAGGAGTTGCTGGTCCGCATGGTCAGCACGTCCGCACCAACGGACGCCGCCGCGTTCATCGAGCAGACCTTCCAGCGCAACGCCTTCCCGGAACTCGTCCGAGCAGCAGAGGGCGTACCGCGTGACGCCATCAACATCGCCGCCTTGGCAGCCCAGTACGCCCACTCCGACCTGATCGACCTGGAAGACGTCCGCCGAGCCGCCCGCGACTGGTACCTCCGCGACAAACAAGCGGCCATAGACTCCAACCCGACCGCCCGCGCCACGCTGCGCAAACTCGTCGACGAGGTAGTGGGCAAACGCCGCTCCCGCACGTTCCTCCTGGAACGCTCGGAAGACGTCGACCACCCAGCGGTCGACGTCCTCTACGACGCCAGACTCCTGCACGTCCTGCGCCGCGGCATAGTCGACAAGCACCACCCCGGCACCCTGTACGACGGCTTCGCCATCGACTACGGCTGCTACGTCACCCTGTTGCTGGACGGCGAACTACCGTCCCGCCCCAGACACCGCGGCGGCTGGCTGAACTGGGCCCACTCCGTCCCCCCGGACGGCTTCGACTTCGGCGCCGAGGCCATCACCCTGTCCCCTTCGGACTAGACCCGAGGCACCACGACGTCCACCGGCTTCCCCCACCCGCTGAACCGAGTGGTCGACTCCCGCCGCTCGTCGAACGGAAGCACAGCGGTCACCTTCACCGGCAACCCGGTTCCCTCCACCCACACCGTCACCTCCACAAACCGGAGCACGTCGACCTACTTCGGCAACTGATCAGCAGGCACGGTCTCCCCAGCAGGCGGCGCGACAACCTCCACCGCACTACCCCACTCACTAAATCGGGTAGTGGAACTCTTCACCACTTTCCCGTCCTGCTCAAACCGGTACTCGGCCTTCAACGGCACCCCAGAAGCATCCACCCAGGCGAACGCACTGATCGTCACCCCGTACTCGGCCAACTGCGTGTGCTGCAACTGCAAGTCCGGATCATCAAGCAACTTCGCGATCTTCACCGCATCCACGGCAATGTCATACCGCGTCACAGCAACCCCATCGAGCTGCTCAGCACCTTTCCGCAACACAAGCGCAGCGGTCGGTTTCAAATAATCAAGCTCAGCCCCAGCCATCCCAGACGGCCCAAACCCCCGCAACAACCCAACAATCTCACCACTGTTAGCAGCCGTGTACTGAGCCCACTTCTTCCCAGCAGGCATAGGAGCCCCGTCGAGGTGGGCGAACAAACCGTCCTTCAACACCACCATGTCGATCTTCCGAGCAGCCCCACCAGTATCAACGTTCAACGTGAAGGCCCCGTACACCCCACCACCGGCATCCTGCGTGATCACCCCATCAGCAGAATTCCGCACCTCAGTAGCCCCACCATCGGACGCGAACCCCTCGGTGTGAAACTTCGCGGTCTTCAACTCCGCCCGCCGCGCAGCGATCGACTCGGCCAACACAGCCAACTCACCCTTGGGCAACGCCGAGGTGGGCACAGGCGCAGGCGGCTGCCCAGCCCCACACCCGACAAGCAGGACAACCGGAATCACAGCAAGAAGACGGCGCACAAGAAGCCGATGCTAGCCCCACCACCCTGCACCCCAGGTAAAGCCACCACACCAGCAACCACACACAGCACTTCCCTCAGCCCCCCACGCCAGACGTCGCCCACCACCTGACACACCCCCACACCAGCCCCCCGGCCCCCGGCCCCCGGCCCCCGGCCTCAACTCAACCCCGTGACCAACCGCCACACACACCCACCCGCACCGAACGAAACTGCTCTCTCAATCTTCCGGCCCCCGGCCGGCACTCGCACCGGGACCAATCCACACCGTGCCGGCAGGTTCTTTTAACCCCCACCCCGGCCGGCCCCCGATTGTTTTTGCGCCCCCACCCCCTTTCGTTTTGTCAAGGCGTCTTTCCAGCCTTGACAAAACGAAAGGGGGTGGGATAATTGGCGCAATCGGGGGTTGACCAAATCACACACCACGCCCCACATACGCGCAAGCCAACCCCACCAAAGACGTGACAGGATCGCTGAGCGGCTGAGTGAGAGCGGTGAGATCACGAAATGTTGCCGACCGACCGGATTGTCGGCGGACAACAGAACCACTGGGCGGCCGAGTCGCCAGACAACCGACTCGGTGAGGCCTCCAGGCCGGCGGGACGGTACCAAGCGGCCGGGCGTCGACGCGATAGCCGGGCGAGAACGCCGAGCAGCCAGCTAGCCCACAGCCAACACCCCCACCTCAAGCCTTCTCCAGGTACTCCGCCCGCTCCTCATCCAACAACCCAGCCACCAACCCCGCCAACCCCGGATGCCCGCTCAACTCCGGATCACCTTCCACGACCCGTTGAGCCTCCCCCCGAGCATCCCGAATCACCTCTTCGTCCCTCAACAACGACAGCATCTTCAACCCGGACCTCATCCCGGACTGAGCGGCCCCCAGGATGTCCCCTTCCCGCCTCAACTCCAGGTCCAACTGCGCCAACTCGAACCCGTCCAACGTGGACTCGACAGCCCTCAACCGCTCCATCGTCGAGGTCCCATCAGGCATCTCGGTGACCAGCAGGCACAACCCAGGAGCACTCCCCCGCCCCACCCGACCCCGCAACTGGTGCAGCTGACTGACCCCGAACCGATCCGCGTCCATGATCACCATCACGGTCGCGTTGGGCACGTTCACCCCGACCTCGATCACCGTCGTAGCCACCAGCACCTGCGTCGAGTTGGCGGCAAAAGCCCTCATCACCGCGTCCTTCTCGTCCGCGGGCAACCGCCCGTGCAGGATCGCGATCGACAGCCCTCGCAACGGCCCCTCGGCCAACCGGTTCGCCACGTCCACCACGGCCAACGGCGGCCGCCGATCCGACGCGTCCTCCTTCGGCGGCTCCGCCCCGTCCTCGTCCGTCTCCCCGTCACCGATCCGCGGGCACACCACGTAGACCTGGTGCCCTTTCGCGACCTCTTCGTGAATCCGCTGCCAGGCCCGCGACAACCACTGCGGCTTCTCCGCCAACGGCACCAACGACGTGCTGATCGGCGACCGCCCCTGCGGCAGCTCCCGCAACGCCGACACCGTCAGGTCCCCGTACACCGTCATGGCCACGGTCCGCGGAATCGGCGTAGCCGTCATCACCAGCACATGCGGCGACGCACCTTCCCGAGCCCGCCCCCGCAACGCGTCCCGCTGCTCCACCCCGAACCGGTGCTGCTCGTCCACCACGACCAACCCCAGGTCGGCGAACGTCACCTTGTCCTGGATCAGCGCGTGCGTCCCCACCACGATCCCGGCCTCACCGGACACGATCTCCAGCATCGCCTTCTTGCGCTGCGGCGCGCTCATCGACCCGGTCAGCAACGTCAACCGCGTCGCGTGCTCAGCGGCCCCCAGCTCCCCGGCCTGCGCGAGATCCCCCAGCATCTCCCCCAACGACCGCGCGTGCTGCGCCGCCAACACCTCGGTCGGCGCCAACATCGCCGCCTGCCGCCCCGCGTCCACGACCTGCAACATCGCCCGCAGGGCAACCATCGTCTTGCCCGACCCGACCTCCCCCTGCAACAGGCGGTTCATCGGGTGCGTGCCGGACAGCTCCTCCGCGACCTCGTCGCCGATCTCCCGCTGCCCGTTCGTCAGCGTGAACGGCAGCCGCGCGTCGAACGCCTCCAGGATCTCCCCCGGCCGCAACGGGCACGCGGGCGCTGGGCGGGCGCCCGCCGACTGGCGTCGCTGGGCCAGCGCGAGCTGCACGGCCATCGCCTCGTCCCACTTCAACCGCTGCTGCGCCAGCGTGATCATCGCCCAGCTGTCCGGGCGGTGGATCGCGCGCAGTGCCTCCTCCAGCGGCATCAGGGAACGCTCGGACCGCAGCCGCGCGGGCAGCGGGTCGGCGGCTTCCGGGACGCCGTCCCACACGTCCAGCACCTGCTTGACGCAGTTGACGATGTTCCACGACTGGATGCCCTGCGCGGCCGGGTAGACCGGGATGAACGCCTGCGCGAAGCGGTCCGCCGCCGTGTCCGGGGCCTCGTCCTTGAGCACCTCGAAGTCCGGGTGCGCCAACTGGAGCTTGTTGTTGAACCGGCCGACCTTGCCCGCGAACATCGCCTGCCTGCCGGGCAGCAGCTCGGTCTCGGCCACGTGGGCGGGCGCGCCGAAGAACACCAGCTGCAACTCGTTCATGCCGTCGGTGATGGTCGCCTCGAACATGTAGCCGCGCCGGTTCTTCATGGCGCGCTTCTTGCCCGTCTTGACCTTCGCCTGCACGGTCACGTGCTCGCCCAGTTCCAGACTGGCGATCTCGGTCAGCTTTCCGCGCTCGTCGTACCGGCGCGGGTAGTGCCGCAGCAGGTCGCCGATCGTCAGCAGGCCGAGCCCGGCCTCCAGCGCGTCGGCGCTCTTCTTGCCGAGCACCGACACCAGCTTCTCGTCAAAGGTGGTCATCGCCGCCCATTCAACTACTCGACACCGACAAAGATGATCGCGTCCGGCTGTCCGCCCTGGTAGACGGTCAGTTCCACCTCGGGGTGGCTGAGCCGGAGGTGGTCCTCGAGCAGCTCGGCGAGGTCGTCCGGGGCGTCCGCGCCGAGCACGGCCGTCACGAGTTCGCCGCCTCCGCCGAGCATCCGGTCGACCAGGCGGCACGCGAGGTCGCCGAGGTCGGAGGGACCGGGTTCGATGAGGACGACCTCGCCGTCCAGCGTCCCGAGCAGGTCGCCCACCTCGACGCGGCCGACCCAGGTGATGCCCGCGCTGTCCGACACGGTCAGTTCGCCGCGCCGGGTGGCGGCGGCGGCCTCGGCCATCGCGACCACGTCGTCGCCGGGGCGGCGGGACGGGTCGTGCACGGCGATGGCGGCGAGCACCTGGACCGGGGACGCGGTCGGCACGACGACGACGTCCTGGCCCGCCGCCACGGCCTGGCCGACGGCGTCGTCGAGGAGGTCGCGCAGGTCCGCCGCGCCGGGCAGGACGGTGACCTGGCGGGCGCGGGTGCCGACCAGGACGGCCAGCAGGTCCGCCGCGGTCGGGACGTCCAGCGTGGCCAGGTCGAGGACGACGGCCCCCTCGGCGCGGAACAGCTCGACCGCGCCCTGTCCGCTGACGAGCACGACGACGGCCCGGTCGCGGACGAAGCGCGGGGCCTGCGCGGCGATCTGGTCGGCGAACCGGGCCACGGTGATCCGGTGCGGCCGCCCGACGCCGATGCCCGCCTCGATGGCCGCCCCGATGTCGTTGCAGTGCACGTGGACAGTCCACAGCTCCGCGCCGTCGCCGACCACGGACACGCAGTCGCCGAGCCCGCCGAGCGCCGCGCGCAGGCCGTCGACGCCCGCGTCGGTCGTGCCGTCGAGCAGGTACATGACCTCGTACTCGTACTCGGTGGAGCCCGCTTCCCGGCCGGTGGTCAGGGATTCCGGGGTCCTCGGCAGCACCGGGACGACCTCGGTCTCCTCCTCGCGGCCGGTGATGACGGCGGCGAGTGTGTCCAAGAGCACCAGAAGTCCGCGCCCGCCCGCGTCCACGACCCCGGCCTTGGCGAGAACGGCCAGCTGGCGCGGGGTGTCGGCGAGCGCGGCGGCCCCGGCCTTGGCTGCGGAGGTGATGACGTGCTCCAGGTCGTCCGGCCCGTCGCCCGCGGCCTCGGCGGCGGCGTGCAGCACCGACAGCACGGTGCCGGGCACGGGCTTGGACACGGCGGCGGTGGCCAGCACGTCGGCCCGGCGCAACGCCTGCCGCAGCGCGCCCCCGGTCATCGTGGAGGCCCCCTGGACGGTCTCCGCGAGCCCGCGCAGCACCTGGGACAGGATCACCCCGGAGTTGCCGCGCGCACCCGCCAGCGCGCCCCTGGCCAGCGCCGCGAGGGACGTGCCCGCGGCGTCGCGGGCCTCCGACGGCGCGCGCAGCAGGGCGTCCAGCGCCGACCTCATGGTCTGGAGCAGGTTCGTGCCGGTGTCGCCGTCGGGGACCGGGTAGACGTTGATGCGGTCGATCGCCTCGCGATTCGCGTCCAGTGACCGCACGCACGCGTCCGCCCACTGGCGCACCGCTCCGGCATCGAGGACCTGCATGGCGGGAGCGTATCCACTCGCCCCGACAGCCCCCGGTTTGGTCTCGGCACCGCACACCGGTTACCCTCATCGGTGTTGCCATGCCCGGCTGAGGCTTGTGCACGCTTGCGCGCCCGCCGGGGCGTGAGTACGAAATGAGCAACCCTAAGGAGTGGCTGACGTGGCTGCCGTGTGCGACGTCTGTAACAAGGGGCCGGGCTTCGGCCATTCTGTCTCGCACTCCCACCGGAAGACGAACCGCCGGTGGAACCCGAACATCCAGTCCGTGCGCGCGAAGGTTTCCTCCTCGCAGCGCCAGCGGCTGAACGTGTGCACCTCCTGCATCAAGGCGGGCAAGGTCGTGCGCGGCTGATCTCCAGCCCTGAAGCGGAAGCCCGGACACCTCACGGTGTCCGGGCTTCCGCCTTTTCCGGGGTGGCGCGCAGGGCGAGCGTGACCGCGCCCGCCAGGAACGCGCCCATCCCGCCGATCGCGAACGCCCACCGCGGTCCCAGCAGCCCGACGACACCGGCCGACACGACGGTTCCGGTCAGGTTCGCGGTGATGATCAGTGAACTCGCGGCCGCGAACACCCGCCCGCGCAACGGCTCCGGCGTCCGCAGCCGCACGAGCCCCTGCTGGGCCACGCCCTGGACGCCGTTCGCGCCACCGCCGAACACCCACCCCACGGCCGTCGTCGCCACGGCCGGGAACGCGGCGGGCAGGCACACGGCCAACCCGATCACGCACCCGCCGAACCCCAGCGCCAGCACCAGCCCGCGCTCGGACGTGACCCGGCCGACGAGCCGCGCGCCGATCAGCACGCCGATCACCCAGCACGACTGGAGCAGGCCGAACGTGATCGCGTCGCCGTGCAGGACGTCCACGATGTAGAACGGGTCGGCGACGTTGATCAGCACGATGCAGCCGATCGCGAACGCCATCCCGCCCACGGCGACCAGCAGCACCCGGTCCGCCCGCACGAACGCCAGCCCCGCCATCGCGTCGCTGCGCGCCGACACCCGGTCGCGCGACTCCTCGCGCGGATCCCGTTCGGCCCGCACGAACGCCACCAGCAGCGCCTCGACCAGGAACGTGCCCGCGTCCACGAACAGCGCGTCGCGGAACCCCACGGCCGCGATCAGCAGCGCCCCACCGGCCGATCCCGCGATCAGCCCCACGGTCCGCCCGGTCGCCAGCCACGAGTAGCCGCGCGTGGCGTCGTCCTCGCCGACGATCCTCGGCACCAGCGACGACGCGGCGGGGTTCGCCACCGCCTGCCCGCACCCCTGCACCACCAGCAGCCCCAGCACGACCGGCAGGTGCGCCAGCCCGGCGCCGATCCCCACCAGCGCCACCCCTTGCAGCAGCAACGCCCCGACCAGCAGCCGCCGGTTCCGCACCCGGTCCACCAGCAGCCCCGCCAGCGGCGCCCCCAACGCCACCGGCACCATGCTCGCCACCAGCACCCCGGACACCGCCAGCGAGTTGATCCGTTGAGCGTGCAGCAGCAGCACGATGATCGAGACCGAGTTCCCGAACGCCGACACCGCCGCCCCACCGCACACCAGCAGCAGATCTCGTTTCCCCCACATCGCGCCGACGCTAGCGGCCCGACCCGCGCGGTGACATCGGTCAACCGCAGTACGGCGAGGAGCCGCCCGCCGAGGGTTCTCGACGGGCGGCTCCGGCACAGCGGGTACGGGTCAGGGCAGCTTCCAGTCGATCGGGGCCGCGCCCTGCTTCTCCAGCAGCTCGTTCGCCTTGCTGAACGGCCGGGAGCCGAAGAAGCCGCCGTGGGCCGACAGCGGGCTCGGGTGGGCGGATTCGATGCACGGCACCGGGTCCAGCATGGGCTTGAGGTTGCGGGCCGCGCGGCCCCACAGGATCGCGACCATGGGTTCCTCGCGGGCCGCCAGCGCGCGGATGGCCTGCTCGGTGATCTTCTCCCAGCCCTTGTTCTGGTGGGAGTTCGAGACGCCCGTGCGGAGCGTCAGGCACCTGTTGAGTAGCAGCACGCCCTGCTCGGTCCACGGCGTGAGGTCGCCGTTGGACGGGGTGGGGTAGCCGAGGTCCTCGACGTACTCCTTGTAGATGTTGATCAGGCTCTTGGGGATCGGCCTGGTGTCGGGCGACACCGAGAAGCTCAGGCCGACGGCGTGGCCCGGTGTCGGGTAGGGGTCCTGGCCCACGATGAGGGCGCGCACCTTGTGGAAGGGCTGCTGGAACGCGCGCAGCACGTTCTCGCCCGCCGGGAGGTATGTGTGGCCCGCGGCGACTTCGGCACGCAGGAACTCGCCCATTTCGGCGATGCGGTCGGAAACGGGGGCGAGTGCTTCAGCCCATCCGGTTTCCACGATCTCGTTCAGGGGACGTCCAGGCACAGCGCGTGACCCTATCTCAGTCGAGCCTGCGCAGTTCCTTGCGGTACAAGGCGATGTTCGCGACGTACCGGTCGACCGCGAACTGCCAGGCACGTTCCGGCACGACGTGCCCCGCCCGGATCTTCGCGGGCACCCCCAACGCCATCGACCGCGCGGGCACGTGCCCCTCGAACGACACGACCGCACCGGCCCCCACGATCGCGCCTTCCCCGACCACGGCCCCGTTCAGCACGACGGACCCGGACGCGATCAAACAGCGATCGGCGATCGTCGCGCCTTCGATGTGCACGTTGTGCCCGATCACGCACTCCTCGCCGATCTGCGCGGGGTGCACCTCGGTGCAGTGGATGACCGTGCCGTCCTGCACGCTGGTCCGCGCCCCGATCTCGATCCGCCCGTAGTCGCCGCGCAACACGGCCTGCGGCCACACCGACGCGAACGCCGCGATCCTCACGTCACCGATCACGGTCGCGTCGGGGTGCACGTACGCCTCCGGGTGGATCTCCGGCTCGTACGCGCCCAAGGCGTAGATGGCCACGCAACTCCCTCCTCACAGGGGTTCAGCCCACGTGCCGGATGCGAATCCCGCGCAGGAGGACCGGGTTCGACCAGCCTTGACCGTAGAGCACACCGTCCACGGAGTCGCCCGCCTCGTTCTCATCAAGCACAGCCGACCCGCGAGCAACCCCCATCAACCCACTGTGCGGCCCTTCCGGCACTCCGGCCAACGCACGGGGCAGGTACTGCCGAGCCAACACGTGCCCATCACTGGGCCGCACCACCACCCACGGCATCGTCAACCCGGCAGGAGCAGGCACCAACCGCACCGGAATCCACTGTGGATCGGCCCTCAACAGCGCATTCACCTTGCGCACGAACCCCCGCTGCCACCACTGGCTCAACACGGGAGAGGTAGGAGGCAACGGCGGCTCGGCAAACTCGGGCTCCACGAGAACGGAGGAACCGACGACCTGCGCCTGCCGCAACGCCACCGACTCCTCCCCACCAACCCGCAACACAGGCGGGTGGGCGACGACCAGTTCGGCGGCGAACGGAATCCCATCAGCCCGAAGCTGATCGGGCGCATCCCCACAGGCCACCCGAAACACCTGCCGCACCTCACCACCACGCGCATCGGCCAACGCCACCACAGGAACCACACGAGGCACCCGTGACGACGACACCCACCGCACCTGCGCCCACACCGGCTCAACGGGAGCGGACGGGTTGTCGTCAACGACGACATGCCGCCCAGGCGGCTCTTCGAACCGAGGCCGCGCGATCTGCCAGAACAACACCCCGAACACAGCGGCGGCCAACGCGGTCAACCAGAGGTTCCCGCTGAAGAACCAGGTCACGACACCGAACCCGACCGGAAGCACCACGGCCCACCCGGTCTCCCAGCCCCGCCGAAGCGTGCGTTCACTCAGCACAAGCGGTCGATGCGGCCACTCCACCGTGTGTCTCCCCCCGAAGATCGAGAGTTTCACGGTACCGCCGGGTGGGGGTCGAGCAGGAGAGCTGACCGGGTGTCGCTCCGGCAGCTCCGGCAGCTCCGGTTTTCGGGGTGGTCGGGAGTCTGCCTGATGGTTCCAGCCCACCCACCCAGCGGCTTCGACTCCCAGCGTGCTGTGTCCGATTTGATTTGGGGCCCCTAGATTTGCCCCTTGATCGGGCCAAAAGGCAGTGCCCCAAAGCCCTGCCCGATCTCCAATTTTAAGGGGCAAATCCCCCA
>Ga0247771_1000200_pt1 | contig 21945 bp, 21 predicted proteins | sample UWRJL197509C6_FD_179948 | JGI IMG/M metagenome (GOLD analysis project Ga0247771, IMG submission 179948) | Plant litter microbial communities from Arlington Agricultural Research Station in Wisconsin, United States - UWRJ-L197-509C-6 | ecosystem: Environmental > Terrestrial > Plant litter >... | reverse complement strand
ACGGAAGGCGGGACATGGTGGCTGACCTGAAGAAGGGCGCCCGGATCACCGGCGCCACACGGGACAAGCTGGCCGCTGACCTGAAGAAGAAGTACGAAAAGGGCGCGAGCATCCGGGCGTTGGCTGAGTCGACCGGGCGCTCCTATGGCTTCGTCCACCGGGTTCTGTCCGAGTCCGGTGTCACGCTGCGCGGTCGCGGTGGCGCCACCCGAACCAAGAAGAAGTAAGCTACCCTCCGGTAACATCACGGGCGCCCAGCACTCGCGGCGCCCCACCGGACCCGGAGGTTCCAGCATGTCGGCCACGCCCATCGATGCCGGTTTGCTGGAACGTGGAGGTGTGCGGCTCGTCGTGGACGGGCCGCGCGCGACCATCACCCTCGACCGCCCCGATGTGCTCAACGCGCAGACGCCGTCGACCTGGCAGGCGTTGCGGGCGATCGGCGAAGGCCTGGACCCGGACGTCCTCGTGGTGGTCGTCCGGGGTTCTGGTCGCGCGTTCTCGGCGGGGCTCGACCGGCGGATGTTCGCGGGCGGGGTGCCGGGAGAACCGGGGCTGGCGGAGATCGTGGCGCGCGGACCCGAGGCCGGGGCCGCGCTGATCGCCGAATTCCAGGAGGGGTTCCGCTGGCTGCGGGACCCCCGGCGGGTGACGATCGCGGCCGTGGCCGGGCACGCCATCGGGGCCGGGTTCCAGCTCGCCCTCGCGTGCGACCTGCGGGTCGTGGCCGAGGACGTGCAGTTCTCCATGGCCGAGACGACGTTGGGCCTCGTGCCCGACCTGGGCGGCACGCTGCCGCTGGTCCGGGCCGTGGGGTACGCGCGCGCCGCCGAGATCTGCGTGACCGGGCGGCGCGTCGGCGCGGCCGAGGCGCTGCGGATCGGGCTGGCCAACACCGTCGTGCCCGCCGAAGGGCTGGACGCGGCGGTCGAGGACCTGGTCGGGTCGATCACCCGGCCGATGGCGGGCGCTGTGCGCGAGACCCTGGCGCTGATCGCCGCCGCGGCCGACGGTTCCTCGGAGGAGGAGCAGTTGGCGTTGGAGCGCGAAGCGCAGTTGCGGCGGCTCGCCGAACTGGCCGCGCTCGTCCAGGCGTAGGGACCACCGCCGTTCGCCTGAGGGCGAACGGGGATTTTCCCGCTCCTCGGTGGTGTTGACTCACCTCGTGGATAGCGGAGCCGGTTCCTGGGGATTGATGATGAGCGCGATGCGCGCCGCCGACGCGCCCAAGGGGGTGCGGGCGGGGACGTTGCGGCGCGTGGTGACCTTCGCGCGCCCGCACCGGGCCAAGTTGGTGGCGTTCCTGCTGCTCACGGTCGTGTCGTCGGTCCTGGCGGTGAGCACGCCCGTCCTGGCGGGCCGGGTGGTCGACGCGATCGTGCAGGCCCGGCCGGTGTCGGTCGTCGTGTGGCTGGCCCTGCTGATCGCGGGCATCGCGATCGTCGACGCCGGGCTCGGCCTGGCCGAGCGCTGGCAGTCCACCCGCATCGGCGAGGGCCTGATCTACGACCTGCGCCGCGCGGTGTTCGAGCACGTGCAGAAGATGCCGGTCGCGTTCTTCACCCGCACCCGCACCGGAGCACTGGTCAGCCGCCTCAACAACGACGTGATCGGCGCCCAGCGGGCGTTCACGTCCACGTTGTCCGGTGTGGTCACCAACGTCATCCAGCTCTCGCTCACGCTCGTCGTGATGCTCACCCTGTCGTGGCAGGTCACCGCGCTCGCCCTGGTCCTGCTGCCGGTGTTCGTGCTGCCCGCCCGGCGCATGGGCAACCGGATGGCCGACCTCCAGCGCGAGGCCGCGAACCTCAACGCGGGCATGACCACGCAGATGACCGAACGGTTCTCCGCGCCCGGCGCGACCCTGGTCAAGCTGTTCGGGCGGCCCCGCGAGGAGGCCGACGAGTTCGGCGACCGCGCGCTGCGGGTGCGCGACATCGGCGTGAAGACCGCCATGGCCACCCGCTGGTTCATGACCGGGTTGACGCTGGTGTCCGCGCTGGCCCAGGCGCTGGTCTACGGGCTCGGCGGGTACCTGGCGCTGACCGGGCGGCTCGAACCGGGCACGGTCGTGTCGCTGGCGCTGCTGCTGTCGCGGCTCTACTCGCCGCTGACGGCGCTGGCCAACGCCCGCGTCGACGTGATGACCGCGCTGGTGTCGTTCGAGCGGGTCTTCGAGGTGCTGGACCTCAAGCCGATGGTGGCCGAGGCCGCGTCGCCGAAGTCTGTGCCCGACGGTCCGGTGTCGGTGGAGTTCGCCGACGTGCGGTTCGGCTACCCGTCCGCGGACAAGGTGTCGCTGGCGTCGCTCGAGTCGGTGAGCACTTTGGACACCCGCGGCGGCCAAGAGGTGCTGCACGGCATCAGCTTCACCGCCGAGCCGGGGCAGCTGGTGGCGCTGGTCGGGTCGTCCGGCGCGGGCAAGTCGACCATCGCCTCGCTCGTGCCGAGGCTGTACGACGTGGAGTCCGGGGCGGTGCGGCTGTCCGGCGTGGACGTCCGCGAGCTGGGCTTCGACGCCGTGCGCGACGCGGTCGGCGTGGTGACCCAGGACGGGCACCTGTTCCACGACACGATCCGGGCGAACCTGGTCTACGCGCGGCCGTCGGCGACCGACGAGGAGCTGTGGGACGCCATCGGCCGGGCCCGGCTGGGCACGCTGATCGAGTCGCTGCCCGACGGGCTGGAGACCGTGGTGGGGGAGCGGGGCTACCGGCTCTCCGGCGGTGAGCGGCAGCGGCTGACCATCGCCCGCCTGCTGCTCGCGCGCCCCCGCGTGGTGATCCTGGACGAGGCGACGGCCCACCTGGACTCGGAGTCCGAGACCGCCGTGCAGGCCGCGCTGACCGAGGCGCTCAAGGGCCGGACCGCGCTGGTGATCGCGCACCGGCTGTCCACGATCCGGGCCGCCGACACCATCCTCGTCGTGGAGGACGGGGAGGTCGTGGAACGCGGCAGCCACCACGACCTCCTCGCCGCCGACGGGCGCTACGCCGAGCTGTACCACACCCAGTTCGACGAGTCACCGCAGGTCAGCGTGGTGCCCACGCCGAAGTTGTCGCTCGTCACAGAGCACCCAGGAACGTCCCGCTGACGGCGACGGCGGCTTTCGACGAGCCGCCGTTCACCACCAGCACCGCGAACGCCATCGTGCCGCGGTAGCCGACGAACCAGCCGTGCGCGCCGGTGCCGTCGCCGAACTGGGCGGTGCCGGTCTTGCCGGACACCTGGCCGAACGGGGCGAGGCCCGTCGCGGTGCCGCTGGTGACGACCTCGCGCATCATCGGCCGCAACGCCTGCGCGGCGGCCGCGGGCAGCCCCGGCAGGTCCGTGTTCTTGACCGTGGGGATCTCCCGGATCAGCTGCGGCACGGGCGTCGCGCCGCCGTTGGCGACGGTCGCGGCGGCCAGCGCCATCCCGAACGGGGTGGTCTGCACCTTGCCCTGGCCGATGCCGTCCTCCACGCGCTCGGCCACGTCCTGCGCGGGCGGGACCTTGCCGGTGTTGGTGGTGATGCCCGCGATGGTGAAGTCCGCGCCGATGCCGAACTGGAGCGCGGTGCTCGTCAGCGCGCCGGAGGGGAGGTCCGCCGACAGCTTGCCGAACGTGGTGTTGCAGGACTGGGCGAACGCCTTGCGCAGCGGGACCGTGCCCAGGTCGAACTTGCCCTCGTTGGGGATGCGGCGGGTGCCGATCGTGGCCTCGCCGGGGCACTCCACGGGGGTGTCGATGCCGACCGCGCCGCTCTCGACGGCGGCCGCGGCCGTGACCATCTTGAACGTCGACCCCGGTTCGTGCAGGTAGCCGAGCGCGACCGGCCCGGTGGCCGAGGCGGGCGCGTTCTGCGCCACGGCCAGGATCTCGCCGCTCTTGGTGTCGAGGGCGACGATCGCCGCCTCCTGCGGCACGCCGTCGACCGCCGCCTGCGCGGCGTCCTGGACGGCCTTGTCGAGGGTGAGGGTGGCGGACTTCGTCACCACCGCCGCCTTCTCCTCCAGCGTCGTCACGGGCGCGCCCGCGGCGTCGACCCCGACGACCTTCCAGCCGGGACTGCCGTTGAGGCTGCCCACGGCCGTGCGCACGCCCGGCATGATCGCCGCGGCGTACGCGCCGGTGTCGGTGGGCACCGGCTTGCCGTCGCGGTCGAGCAGCGCGCCGTCCCCGGACTGCGGCAGGTAGGCGAGCGTCTGGCCGTCGCCGAGCTTCGGGTGCAGCAGCGCGGACGTCCAGTGCACCCGCCACTGCCGGTCGTCGCGCTTCATCTCGAACGTCGTCTGGTACTTCCACGGGTCGCCGCCGGGCAGCGACCACGTGACGTCGGCCGGGATCGACGTGGTCGTCGCGTCCCCGGCCACCGGCGGGACAGCCCCCAGCTGCACCCGGTACTTCGCGCCGGACATCCCCGCCAGCGACCTCGTCACCGCCGCGGCCGCCACCGGCTCCGCGTCGGTGGTGGCCGCGGCCTTGGCGGCGTTGCCGTCGGTGAACGCCGTGACGAAGGCCTGGGCCACCGTTCCCGGCGAGGCCGTCGCGGGTGTGCTCGCCCCGGTCGCCTGGGACCCCGGCGCCGGGCGCGGGGCGCTGCCCGTGCCCGCCCACACCACGGCCCCGCCGATCCCGATCACCACGGCGGCCGTGAGGCCACCGGCGATCAGGACTCTCCGACGTGTTCTCTCGTCCATGTAGCCGAAACCCCCACTCGCAGGCGCCGGTCGGCGCCGCCCCTCCTGGAACGTAGCGAGGTCGTGTGGAGGTTCAGCGGGCATTCGGCGATGATGTGCCGAAGGGCTCAGCCCAGCTGCGGGACGCGGGTCTGGTAGTGCCGCAGCAGGTCCGCGTTGGCCGCGTCGCCGCCCTCGACGTTCGCGCTGCGCCACAGCGGCAGGTGCACGTTCTGCTCGGCGGCCTTGTCGAACAGCCGCACCATCAGCAGGTTCCACAGGAACGCCGTGGCGACCGTGGAGATCGCCGCCGTCACGGGCTCGTCGACCGGGTAGGTCGAGTCGCCGGGCGGCACCACGTTGTCCAGCACGACGGTCGCCACCTCGGCGAGCGTCGTGCCCGCGCGGCGCGGGGCCAGCGCGCTCGCGGCGACCGAGGTCACCGCGACGACGGGGCAGCCCGCGTCCACGGCCTGGATCGCCAGTTCGACGGGGTAGGGGTTCACGCCCGAGGTGGAGAACACGAACAGCACGTCGTGCGCCGCGAGACCGGTGTCGCGCAGCACCTCCGCTGCCAGACCGGAGCGGCGCTCGGCCGCCGTGCTGCTGATCGCGCCGTGCATCGGCAGCAGTTCCGGGTGGTAGACCGGCCGCACGCACGCCAGGCCGCCCGCACGGTAGAAGGTCTCCGCGACCGCCGCCAGGGAGTGGCCCGCGCCCGCGGTGAGGACCATGCCGTCCGCGAGCACGCTCGCCAGGACCAGCTCGGCCACGTCGTCCAGCGCGGACGCGTTCTGCTGCTCCACCCTCAGCAGGTGGTCGCGCACCAGGTTGCCGTAGTCGGATCCGGTCACGGTCTCGCTCGTCATGCGGTCGTCCTCCGTCGTCGCGGCCCCCTAGTGGTCCACACCACTGGGCACGGGGCTAGTCCTACCCGATGGACGGTGTTCGCGAAAGCCTTGCGCTCCGAACATCGGTCATGTTCGTATGAACATGTGGAAAGTGAGAAGCGGCACGAGCTGATCCTGGGGAGCCTGCGCAACGGCGAGCGGGTCACCGTCGCGGCGCTGGCCGAGCTGATCGGCTGCTCGGAGATGACGGTCCGGCGGGACCTCGACACGCTGGAGCGCGACGACCTGCTGCGGCGCGTGCGCGGCGCGGCCGTGGGCATGCTGACCAGCGAGGAGACCCCGTTCGCCGCGCGGAGCAAGCACCGCATCGACGTGAAGCGGCGCATCGCGCTCGCCGTGTCCGAGCTGATCGACGACGGCGAGAGCATCGTCATCGACGGCGGTAGCACGACCGTGGAGGCGGCGCGGCTGCTGACCACCCGCAGGCTGACCGTGCTGCCGCTGACCATGCACGTCGCGAACGCGCTGATGGGCGCCGACCGCGTCCGCCTGGTCCTGCCCGGCGGCGACCTGCGCCCCGGCGAGCTGTCGTTCGTCGGCCCGCTGACCGAGTACGCGTTCGACGTCATGCGCTTCGACACCATGGTGCTCGGTAGTTGCGGCCTGAGCGTGCGCAACGGCATCTCCGCGCACGACCTGCTCGAAGGCGCGGTGAAGAAGGCCGCCGTCACGGCCTCCGCGCGGGTGATCGCCGCGATCGACAGCTCGAAGTTCGGTCGCACCGCCTTCGGCCGGGTCTGCCCGGTCGAGGCCCTCGACGTCCTCGTCACCGACGAGGACGCCCCTGCCGACGAGGTCGCCGCCCTGCGCGAGGCCGGAGTGGAAGTGCACCTTGTCTAGCCCTGTGCTCACGTCGCCGCCGAGGGCCGCGCGGGTGTCGACGATCCTCGTGTTCGCGATCCACGCCGCCGTGTTCGGCGCGTGGACGCCGCACATCCCGGCGGTGAAGGACCACCTGGGCCTCAACGACGGCACGCTCGGCCTCGTGCTGCTCGGCGCGCCGGTCGGGTCGGTCATCGCCATGCTGGTCACCGGCCGGGCCATCGCGAAGTGGGGCAGCAAACGGGTCGTGCTGGCGACGTTCCTCGCGTTCGCGCTCGTCACGCCCGCGCTCGGCGTGGCCCCGACCGCACCGTGGCTGTTCGCGATCATCGTGGTGTGGGGCGGGTTCATCGGCTCGCTCGACGTCGCGATGAACACGCAGGCCATCTCGGTCGAGTCCGCCTACGGCAGGCCGATCCTGTCGAGCTTCCACGCGTGGTGGAGCCTGGGCGCGTTCGCCGGGGTCGGTCTCGGAGCGTTGGCCATCACGTTCGGCGTCGGCCTGCGGGACCAGATGATCGCGTTCACCGTGGCGCTGCTGGTCGTGGCGTGGCCGCTCATCCGGCCGATGCTGGGTGACGACCAGGCCGCGGAGGAGCACAAGCTCGGTCTGCCGTGGCGGGACAAGCGGGTCCTGGTGCTGGCCGTGATCATGTTCGCCGGGCTGATCGCGGAGGGCGCGGTCGGTGACTGGGCGGCCGTCTACCTGCGGGACACGCTCGACGTGCCCGCGGAACGCGCGGGCCTGGGCTACGGGGTGTTCGCCGTGGCGATGTTCCTCGGCCGGGTCGGCGGTGACGGCTGGGTGGCGAAGTTCGGGCCCGCCCGCGTGGTCGGGGTGCTCGCCGCGGTCGGCGGCCTCACGTTCGGCGTCGCCCTGCTCGTGGGCCAGTTCTGGTTGGTGCTGGTGGGTTTCGCGGTGTTCGGCCTCGGCATCGCGTGCATCGTGCCGGTCGTGTTCAGCTCCGCCGCGGCGCAGTCCGACGCGCACGCCGGGCAGGCCATCGCGGGTGTCGCGACCGCGGGCTGGGCCGGGTTCCTGCTGGGACCGCCGCTGATCGGCCTGCTGTCGCACGCGACGTCGCTGCCGCTCGCGCTGGGCGTGCTCCCGTTGTGCTGCCTGGGAATCGCGCTGGCGGCTGGATCACTTCGCCCAGCGGTCTAGGTCTTCCGGCCGGTCGACGTCGGAGCCGTCGGCGACGTCCTCGCACGGCACCGCCAGCACGGCGTGCGCGCGGAGGTAGTCGCGGGCGCCGGCGTCACCGGTGGAGGTCGCCAGGACACCGTCCCAGTGAGCCCGGCCGATCAGCACGGGATGGCCGGGCTCACCGTGGAAAGCCGCTCGTGCCAACGAATCGGGAGCGGCGAGTGCCGCTAGCCGTCGCACCGCCTCGACCGTCACGCCGGGGGTGTCGACCGGGAGCACGACCACCGCGTTCGCCGCGGTGGTCGCCACCTCGGTCAGCCCGACCCGCAGCGACGAGCCCATGCCCGTCGCCCAGTCCGGGTTGTCCAGCACGACCGCCACGCCGAGCGACGCCCGTGCCCGCACCTGGTCGGCTGCCGCGCCGAGCACCACGACCACCGGGTCGCATCCCGCCCGCCGCAACACTTCCGCCGCCGACTCCACGAACAGCGAGCCGCGGTGGGAGACCAGCGCCTTCGGGGAGCCGAAGCGGCGCCCGGCACCGGCCGCGAGCAGCAACCCGGCGATCGACATGCGGTCAGACTAGGGCTTCGTGGCCGATCAGGTCGGCCCGGCGCCGCACGCCTAGCTTGCGGTACACCCTGGTCAGGTGTTGTTCGACCGTGCTCACCGTGATGTGAAGCCGTTTCGCGATCGCCCGGTTGGTGTGGCCACCAGCGGCGAGGGTCGCGACCCGCCACTCCGAGTAGGTCAACTCCGTCATGCACTGATCACGCAGTAGAAGCTTCAACGGTTCACGTGTGGCCGAGATTGGCCACCGGGAACACGGGATCGGTTCACCGAACGGACAGGTGCGCGAGCAGCAGGCTGGTCATCAGCTCGGAGGCCTCGTCCGGGATCCAGTGCGACACGTCCTCGACCATCTGGAAGTGGTACGGCCCGCTGACCCAGTTCTCGGTGTCGAACGCCGCCGCGGAGCCGAAGACGGTGTCCTCGGTGCTCCAGATGTACATCGTGGGCACGGAGACCTTGTCGATCCGGCTCGCGGCCCGGCCCGCGCGGTACCAGTTGAGGGCCGCGGTCATCGCGCCCGGTTCGGACAGGCGGCGCACGTACTCGTCGACCCGGCTCGGGGCGACCTTCCAGTCGAAGAGCCTGCGCAGGGCCTCGCCGTCGTTGTCGAGCATGCGTTGTTCGGTGTTCGAGTTCCGCCACTCGGTCATGTACTGCGAGCGCGAGTGCTGGTCCTCGTCCGTGCGGATCGCGTTGGCCAGCGCGGCGGGGTGCGGCGTGGACACGGCGGTCAGGCTCCGGAGGCGGTCCGGGTGGTCGGCGGCGGTGTGCCACGCGACCGCCGCGCCCCAGTCGTGGCCGACGAGGTCGAACACCGGCCACGCCAACTCGTCCGCGATGGCCAGCACGTCGCCGACCAGCTGGGAGATGCCGTACTGGGCCGGGGCGGTCGGCCGGACACCGGGGGAGTAGCCCCGCTGATCCGGCGCGACAGCCCGGAAACCCTGCGCGCCGAGCACCTGGACCTGGTGGTCCCAGCACATCGCGCCCTGCGGGAACCCGTGCAGCAGCAGGACCGGCCGCCCGTTCTCGGGGCCCTCGGCGATGGCGTCGAAAGTGCCCTCGGGGGTGGGGATGCTCAGGTGTTCGACCACGGTCGGGACTTTAACGCGCGGGGTGTTGGCGCGCGGGGAGGGTGGACAGTGCGGCGGTGAGGTGGTGGAGGTGGTCGGGTGGGGATTCCAGGAGGGGGAGGCGGACGGAGGCGTGGTCGATGATGCCCAGGTGGGCCAGGGCGGCCTTGGCCATGATCGCGCCCTGGGAGGTGCGCAGGAGGGCGTTGGTGATCGGGATGAGGTCGCGGTTGATCGCTTGGGCCTTGGTGAGGTTGTTCGATCGGACGGCGTGGATGAGGTCGGCGTTGTGGGCTGCGGCGATGTTGCCGGTGACGCTGACCACGCCTGTTGCTCCGCAGGCCAGGTAGGCGAGGTTGAGTTCGTCTATGCCGGAGTAGTAGGCGAGGCTGGTGCGGGACATGACGGACATTGCTTGGAAAAGGTCGCCCTTGGCGTCCTTGACCGCCTGGATCTTGGGGTGGCTTGCCAGGGTGATGAGGGTGGATTCGTCGAGTGGGGTGCCTGTGCGGGCTGGGACGTCGTAGAGCATGACCGGGAGGTCTGTGGCGTCGGCTATCGCGGTGCAGTGGGCGATTACGCCTTGTTGGGTTGGGCGGGAGTAGTACGGGGTGACCAGGAGTAGGGCGTCTGCTCCGGCTTCTTGGGCGGCTTGGGCTCGGGTTGTGCTTTCGGCGGTGTTGTAGGTGCCTATGCCTGCGATGACCTTTGCTCTGGTGGTTGTTTGGGACTTGACGGTGTGGATTAGGTGGGTTGTTTCTTCTGGGGTGAGGGTGGGGGATTCGCCTGTGGTGCCTGCTACCACCAAGCCGTCGGCGTGGGTGGCTAGGAGGTGGGTGATCAGGGAGGTGAGGCTGGTCTGGTCGATGGCGCCTGTGGGGGTCATGGGGGTGGCCATGGCTACCAGGTTGTTCCCGAAAGGGGTCATGGGGGGATGCTGGTCTTGGGGGTGGGTTTTGGTCCAGCGAATGTTTGTTGGGGGTATTGTTTAGAGTTGCTTCATGGTGGGGCTGGATTGGGGGTGGGCTGAACCCCGATTGCGCCAATTATCTCACCCCTTTTCGCTTTGTCAAGGCTGGAAAGACGCCTTGACAAAGCGAAAAGGGGTGAGGGCGCAAAAGCAATCGGGGGTCGCCAGGGTTGGGGGTTGGAAGAACCTGCCGGCACGGAACGATGGGGAGCGGTGCGAGTGGCGGCCGGGGGCCCGAAAAGGCAAGGGCAGTAAGGCGCGGTGCGAGTTGGGGCCGGGGGCCGAACACAGTTAGACCCCGGTTGGTCACGGGGTCCTGTTGGGGCCGGGAGCCCGAGAGAGTTTGCGCCGGTTGGTCACGGGGTCGGGTTGGGGCGGGGGCCCGGAAGGGCAAGGCCGGTAAGGCGCGGTGCGAGTTGGGGTCGGGGGCCCGGAGGAGTGTGCGCCGGTTGGTCACGGGGCCGGTTGAGGTCAGGGGCCGAGAGGGTGTGCGCGGTTGGTCACGGGGTCCGGTCGGGGTCGGGGGCCGGGAGAGTGTGCCTCGGTTGGTCGTGGGGTCGGGTGGACTGGGTCCTTGGGTTGGGTTCATTCGGTGGCGTGAAGTCCGTGTGATCTGGATCGCAATGGGCGTCCGGGGGGTTGTGGCGAACCGAATATGTCGGCATGGAGCCCCAAGTCGACGTGTTCCGGGCGTCGGTCGACGTGCGCGCCGTGGCCCTTGTGCTGCACGGTGGACGGTCACGTGGTCGCGGTCGGGTGCACCGCTATCAGCTCGCTGTCCTGCGGATGGTGCCGTTCGGGCGTGCCCTGCATTCCGCTGGTGCTCGGCACGGGCTTGAGGTGCGGATGTTGCGGTATCGGGTTCGCGGGTGGAACGCGCCCGATCTCGATCCTGTTCGTGATGCTCGGTGGGCGCTCGCGGAGATCGAGCGTGCCCATCCCGGTGTTCCTGTCGTGCTTGTCGGGCATTCGATGGGTGGGCGTACTGCGTTGCGGGTTGCCGATCATCCTTCCGTGGTGGCCGTGTGTGCGCTTGCGCCGTGGATCGAGGCTGGGGAGCCGGTTGCGCAGCTCGCTGGGCGGGCGTTGCTCATCGCTCATGGGGATCGGGAGCGGATGACCGACCCGGCCGAGTCGTACCGGTACGCGGTTCGGGCCAGGGGGGTGGCGAACCGGGTGGCTCGGTTCTCCGTGCTGGGGGATGGGCACGCGATGCTCAAGCGGGCCCGTGACTGGACTCGGCTCGTCGTGGACTTCGTGCTCGGTGAACTCGGGTTCGAACCGCGGGCCGCCGATATCGCGAACGCCATGCGAGAGCGCACGCCGGACGGCTTGGACGTCCCGCTCAAGACAGCACACTGACGAGAGGACACACCCGTGGCACAGGAATCCGGACGTCGACGGGTCGCCGTGATCGGCAGCGGCGTGTCCGGTCTGACCGCGGCCTACCTGCTCCAGCGGCAGTACGACGTGCTGCTGTTCGAGGCCGACGACCGCCTCGGCGGACACGCGCACACCCACGAGCTGACCACACCGGACGGTGGCACCGCGCGGATCGACAGCGGGTTCATCGTGCACAACGAGCGCACCTACCCGAACCTGCTGCGGTTGTTCCGCGAACTCGGCGTGTCCACGCAGGACTCCGAGATGTCGATGAGCGTGCGCTGCGACGGCTGCGGCCTGGAGTACGCCGGGGCCCGCAAGCTGCCCGGCCTGTTCGCCCAGCCGCGCAACCTGGCGAAGCCCGCCTACCTGCGGATGCTGGCCGAGGTCACCCGGTTCCACCGGCACGCGCGCAGGCTCATCGACTCGCCGGACGCCGACGGCGTCACGCTCGCCGCGTTCCTCGCCATCGGCGGCTACTCCCGCTACTTCGTCGACCACTTCGTGGTGCCGGTCGTGTCCGCGGTGTGGTCGTCGGGTCCCGGCCTGAGCACCAGCTACCCGGCGCGCTACCTGTTCGAGTTCCTCGCCAACCACGGGATGCTCGCCATCGGCGGCACGCCGCAGTGGCGCACGGTCGTCGGCGGCTCGGGCACCTACGTGGAACGCGCGGCCAAGGGCCTGACGGCCGTCAACGTGTCCACCCCGGTCCGCGCGGTGGTCCGCACGGCCGACGGCGTGGAGGTGCGCGACGACGCCGACCAGGAGCACGAGGTCGACAAGGTCGTCGTGGCCACGCACCCCGACCAGGCGCTGCGGCTGCTCGCCGACGCCACGCCCGAGGAGAAGGGCGTGCTCGGCGCGTTCACCTACTCGCGCAACGAGACCTGGCTGCACAACGACCCGAGCGTGCTGCCTGTCAGCGCGGGCGCGAAGGCGTCGTGGAACCTGCTCAAGACCTCCTGCCACGAGGACTCCGGCCCGGTCGTCGTCAGCTACCACATGAACCGGCTGATGCGGCTCGTCGAACCGCTCGACTACGTCGTGACGCTCAACGCGACCGACCGGATCGACGAGCGCAAGGTGCTCAAGAAGATGGTCTACGAGCACCCGCTCTACACCCCGGAGTCGGTGGCCGCCCAGCGCCGCCTGCCCTCGCTCAACGACGGCGTCACCGCGTTCGCGGGCGCCTACCAGGGCTGGGGCTTCCACGAGGACGGCTGCGCCTCGGGCGTGCGAGCGGCGGAGAGCCTCGGGGTGCGCTGGTGACAGCGCTCTACGAGGCCGAGGTCAGCCACACCCGCCGCGAGCGGATCGACCGGGCGTTCAGCCACAAGGTGTACCTGTGGCTGGTCGACCTGGACCGGCTGCCGCGCCTCCCGTGGTGGCTGCGGCCGTTCGCCCGGTTCGAGGCCCGCGACCACTTCGGGCCGCACGCCGACACGCCCGTCGAGCGGAACCGCACGATCCGCGAGAACCTTGATCGGTGGCTGGCCGAACGCGGTGTCGACCTCGCGGGAGGGCGGGTGCTGATGCTCGCCAACGCCCGGCTGCTCGGCCACGTGTTCAACCCCCTGTCCGTGTACTGGTGCCACCGGCCCGACGGCGCGCTGGCGTGCGTCGTGGCGGAGGTCCACAACACCTACGGCGAACGCCACCCGTACCTGCTGGAGACCGACAGCGCCGGACGGGCCCAGGTCGACAAGGCGTTCTACGTGTCGCCGTTCCTGGACATGGGCGGCCGCTACCTCATGCGGCTGCCCGAACCCGACGACCGCCTGTCCGTGACGATCGCGCTGCGGCAGAACGGGAAGACGCCGTTCACCGCCGGTCTGCACGGCGTCCGCAAGACCGTCACCCCGGCGAACCTCGCGCGCCTGCTCGTCCGGCGACCGTTGATGACGCTGCGCGTGTCCACCCTCATCCGAGTCCACGGCATCACGCTGTGGCTGCGCCGCCTGCCTATCACCCCCAGGAGTAACCGATGAGCACCCTCGACGTCTCGGTGCCCCGCCCGAACCAGGGTGTGTGGCCCGGCCTCGACACACCGCCCAAGTCGCCCCTCAAGGCCCGCATCGCGGAGTCGCTGTTCCGCCGCGCCGTCGCCTCGCTGCCGGTCCGCGTCGTGCTGCCGAACGGCGTCCGCCTCGGCGCGGGCGGCCCGGACGCACCCGTCATGCGGATCCACCGGCCCGCCGCGTTCTTCCACCGGCTCGGCGCCGACGCCAAGATCGGCTTCGGCGAGGCGTACATGGTCGGCGACTGGAGCACGACGGCGCTCGCCGACCTGCTCAGCGCGTTCGCCGCGAAGCTCACCACGCTGATCCCGCCGAAGCTCCAGCTCATGCGCCGCTGGGTCGAGCTGCGGCACCCGGACTCCGAGGCCAACTCGGTCGAGGGCGCTCGCGAGAACATCAGCCGCCACTACGACCTGTCGAACGACCTGTTCGCCACGTTCCTCGACGAGACCATGAGCTACTCGTCGGCGCTGTTCGACGAGAGCGGCGACGACCGCGAACTCGTGGCGGGCCAGCTCCGCAAGATCGACGGCGTCCTCGACTACGCCGGTGTCCGCGAGGGCAGCCGCGTGCTGGAGATCGGCACGGGCTGGGGCGCGCTCGCCGTGCGGGCCGCGCAGCGCGGCGCGACCGTGACGTCCCTGACGATCTCCGCGGAGCAGCGCAAGCTCGCGCAGCAGCGGGTCGCCGAGGCCGGGCTGTCCGACCGCGTCGAGATCCACCTGCGCGACTACCGCGAGGAGCACGGCAAGTACGACGCCGTGGTCAGCGTGGAGATGATCGAGGCCGTCGGGGCCGAGTACTGGCCGACGTACTTCGGCGTGCTCGACCGCGTCCTCGTGCCCGGTGGCCGGGTGGGCCTCCAGGCGATCACCATGCCGCACGACCGGATGCTGGCCAGCGCGCGCAGCTACACGTGGATCCACAAGTACGTGTTCCCCGGCGGCCTGATCCCGTCCGTCCAGGCGATCGACAAGACCGTCCGGGAGCACACCGGCTTGCGCGAGGTCTCGTCCCGCGCGTTCGGCCTGGACTACGCCGAGACCCTGCGGCAGTGGCGCGAGACCTTCCTGACCAGGTGGAACGACGTCAGCGGCTTCGGTTTCGACGAGACGTTCAAGCGGATGTGGGAGTTCTACCTCGCCTACTCCGAGGCGGGCTTCCGGGTCGGCTACCTCGACGTGCGGCAGTTCGCGTACGTGAAAGCCTGACGCGTTAGTCCGTTCGGTCGACGTGTGCCCCCGACCGGGTGCTCGTGAGGCCTTTCGGCCCATCTTCGTGGTCAGCTTGAAGAGAGCGGTATCAGCGGCACGACTGGGGACTCCTCTCTCCTGTGAGCCGGGCAATGCCGGGACGCTTGTTGCGAGGAGGTCGCCGGATGGTCCATCCATCGCCTGTGCGCGCCGATGTCGGGTTCGGCATCGGCATGGACGGCGACGAAGCCCCGGTCGGTCGGCCCCACGTCCGGTTGATCACGGGGTCCGCCGCCCCCGTAGTGAGCACCCAATGGCTCGTCGAGGCCGAACTGGTCGACATCGTCGACCAGGCCCTCGCGGGCAACCGCCGTGCCGTCGAGCAGCTGCTGGCCCGCATCCAGCCGCTCGTCCTGCGCTACTGCCGCGCCCGCGTGGGCAGCCGGGAGCGCACGCTGGTGTCCGCGGACGACATCGCCCAGGAAGTGTGCCTGGCCGTGGTCTCGGCGCTCTCGAAGTACCGCTACGAGCCCGGCTCGTTCCTGGCGTTCGTCTACGGCATCGCCGCCCACAAGGTCGCCGACGCCCGCCGCCGCGCCGTCCGCAGCCGCTCCGAGGTCGTGCCGGAGCTGCCGGACTGCCCGACGCTGGAGGCCGGGCCGGAGCAGCGCGCCATGAACGGCGAGACCCTGGAGACCGTCGTGCAGCTCCTGCACCGCCTCCCGGACCGCCAGCGCGAGATCCTCGTGCTCCGCGTCGCCGTCGGCCTGACCGCCGAGGAGACCGCCAACGCCGTCGGCTCGACCCCCGGCGCGGTCCGCGTCGCCCAGCACCGGGCTCTTGCCCGTTTGCGCGAGATGTTGGCGTCGGTGGACTGCTGATCCACCAACGGCCGGCATCGTAGGGGGATGACGACCGCCGAACCGCCCGCCTTCGACGTGCTGTTGTCGGGCACGGTGTTCCTGGACATCATCTTCACCGGCCTGCCCCGCCCACCCGCCGCGGGCACGGAGGTCTGGGCCGAAGGCCTGGGCTCGTGCCCCGGCGGCATCGCCAACCTCGCGGTCGCGTTGAGCAGGCTCCAACTGCGCACAGCGCTGGCGGCCGCGTTCGGCGAAGACGTCTACGGCGACTTCTGCTGGGAGACCCTCGCCGAGCAGGAAGGCGTGGACCTCACGTACTGCCGCCGTTTCTACGGCTGGCACTCCCCGGTCACGGTCTCCATGGCGATGGAGAACGACCGCAGCATGGTCACCCACGGCCACCGCCCACCCATCTCAGCGGACCAGCTGCTGGCGACCCCACCGTCCACAAGGGCGGCTTTCGTCCACATCCAACCGGAAGAGGAGTCGTGGGTCGCCCGCGCGAAAGCGCAGGGAGCACTCCTCTTCGCCGACATCGGCTGGGACCGCACCGAGGTCTGGGCACCGTCCCTCCTCAAACGCCTGGACGGCTACGACTTCTTCCTCCCGAACGACAAAGAGGCAATGCACTACACCAGAAAGGACACAGCGGAAGCGGCAGCCGTGGCCCTGTCCGAATTCGTCCCGGTGGTGGTCGTGACGAGGGGAGGAGGCGGCGCATTCGCCTACGACGCCGCAACAGGCGAAAAGGCAGACGTCCCCGGCCTCAACGTCGCCCCCCTGGATTCGACGGGGGCGGGCGACGTGTTCGGCGCGGGCTTCGTACTGGGCACCCTGGCGGGCTGGCCACTGGACCACCGAGTCAGATTCGCAAACCTTTGCGCGGCCCTCTCGGTACAACACTTCGGCGGCTCCCTGTCGGCACCGGGCTGGGGCGACATCGCAGCCTGGTGGCGCACGGTGGGGAAGAGGGAAGAGGGCGACCTCCGCGCCTACGGCTTCCTGGACGACCTGCTACCAGGCCACGCCAACGCCGAAGTCAGACGAGCCAGCGCCACCATCCGCCTCCACGGCCCACACTGAGAACAGCGACAAAGCGACAGCTAGGACGCCAGTTACCTGGGACCCACATTGGGACTGGCGGCAAGCTTGGTGACCACAAGCAGGCCCAAGACAACGTGGTGGCTCGCCGGGTAGGCACAGGGCCGATTGGTGAGCCAGAAGCAGGCCCAAGACAAGGTGGTGGCCCACCACCCAGGCACGGGATCGAATGGTGAGCAGAAGCAGGCCCAAGACGACGTGGTGGCCCACCAGCCAGGCACAGGATCGAATGGTCAGCCACAAGCAAGCCCAAGACAACCCAGTGGCCCGCCTAGTAGGCACAGGGTCAAATGGATGACCAGAAGCAGGCCCAAGACAACGTAGTGGCCCACCACCCCGGCACAGAGTCGGTGGCGACCACGCTGGTACTGGCGGGTGTGGGCCACGGAACGTGGCCGATTTGACATGGGGATTTCGGCCTTAAAATTGTGGTCGGGCGGGACTCTCTTTGGACCGCCTTTTGAGCCCGACAAAGGCCGAAATGAGGGGTCCCCATGTCAAATCGGCCACAGCACGCTGGAAATCGCAGCCGCTGACCGACCCCGCTGGAACGGTCAGCCGCTGGGGGACCCAGGTCGGAACCGGCAGCCACTGACCGACCACGCCGCAACCGGCAGCCACTGGCGGAACCGAGCTTGAACTGGCAGCCGCTGGAAGTACCCCCGATGGAGAGCAGAAGCTCGAAGACCCGCCCGACCCACACCCACGGACACCTCTAAAAGAGGTCCCCGATCGAGCAAGACCCCCCAATACACAAGGTACAAGCGAGCACCGACAAAAACCGGATCACTCGATCAGGCGACAACGCCGACTACTGACCGAAATCCCAACCCCCACCAGACCACAGACCGGGGTTCACTCCCGCCAGACCACACACCAAGCCCCACCCCGCCAGGCAACAGATCAAGTCCGCCCCGACAGGCGACAGGCGACAGGCGACAGGCCAAGCTTCACGCCCGCCTGGCGACAGGCCAAGCCTCACCCCGCCTGGCGACAGACCAAGTCCCGCCTCACCATGCGACAGGCGAAACCCCAACCCCCGCCAATCCGCGGATCGAGGCCAATTCCCGCCAGACGACAGGCTGAGCCCATCCCCGCCAGACCAGGGACCGAACCCCACCCCGCCAGAAGACCCGCGATGCCCACCCCACCACCCCGGCAGGCTAGTTTGCGCGGGTGAGTCTCCTCGATGATGTGGCCGAACGTGACGGCTGGCGTTGCTGGGTGTGCGATGAACCGGTGGACCCGGACATGTCGGTGAACGATTCCCGCGGCCCCAGCGTCGACAGCCGGACCACCGATCGCAAGGCCAAGATCGCCGAGCGGCTCGCGCACCGCGGCTGCAACACGCGCAAGGGCGCGGTCAAGGTGGTCATCGCCTGGCCGGACCACCTGCACGTCGTCGAGCCCGCCCCGCTGATCACCGTGGCGGGCAGGCTCGAGCGCAAGGGCGGCCGCGAGATGGTCGCCCGCTGCCCCACGAAGCAGGACGCCCAAGAGGCAGCGGACTGGCTGGTGGACCGCTTCTCCCGCCTGGCACCAGGCCTACCGGTGACCGCCGCCATCGAACCGGGCGGCGGCCAGTTCCTCGTCATCCTCGCCACCGGCCGTCGCTGACCGGAAAAACCCAGGACCTACAGCGAGATCCCGCGCTCAGCCAACCAGCTCTGCGGGTCGATCTTCTGGCCGCCGTTGAGCCACACCTCGAAGTGCAGGTGCGGTCCGGTGGACTGACCGCGGTTGCCGATGGTGGCGATCAGGTCGCCCGCCTTCACCTGCGTGCCCGTGCCGGCGATGATCTCGTTCACGTGCCCGTAGACCGTCACGGTCCCGTCGGTGTGCTGCACGCGCACCCACAGCCCGAACCCGCTCGCCGGCCCGGCTTCGATCACCACGCCGTCCATGGCCGACACGATCGGCGTGCCGATGGCGTTGGCGATGTCCACGCCGTAGTGGGTGGTGCCCCACCGGCCGCCGAACCCGGACGTGAACGACCCCTCGGCGGGCTTCACGACCTTCGGGCGGCGGGCGGCTTCCTCGGCCGCGGCCTTCGCCGCTGCCGCCGCGTCGGCGTCGGCCTGCTGCTTGAGCGCGGCCTGTCGGGTCGCGTACCCGTCCTGGGCGAACTTGATCGCCTGGTCGACGTGCTGGCCCGCGTCCAACTGCTGGGCGCGCATCATCTTGGCCGCTTCGAGGCCCGGCTTCACCACGTGCACCGTCTGGGGACCGGGAGGTGCCTGGGGGGCGAAGGTGCCCGCCGCCAGCTTGGCGGCCAGGTCCGTGCCTCCCACGAGCGGCTGGTCGGTGGAGCCCCAGCCGTTCACGACCCCGGCGGTCGTCGCGAGCGCTCCGGCGACGACGGCGGCCGCCACGGCGCGGCCGCCGAGGGTCGGTTTGGTGATCTCCACGCGGTGCGCGCCACGGCGGCCTTCGGCCTTCGGGGGTGCCGTGAACACGCTCCGGCCTCGCGCAGTGCTGTGCCTGGCCAAGAGTGTGCCTTTCTACCTCGGGGAGCTCGGTGGAGGACACCTGGCGGGGGATCCAGGCGGCGAGGTTTCGGGGACGTCGCCGTGTCCTGCTAGTTACCGAACCGTGACAAGCGCCAGGGAACGTAACCCGAGGTGACGAACAGCGGCAAGCCTCATCCGGCGAAGTGCGGCGATTGGTGAGATAACCCACTGTTTACTACTCTGCGTAGCGATAGACCGCCAAGTCCAGGTTTTTGCCGTTACCCGGCGCAGGAGTTGACCGTTGACCGATTCGCTAGACCAATCGTCGAGCGGAAGCATCACCGCTGGTCATCAGCTTGATCGTGCAAGTCACCCGAACGAGAAACCGCCCCGCTAGCACATGGCCAGCGGGGCGGTCGGTGAACGGCTACGTCAGGTGACTACTTGTACTTCGGCGCGGCGGGCGGCAGGGGCACCACGGGCTTGCCCTCGTGGATCACCTTCATGGCCTTGAACCAGGTCGGAGCGGCCACTTCACCACCGGTGAGGCCGACCGTGCTGCCGTTGCCGCACAGCTGCGGCTGCCGGGCGTTGCAGATGATCTGCGGGGCCACGCCGTCGGTGAACGTCATGACCGCGCCCGCGTACTGCGGGGTCGCGCCGATGAACGCGACGGACCAGTAGTTCTCGGTCGTGCCGGTCTTGCCGATCATCGGGCGGCCGAAGCCGGACGCCGCGCCCGCCGCCGTGCCGGACACCGCGTCCTGGCTCATGCCCTGCGCCAGCGAGTTGGCCAGGTCCGGCGTCACGGCCTCCTCGCACGCGGGCTCGTCGAGCTTCACGGGCTTGCCGTCGCGGTCCAGGATCTCCTCGACCGGCGTCGGCGGGCACCAGGTGCCCTGGCTGACGATGGTCGCGGCCACGTTCGACAGCTCCAGCACGGACGTCGCGCCCGGCCCGAGGGTGAACGAGCCGCTGTTGTCCTGCTTGAACTGGTCGCCCTGCGAGGGGCCGTTCGAGCCGTCGGCCTTCAACGGGTCGCCCGCGTTGTTGACCTCCTTCATCGTCTCGCGCAGCCCGAGCCGGGTGGCCATGTCCACGACGTTGTCGAGACCGGCCTTCTCCTCCAGGATGATGAACCCGGTGTTGGGCGAGGTCGCCAACGCCTTGGTCAGCGTCATCTTCTGGTCGGCGCCGTTGGAGTAGTTGCGCACCGTGTACGGCTTGTTGCCGTCCTTGTAGACCTTCGACGTGTAGACGTTCGGGACGTCGATCTCCTTGTCGATGCCCGTGACGCCCTTCTCCAGCGCGGCGGCGGCGGTGAACACCTTGTAGATGGAGCCCGCGCCGAAGCGCGTCACCTCAGCCGGCAGCGAGTAGGCGCTCTGGCCCGCCGCGGCGTCGTTGCCGAAGTCGCGGTTCGCGGCCAGCGCGCGCACGCGGTGCTTGTCCGTGCCGGGTTCGACGACCGCCATGGCGTTCGCGACGCCCTCGGTGTCCTTCGGGACCTGGCTCTCGGCCGCTTCCTTCGCCGCCTTGGTCGCCACCGGGTCCATCGTGGTCTTGATCGTGTACCCGCCGCGGAACAGGTCGTCCTTCTTCATGCCGTACTTCTGCAGGTAGTCGATCAGGTACTGGCAGAAGAAGCCGTACACCGGACCGTCACCCGCGCCGACGCAGCCGTTGGGCAGCACGTGCACGTCCGGCACGACACCCGCTTCGGCGGCCTTGTACTCGTTCGCCTTCGCCTCGGCGACGGCCTTGTCCGGGCCGAACGCCTCGTTGTCGCGCATCCGGTCGATCACCGTGTTGCGGCGCTTGATGGCGGCGTCCACGCCGTTGCCGGGGTTCAGCACGCTGGGCTGGTTGACCAGGCCCGCGAGCATCGCGGCCTGCGGCACGGTCAGCTTGTCCGGCGTCGTGTCGAAGTACGCCTTCGCCGCCGCGCCCACGCCGTACGTCCCGTTGCCCATCGGCACGATGTTCAGGTACGCGGTGAGGATCTCTTCCTTCGTCATCACCTGTTCGAGCTGCAACGCCACCCGCGCCTCGCGCAGCTTGCGCCCCGCCGTCGCCTCGGTGGCCTTCTCGTAGGCCTCGTTCGACCCGCCGCCCAGAACGAACGCCGTGTAGTTCTTCACGTACTGCTGCGTCAGCGTCGACGCGCCCTGCGACACCTCGCCCTCGGCGCCCGCCTTCGCGGCGGCGCGCGCGATGCCCTGCCAGTCCACGCCCTTGTGCAGGAAGAACCGCTTGTCCTCGATCGCGATGATCGCGGCCTTCATGGTGTCGGCGATCTGGTCGGACTGGACCGGGATCCGGTACTGGTCGTACAGGTACGCGATGGGGTCGCCGTTCATGTCCTGGACGGTGGTGACCAGGGGCAACTCCCCCTTGGCCAACTCACCCGAGGTCTGGTCGACCGTGTCGGCCGCCCGGTTGGACGCGAGGCCCAACCCGCCGACGACGGGGAACATGACCGCCGCGAGCAACACGCCCGCCGCAAGGCACAACCCCACCAACTTGACCAGCCCTGTCGCACGCGCGAACACGAAACCCGCAACCCCTTCCGAACCGGCGGAGATCCCCTTGTCCTTATAAGTCGCACGGGACCGCGTGCAGGTTGCTCGGGAAGAGGCAAATTCTGCGCGATCACACCGGCGATTGGTGGTGAACGTACTCCTGGTGGGTTGAGGCGCCTGTGAGGGCGGCCTGGAGATCGACGTGGGTCAAGGTGCTAGTACCCGGTTGGGTGGGGGCCGAACCCTGACCGCGAAGGC